>Ga0182738_1002067_pt1 | contig 24175 bp, 16 predicted proteins | sample eDN5th30CBELigMG_FD_128876 | JGI IMG/M metagenome (GOLD analysis project Ga0182738, IMG submission 128876) | Enriched Miracle-Growth compost microbial communities from Emeryville, California, USA - eDNA 5th pass 30_C BE-Lig MG (version 2)... ...
CCGCCGCGGCCCTGATCCTTGAGGAACGCAACCTTCCGCCGGGAGGCTCCGCGCCATGCTGAACGCGACCCAGACCCCCGAAAGCCGGGTCAATCTCCAGGCCGCGACCGAGCGGGCCGAACCGTTGCGAATCGCCTACCTGGTCAACACCTACCCGGGCCCCAGCGCGACCTTCGTCCGCCGCGAGCTGACCGAGATCGAGGCCCAGGGCGCGACCGTTTCGCGGCTCGCCCTGCGCCGGTGGGCCGGTGAACTGGTTGACCCGCTGGACCAGGCCGAGAGCCGTAAAACGCGGGCCGTCCTCGAAACCGGAGCGCCGGGCCTGCTGCGGTCGCTCGCGGCGACGGCCGCCACGCGCCCCGGCCGGTTCCTCCGCGCCCTCCGCGCGGCGATTCGGCTCGGCCGCCGCGGAAACGGCGTCGCCAAGCACCTGATCTACCTGGCCGAGGCCGCCGTCCTTTTGGACTGGCATCGGGAGATGAAGACCGACCACGTCCACGCCCACTTCGGCACCAACTCCACGACCGTCGCCCTGCTCTGCCGGCTGCTCGGCGGCCCCCCGTACAGCTTCACGGTTCACGGCCCCGAGGAGTTCGACCAACCGATCGGCCTGAGCCTCGGCGAGAAGGTCGCCTTATCCGCCTTCGCCGTGACGATCAGCGAGCACGGCGGCAGCCAGCTTCGCCGCTGGGCCTCCTACGACCAATGGCCGAAGATCCAGGTCGTTCACTGCGGCCTCGACTCGATGTTCCTGAAGGCCCCGCCGATACCCGTCCCCGCCGCGCGGCGGCTCGTCTGCGTGGGCCGGCTCGCCGAGCAGAAGGGACTGCCGATCCTGATCGAGGCCGCCGGCCGGCTCCACGCCGAAGGGGTCGAGTTCGAGTTGACCCTGGTCGGCGACGGTCCACTGCGCGGCGAACTGGAGGCCCTGATCGCCCGCCACCACCTGAAGGACCGCGTCCACCTGGCCGGCTGGCGAAGCAACGCCGAGGTTCGCGACCTGCTCTTAAACAGCCGGGCCCTCGTTTTGCCGAGCTTCGCCGAGGGCCTTCCCGTGGCCATCATGGAGGCGATGGCGCTGGGGCGTCCGGTGGTCGGAACCTGGATCGCCGGCACCCCCGAATTGGTCCTCCCAGGCGTCACCGGCTGGCTGGTCCCCCCCGGCTCGGTCGACGGCCTTTGCAAGGCGATGCGCGAGGTCCTCGAAGCCGACCCCGCCGACCTGGAGCGCATGGGCCGCGCCGGCGCCGAGCGCGTGGCCCAGCGGCACGACATCGCCATCGAGGCCCGCAAGCTCGGCGAGTTGATCGTCCGAAGCCAAAGCCCGCGGCCGGCCTGATGGGAGGGCGCCGCTCCCAAAATCAACCCGTCTCGATCACCCGGCCCGGCCGCGCAGGTAGTATTCGGCCAGCTCGTCCCAGGCGGCCGACTCGTCCCAGCCGAGGGCGTCGGCGTCGGGGATGTCGGTGTTAATCCGGACGCGCGGCTCGGGGAACGCGGTCTGCTTCTTCAGCTCGACCTCGCAGGGGAGGTTGAACCTCGGCCGCAGCGCCTCGGCGAGGCGGAGGGTGAACGCCCCCTGGCTCTCGGCGTAGCCCAGGGGATTGATCCTGGCGAATCCGGGGGCCTCGGGAAGCTCGGATACGAACCGGGCGTAGACCTTCGCCAGCAGGGAAACGTGGATGTTGTCGCGGACGTAGAGCGGGTTCGAGCACGACGGCGTCGCCCCCGCCAGCCAGTTCTTGATGAGGTACGCCGTATAGCGCGGCTCCTCGTAAGGGCCGAACGGGTTGGGGATCACGAACTTGCCCAGGCTCAGGCCGTCGCGCTCGCAATAGAAGCGGAAGACCTCGGCCGTCAGCCGCTTCGAGAACCCATAAGGAGAGAAGTCGGGCAGCCCCTGCGAGCCAGCGCCCTCGCCCCCCTCGAACACCGAGCCGGTGAGCACCACGCGCCGGGCCCCGCCGTTTTTCAGGGCGGCGAGAACCGCCGGGAGGTTCCGCGTATTGTTGGCGACCGCGCCAATGGCGTCGAAATCGGGGCTCTTGTAGTTGGTCACGTCGGCCGCGTGGTGGCAGAGGACGTCGAAGCCCCCCCGCCCCGCCAGGTCCAAAAACGCGTCGTCGCCGAACGAGCATCCATAAACGGGGCGGCAAACGTCGGCCAGACGCGCGACGCGCTCGCGGCGAACCGCGTCGGGGTATCCCCCGGCCTCCCCCCGAAAGACGGCCGTCACCTCATGGCCGGCCGCCGCCAGCTCGCGGACGAACCAGTACCCCGTGAACGAGCTGGCGCCCGTGAAAAGTATCTTCATGATGATGATCCGCCGCCGTTAGGACGCCAGGTGCCAGGAGGGGTCGAAGTCGCGCTGGTTGGCGTCCTTGTCGGAGAGGACGACGGGCTGGATGGGCCATTCGATGGCGAACTTGGGATCGTTCCAGCGGACCCCGCGCTCCCGGTCGGGCGCGTAGAACTCGTCGACGAAGTAGAACGCCTCGGCGTCGTCGGTCAGGGTGATGAAGCCGTGGGCGAACCCCTTGGGGACGTACATCATCCGGCGGTTCTCGGCCGAGAGCTCGGCGCCGAAGCTCTTGCCGAAGGTCGGCGAGTCGGCCCGCAGGTCGAGGATCACGTCGTAAAGCGAGCCGCGAACGCAGCGGACGAGCTTGGTTTCGGCCTTGGGGGCGAGCTGGTAGTGCATCCCCCGCAGCGTCCCCTTCTGGGCGCTCAGGGAGTTGTTGGCCTGAACGAAGCGGTCGACGAGCCCGGCGGCGGCGAACTCCTTCTCGCAGAAGGCGCGGGCGAAGAAGCCCCGGTCGTCGCCCCGCTTCTCAAGGTCGATCAGAAAGGCCCCCGGAAGAGGCGTCTCGGTGAAGATCATGGTGATTCCCGGATGTTCCGCGTTGAGGGTCGATTTAGCCGAGCCGGTCCATGCGATGCTTGAGGGTCCGCAAGCGGACGAACTGGTCGCCCTCGAAATCCTTCTTGCCGAAGCCGTGCTCGACCATCTTGCGGTGCAGCTCCTCCATGCCGGAGGCCAGCGTGTACTGGAGCTTGAAGTCGGGCAGCAGCGTGTTGAGCAGGTCGAACTTCACGCGGTAGTTCCGCGGGTCGGCGCCGACCTCGCCGGTGTAGGCGATCTTGGCCGAGGGGATGAGCCGTTGGACCTGGTCGCCGACGTCGCGAACCTGGTAGTTCTCGGCGTTGCCGCCGACGTTGATCGCCTTGTTGTGGACGGAATCCTTGGGCGCTTCGGCCAGGGCGATGAAGGCCCGGGCGATGTCGCGGCAATGGATCAACGGGCGCCAGGGCGAGCCGTCGGACATGATCCGGATCTCGCCGTAGGCCAGGGCCGAGCCGAGCAGGTTGTTGACCACGAGGTCGATCCGCAGCATCGGCGAATGGCCGTAGGCGGTCGAGTTCCTCAGATAAACGGGCGTGAACGAGTCGTCGGCCAGCTTCGAGACCTCGGTCTCGGTCTCGATTTTCGACTGGGCGTAGGCGGTCAGGGGGTTGAGCGGGTCGCTCTCGTCGAGGTCGAGCTTCTCGCCCTTGCCGTAGACCGAGCAGCTGCCGGCGAACAGGTAGCGGGGGACGCCGGCCTCCTTGGCGACCCGGGCCAGGCGGATCGAGGCGTCGCGGTTGATGTCGAGGGTGAGCTGGGCGTTGAGGTCGCCCATCGGGTCGTTGGAGATCGCCGCCAGGTGCATGACGGCGTCGCAGCCGTCCAGGTCGGCCGGCTCGACGGCGCGAACGTCCTTGTTCAGGTCGCGATCGGCGGGAACCACCGGCTCCCACCCGCACCCCTCGAAAAGGCCGACGTCGCAGCCGACGACGGTGTGCCCCCCCTCCTTGAGCAAGTCCACCAGATGCGCGCCGATGTAGCCCTTGTGCCCGGTGACGAATATCTTCATGTTGCTCTTCGACGATGTTGATTGGGATGGAAGCGGGTTCGGTGGAGAGGGAGGCCGACGGGGCTCAGACGGCCCAGGGCGCCTGGCCGGAGGCCCAGAGCTTGTTGAGCTGCTCAAGGTCGCGCTGGGTGTCCATGCAGGCCCAGAAGCCGCGGTGGCGGAACATGTCGAGCTTGCCGTCGCGGGCCAACCGGATCAGGGGCTCGCGCTCAAGGACGCAGCCTTCGTCGGGGCTGAGGTAGGAGAGGAAGCCGCGACGGAAGAAGAAGTAGCCGCCGTTGATCCAATTGTCGACGAACTCGGGCTTCTCGCTGAACTCCTCGACCTGGTTCTCAACGACCTTCAGCTCGCCGAACCGCGACGGCGGGTTGACCCCCAGCACGGTCCCCAGGTTGTTCCCCTCGGCGTGGAACCGGAACTCGGCGGCGAGGTTGGCGTCGGTGACGCCGTCGCCGTAGGTGACGGCGAAATGCTCGGCGTCGCCCAGGTACTTGGCCGCGGCGCGGGCCACCCGGCCCCCGGTCATGGTCAATTCGCCGGTGAAGGCCAGCGTGACCTCCCAGTCCTGGTCGTGGTCGACGGAATGGACCGTCACGTTGTTGCTTTTCAGCTCAACGGTGAAGTCGCTGTTCATCGACGCGTAGTTGAGAAAGTACGACTTGACGACTTCGGCCTTGTAGCCCAGGCAAAGGATGAAGCGGCGGAACCCGTGATGCGCGTAGGTCCGCATGATGTGCCAGACGATGGGCCGATTGCCGACGGGCACCATGGGCTTGGGGCGCAGCTCGGTCTCCTCCCGAAGCCGAGTTCCCAGGCCGCCGCAGAGCACGAAGACGGGCGCGTCCGACAAACGATCGTTCAACTCGATTCCCCCGCGCGATGACGCTTCAACTCAACGCGCGGCCCCCCGACCGGGGAACCGCGCTTGCCACGACGGCGGCCGGGAGATTCAATGGAACTCTCCATAGCCGCTCCGATCGCCGACCATTTCGGCCTTTTGTTTCCGAAATACGGCGGGCCGGCGCGCGCCGTGACTTTCGAACTCCGTGCTACGGTATAGTATCGACGGCAAACGCGACAACCCCCCCTCTTGGCCTCGCCCGCTTATGAAGCTTCTCGTCGTGGTGTTGTGTTACAAGGTCCCCGACCTGACGATCGACTGCCTTCGATCGCTGGAGGCGGAGATCCCCCGAGTCCCCGGCGCCAGGGTGGGCGTTTGCGAGAACGGCACCGGCCCCGAGTCGGTCGAGAAGCTCCGCCGGGCGATCGAGGAGAACGGCTGGGAATCGTGGGTCGACCTGACCGTCGTCGAGATCAATCAAGGGTTCTGCGGCGGCAACAACCTGGTGATCCGCGCGGCCCTCGAATCGGCCGACCCGCCCGAGTACGTCCTGCTGTTGAACTCCGACACGATCGTCCTGGAGCGCGGTCTGGAAACCCTGGTCGCCTTCATGGACGCGAACCCCAAGGCGGGCGTCGCCGGCAGCCAGCTCCTCTCCCCCGAGGGGGAGATTCAAGCGTCCCCGTTTCGGTTCTTCGGGATCGCCACGGAGTTGGACCGGGGGCTGCGGTTCGGCGTCGCCACCCGGTTCCTGGCGCCGCCCTTGATCGTCGACCCGGCGCGGCCCAGCCGGGCCGAGTGGGTCTCCGGCGCGAGCATAATTCTGCGAACGACGATGCTCCGGCAAATCGGCCTGCTCGACGAGGGCCTCTACACCTACTTCGACGACATCGACATCTGCCTGCGAGCCAAGCGGGCCGGCTGGGAGGTTTGGCACGTCCCGGAAAGCAAGATCATCCACCTTGAGGGGGCGTCCACGGGCATTCAGGGGGGACCGAAGGAGAGGCCGAAGCGGCGTCCCGCCTACTGGTTCCAGGCCCGCCGCCGGTTCTTCCTAAAGAACCACGGCAAGCTCTACACGGCCCTGACCGACGCGGCGTTCCTCTTCGGATTCGCCCTTTGGCGGCTCCGGCGCCCCATTCAGCGCAAGCCCGACCTGGATCCCCAAAACTTCCTCGCCGATTCGTTCCGCCACAGCGTCTTCCGATCCGGCTTCGCGGTTCGCGAGGTGGAGAACCCGGCGCTGGCCGCCGCCCGCGCCCCCGCCTCAACCGCCGGCGCGCGATGAGGCGCCCGCCGACACCGAGCCGCGAAAGTCGATGACGGGGCTCCGTTTCCCCGTAAGCCGGCCAAACCAGTACCGGACCAGGCCGACGGCGCCGGCGAATTTCCCCAGGACCACGAAGAAGGCGTACGCCCGGGCGTCGGCCGGGCGCCACCCCCGATGGACTCGGCCGTAACGATACACCTTCCAGGCGAGGAGCGCGTGACCACCGAACAACAACAAGCTCGCGCCTCGGGTGGGCTGGGCGAGCCCCAGGGCCAGAAGCGGAACGACGATCCCCCAAACGACGATGCTCCGCGTCTCCCGGGCGTAGTGCCGCTCCGGGGGACCGCCGTGCAGGGCCCAGCCCTCGGCGTAGGCGTGGCCGGCTCGGGCGGCTCGGCGCCACCACTGCCGAAACCGCGTCATGGCCATGTCGTGCAGAGCCATCTCGGCGTCGATCCGGAAGATTTTCCAGCCGTCTCGACGGAACCGGACGCAAAGCTCCGGCTCCTCGCCGGCGATCAGCGCGGGGTTGAAGCCGCCGGCTTGCCGCAGGGCCTCCACCCGCATCATGGCGACGCCGCCGCAGGCCCTCGCCTCGCCGATCGGGGTGTCCCACTCCAGGTCGGCCAGGCGGTTGTACACGGTTCGCTCGGGATGCCGCTCCCGCAATCGACCACAGACGGCCGCCGCGTCGGGCCGCTCGTCAAGCTCGCTCGCGGCGCGGTCGAGCCAGCCGTCGGCCACCTCGCAATCGCCATCGACGAACTGAACGAACCGAACCCCCGGCGCGATCTCCAGCAGGCGCTCAAGCCCCTCGTTCCGCGCCCGGGCCGCCGCGAACGGCCGCGAAAGGTCCAGTTCGACGACCTCCGCCCCCAGGGCCCGCGCCAGCTCGGGGCTCCCGTCCCGCGACCCCGAATCCACGTAAACCACGACCGTCCCGCGATCGACCGTCGATTCCAGGCAACGCCGAAGCCGCTCCCCCTCGTTCCGGCCGATCACGACGACGCCAACACAACCAGTATTCATTTAGTCACCAAAAGGAACGAGCCGAGGCGTCTCCCGAACGTCGGGGCCGGCGGCTCCCGCTCGACTTTAGCCACCCCAACCGGCGCGGGGCAACCGTTTCGGTCGTCACGAGGTCCGCGGCGCCTCGCGCTCGGACGCGACGAACCGGGCCCGCGGGTTTCTCGGACACGAACCCGGATTCCGCCCGTACATTCGCCGAACGGCGGACGTGGACTGAAAGGCGATCCTCCGCGCCGGCCACACTGAAACATTATCATCCACGCGCGGCGTCAGCCGGGAGTCGCCTTTATTTTGGAGCGTCGGACTTGTATCCTCGTAATCTCCTCCAACCTCCATGGGCGCGGACTCGATTGATCAAGATGCGTCCGCCGCGGTCCAGTTGTTGATGGCGGCCGTTCCGGCTCACGCCGCCTTGGACCGTCCGCGAACGAATCTCGAACGTCGTCCACCAACGAGATGAAACGATCCGACTCGTCTCGCCCAGCGATTGCGCCTTCTCATTCTCCATGGAATCGCACCTCACATGATCGAGACCGAAGAAACGCTGGCCACCCCCGGTCAATCCCAAGGCGATTCGCGGGGCCAAAGCGCGACCCAGCCCGATTCCGACGCGCCGGAGGCGTATGAATTGGTCATCCGCCCCACGTCGGGTTGGATGGCGATCAATTGGAGGGAGATGTATGAGTACCGAGAGTTGCTCGCCTTCTTCGTCTGGCGAGACATCACCGCGCGGTACAAGCAGACGATCCTGGGAGGCGCCTGGGCGGTCCTCCAGCCGTTGATCATGGTGGCGATCTTCAGCTTCATGACGCGGTACGCGAAGATCAAGATGCCGATGGACCTGCCCTACCCCGTCTTCATCTTCGCGGCGCTGATCCCCTGGACCATGTTCGCCCAAGGCATGCCGGCGGCGGCCAACAGCCTGATTGGGGCGTTGAACATGGTCACCAAGGTGTACTTTCCCCGGCTCTTCATGCCGGTCACGGCGGCGGCCGTGTTCCTGGTCGACGGCGCGATTTCGTTCCTCATCTACGGCCTGATCCTCTTCTATTACGGGATCACGCCCCAATGGACGATCGTCTTCCTGCCGCTCCTCTTCCTGCTGACGTTGATCGCGACGCTCAGCATCGGCGTCCTGCTCGCGGGTCTGACGCTCTTTTATCGCGACTTCAAGCACATCGTGCCGTTCACGGTTCAGATCATGATGTACGTCAGCGGCATCTTCTTCCCCGTCAGCATGATTCCCGAGAAGTATCACTGGCTCGTGTCGCTCAACCCCATGTTCGGCATCATCGACGGCTACCGCGCCGCCATCCTGGGCACCCCCCTGCACTGGAATTGCTTCCTGATCTCCAGCGCCGTCGCGATCGGCCTGTTCACCTTCTCGATCCACTACTTCCGGCGCACGGAGCGCCTCTTCGCCGATTACGTCTAAAATCGCCGACCAAGGCCCCGCGGGCGGGGACCTCCCCCCCGCGCGATCCCCGCGCTTGATCAAAAAACAATCATGAGCCGACCAATCATCAGCATCGAGAATCTGGGCAAGCGCTACAACCTCGGGTCCCACTTCGCCGTCAAGGGCGGAGCCTACCGCTCGGGATACGGCTTCTCGGCGCGCAGCTCGATCACCGAGGCCGCCGAAGCATTGAAGCGGCGGTTCCGAAACGAGGGGGGGGACGCCCGGCCCAACGCCTCGGAATTTTGGGCTCTCCGCGGCGTCGACCTCGAGGTCGAGCGGGGGAAGGTCCTCGGCCTCATCGGCCGCAACGGCGCCGGCAAGTCGACGTTGCTGAAGATCCTCAGCCGGATCGTGGATCCGACCACGGGAACCATCAGCATTCGCGGCCGGGTCGCCTCGCTCCTGGAGGTCGGCACGGGCTTCCACATGGAGCTCAGCGGCCGGGAGAACATCTACCTCAACGGCGCGATCCTGGGCATGAGGCGCAGGGAGATTCAGCGCAAGTTCGACGAGATCGTCGCCTTCTCCGAAGTCGAAAAATTCCTCGACACCCCGGTGAAGCGCTACTCCTCGGGCATGTTTGTCCGGCTCGCCTTCGCCGTGGCGGCGCACCTGGAGCCGGAGATCCTGATCGTCGACGAGGTGCTCGCCGTCGGCGATTACGCCTTCCAGAAGAAGTGCCTGGGGAAGATGCGCGACGTCGCCTCCGGCGATGGGCGCACCGTCCTGTTCGTCAGCCACAACATGGGGGCCTTGAGCCAACTTTGCGACGACGGCGTCCTGCTCGAGAAGGGACGGGTCGCGATGACCGGCCCCGTCCTGGACGTGGTCAAACACTACATGAAGGCCAGCTCCGGCGAAAACGCCGCGACCGCCCGGTTCGAGCGCGACCCCGCCAAGCCCGGCCAGTTCCACTCCGTGGAGGTTCTCCGCGGCGAAGACGAGCCCGCCTCCGACTTCACCTGCGACGAGCCGATCCGGATCCGCGTCAAATACGAGATCCGCAAGCCGACGGCGGGAAGCTACCTGACGTTCTACCTGCAAAACCAGGAGGGGACCCGCGTCCTCCACTCCGACATCCGCGACGTGGATCCCGAGCTCAACGCCAGCCTCGGCGCCGGCCTTCACGTCTTCGACATCGTGGTTCCCCCCCGGCTGCTGGGAGCCTCGACGTACCTGATCACCGTCGGCAGCGCCAGCCGGTACGCCGGCGTCATCGATCACCGCTACGACTGCTGCGAGTTCACCCTCCGCGACCTGGCCAGCCAAAATCGAGTCCGGCCGGGCGTGCTGGGAGTGCAGCTTCCCTGGACGCACTCCGAGGCGCTGGTCGACGCCGGCGCTCCGTGACCGAGCCGCCGCCGCGGAATTGGGCTCGCCAGAACGGCGGCGGCGGCTAAAATCTCCGGCCTTGTCATCGCGCGAACCAGGCGCCGAGCCGTCGGCGGTTCGCGAGGCGGGAGGCCGATTTCGATGTTCAACAACCGCGTGTTGGTGGTCGGCGACGTCATGCTCGACCGCCATGTGCATGGACGCGTTCGCCGGATCTCGCCCGAGGCCCCCGTTCCGGTGGTCAGCCTCATGGGCGAGGTCCACACCCCGGGGGGCGCCGGCAACGTCGCCGCCGGCCTCGCGGGGCTCGGCTGCGCCGCGACGCTCGCCGGCCTCGTCGGCGCCGACGCCGAGGGGGCGCTGCTGCGCGAGGCCCTCGCCGCCAAGGGCGTGGATCGCCTGGCGCTGCTCGAGCGCCCGGAGCTCTCCACCGTCAGCAAGACGCGGATCCTCTCCGACTCCCACCAACAGCTCTTGCGGCTCGACCGCGACGGCGACCGCGCGCGGTTCCTCGACTTCGAGGACGAGCTCCTAAGCGGCGTCCTCCCGCTGATCGACGGCCAGTCCGCCGTCGTGCTCGCCGACTACGAGAAGGGCGTCATCACGCCCAGGGTCGCCCGGGAGGTGATCGCGCGATGCCGCCGGCTGGACATCCCCTGCGTCGTGGACCCCAAGAAGACCGACTTCGCCGCCTACGCCGGGGCGACGATCATCACCCCCAACCTGATGGAGGCCGAGCGGGCCGTCGGACGCCCACTAACGGGCGATGACGAGACCGCCGACGCCGCGGGCCAACTCCTTGAGCAACTGGAAACCGACGCCCTGCTGATCACCCGGGGCCCCGAGGGCATGACGCTCGCCCTCCCCGGCGGGACCCACCACATCCCCTCGCAAACCCGGGGCGTCGCCGACGTCACCGGCGCCGGCGACACCGTCGTCGCCGCGCTGGCGGCCTGCCTGGGCGTGAACTGGGCGATCGTCGACGCCTGCCGGCTCGCCAACGTCGCCGCCGGCATCGCCGTCGGCCATCCGGGAACCTACGTGGTCTCCGCCGAGGAGCTCGCCGCGGCCTGGAGCGGCCTCTCCCCCAAGATCCTCGACCGCCGGGCCGCCCAAAAACGACTCGACGAAACCCGCCGCCGGGGAGGCAAGATCGTCTTCACCAACGGCTGCTTCGACATCCTTCACGCCGGCCACCTCGCCTGCCTGGAGGGCGCCAAGCGGCTGGGCGACCTGCTCGTCGTCGGCCTCAACTCCGACGCCTCCGTCCGCGGCCTCAAGGGCGCCAGCCGACCCGTCATCAACCAGGACAACCGGGCCAGCCTCCTCGCCGGGCTCGCCTGCGTCGACCTGGTCGTCCCCTTCGACGAGCCGACCCCCGAAAGCCTTATTGAGCTGCTCGAACCCGACGTGCTGGTCAAGGGAGGCGACTACACGATCGACCAGATCGCCGGCGCCGACCTCGTCACGCGCCGCGGCGGCCGGGTCATCGCCCTGCCCCTGGTCCCCGGCCTCAGCACCACCGCCATCCTGGACCGAAGGGCCGGTTGACCCCCGCCCCCCTCGATGTTGACGCCGTCAGACGTCCCGATGCCCCGGAACAACGAAATGGTCACGGTTTATCCAAGCGCCTCGTAAAGTCGGCGAGAAGCCTGGAGCCGGCCTCGACAAAAGATTTGGAGCCGCCCTCCCCGATTCCCGGGCCACTTCGCGACCCATCGAAAGCCCCAAGACATTTGCGTTTTTAAGTCCACATTGATTCCGAGTATCAACGCGGCGCAGCGCAATGATTGACGATTTGGAAAAACGATGCTAGGCTGGGCCTGTTTGTGCTGGACGTGGGACTGGCGCCACGCCCGCTAAACCTGAGCGAAGCCGCGCCGCTTGGTGACGACCGCACCCTGACGATAGACATCACGAGACATCCAGCTCGCCGGTCACCCACACGGAGAATTCGCGCCGATGAACCTCCTGCCGCCATCATCGCCAACGTCCTTCGTCCCAGGATCGGGCGAGCGGGCGATGATTGATCAGGACGAACTCCGCTCGCGGACCTCGTTTCACATTCGGTCCCACCAGCTGACGCTCGAGTCGCTCCGACACGCCGTCAAGCGGTCGATCGACTTCGCCGGCGCCCTGACCGGCCTGCTGCTGCTGGCGCCGGTCATGCTGGCCGTCGCCGCCTTGATCCGGCTCGATTCTCCCGGCCCCATCTTCTTCCGTCAATTGCGGCGGGGCCATCGCGGGCGGCTGTTCTGGGTCATCAAGTTTCGGACGATGGTCGTGGACGCCGAGAAGCGGCTCGGCGAACTGGAGGCCAAGAACGAATCCGGCGGCGGCGTCCTCTTCAAGATGGAGAACGATCCCCGGGTCACTCCACTGGGGCGGTTCCTGCGGAAATCGAGCCTGGACGAACTCCCCCAACTCTTCAACATCCTCCGCGGCGAGATGAGCGTGGTGGGGCCGCGGCCGCTCCAGATCCGCGACAGCGAGCTTTTGCAGTCCGTCAACCCCGAGGGATACCGCCAGCGCCTGCAAGTCATGCCGGGGCTGACCGGCCCCTGGCAAGTCGGCGGCCGAAGCAACGTCGATTACGCCCGCATGGTGGAGATGGACCTCGAATACGCCAGGAACTGGTCGGTCGGCCGTGATCTTTGGATCATCCTCCGCACGTTCGTCGTCGTCATCCGCGGCCGCGGGGCCTGCTGACCGCCGACGGACAAGCCAACCGCTCCTCGCGCGCGATCGATTTAATCTCGACCCCGGAAGTCTCAACGGCCCCGGGGCCGTTTTGCTTTCGAAGGCCGCCGCGGCGCGCGACCATGGGGCGGGCGAGGCTCCATCACCGGACCGGACACAAAGCTTCGCGCGCGAAATCCGGACGCGAAAGGTTCGCGCGTCGCCCGCCCGAATTCCGTTGGGGAAGACGGACTCCCGCCACCGGCTCAGGAGGCGTTGGGGAGGAGTTTGAGAATCTTCCGCCAGCGGCTCTCCCGCTCCTCTTGAAGCGTCGCGATCCGCTGGTTGAGCCAGAGCATGACGTCGGCCTCGTCGCCCTCGGGCTTCGTCGTCGACCGCCGGTCCGGCGCTTCCTCGGATCGCCCGGAGGACGCGGACGCGGCGACGGGCGGCGCGGGGCGCTTGGCGGCGGGCCTTGGTTTCGGCGGCGGCGCCGCCTTGGCGGCCGCGGCCGATGGAGCGGCTGCGGCCTGGGACGGGGCCGCCGCCCGGCCCTGGTCGCGAGCGAGGGTCGCCAATTCGACCTTCAGCTCTTGAAACTCCCGCGTGACCTCGCGGAGTTGATCGAGCTCCCGGCGGATCAGGTCCATCTGCTCGCGCTGCAGCGAGCCGAACATCTCAACCAGCATTCCCATCGCGTTCTGGAACTGGTCGAGCATCTGCTGCTGCATGATCCCGAACTGGTTCACGAGAGGAACCAGCACCGACTCGCTGATCCGCCCCGCCTCTCCCCCCGCCGCCAGGACGTCGGCCATCGGCAGGAGCTCCAGCGGCGCGGGGCGGTCCCCGGCCGTTCCGGACGCAAGCGCCGGGAGCCCCGAAAGCGACGGCGCGAGCAGCGCGTGGCGCGGCGGCTCGGGAAGCGACAGGGAGGGCACGACGGAGTGGGACGCTGAGTCTCCAACCCGATTCCGAACCCGGATCCGATAGCGTCCGACCTTCAAAACGTCGCCGTCGGCCAATGGGGCGTGGCGGACGACCACGTTGTTGACCTCGACGCCGCCGCTCCCCAGAAGATCGACGACCCAAACACCGACCGACGTCCGCACCAGGCTGCAATGGAACGAGGCCACGCTGGGGTCGGAGAGGCGAAATTTGCAGCCGGCCGCCGAGCCGACCAGCGACATGACCCGATTCACCGGCCAAACCGCCGACCGCGAGGGACCATTGAGGAACTCAAGCGCCACCTTGGGCCAGGGGGCCGAACCATAGGATTCGGCGACCAGGGGGGTGGCCTCCGGAGGCGTCTCGCCCGCGCGCGCGGCTCGCGGCCCGACGTCGTCGATCAGCCTCCGAATCTCGTAGGGGCCGATCCGCATCGCCTCGTCCGCCGCCAGCCAACCGTGCGGGCCGCGCCCCCCTGCTCCCTCGACCCCGTGGCGACTCTCCAGATCGAACCAGAACAGGTGCCCTTCGACCATCTGAAGATAGGCGTGACGGCGGCTCACCAGGCGGTCTTCAAGCGGGACGTCGGCCCGCGGATCCCGCCCAACCAGCGCGAAGGGCTGGTGGAGGATCCGCACCCCGGGGAGTTGCTCGCCCGGGGTCTCCACCGCGAGCCGCAACGGCCCGGACATGCGACATGCGTCTAAAAACACTTTCATGCGCGAATCGTTTCCAACGCCAGCCCGCGACCCGGCGTCGAACGGTTGCGCCAACGCCGCCCGGAACGCCGCGTTACCGCTCGCGCGGCGGGGATCGCCGGGAGGGACACTCATGATTCTACTCGCGACGATCCCGCGCGGCAAACGCGCGACGTTCCCCCACGCGCGCGATCCCACGAGCAATTGCGTTCGTCCCGGATGGCGTTTCGAGCGTCGACCATATGGCTAGTTTAGCGAATTTGCGTCGCGAACGGTCGGCGATGAGGACGAAAAGCGACACGAGCCCCAAAACGACCGGGGCCGCCCTCATTTTCGACGGTCCGCGATCCGGTCGCCGGGCGCGACCGCGCCGACTTTGAGCGGAGCCGCGGGAAGAAGGGGGCTTACGGCGAATTTAAGGACTCGATAGTCTACCGGAAATTCAGCGCCGGGAGGCGGGGTCTCAGAGCCTGGCCGCCTCGGGGCCGCGAAGGAGCGTCACACTCGTTCGAGGAGGATTTCCAAGACATGTTTCGCAAGGGCATCATTCTCGCGGGCGGGGCCGGGACTCGGCTCTATCCGATCACCCGAGCCATCAGCAAACAGCTCCTGCCGATCTATGACAAGCCGATGATCTATTATCCCCTCTCAACGCTGATGATGGCGGGGATACGCGAGATCCTGCTCATATCCACTCCCGAGGATCTCCCGAACTTCGAGCGGGTCCTCGGCGACGGCCGCCAGATCGGCCTGACCATCCAGTACGCCGCGCAGCCGACCCCCGGCGGCCTGGCGCAGGCCTTTTTGATCGGCCGGGAGTTCATCGGCGGCGACAACGTGGCGCTGATTCTGGGAGACAACATCTTCCACGGCCAGGGGTTTCAGGGCATGCTCGCCCGGGCCGCGGAGCACCAAAGCGGGGCGACGGTCTTCGCCTACCCGGTCAAGGACCCCGAGCGGTACGGCGTCGTCGAGTTCGACTCCCGGGGCAAGGCCCTCTCGATCGAGGAGAAGCCGGCTCGGCCGAAGTCGCATTACGCGGTGACGGGGCTTTACTTCTACGACAACAAGGTCGTCGACATCGCCGCGGGCCTGAAACCCTCGCCCCGCGGCGAGCTGGAGATCACCGACGTCAACCGGGTCTACCTACAGCGCGGGGAGCTGCGCGTCGAGCTGTTCAGCCGGGGCTTCGCCTGGCTGGACACCGGAACGATCGAATCGTTGATCCAGGCGGCCAACTACGTTGAGACCATCGAGGCCCGCCAGGGCCTGAAAATCGCCTGCGTCGAGGAGGTCGCCTACCGCCAGGGCTTCATCGGCGACGCCGAGCTGAAGCGGCTGGCCGAAAAGCTCCCCAACGACTACGGGCGCTACCTCGCCGAGCTGACGCGGGACTAGCGGCTCTCCGTTCGATTGTAGCCGGGGTTTCTGCCCCCGGGACGCGATCCAACGCCGCTCCCGGCCTCGTGGAGGCCGGCTACAATCGAATGGGCGAACCCGCCATTATTCCAGGGCGGTCACCACTCGCTCGTACTCCGAGAGTTCAAGCGGGTGGAGGGTCCCCGTCTCCAGCCCCCCGGCGCGGGCCTTGGCCAGACTTTGCTTGGCCGCCTCGGCGTCGCCGGCCTGGAGATAGGCTTGCGCCAGGTGGAAATACTTGGCCGGCGAGGGGTCGATGGCGATGGCGTTCTCCAGGTCCTCGACGGCCCGTCTGCTTTCGCCGTTGGTCATGTAGACGACGGCCCTGGTGTCGAGGAACTCGGGGATCGGCCCCCGCAGGGCGATGGCCCGGTTGATCAGCTCCAGGGGGGCGCTTCCGGTTTCCCCCTTGTCCTTCTTGAGGGTCATGAGCCAGGCCAGGTTGTTCAGCGGGATCACCCCGGCGCCCCCCTGGGCGATCGCCTTGCGGTAGAGGGCTTCGGCGTCGTCGTAGCGCTTTTGCCGCTCGCGGACGTTGCCCAGGGCGATCATCAGCAGCGCCGAGTCGGGGTTTTGCTCCAGGCTCCGGCCGACCCAATCGCTAACCCGCTCGATCTGGACCGCGTCGAGCGCGGCCTTGGGAGCGAAGATGGCCTCGATCACGGTGGGGGCGACGGACTCCGGATTCGGCGCCGACTTCCAAAGCGGCTCGCAGACGTCGAGCGCCTTCTTGGTTTGGCCTTGTCGCCCCAGGAAGGCGGCGTAGGCCAGGTGGTCCTGAAGTCGCGACGAGTTGGAGGCGTTCTTCTGGAACAGCCCGGCGGCCAGGTCGACGAGGCCCAGGCTCTCGGCCAGGTCGGCCGTCGCCAGCGCCAGGACGGAGGGCAGCTCCGGTCGGTCGGTGATCGTCTTGATCTCGGCGACCGCCTTGTCGATTTGCCCTCTCGCCTTGTCGAGACGGGCCTGGAGGGCCAGGACGTTGAAGGCGTCGGGCTGGATCTTTCGGAGCCGGTCGATCAGGTCCTGGGCCTCGCTCGCGTCCCGCCGTCCGTCCTCGCTTTCGCCCTCGCCCTGGATTCGGGCGATCAGTTCGGAGGCGTACTGAACGACCCAGACCACCCTCCGGTTGATTTCCTGGGGCGTGGCCGCCGATTCCGGCTCGCGCATCAGCTCCCGGTATTCGGTCTGGGCCTTCGCCCAATCGCCGTCGGCGCCGTGGAGGCGGGCCAGGAGGAACCGATCCTCGCCGGTCGCCTGGCCATCGTCGCGGAGCTTTTCAAGGACGGCGATCGCCTCCTTGCGGTAGGGGATGATCTTCTGCGCCTCGTACACCCGCGAAAGGACGCGCAGGTCCTCGGGGGTCTCGGGGCGCTTCCAGTCGGCCTTCCCCGGGGGGGCGAACAGGTGGAGGGCCTTGAGGGCCTGCTGGTAATCGTTCTGCAACTCGCTTCGGGCCACGAAGGTCAGGGCCAGCGTGCGCTTGGCCCAGGCGAGCTCCTGGGCGTCCTTGGCGTTGGCGGGCTGCTTCAGAAGCGCCGTCAACTGGGTTTCAACCTCGGCGAGCTGATTGGTGCGGAGCAGAAACTCGATGTAGGTCCGCTTCAGCGTCGGGTCGTCGGGCTTGGCGGCCTGGGCCTTCAGGTACAGGGCCTTCGCCCTGTCGTACCACGAGGCGGCCTGGGCCTCGCGGGCCGCCGCCTGATGCCCCTGCCCCACCATGTCGGCGCACTGGGCCGCGGCCAGGGGGCCGCGGTCGCCGCCGACGGCCTTTTCGATGTCGTTGACGGCCAGCTCGGCCTTCTCAACCTGCTTGGTCGAGACCAGGAACTGGACCAGGACGAGCCGACGGTTGGGGTCGGAGGGGTCGAGGTCCACCGCCTTGCGCAGTTCGGCCTCGGCCTCGTCGAGGTTCTGTTGCCAGAGCAGAAGCTGGGCGAGCAGGACGCGCTCCGAGAAATCGTTGGGCCGCTCCTCGATCCGCTGGCGAACGATCTGGGCGGCGTTTTGGTAGTCCTTGTTGCGGATCGCCTCGCCGAGGATGGATCGCTCCAGGGCGCCCAGGGCCCCCGAGTCATCGTCGAGTCCGGGAACTTTGCTCCAGAGCCGGCTCACCTCCGAGGTTCGGCCGGCCTCCACCAGCAGCTCGGTGGCCCGTTGGACGGTCTTCAAGCTTCGCTGCCCCATCTCGACGGCCTGAACGTAAAGGTCCGCCAGGCGGCTGAGCTTCTCCCGCCGGGCCTCCTCGCCGCCGGCCGAATCCGGCTCCAGCTCCTCGATTCTGGCGGTCAGAACGGGGATGACCGACCAGTCGGGCCGCCGCGCGCTCAGCTCCGACAAAAGCGAGCGCGCCTCGGCCAGAACGCGGGATTTCTCGGCCTCGTCGCCGGCGTTCTTCGCTCTCCAGATCGCGTATTCGACCTGACCGTGGCGGAGCGTGTTGCCGTCGGGCCCCTCAACCTTCTCGATCTCGCCCAGGGCCTTCTCGATGTTGGCTTCGGCCGCGTCCAGGTCCTCGCGGGTGGGATTGGCCTTGGTCTGGAACGCCAGGCCGAGCACCTGGATTCGGGGCCGAAGATCCTGGGGACGCAGCGAGGCGGCCCGGGTCCAGACCTTCGTCGCCGCCTCGGTCTCTCCCCGCCGCGCCAACTCGCCGCCGACCGCCTCCAGGAGCGCGAGCCGCTGGTCGCTCTCAAGGGCGTCGGCGTCCTCGGTCAAGTCGACCAGGGAATCGGCGAGCCCCGCGCCGCCGCGGGCGGCCAAGACCCGCAACCGCGCCAGGCGGATCTCCAGGGAGTCCCCCAGCTTGGCCTGGCCCTCGTCGAGGAGCCGCAGGGCCCCGGCGTAATCCTTCCGCGCCATCCCGAGATCGGCCGAGGCGGTCCAAATCATGACGGCCGCGGCGTCGCGGGGATCGCCGTCGCGAGCCTTCTTCAAAAGGGCCTCGGCCTCCGCGGCGTCCCCCTTGGCCTGAAGCAACTGGGCCTTCAAGACCACCGGCAGCGACGTCGCCGCGTCCTTCGCCGTCAGCGCGATCAACCGCTCCAACTCGCTCCAATCGCGCTTCGCCGCGGGGAGCCGCTGGTTCCGCGCGAGCAGGAGTTGAAACAACGGAACGCGGGCCTGCGGAACCGTTTCCACAAGCTTGCCGTATTCGTCGATCGCCTGGCCGACGTCTCCCCGCGCGGCGAGGTCGGCGATCCAGGTCAGGCGGGTCTGGAGGTTGTCCGGGTTGTCGCGCACCGCGCTGGTCAGCGCGCCGCGCTGCCGCTCGGGATCGCCCAAGTGGGCGTGGCAACGGGCCATCAGGCTGTTGACGCTCGCCCTCAGCGCGGGGTTTGACGCCAGATCCAGCGGCATCAGCTTCTCGGTTAGGATCCTCCGCGCCTCGACCCATTCCCGGGTGTTGACATAATAATACGCCGTGTAGTAATCGACGTAGAAGCTCAGGCCGAGCCGGGCGATTTCGGCGACCTGCTCCTTGAGCTGAACGGTCTCCCCGCGCTGGGCGAGGATGTCGGCCAGGCCGAGCCTCATGCCCACGTCGTCGGTCAGAGCCTCGAGCCCCCGGCGGAGGGTGGCGGCCGCCTCGTCCGACTTGCCGGCCCGAAGCTCGACCATGGCCAGGGGGAGATAGAGGTCGCCGCTCTTCGGGGCGGCCTTCAGCCCCTCTTCAAGGACCCGCGCGGCCTCGTCCCAATCGGGCGGCGTGCGCTGCTGGGCCAATCCGGACAACTCGATGTAGACCTCCGACGCCTCGGGCGCCCGCTTGAGGGCCTCCCGAAAATCCGCCTCGACCGCCTTGAGGTCCTCGTCCGAATTCTGAAACTTCAGGCGATACCGGCCCCGCTCCAGGTAAACGCGGTGGTCCTCCGGCGCCGCCGCGACCATCGACTCCATCACCTTGTCGGCTTCGTCGGGCTCGTTGAGCCGCCCCCGAAGCAGCGTCGCCGCGCGCTGGAGGGCGTCGAACCGCTGGGCCGCGCCGTGGGCCGCGGCGCTTTGGTACGATTCGACGGCCGCCCGATCATCGTCGACCGCCTGCTCGCAGCGCCCCATCAGGTACTCAAGATCACCGTCCTCGGGGGCCGCCCTCAAAAGGATGGCCAGATGGCTCCGGGCGTCGATCAGATCCCGCGCCGATCCCGACTCCACGAGGATCTCGGCCAGCCGCCGCCGCGCGTCGTCGCGGCCGGGCTCGCGGGCGAGAACTCCGTCGTAGATCCCCACGGCCCGCCCCATGCGGGCCGGCGTCTTGGACCGCTCCAAAAGCGCGTTGGCGTACTTCAGCTTGGCCTCCAGGTCGTCGGGAAACACCTGGGTGTGCTGGAGGTAAAGCTCCTCGGCCCGCTCCCAATCGCCCGCCTCCGCCGCCTGATCGGCTTCAACCAGGTTCGATTGCCCCAGCCGAGACATCTGGTAACGCTGAATCAGGACGACCGAGACGACGCCCAGGACAAGGACGACCGCCACGACGGCCAATCGCCTCAAAGTCGTTGATCGCATGAAGCCTTAACCTCTCCACCCGCGCGGGTGCGAATCAAATGGTGCGGCGGCGGGTCCCGCTCGAAAGGCGCCCCCGAACGATCTTCGCCAAGTTCTCGCCAGTCTACTGTCTCATCCGGCCAAGCATCAACAAAACGCGGATGGCGCGCGCAACCAGCATAGGTTATACGACGCGCGGTTCGAAAATGGACGATCCATTTCCCCAACCATGAGTGGAAGCGCGACCGCGCGTTCGGACTCCCGTCCCCCCGAATCGCGCCCCGCCACTACCGATTAACCGGACATACTTTCCCCGGCCAAGCCCCGGAAATCGGCCCGATGTCCCCCATTATCCACTAAAAAATTTGGACCACTCGCCCTCCGCCAACCACTAAAGAAATTGGACCAGTATACCTGGCCAAATGTGTATTAACGATTAACCGAGCATAAGTGACTCATGTATCTACAGATTAACCGAGCGTAGTTTGCCGCGGACCCAAAAATGCTTGCTTGCAATTGCCGGGGTTCTCTCGCCTTAAGCGCCCGAGCTTCGGCGCAAATCTCCTGGTTGAAGCGGATTGCGCCCGCCCTCTGGAACATGTTCCTTTGTGCGCCACGATAAACCGAGCATGGTTTTTTTTCGGATGCACCTAGTGGCGTTCGGTTTACTAACGATTAACCGAGCATAGTATCCGTTTGTATCTACTGATTAACCGAACGTAGTTAGGGCGTGCACTCACGATTAACCGAGCGTAGATTTACCGATTAACCGAGCGTAGTTTGGGGGTGCACTCACGATTAACCGGGCATACCACTACCGATTAACCGAGCGTAGTTACGGTTTGTAAGTCTTGATTAAATGGTCTCTTGCGGCGCCGAGAATTTGTTTTAGACTTTTGCTTAGACTTAAAGACAACAACACGGGGCCGACGGGCCCCCCTTGTTGTTGCTTTTTTATTTTTGGGACCGGGAAGACAAAATCCGGGAACAACCTCGATGCCGCGACGAACCGCGCCACGCGCTGGGAGCCTGGGAATGAGCGAACCGGAGCCGCCGTTGGAGGCGGAGGAGTCGCTTGGGCTCTCCGGCGGGGAAGCGGACGTTGGGGGCGATCCGGGGTGGAAGGACGAGCTGAACCTCGCGGAGTTCCCGATCACGGCGCTGACGGATCGAATCCCCGACGGCCAGACGACGCTGGTGTTCGAGGATCGCCTCGAGCTGCGGGACGGGCCGCCGATCATCCGTCGGCTGACGATCATGGGGACGGCCAAGCACGGTCTGCCGACCTCGATGGACGACGAGGTGCTGGTGGGCCTGATCCAGTTGACGAAGCGTCGGAGCAACTTCACCGACGCCCGGGTCTCGTTTTCCCGGTACGAGCTGATCGAGCTTTTGGGATGGCCGCAGAGCGGGCAGAGCTACCGCCGCATCGAGGAGGCGCTGCACCGTTGGGTCGGGGTCGTCCTGATGTACGAGAACGCCTGGTGGGACAACAACGCCAAGAGCTGGGTCGACGAGCAGTTCCACGTCCTGGACAACGTGACCCTCTACGACCGGGAGCGGTGGCGGCGGTCCTCGCCCCGTTCCGGCGGGAGGACGGGGACGAAGGCCGAGAAGCCCCCCCTGCCCTTGTCGAGCTTCCGGTGGAACGAGGTCATCTTCCAGAGCTTCCAGAGCGGCAACCTCAAGCAGCTCGACCTGGAGCTTTACCTGCGGCTCCGGCTGCCGACGACCAAGCGGATGTACCGGTTCCTGGACAAGCGGTTCTACCGGCGGACGCGGCTTGACTTCGACCTGCGGACGCTCGCCTGCGAGCACATCGGCCTGAGCCGCTCCCACGCCCCCAGCGCCCTGAAGCGACGGCTGAAGCCGGCCTTGGAGGAGCTGGAGCAGCTTGGGTTCCTTGAGGTCCTCGATCCCGAGGAGCGGTACTCCTACGTCAAGCGGGGAACCTGGCGAATCATCCTGATCCGGGGCCGCCGCGGTTCGATGGACCCCGGCGCGGATCCGCTCGGCGAGCCCCCCGCCCTGGTCGAGGCGCTTCGGGACCGGGGCGTTTCGGACAAGACCGCCCAGGAGCTCGTCGCCGCCCACCCCGCCCACCGGGTCCAGGCCAAGATCGAGGTCTTCGACTGGCTGGTCCGCAACGAGGACAAGCGGGTCGCCAAGAACCCGGCCGGTTATCTCGTCTCCTCCATTCGCTCGGATTATCGGGAGCCGAGCGATTATCCGCCCACGCCTCCGGCCGACGCGGCGGCCGACCGCCGACCGGCGCGGGGCAAGCGCGCGGTGGCCGAAGCCAAGGCGGCCCCGCGCAAGGACCGGGCCGCGACCGAGACCGACGACCAGCGCGCCCGGGAGAGCGAGGCCAAGCTCCGCGCGGCCTGGGAGAAGCTGCCCGACGACGAGCGCGACGCCATCGTCGCCGCCGTCAAAGCCGAACACCCCGGCCTGGGCCGCTGGAGGAACATGCTGGAGCCGCTCTGCCTGGCGGCCCTGGAGGCCCGTCTCCGCGATCGGGAGGGCTCGACCAGCCGAACCCCTCTCTTTCCCGACGACGCGTGAGCCGTCATTAAACGGTCCTGGTGGCCCTCTGGCGCGACTTTAGGGTCGAGGACGATATTTTTATCGTCTCGGGACGAAAACGCCGCGTGGGCGATCCTGGACGGTTTTTAGGCCATGCCCTCCCCCGCCCTCCCGGGAACGAATGGTTAGGCGTCTCCACCGGAATCGTCGTCCCGATCGGCGGTCGCATCCGAGGAGCGACCGCCGCGGCGGTCGCGCGAGTCGTACAGGACCATCGACGTGACCAGCGGGCGAAGCAGTTCGTTGACGATCTCGGAGCGATCCTTGCCCATGTGGATCGCGTAGAGCCAAAGCTTCTTGTCTACGTCCTCCTCGATGGCGAACATCCGCTGGACGCGCTTGGGCTTGGCGGCCCTGGAGCGCGTGCTTCGGGACCGCGAGTTTGTGGTCGAGGGTCGGGTGGCGGGCTCGGCGTCGCTCGTCGAGGCGCCGTCGTCCGAGTCTCGGGCCGACGCGGATCCATCCTCCGGCGCGCCCGGGGCGTTGATCCGGCGTTCAAATTCGGCTTCGGTCATGCTGGGCCGGGTCAGGCCGGTTCGGCTCTCGGGTCCCGGAATGCCGCCGCGTCGCGACGCGCCGCTCATAAGTTCGCCTCCCTTGCAGTGGGGTCCGCCGCTTGCGCGGATGGTCTCGGTTCCGCCGCCCCCCCTCGCCCATCGGCGTCGGGAGCGGCTCGCTCAACGGCGCGGAGATGGTTTACGACGCCTCGCGCAACGCGGCGTCGGGGTCGTCCGGAAGCGGAGCGCCGGCCGCGCGGCCGGCGTCCTCGGGGGCCGCCTCAACTCCCCTTCCCTTAAGGAAGGCCGCGGCCGCCGCGCGGTAGGCCGTCGCCGCGGGGCTCAGCCGGTCGTAATGGATCAGGGGCGTGCCGCGGGCGTAGGCCTCGCGGAACTTGACCGACGTCGGCACCGACCGCTCGTGGACGATCGGGCCGAAGTAGTCGCGCACCTCGGCCTCGATCTGCTTGGAGACGAGCGTCCGATCCAGCCGCGTGACCAAGACCCCGGTGATCGCCAGCGGGCCGGCGTCGGTGAACTCCATCCTGAAGTCGCTGACGGAGCGAACCAGGTCCTCAAGCGCGCGCACGCCGGCGATCGCCGCGACGCAGGGGTCGATGGGGATCAGGACCTCGGCGACGGCGTAGAAGATGGCGACGTTCAGCGGCGTGAGAACCGGGCTGGTGTCGACGACGACGGCGTCATATCCCGTGAGCCCCTTGAACAACCGGCGGACGCGAAACTCGCGACCCTGCCCCAATCCCTGGGTTCCGCCCATTTGATCCGAGCACGAGCTCAGCCGGTCTCCCGGGGGAACCACGTCCAGGCCTGGGTGGTCCGTGGAAATGGCGACCTCTCCAAGCCCCCTCCCCTCCAGCAGGGCGTCGGCCAGACCGGCGGCCGGAGTTCCCCTGGGGAAGAGACCCAGGGCCGCGTTGCCCGACGGATCGGCGTCCACCAGCAGCACGCGCTGGTCGAGCTCGGCCAGCGCCGCGGCCAGGTTGATCGCCGTCGTGCTCTTGCC
>Ga0182738_1002068_pt1 | contig 24174 bp, 21 predicted proteins | sample eDN5th30CBELigMG_FD_128876 | JGI IMG/M metagenome (GOLD analysis project Ga0182738, IMG submission 128876) | Enriched Miracle-Growth compost microbial communities from Emeryville, California, USA - eDNA 5th pass 30_C BE-Lig MG (version 2)... ...
ACCCTGCCTCCGACACCCTCGCTGCCCGCGCCGCCGGTGAGTGGCAAGGTCGAGGTGAACGGCGCCTCGATCTGGTATGCGGTGTACGGTAGCGGTCTGCCGGTCGTGCTGCTGCACGGCGGTCTTGCCAACTCGGACTACTGGGGCGATCAGGTCCCGGTGCTGGCGCAGGATTACCAGGTGATCGTGATCGACAGCCGCGGCCATGGCCGCAGCACGCGCAGCGCGGCGCCCTACGGCTACGAGCTGATGGCTTCCGACGTGCTGGGCGTGATGGACAAGCTCAATGTCCAGAAGGCCGCGATCGTCGGCTGGAGCGACGGCGCCATCATCGGCCTCAGCCTGGCGATCAATCATCCCGATCGCGTGGCGCGGCTGTTCGCCTTCGCCGCCAACTCCGATCCGTCGGGGGTGAAGGACGTCGACAAGAGTCCCGTCTTCACCGAGTTCGTCAAACGCGCCGAGAAGGAATACGAGGCGCTGTCGCCCACGCCCCACGGCTACAAGCAGTTCGTCGAGGAAATCGGCGCCATGTGGGCCAGGCAGCCGAACTGGACCAGGGCGGATCTCGCGCGCATCAAGGTGCCGACCTGGATCGTCGACGGCGACCATGACGAGGCGATCCATCGCGCCAACACCGAGCTGATGGCCGACACGATCCCGGGCGCCGGACTGCTGCTGCAGCCCGAGGTCAGCCATTTCTCCATGCTCCAGGCTTCCGACCAGTTCACGGAGGATGTCCTCCGCTTCCTCGGGCGGCACTGGTGAGCGGATGGCCGACAATCCTGTCCTGCGGGTCACACCCGACGGCTTTCCCCACCGCGCGGCGCGCAGGAAGGGACATGGTCCGCCGAGGAGGGGAAATGAGCTTGACCCGCCGGCCCATAGCCCGGACCTTACCGGCATGACCAAGCTCCTGAGCGAGGACGCCGTCGCCGCCTACCGGCGCGACGGCTATCACTTCCCGGTGGACATTCTGTCCGAGGCCGAAACCCGCACCTTGCGCGACAGGCTCGAGGCGCACGAGCGCGCCAGCGGCGGACCGATCCAGGGGGACCGGCGGCACAAGCCGCATCTCTATCTCACCTTCCTGAACGACCTGATCCGTCACCCGCGCATCCTCGATGCGGTCGAGGACGTGCTCGGGCCGAACCTGCTGTGCTGGAGCACCAGCTTCTTCATCAAGGAACCGTCCGATCCCGGCTTCGTCTCGTGGCACCAGGACGCGACCTATTGGGGTCTGTCCTCGCCCGACGTGATGACCGTCTGGGTCGCCTTCACGCCGGCCAATTTCCTGAACGGCTGCATGAAGTTCATGCCGGGCTCGCACCGCCAGCAGCTCGAGCACAAGGACACGTTCGACAAGAACAACCTCCTGAGCCGCGGCCAGGAGATCGCGGTCGAGGTCGACGAGAGCAAGGGCGTCGATGCGATCCTCGAGCCCGGCCAGGCCTCGCTGCACCATGTGCTGCTGGCGCACGGCTCGGAGCCCAACAAGTCCGCCGACCGGCGGATCGGCTTCGCGATCCGCTATATCCCGACCCACGTGCGGCAGGCAGTGGGCGCGAGGGACAGCGCCACGCTGGTGCGTGGCAGCGACAGCTACAACTACTTCGAGCATGAGCCCCGGCCGACGGCCGACTGCACCCCCGAGGCGCTCGCCCGACATGCCGCCATCGTCGGGAGGCAGGTGCAGGTGCTCTATCGCGGCACGGGCCAGGAGCATTTCCGGCCATAGTCACGATGGAGGGGCGTAAAGCGTATCGTATCGGAATCGACGTCGGCGGCACCTTCACCAAGGCGGTGCTGGTCGACGACGACACGCACGAGATCGTCGGCCGCTACTCGACGCTGACCACGCATGGCGGCGCGCGCGGCGTGGCGGAAGGCGTGGTCGAAGTCTTCCGCCGCGTGCTCGAGGGTTCCCACGTCGCGCCCGAGGAGGTCGTGTTCCTCGCTCATTCGACGACGCAGGCGACCAATGCCTTGCTCGAAGGCGACGTGGCGCCGGTCGGCATCGTCGCCATCGCCAGCGGGCCGGCCGCGGCGCTTGCCGCGAAGCAGAGCCGCATTGACGGGATCGAGCTCGCGCCCGGCCGCACGCTCCATCCCGGCCATCGCTTCATCAAGGGCGAGGAGCTGAGCGACGCGACCGCCGCGGAGGCCGTCCGTGCGCTGCTGCAGGAAGAGGGCGCCAAGGTGATCGTCGCCACCAGCGCCTTCGGGGTCGACGACGGTTCGGACGAGGAGGCGATCCGCGCCGCCGCGGCGGCGCAAGGCCTGCCGGTGACCTGCGGCCACGAGATCTCCAAGCTCTATGGGCTCGCCACGCGCACCCGTACCGCCGTCATCAATGCCAGCATCCTGCCGCGCATGATCGAGACCGCCGACATGACGCAACGGAGCGTGCGCGAGGCGGGGATCGCGGCGCCGCTGATGATCATGCGTGGCGACGGCGGCGTGATGGATGTGAACGAGATGCGCCGGCGGCCGGCCATGACCATGCTGTCCGGCCCGGCCGCTTCGGTCGCCGGCGCGCTGATGCACCTGCGCATCTCGGACGGAATCTATTTCGAGGTCGGTGGCACCAGCACCAACATCGGCGTGATCCGCAACGGCCGGCCGACGGTGAAATATGCCCGGGTCGGCGGCCACGAGACCTACGTCAGCTCGCTCGACGTGCGCGTGCTGGGCATCGCCGGCGGCAGCCTCGTGCGGGTGGCCGGCGGCAGGCTGGTCGATGTCGGCCCCCGCAGCGCGCACATCGCGGGGCTGGTTTACGCCGCCTTCGCCGATCCCGAGGCGTTCGCAGGGGCGGCGGTCGAGCTCTTCCAGCCGGGACCGGGCGAGGCGGCGGACCACGTCTCGATCCGCGGCGCGGATGGCGCGCGCTACGCGATCACGACGACCTGTGCCGCGAACGTCCTGGGCTACGCCAGGCCCGGCATGCACGCTTTCGGAAACCCCGATGCCGCACGCGCCGCGATGGCGCCGCTCGCTGCCCTGCTCGGCATTTCGGTGGAAGACACGGCGCGCCAGATCCTCGAACGCGCGACCGACAAGATCATTCCCGTGGTCGGGCAGCTCGTCGCCGAATACGGGCTCGACAATGACCAGTCCATGCTGGTGGGCGAGGGCGGCGGTGCGGGCGCGCTGATGCCCTTCGCTGCCGGGCGCCTCGGCCTTCGCCATGTGATCTCGCCTGACGCCGAGGTGATCTCCTCGATCGGCGTGGCGCTTGCGCTGGTGCGCGAGGTGGTCGAAAGGGTCGTCGCCGACCCGACGCCCGAGGATTTGCGCGCGATCCGCCGCGAGGCGCTCGACGCCGTGGTCCGGCTCGGCGCCGCCGCCGATACCGTCGAAGTCACGATCGAGGTCGACGCCCATAGTCAGCGCGTGCGCGCGACGGCGGTCGGCGCCTCGGAGATGCGCGCGCGCAGCCATCGCAAGCGACTGGGGGAGGCCGAGGCGCGCGCCGTCGCCGCGCGATCGATGGGCGTCCCGCTCGCCGCCACCGCCGTGACCGGCGCGACCGACGGCATGCGGCTGATCCAGGCGCGGATCGACGGCCGCCATTCCCTGCGCGCCGTCGACCTCGACGGCGCGATCCGCATCCAGCGCAGCAGCGCCGCCGTCGAACGCGCCCACGCTTCCGACGCCCTCGCCGCGTTGCAGGGCAAATGGAATGGCGCGGACGAGATGTTCCTCGTGCTCGGCGCCCACGTCGTCGACCTCAGCGGCATCTCCGGCCGCGATCAGGCAATGGCAGTCGCGCGGACCGAGCTGGATGGCGTGCCCGCCGATACCACGGTCCTGCTGGTCGCGGCGCTCAAATGAGCCGGGTTTGCCCATTCATGACCTTCGCCGTTTCGGGCTACCGGAGGAGACATCGCGTGTTCGACTTCCTCCCTGCGCGCAGCGCGGGGAGGTGGCCGCGTCTCACGCGGTATGAGAGGTCATGGGCACAGTATCGGTGCGGCTCACGCCCCCTCCGTCGCGGATTACCGCGCCACCTCGCTGGCTGCGCCAGGGAGGAGAAGGACAATTCAAGATGTGTCCGGACCATAGCCCGGTTTGAGGGGGGAGACGGGCGTGCGGCCTTGCCGGATCGCGGGTCTCCTGCCTGCTCGAGAGCATGAGCGGGCCGGCTAGAGTTCGACATCGATTTCGACAGGGCATTGGAGCCGGCACGTCGGCCGTTGCCCGCCCTGCCGGGCGGTGCGTAAGGTGCGGCTTCGTTCAGGAGGAAAAAGGCACGCGATGACCGTTAGCGACGAACTCTTTGCCGAGCTGCGCAAGATCGATACGCCGACCATCACCAACGTGGTGGCGACCTATCCGAAGAATCCGCTGTGCCTCGGCCTCTACAATCCGTGGACCGAGAACTGGTATACCGATACCTCGATCCGCTGCATCTATCCCGAGCTGGGCCCGACCGTCGGCCATGCCGTGACCTGCGTCTACGGCATGCCCGATCCCAACTTCGCCGGCCGGCTCTCCTTCATGAACGTGATCGACGCGCTCGACGCGATGAAGAAGCCGACCATCCTGGTGATCCAGCAGAAGTGGCCGGACGAGATCATGAAGAAGGCGGGTCTCGCCGGCGAGATGATGGTGAGCTCGATGATGGCGGTCGGCTGCGTCGGCATGCTGTCGAACGGCCCGTCGCGCGACGTCGATGCGATCCGCAAGCTCAAGTTCCAGTACATGCTGGGCGGCGTCACCGCCGGCCATGGCGAGATGGCGGTGCAGGCGGTGAACGTCCCCGTGTCCGTCGGCGGCATGGACGTGGCGCCCGGCGACCTGATCCACATGGACGAGAACGGCGCGGTCAAGTTCCCGGTGGAGCACGCCGAGGCGGTGGTGAAGAACGCCAAGGCGATGCTCGACGACGAGGCGCGCCGCCTGGTCCATCTCCGCGCGGCGAAGACGGCAGCCGAGGTGCGCGCCGCCAACTCCGGCGGCGCCTATACCAACAAGAAGGCTTGACGAGGCTGCATCCCGGACCGGCGGGACGTGTTACGCGTCCGCGGGGACAATCCGCTCGTTTCTCCTCATTCCCTCATATTCCTCTCCCCTATCGGGGGAGAGGAGAAAGAACGCATTTCGATGCGGTCCGGCGACTCGAGCGGAGCAGGGCGAAGGTGGGCGTGCGCCTTTATTGCGAACCATTCGCAACTGAGGTAAGGAAGGCCCACCGGCTTGCTCCCGTAAGCCGGTGGGGAGTGCGGAAGCGGCGTGCCTTCGGATACATCGTCCATCTTCATCGAGCATCGAGGCTCGCTCGTGAACTACGCCACCAAGCTCGTCGGCTCGCGCGCCCTGGCGGAGGACCTCGTCCAGGAGGCTTGGCTTCGCCTGAACGCGGCCGTCGCCGAGCGCGTCGTCCACGAGCCATTGGGCTATCTCTACCGGATCATCCGCAACCTGGCGTCCGACAGGTCGCGAGCCGCGAGCCGGGAGCGTCTGTGGCAGCAGGAAGAAGAAAGCGGCGTCGAGGCCATTCTCGGCCTGAGGACGAGCTCGACGCCCGAGAATATCGTGCTCTACAGGGACCAGATGCGCCTGTTGAGGGCCGCGCTGGACGAGCTGCCGTCGCGCACCCGCATCGCCTTCGGCATGCATCGTATCGGCGGGCTGAAGTTGCGCGAGATTGCGCAGTATCTCGACATTTCGATTCCCTTGGCGCAGAAGCTCGTCACGACCGCCTTGCTGCATTGTCGCAAGCGTGTCGGCCCGTTGTAGAAAGAGCAGCCTGGCCAGCGTCTAGGGAACGGCATGGGCGCTCATCCGATCGGAACCGCGCGGAAGGATGGAATGACGGGCATGCCGGAACCTGCCGACAAGGCAGCCGCGGAAGCCGCGGAGTGGTCGGTGCTCCTGATGGACGATCCCGACGATCGCGATCTGCGGCGTCGCTTCGAAGCCTGGCGCCGACAGAGCGCACACAACGCGGTCGCCTGGTCGGAGATGCAGCGGACGGCGAACCTCGCGGAGGAAGTGCTTCCCGACTATGCCGACGAGTGGAGGCCGCTCGTCACGGCAAAGGCGCGGCGGCGGTGGCTTGTACCGATGGCGGCGCTTGCGGTAGCGGCCGTCATCGGATGGGTCGCGGCGCCCATGGCGCTGCTGCGTCTTCAGGCCGACCATGTCACGGATACGGCGGAGATCCGGACGATCGGGCTCGAGGATGGCAGCACGCTCGTATTGGCTCCGGACAGCGCGGTTGCGGTGGCGTATCTGCCGGGCGAGCGGCGCGTGCGGCTTCTGCGGGGAGAGGCTTTCTTCGCGGTCAAGCCGGACAAGGAGCGGCCTTTCAAGGTGACTGCACGTACGGTCGAGACATCGGTGCTCGGGACCCGCTTCGACGTCCGTCTGGACGACACGGGTGTCGGGGTCGCCGTGGAGGAGGGCCGTGTACGGGTGATCGATAGCCGCGGCGCGGGCGAAGTCCTGTCGGCCGGCGACGTCGTGCAGGTGGCGGCCACAGGCGAGATTGTGCGCACCGCCCTCGAGCCCAACCTTGTCGCAATGTGGCGGCAACGCCAGGTCTATCTCCTGAATCGGCCCTTGGCGGAGGCAGTCGACGCGATCCGTCGCTACTACCGCGGCAAGATCGTCGTGACGGATGCGGCGCTGGAAGAGCAACTGACGACGGGTGTCTTCGACATGACCGACCCGGAAGCGGCGTTGCGCGGCCTTGCCCAGGCGCATGGCGCGACGGTGCGGCGAATCTCGCCCTGGCTGCTTGTCGTTTTCGGCTCGTAGAAACTTTTCCGTATAAAAATCGTCGCGCTCGTCGTCTCCGAGCGGGAGCAATCGAGACGCATTAGCCCGGTCACTGCCAAGCGTCGCGACAGCCCCGTGTTTTTGGGGATTGGAGCAAGCGGTGGCCAGGAATCTCGGCAATGTCGTTCGTGCGCTGACCGGTGCATCGGTTTCTCTGTTGGGCGTGGCCGCGATCGACCTGCCTGCACGGGCCCAGGATCGGCCCGCTGCCGAGTCGGCGCAGGCTGAAACACGCGCCTTCGATATCCCGCCGCAGCCGCTCGAATCGGCGTTGATGATGTTCGGTCGGCAGTCCGGCCGGCAGATCGTGTCGCAGAGCAGCCTCGTGAGCGGCCTCGCCTCGCCCGGCGTCCAGGGTGCCCTGCCGATCGAAGCGGCGCTGCAGCGCCTGCTCGTGGGCACCGGGCTCACCTACACGACCAACGGCCGCGCGATCTCGCTGCGGAAGATCGCGCAGGGAGCCGATGCCTCGGGCGCGGTGGTCCTCGATCCGGTTCAGGTGCAGGGCTTCGCGGTACCGGCGCAGGCCATGATTGACAATCTGCCGCCGCCTTACGCGGGAGGGCAGGTTGCCAGTGGCGGCCAGGTCGGCCTGCTCGGAAACCGCAATGTCATGGACACGCCGTTCAACCAGACGAGCTACACCGCGCAAAAGGCGAAGGACCAACAGGCCCGGACCGTCCGCGATGTCCTGATCGACGATCCCTCGGTCCGTGCCTACTTCTCCGATGGCGGTCTGGGGTCCGATAACATGCGCATCCGCGGCTTCGAGGCGCCGACCTCCGATTTCGCTTACGGTGGTCTGTTCGGGATGGCGCCGACCTTCACGGTCATGGCCGAGATGGCGGAGCGTGTGGAGGTGCTGAAGGGGCCGAGCGCGATGCTGTTCGGCATGTCGCCGGGCGGCAACATCGGCGGCACGGTGAACTTGGTGCCGAAGCGCGCGCCCGACCAGCCTCTCAATCAGTTCACCGCCGACTATTCGTCCAACCTGCAGTTCGGCGGCCACGCCGACGTTGCCCGCCGGTTCGGTGCCGACAAGCAATTCGGCGTGCGCTTCAACGGCGTGTACAGGGGCGGCAACACCCCCATCCAGTGGAACACCGATGAGCGGGCGCTCGCCGTGCTCGGGCTGGATTTCCGCGGCGAGCGCGTTCGGCTCTCCGCCGACGTGGGCTATCAATATCAATATGGCAGCGGCGCGCTTCCCTATCTCGGCGTCAACAACGGCATCGCGCTGCCGTGGGCGCCGAACATCAGGAACAATCCCGGCGCCCAGCCCTGGAACTACGTCCAGCGCAAGGACTTGTTCGCGATAGCGCGCGCCGAGGTCGACCTGACGGAGCGTCTCACGGCGTTCGCGGCCTTCGGCGCTCACGACAATCGCTTCGAGCGGCTGGTCGGTGGCATCGCGCTGGTGGCGACCGACTTCGCGGGCAACGGGACCTCGCAGCCTTCGCTCACTAACCAGTACACCACCTACATGACGGCGCAGACTGGCCTGCGTGGCTTCTTCGACACCGGCCCGATCAATCACGAATTCGCCTTCAGCGCCACGACGCTGGAGCAGGAGACCGGCAGCGCGGCCGTGGCCGGCGCGGCCTTCGCGAGCAATCTCTATGATGGTGTCGTGATCGCGCGACCCAGCCTCGCGATGCCGGTGGCGAACAAGACATCGACGGCCACACAATCAAGCTACGCGCTCGCCGACACGCTGTCGGTTGCCGACAAGCGGATCCAGCTTACCCTCGGCGCCCGCTGGCAGCAGGTCAGCGCGGCGAACTTCAACGTCGTCACTGGCGCGCAGACGTCCAACTACGACCAGACCGCGCTCAGCCCATCGGTGGCGCTGGTCGTCAGGCCCTGGAGCAACGTGTCGATCTACGGCAACTGGATCCAGGGCCTGCAGCAGGGCAGCACCGTCTCCGGAGCGTTCGCCAACGCCGGCGAGGTTTTCCCGCCGTTCAAGTCGACGCAGTACGAAGCCGGCATAAAGGTCGACTGGGGCAAGCTGACGACGACCGCGAGCCTTTTCCAGATTTCGCAGCCCAGCCTGGTCACGAATGTTGCCAGCAACACGCAGGTCCTCGGAGGCGAGCAGGTCAACCAGGGCCTCGAGCTCAATGTGTTCGGCGAACTCCTTCCGGGCGTCCGTTTCGTTGGCGGCGCGATGTTTCTCAATCCGGTCCTGACCAAGACGCAGGGCGGGCTCACCGATGGTTGGATCGCACCCAATACGCCGGCAATGCAGTTCAACCTCGCCGGCGAATGGGACACTCCCTTCGTCCGCGGGCTGACCTTGAACGGGCGCATCATCTACACGGGCTCGCAGTACATCGACACGACCTTCCCGCGACGCAGCCTGCCGGAATGGACCCGCGTCGATATCGGCGCGCGCTACATCATCGACAATGCGGCCAGCCCTACCGGCCAGCCGATCGCCGTCCGGTTCGGCGTCGAGAATCTCCTGGACGCCAACTACTGGGCAGGGTCGTCGGGCGGCACCCGCCTGAATCTCGGAGCGCCGCGCATCTTCCGCGCCGCCCTGACCGCCGACTTCTGAGGCCCGCAGCCCGTGCAATGGGATCGACGTTTCGCGCAGCGCTGAGCTGGCTCCACACCTGGGCGGGCATCGTGTTCGGCGGCCTGCTGTTCGCGATCTTCTGGACGGGAACGCTCTCGGTCTTCGACCGCGAGATCGATGCGTGGATGGCGCCGGCCTTGCGCCTGAAGCCGGTGACCGGATCGCCGTCCCTCGACCGGCTGCGTGACTCGTATGCGATGGCGAGCCGTGCCGGATCGCCGGCCTGGAGCGTGACCCTGCCATCGGAACGTCAACCCTTCGTCATCGTCGCCTGGCGAAGCCTGCACGGGCCCGTCGAGCTGCGCCTGGATCCGACCGATGGTGCGCTGCTCGCCGATGCCCGGACTTTCGGTGGCAGCGGATTCATCTATCCTTTCTATTACACGCTTCATCTCGCCGCTGGCCGGACCGGGCAGTGGATCGTCGGGGCAGCGGCAATGGCCATGCTGGTGCTGTGCGTCAGCGGCGTGGTGATCCACCGGCGCATCTTCGCCGACTTCTTCGTCTTGCGGGTCGCGGCCAGGCCGCGTCGATGGATCCTCGACCTGCATACGGTCGCCGGCGTGACGCTGTTGCCGTTCGTGGTCGCCATCACCCTGTCGGGTCTGACGGTCGCCTGGCCGATCTACTTTCCGGCGTCCCTCAGGCTGACTCATGATGGAGGGCGTGCGGCCTTCAATCGCGAAGTCTTCGGCCTATTCGATCGGCCGCGTCTCGGCCGGCCTGGCGACCTCGCGTCCCTCGACGCGATGGCGGCGACGGCGCGCGACCTGTGGGGAGGCCGCCCGCTGAGGTCGGTCAGCGTGAGGCATCCGGGCGATGCCGGCGCCTACGTCCAGATCGTGCGCCGCGAAGAGGCCAGCGTCTCGGGAACCACCGAGCGCGCCTACTTCGACGGCGCGTCGGGCACTTTTTTGCATCGGAGCGGCGCATCGGGGTCGGCTCTGCGCGTCGACCGCTTCATGGCCGGCCTGCATGAAATCCAGTTTCGGCACTGGACGTTGCGCTGGCTGTATTTCGGTCTTGGTCTCGGGAGCTGCGTGCTGATCGTGACCGGCCATCTTTTCTGGCTGGAATCGCGCCGCAAGAGACACCGGCAACTCGGAATCGGTGGCATTCGCCTCGTCGAGGCTCTCACGATCGGTGCGACGGCCGGGCTCGTCGGCGCCACCTTCGCCTTCTTCGTCGCCAATCGCCTGCTGCCGTCGGATGCTTCGTTCGCGGACCACGGTCGTGGCGCGCTGGAGATCGGGGCTTTCTTCGTCGTGTGGCTGGCCTCGTTCGCGCATGCCATGGGACGGCCGTCGCGTGCGTGGTCGGAGCAATGTGCCGTGGTGGCGACGCTTGCGCTGGCGGCTGTCGTGCTCGACTGGAAGACATCCGGCGACCATCTCGTCCGCAGCCTGTCGCATCGCCACCTCTGGCCGATTGCCGGCATGGACATCCTGCTCCTGCTTGCCGCTGCAGCCGCTATCCTCGTCGCAGCACGAACAGGAACGCCAGCGGCGCGGTCAGGATCGGCACCAGCGTCATCAGGTGGAAGGCGTTGATGTAGCCGATCATGCTGGCCTGCCGCTGGATCTCGGCGGCGAGCCGGGCCTGCACGTGGGTCTGCCCGAGATGGCCGAAAGCCTGCACCCACGGAGCCACCAGGTCGCGGGCGAAGTACGTGATCGAGCTCGTCAGGTTGACGCTGGCCTCGGCCGCCGAATGGACCAGCACGAGCAGGGTCAGCGACACGAACACGCTCGAGCCCAGCATGCGGATCAGGGCGAAGATCGCGTTGGCCTGCGTCATGTGGCGGGTCGGCATGGTCGAGAAGGCGAGCACCGCCATCGGCGTGTAGCTGAGGCCAAAACCGAACCCATGCAGGATGTTGCTGCGGATCACGCCCTCGACCGTGACCTGCATGTCGAAGCTCCCCATCATCGCACCGGCGAAGGCCTGGATCGAGAGGCCGATGAACAGGCAGAGGCGAGCATCGAAGCGCGTGAGCTGTGCCACGACGCAGAAGGAGGCGAGATTGCCCAGCCCGCGCGAGGCGACCAGATAGCCGATCGTCGTCTCGGGATAACCCTGCAGCTCCTGCAGGAGCGGCGGAAACAGGACCATCGGCGTGTATTGCAGCATGCCCATGACCAGCGCCACGACGACGCCGATCAGGAAGTTGCGGTCGCGCAGCACGGCCGGCTCGAACAGCGGCGCCGGCGCCGTCAGCATGTGCATGGCGAACATGACGAAGAATACGCCGGCCAGGACGCACTCCGCGATCGTCTCGGGCGAGTCGAACCAGTCGTTGCGCTGGCCACGGTCGAACAGCAGCTGGGCCGCCGCGATCGCGATCGCGATGAAGACGAAGCCGGTATAGTCGAACGGCCGGGCACGGCCCTTCTCGTCGTCGTTGAGGGCCGCGAAAGCCAGCCCGCCGGCCACCACGCCGAGCGGCAGGATGAGGAAGAATGTCCAGCGCCAGCTCAGCAGGTCGGACACCAGCCCTCCGAAGGTCGGTCCCAGGATAGGGCCCATGACGCCGCCCACGCCCCACATCATCATGACGAGGGGATGCTGGCTGCGGTGGAAAGAGGTCAGCACGATGGTCTGGCCCATCGGGAAGATCGGTGCACCGAACGCGCCCTGCAGGATGCGCAGTGCCAGCAGCGCTTCGAGGGTGTCGACCAGGCCGCACAGCATCGAGGCGGCGGTGAAGCCCGCGACCGAGACCACCATCAGAGTCCGCCAGCCGAGCTTCGCCGCCAGCCAGCCGGTGAGGGGCGTGGCGATCGCCGTCGCGACGAGATTGAAGGTGAGGACCCAGGAGATCTGCTCCTGCGTCGCCGAGAGCGTGCCCTTGAGCTGCGGCAGGATGACCGTGACGCTGGTTGCGGTCAGGCCGAACAGGATGGTCGTGAATTGCACCGACAGCAGGATCAGCCACTGTCGGGCGGTGATTGACATGACGGCGATGGTAAATTCGATTGGCTGGCCGGAAAAGCGCCTGGCGCCGGTGCGAAACCGCGATTTGCGCAGCGATGGCGGAAGCCGTTAGGATTCTCCGGCCGGTGCAACAGGGTAGATGCGTCGCAAGTCTAGGGGGAAACGCATGAACGAACTGTCCAATGACCTGCGCGAGGTGCTCGCCAGGGTCGGCACCTCGACGCTCACCGGCGTGCTCAACCGCCGCGGGCTCAGGAGCATGACCCTTTTCGATGTCTGGCCGCTGCGGCCCGAGCAGCCGCCGATGGTCGGCATCGCCTTCACCATGCGCTTCATCCCCTCGCGCGAGGACAGGGACGGGCCGACCTCCACGAACCGCTCGATGGTCCAGCCGCAGGCGATGGAGGAATGTCCGCCCGGCCATGTGCTGATGATCGATTCGCGCGGCGATTCGCGTGCGGCATCGGCGGGCGACCTCTATATCGGCCGGCTGAAGGCACGTGGCGCGGCGGGCGTCGTCACCGATGGCGGCTTCCGCGACACCAACGGCGTGTTCAAGACCGGCCTGCCGGCCTATCACCGCCGGCCGTCCTCGCCGCCCAGCCCGATCGTGCACCGGCCGGTCGACCTGCAGCTGCCGATCGGCTGCGGCGGCGTGGCGGTCTATCCCGGCGACATCGTGGTCGGCGACCGCGATGCCGTGCTGGTGATCCCGCCCGACATCGTCGAGGCAGTCGCCGAGGAGGCGCTGAAGAACTACGAGTACGAGAGCTGGGCCGAGCTCGAGGTCGCGAAAGGCCGCTCGCTCAAGGGCCTGTTCCCGGTCGCCGGCGACCAGGCCAAGGCCGACTACGAGGCGTGGAAGAAGGCGAACGGCAGGTAGCGGCTCTTCGCCTTGGGACGTTACTGGAGTTGTTCACCTGCGGCAGCGCAGACCCTCCGGAATGAACGGCACCTTCGGGCGACGGCTTCCTCTCCGCGCCGCGCGCGGGGAGGAAAATGACGCGGACACCGAGGTCAACCTCCATCGCAGATTTTCCTCCATGCGTTGCAGCCGTGCGGTAGGCGAGCCGTTCGCGCAGCGGGTTGCGTGGTTTGCGGCATCCGTTCGGCTCGGCCTATGCTCGGCGGCGAGGCTCATAAGAACAAACGGGCCGCATGGCTGTGGGATAGGAACGTCATGACGCGATACCGCGCGGCACTCGCCTGTGCCGCTTGTCTGCTTGGTCTGGCCTGGGCGTTGGGGGCCGTGGCGCAGGATGATTCCTATCCGACGCGGCCCGTCACGATCATCGTGCCGTTCCCGGCGGGCGGCAGCGCCGATCTCAATGCACGCACCGTCGCCGAACGGCTGTCCGCCGCGCTCGGCCAGCCCTTCATCGTCGAGAACAAGGCGGGTGCCAGCGGCAATGTCGGCACTGCCGTGGCCTCGAAGGCGACGCCCGACGGCTACACGCTGCTGATGAGCAATTCGGGAGCGCTGACGGTCAACCCCCATATCTTCCCGCAGGTCGGATACGACCCGTTGAAGGATTTCGCGCCGATCTCGCTCGGCATGAAGATCTCCAACCTGCTGCTGGTCAATCCGAGCCTGCCGGTGCGCACGCTGCCCGAGCTGATCGCCTACGTGAAGGCCCATCCCGGCACGTTCTACGGCCATAGCAGCGGCTCCAAGCAGCTCTCCGGCGAGGCCTTCCGCCTGAAGGCCGGTCTCGACATGCCGCCGGTCGCCTACAAGGGTGCGGCGCCGATGATGAACGACCTGCTGAGCGGCCAGATCAAGATCGGCTTCGACGAGGTCCTGACCTCGATGCAGCAGATCAGGGCGGGCAAGCTCATTCCGGTCGCGACCACCGGCGCGGCCCGCTGGCCCGCGTTGCCCGACGTACCGACGATCTCGGAGCTGGGCGGCCCCCTGGCCGACTACGAGGTGACGGGCTGGTTCGGCTTGCTGGCGCCCGCCGGGACCCCGCCGAAGATCGTCGACCGTCTCGGCGATACGCTGCAGAAGACGTTCGCCGACAAGGACTTCCGACAGCGCATCTACGATCAGGGGTCGGAGCCGGTCGGCAACAGTCCGGAGGCGTTCAAGGCCTTCATCGCCGCCGAGTATCAGCGCTGGGGCGAGCTGATCCGAACGGCCGGCATCAAGCTCCAGTAGGATTGCCCATGAGCCACGTCATCCAGCCGGTCTCGCCGCATATCGGTGCCGAAGTGGTCGGTGCCGACCTTCGCGAGCCGGTCGGCGACAATCTCTTCCGTGAGCTGTACCAGGCCTGGGTCGATGCCGACGGGCTGCTGATCGTGCGCGATCAGCGCCTCACGCCCGAGCAGCAGATCGCCTTCAGCCGCCGGTTCGGCGAGCTCGCCGTGGCCGACGACAATCCGGTGACCCGGAAGTACACGCTGCCCGGCCATCCGGAGATCTTCCGCGTCTCCAACAAGAAGCAGGACGGCGAGCCGCTCGGCCGCGAGGATGCCGGCACCTACTGGCATTCCGACGGCACCTGGCAGACCTTTCCGTCGAAGGCCTCGATCCTCTACGGCATCGAGATTCCAAGAGTTGGCGGAAACACCATGTTCGCGGACCTCTACCAGGCGTGGGAGACGCTGACGCCGACGATGCAGCGCATGCTCGACGGGTTGAAGGCGGTGCATGCCATGGCGAACGCGGGCGGCACCAGCTTCGAGCGTGAATTCACGGGCAAGGGCGACGTCGTGGCCGCCAAGACCGCCGTCCATCCGCTGGTGATCACCCATCCCGACAGCGGCCGCAAGGCGCTGTTCGTCAACCGCGGCTACACCGCGCGGATCGTCGGCCTGAGCCGGCCCGAGAGCGACGCGCTGCTGGGATTCCTGTTCCAGCACTCGACCGCGCCCGAGCTGGTCTATCGCCACGGCTGGCGTCCGCACGACCTGGTCATCTGGGACAACCGCTGCACCGCGCACTACGCCATTCCCGACTACAAGGCGATCGGCAACCGCTACCTGCACCGCACGTCGGTCAAGGGCGATCGGCCGATGCAGTGATCAAATTCCTCTCCCGCGCGAGGGGGGGGGAGGAGCATGAGAGTGGAGGAACAGAGGAGTCGCGCATGCCCGAGAGCATCCTGAGCCCCGAGGAAGTCGCCGCCTACCGTCGTGACGGCTACATCGTTCCGCGCTTCCGGCTCGAAGGCGAGAAGCTCGCCGGGTTGCAGCAGGCGGTGGCGCAGCTGGTCGAGGACAACCCGACCCTGCTCGACCAGTCGATCGTCGCGCCGCACGTACCGGGCAGCGGCGTGCAGGGCGTGAAGGTGCGCTCCCCGGAATACTGGAAGAGGGTCGCGCTTCATCCCCGCATCGTCGACATGGTCGAGCAGGTGGTCGGGCCCGACATCGTGCTGTGGGGCACGACGCTGTTCTACAAGCGCGCGGTCAGCGGTCCGGCGACCGGCTGGCATCGCGACGGGCAGGTCTGGCCGATCAAGCCGCTCGCCACGACCAGCGTATGGATCGCCGCGACCGAGAGCACGGTTCGCAATGGCTGCCTGCGCGTGATCCCCGGTTCGCATGCCGAGCAGCGGATCGGCGAGCACGTCTTCGAGGACCGCAACGACATGATCGTTCGCCGCAGCCTCGCGAAAGAGGAGTTCGACGAGGATGCTGCGGTCGATGTCGAGCTGGAGCCGGGCCAGATGGTGATGTTCGACGTCTACACCGTGCACGGCGCCACCCATAACCGCGGGGCCGTGCCGCGTGCGGGCTATGCGCTGCGCTTCATGCCGTCGACCAGCCATTTCGACCACGACGGCGCCGAGCGGCGCGACGAGCCCGGCTATGCCCACAATACGCGACCGCTGTTCCTGGCGCGCGGCCGCGACGTCTGCGGCCTGAACGATTTCGAACGCGGTCATCCTCAGGCTCGTCTTCCCCGCTAAGGGGGAGAGAGGGGGTCATAGGCGCCAACTTTGCCGCTCCAGCCGTGTGGCTGCATCGTCGCGGCGGGGTGCTTCTCCTTTCCTCCCTGCGCGCAGCGCGGGGAGGTGGCGCGGTAACCCGCGACGGAGGGGTCGGGGGCCACACCGATCCTGTGGGCCCCCGACCCCTCCGGCCGCGCAAGACGCGGCCACCTCCCCGCGCTCCGCGCAGGGAGGAATCCGATGCGCCGACACGTCTGCACGATCACTGGCGTGGCAAAGTTAGGGGAATTATCCGGTTGGCGTACCATGCCCGAACCAGTATCTCCGCCGCCGACAGGCCGGCTACCAACTGAAATCAAGATTACTCCCAGAATGATCAGGGCGGGAGTTGCTGCCTATCTAGCGTGGGACCCCAACAAGGAAGAGGTTGAAGGGCTTGTAGCTTCGGTTTTTCTCACGATGAGGGATGAGGCGATGCCGACGCCTCCCGCGGAAAAAGCTCGCGGCGAATAACCTCTTCGAGGTCCGAAACCGACTTTGACCGAGCCAAGAAGGATGCCGCTGTTAGCATTTCCGCCAACACGCAATCAATCCTGAGCGGATCGACCTTAAATTCAAGGTTGGGCGACACCACCACATTCGGATGAAAACTGAAGGTGGGAATTCCCTCATCAAGGCGGACATTCGCTGCATGCCGAAGGCGGTCGACTAGCTTTTCTTCATCTGTTTGTGCGGTATCGGAATGAACACCGGACGCGACGTTAGCAACGAACTTGATGACAGCGCGCCGACTAACCTCTTTCCCCTCAAGCCACAAGACTGGCTGAGACAGAAACGAATCTATTATCAGATCGACGGTCCGCTCTGGGTCAAAGTCTGGCAATTGCCTGGATATGTCCGCCCTTTCAGCCATTCCGGCCCGTACCCAAAGGCCAAACAGGACCGCGCCTCCGCTCTCGCAGAATGGGAAGGGGATGAGTTTGTTGGATTTGATGAGGGGCTTATTGTCGGGGGCTAACAGCAACATCTTTCCAATTCGCGGCACCGCAATGAGTTTCAGATCCCCGTCAATTAGCCATCGGCGAAGAACGGCGCTTAATCTCCGGAGTTCGCCGCGCTCTGGATCGAGCCTAGCCACAGTCTCTCTCACATGTTTGATGTCTTCCAAGAATGCGACAGCCATCTCGTGAGTTGAGGCGAGTAACGCGATCTGGCGTTCTGGTGATAGCGCCAATGTGGTATCCTTCCCCGATGACACCTAAGCCAGCCGACACGGACGCAAAGAGCGAAGCCGAGCAACGGGACGCTCTGTTGTTGAAACTGCTCAAGACGCCGCCTAAGCCGCGCCCCAAGAGGAAGCGCGAACCGAAGACATCGACGCCATCGCAGTCCAAGACGAAGCGATCAACAAAGGACCGTGGATCGGCAACTAGGTGATTCTTTCCAAACTTTCCAAAATACTTTGTGTGGTGCGGGCAGCATTATTTAGAAACTTCAGCACGGAGGTGCCAGGAACATGAGGTGGTTCTTTGAAGCATACTTCTAGAGTCGCCCGTAGCGGCGTGGTAAATTCAATGTTATCGGGGCACAAGAGAACCCTCTTATCTTGACCTTCCTCAATCCCTAATTCGCAGTCGCTCATGACCACGCTGCCGATTTTCCACGACCCACGAATCCCTAGCATATGAAGAGTTGTAACGAGAAACCGATGTTTGTCGATATTGCGAAGCTTATTGAGGGTCCATAGCGCATGCCCCTTTCCGCATCGATATGCTTGTACTTCATCGATGAAGAAATCCCGAACTGATTGCGAGCACACCGCCAAAGACCCTTTAGCCACCACGCCCGCGAAGCCCTTTGCATCGTCGGCAAAGGGGAAGCCGGCATCTCTTGGTTTGCCGGTTATCGGTGCAACGAGCGCCACAGAAATATAGTCAAGTGCACTTCGGACATTACTTATAGCGTCTCCAATTGTGGCTTGAATCTTCTTGTCGGGCTGAGCCCGCGAGATCAACTGGATGCTGACTTGCCGCGCTCCCGGATCGCGATGGACAACGACCTTATAAAAATCCGGATCTATCAATATCTTGATTCGCCGCTCTGTCTCCGCAATATGATCGCGGGCGCGAGCTAGCTTCTCATTGGCATCGGATAGATCTACCTTATCCATCTTCAGGTCCGTTCCCTTGGCCGAAGTTCATCGCCCCGCATTCGGATCGCTCGCCAGAGCAAGAAGCGAGCAGCCTGCTTCTTGAACTCAGGCTCCGTCAGGCTGTCGATAGGTGAGGCGCTTGCCCTTCGCGCCGGTCATCAGCGCGTTCGACCGTTCCGCATCCGTCAAATCGCGGGTATTGGCTCGGAATCGAACTCGGCAAGGTAGCGATGCAGATGGGCCTCGCTGAGTTTGTGAAAGGTGCCGTATACGCCGCGCTTGAAGAGCGCGAAGTGAGACTCGACGGTGTTGGTGTGATCGGTGGTGCCGACTTTCACGTACTCGCCAGCACCGTGGTTGACAGTGCCGTGACCGGCGAACTCCTCACCGATCTTCGGATACACCGCGCTCTCATCGGTCATCAGGCGAGACTTGGCGTCGGCGTGCTTGCGAAGAATCGGGCGAAGCGTCTTTGCCGTCACGTTCGCGACATGAAAGCTACGGGTCTTGCCGTCGCGCTCGACCAAGGACACGACAGGCGCCTTGCCGACCGGGCCACGGCCAGCGTTGAGGCGCTTGTTGCGATGCTTGTTCTTCTCTTTGCCGCCGATGTAGGTCTCATCGACTTCAACCGTCTTGCCCTCGCCACCGATCGGACCGGACAGCGGATCGCTGGCAGCCTCGCGAAGGCGATGAAACAGGAACCAAGCCGTCTCGTAGTTCGTGCCGAGCATCCGGTGCAGCTGATGGGCACTCATGCCTTTCTTGCTGGAAGCCATGAATTGCGCAGCGAGCAACCACTTGCTCAAAGGAACCTTGCTGCGCTCCATAACGGTGTTGACGGTGACGGAGAACGGCTTGCGGCAGTCTTTGCACTTGTAGACACCCGGACGCGTGCTTGCGCCGGCCAGCTTGGTAATGCGGTCGCCCATGACGCCGCAGCGCGGGCAGACGGCGCCGCGCGGCCAGAGCAGGCTTTCGAGATGTTCGCGCGCTGCGTCTTCGTCGTGGAAGATTGGGTTGCTGAGATCGACTTTGGTGGACATTGCCCTTGGCCTATGATTGTAGGATTATCCTACTATTGCAACCGTAGTACGTCAACCGGATAGTTCGCAAAGGTTAGCGCCTATGAGAGAGGGGTACAGGCGGTATGTATGACCCCCCCCCCCCTCTCCTGGCCTTTCCCTAGCGGGGGAGAGGAATCTGAAGGGCGTCGAGGGTAGGGCAACTACAGCCGCGCCATCACTTCTGACTTGAAGCGCTTCATCTCGGCCAGGATCTCGGGGACGATCGAGCCGGCGAAGCTCATGTCGATGGCGTCGACGCCGTGTGTCGCGAGCGACTTGATGTCGGAGGCGAGGTCGGCCGGGGTGCCGGAGAACAGCCGGCGCTCGCCGTCGCCCGCCTTGTCGGGCACGCTGTCTCCGAAGCGCTGGAAGCGCATGGTGATGCCGACCGCCTTGGGGTCGCGGCCGGCCTCCCTGGTCAGCTTCGCGAGCCTCGCTGCGCCGGCGGCGAAGCGCTTCAGGCTGTCGAGCGGGAAGGCGGGGTTGGTCGGGATCGGATACCAGGCGTCGCCGATCTTTGCCGTGCGGCGCAGCGCCGGGCCGGACTCGCCGCCGACCCAGATCGGGATGCCGGCTTTCTGCGCCGGCTTGGGGGCGAAGACGATCTTGTCGAACTTCACGTAGTCGCCTGCGAAGCGCGGCTTGTCGTTGCTCCACAGCTCCCTGAAGGCGGCGATGTACTCGTCCGTCACCTTGCCGCGCTCGGCGAAGGGCGGAGCGTCGATCGCCTCGAACTCCTCCTTCATCCAGCCGGCGCCGATGCCGAGCGTCACCCGGCCACCCGACAGCACGTCGATCGTGGCGAGCTGCTTGGCCGCCAGAACGGCCGGCCGGTGCGGGATGACCATGACCGACGTGACGAGCCGAAGCTTGCTGGTGCGCGCGGCGACGAAGGCGAGCTCGATGAGCTGCTCGTTGCGCTCGCCGTTGCCCTGGTTGCTGAATTCGCCGGTCGCGCTGTAGGGGTAAGGAGAGGAGATGTCGGTCGGGATCACGACGTGGTCGCTGAAGGTCGCGTAATCGAAGCCCAGCTCCTCTGCGCCGGTGCAGAGATGCGTCAGAGGATCGAGCGCGGAAAGAGGCCCTGCGGTGGGGGCGTTGAAACCGATTTTCATGCTGGATTCTCCGTCAAATGCCGAGCGTGGTCCGAATCTCGAGGCTGCGTTTGAGGGTGAGCGTCACCGGCGTGCGTTCGGCGATCTCGGCCATGCGCTTCTTCTGCTCGGCGTCGACCGCGCCCTCGATGTGCAGCACGCGATCGATGCTCTCGACCTTGTCGTCGCCGCGCTTGAAATGGATCTCGGCATGGACCGCGGTGACCGGCCACTGCTTGCGCGCGGCATACATGCGCAAGGTGATCACCGTGCAGGCGCCGAGCGCCGAGATGAGAAGATCGTAGGGCGCCGGGCCGGTATCCTTGCCGCCCAGCCCGGGGCCCTCGTCAGCCGTCAATCGATGCTGACCCGTCGTGATCGCCGTCGCGTAGTCGACGGTGCTGATGCTTGCCTTTGCGTGCGCCATGCTTCCTCCGAGAAGGCAATCTAGCGCACTTTCGTCCAGTCGTGAGGCGTTGCATCACCGGCTGGACCGCGCCGGTGACCAAAAACGGCGAGCGGACGCGGTCACTTTGTTGCCTCATTGATTCTCGTCTGAAAAGTAAGTTATATCAACGTACTATTTTAAGTTCTTACAGTTCTTTGGAGCTTCGTGGTGGCGGTCACGTCCGATCTGTCGCTTTCCCCCGGCCGTTCCGCCGCCCATTCGCCGTGGGCTCTGTCGCTGCCGCTGCTGATCGGTTTCGCCGTATTCATCGCGCTTTGCCAACACGAACGGCCTGCCGCTGCTGGCCGATCCCGACAGCCATTGGCACATCACGGTCGGTCACTGGATCCTGCAGCACGGGACGGTGCCGACCGCCGATACCTACTCCTACACATTCGCCGGCCAGCCCTGGATCGCCAAGGAATGGGGTTCGCAGGTCCTGATGGCGCTGGCCTACGATGCCGGCGGCTGGAGCGGGGTGGTGGCGCTGTGCGCGGCGGCCTTCGGCTTCAGCTCGGCGTTGCTGCTGCGCCTCCTGCTCCAGGACATCCGGCCGTTGCCGGCGCTGCTGTTCACGGCGGCAGCCTTTACGATGACGGCCTGCCACTTCCTGGCGCGGCCGTTCGCGCTCGCCTTCCCCTTCATGCTGTGGTGGGTCGCCGGCCTGGTCCGCGCCGTCGAGGAGCGCCGCGCGCCCGAGCCGTTGCTGCTGGCGGCAATGTTGGCCTGGGCCAATCTGCACGGGGGATTCACTCTCGGCCTGATGCTGATGGGCGCCTTTGCCGTCGAGGCGCTGATCGACTGCCGCGATCCTGTCGAGCGCAAGATGATCTTCCGCCGCTGGCTGATGTTCGGTGTCGCGGCGCTGCTGGTGTCGTGCATCACGCCCTATGGTGCAGGCTCGATCCTGGTGACCTTCCGCATCCTGGGGTTGGGCGATGCGCTGGCCCTGATCGCGGAATGGAAGTCGCCCGACTTCCAGTCGCAGCCGCTGATGGAAGCGATCCTGCTGATCGCGCTTTACCTCGTGCTGGTACGAGGGGTGAAGCTGCCGCTGATGCGGGTGATCGTCGTGGTCGGGCTGGTGCACCTGTTCCTGCGCCATGTCCGCAACGCCGAGCTGCTGGCGACCCTGGTGCCGCTCGCGGTCGCCCCGGTGCTGGCGCGCGAATGGCCGGCGATGCGGCGCGATCCCGAGCGAAAGAACCTGTTCGGCTCCCTGGCCGGTCCGGCCGGCCGCAACATGCTGGGGCTCGTCTTGATTCTAGGCGCTGTCCATATCGGGTATCTGGTGCGCTTCGCCGGCATCCGGCCTCCCGAGGACACGGCGCCGACGGCTGCCCTCGAGTTCGCCCGTGAGGGCGGCTTCGCCAAGGGCCATGTGCTGAACCACTATGGCTATGGCGGCTACCTGATCAGCGCGGGCATCCCGACGTTCATCGATGGCCGCGCCGAACTTTTCGGGGCCGAGTTCATCAAGGAGTATGTCGAGGCCATCCACCTCGGGGGCGGCACCCCCGGCCTGCTGGAGCGTACCCTCTCGCGCTGGGATATACGCTGGACCCTGATGCTCAAGGAGGAGCCGGCCAACAAGCTGCTCGCCCGCCTGCCGGGCTGGCGCCAGGCTTATGCCGACGACAGGGCGATGATCTTCCTGCGCGACAGATGAAAACCTGGCCTGCGGTTGCCCGCGTCGATGCCCAGGGCCGACCGCACAGTGGAAGAAGCAGTCGCCGCGTTCGGCCCCCCGCCCACGGGCCCAGACCTGCGCCGCGCCTGGGGTGCGGCGGATATGGAGGGCTCGGGAGGTAGCGCAGCGGGCCGGGTGCGAACGCACGTCGATCACGGCGGCGGCAGCACCGTCTCGATGCAGTGTGCGATCATCTCGGTCGAGCTGCCGTTGACGTCGCCCGGGAAGCGCATTGGCGGGCTGGCCAGCGCCACCTGGCCTTCGAACTCGCGCCACATCCGCGATGCGGTCATTCGGATTGACGCAGCACGATCCACGTACAGGTTCCGAGCGCGCACAGGCGCCCGGACTCGGTGTAGAGCGCGGTGCCGGAGTAGAGCTTGCGGCCGTCGACGCCGATCCGCCAGCCGACCACCGCGCAACGCTCGCCGACCCTGGGCGGCTCGATCACCTTCGCCGTCATGCGGCCGGTCAGGGCAGGACGCATGTCGTCGGGATCCTGGGCGGCGAAGGCGCCGGGGCAGTCGAGCGTACCCCACACGAACTCGGGCCTGATCCGCCCCTCGGCGTCGGCATGGTTGGGGTGTGGCACGTAGCAGGACAGCGACGTGCCCGGCGCGGGGCCCGCCGTTCCCAGAACGCGCAGGCCGTCGCCTATCGCGCGGCCCCGCCCGCAAACGATGCACCAATGGAAATCGCTGTCCGGCGGGCTGCCGCCTTCCACGCCGCGGCGCATCACGTCGGCCCAGTCGGCCGGCGGCGGCGGCGGGTCGAGATGGGCGACGGAGCCCGCGCGCACCTCGCAGATCAGCCTCTCGCCGTCGCGCAGCACCAGGGCCTCGCCCTCGCGCACGACCTGCAGCTCCCGGGCGATCGGGATCGGCGCACGCAGCGTGATTTCCACCGCGCCGTCGCTGCCGAAGGCCGCGGTGTATCGCTCGGCCAGCACGCCGCCGACGTAGCCGCCGTTGCCCGACAGCCGTGGGCCGTTGAAGCCCGGCGCGATGATGATTGGATCCACGCTACCCCTCCGCGGCGCGAAACCTGCAGGAGGCTCGCGGCTGACGCAAGTGCTGCGGCGTGCGAAGGAATTCGACGATGACGCGTTTCGTGCCCTGGCTGCTGGTGGCGCTGTGCTTCGTGGTGGGCGTGGCCAGCCGCTCGATCAGCGATACCTTTCCCGTCTTCGTTCCGGCGCTCGAGCATGATTTCGGTGCAAGCCGCAGCGCGGTGACGATCATCTACAGCTTCGCCCTGCTGGTCGGCGGCATCTCGGGCCCGGTCAACGGCTGGATTCTCGACCGCTTCGGCCTGCGGACGCTCACCGCGGCCGGGATGACGCTGGCGGCGCTCGCGACCGTGGCGGCCTCGCATGCCACGGCGCTATGGCACCTCTACGCCACGCTGGGGGTCATGCTGGGTTTCGGCGGTGCGGCTCTCTCCGGGGTGCTGAGCGCCTCGCTGCTCGGTCGCTGGTTTCCGACTCGGCGCCTCGGCGTGGCGCTCGCCGTCGC
>Ga0182738_1002069_pt1 | contig 24168 bp, 21 predicted proteins | sample eDN5th30CBELigMG_FD_128876 | JGI IMG/M metagenome (GOLD analysis project Ga0182738, IMG submission 128876) | Enriched Miracle-Growth compost microbial communities from Emeryville, California, USA - eDNA 5th pass 30_C BE-Lig MG (version 2)... ...
CATCAGCCCGGCATAGAGCACCCCTGAATAGGGCGTGGCCATGCGGGCGAGCTCCGCTACCGTCGGCTCGACGATGCGCGCCATGATCTCGGCCGCGAGTGCTTCGGTCACGACGGGGGCCGGCGAATAGGCGCCCATGCCCCCGGTATTGGGCCCGGTGTCGCCGTCGAAGGCGCGCTTGTGGTCCTGCGCCGTGGTGAGGGCACGCACCGTGTGCCCGTCCGTGAGCGCGAAGAAGCTCGCCTCCTCGCCCTCAAGATACTCCTCGACCACCACCTCCGCGCCGGCCGCGCCGAAGTCGCCGGAGAGGCAGGCGTCGATCGCCGTGATCGCTTCCTCCTCGCTCCTTGCGACCACGACGCCCTTGCCCGCGGCGAGGCCGTCGGCCTTCACCACGATCGGCGCGCCACGTTCGCGGACAAAGGCTCGCGCCCGTGCGGCGTCGTCGAAGCGCCCATAGGCGGCGGTCGGGATGCCGGCGCGGGTGCAGAGATCCTTGGTGAAGCCCTTCGAGCCTTCGAGCCGGGCGGCGGCGCGGCCGGGGCCGAACGCGCGAATGCCCGCGGCGGCGAGATCGTCGGCGAGGCCGGCGACCAGCGGGCCCTCCGGACCGATCACCGCGAGGCCGATCTCGTGCTGCCGGCAGAAAGCGATTACGGCGGCATGATCGGCGGGATCGAGCGCCACGAGATCGGCGTGCTCGGCGATGCCGGGATTGCCCGGCGCGGCGAACAGGCGGCTAAGGCGGGGCGAGGCCGCGAGCCCGCGCGCGAGCGCATGTTCGCGTCCGCCTGAGCCGATGAGAAGCACGTTCACGGCCGTGGGTCTCCGAATGCAAAGCGTCGGCGCGACCTAGCATGCCGCTGCTCCGGGGCAAATGCCGGCGTGGCAGGCGAGGCGGCCTCGGTGTTCCCATCGGGTCGCCCCCGGCCTATGACGGCGCATGAGCACCGAAACGGACCCGCGCGTCGCCGACGCCCGCGCCGGCCACTGGGCCTATCGCCTGCTGCCCCGGCGCGCGCTGCCGTTCGCCCAGCTCGCGCGGCTCGACAGGCCGATCGGCTGGTGGCTGCTGCTGTGGCCGTGCTGGTGGTCGGCGGCGCTTGCCGCAATCGACCTCGGGAACGCGCTGCCGAATCCCTGGCACCTCGCGCTATTCCTGATCGGCGCCGTCGCCATGCGCGGGGCGGGCTGCACCTGGAACGACATCGTCGATCGCGACATCGACGCCAAGGTCGCCCGCACGCGCTCGCGGCCCATCCCTTCGGGGCGCGTGACGACGCGGCAAGCGGCAGCGTTCCTGGGGCTGCAGGCGCTTGTCGGGCTGCTGGTGCTGCTGCAATTCAACGGCTTCGCGATCGGGCTCGGCTTCGCCTCGCTCGCGGTGGTCGCGATCTATCCCTTCACGAAGCGCCTCACGCGCTTTCCCCAGGTGGTGCTGGGGCTCGCCTTCGGCTGGGGTGCGCTGATGGGCTACGCCGCGGCGGCCGGCCGGCTCGATTGGCCCGCGGTGCTGCTCTATGCCGGCACGATCGCCTGGATCGTCGGCTACGACACGATCTACGCCCACCAGGACCGCGAGGACGATGCCATGGTCGGGCTCGGCTCGACGGCCCTGGTGTTCGCGGCCTGGACGAAGCCGTGGCTGGCGATCTGCTACGGGATCGCGGTTCTGCTGTGGCTCGGCGCGCTCGTCGCCGTCGGGGCCGGCGCGCTCGCCTATGTCGGCCTCGCTGCGACGGGGGCGCAACTCACCTGGCAGGTCGTCGCGACCGACGTGGACGACCCCGCGCAATGCCTGCGCGTCTTTAAGTCGAACACGGTCGCGGGGTGGATCATGTTCGGTGGCCTCGTCGCCGACGCGCTCGTCGCGGCGGCATAGCGACGCCGCGGCCGGATGCCCGGCGCGGCCGCTACACCATGATCTGCTGCCCCATCTCCACCACCCGCTCCGCCGGCAGCCGGTAGAAGTCGGTCACATTCGCCGAGTTCTTGGTCAGCGCGACGAACACGGCGTCGAGCACCCGCGGCAGGCCGCGGCCGCGGACGGCCCGGAAGTGACGGCGGCTGAGGAAGAACGAGGTCGACATGATGTCGAACTTGATGCCGAGCCCCTGCTTGCGGCAGGCGGCGAGCGCCTTGGGCACGTTCGGCGTTTCCATGAAGCCGAAGGTGAGGTCGATGCGGCGGAAGCCGTCGCCGAAGTCCTCGATGCGGATCCGGTGATCGGGCGCGACGCGGGGCGTGGAGGCCGTGTTCACGGTGAGAAAGATGTTCTGCTCGTGCAGCACGTGGTTGTGCTTGATGTTGTGGAGCAGCGCGCGCGGCGCGACGTCCCTGTCGCTGGTAAGATAGACGGCGGTGCCGGGCGTGCGGAGCAGGCTCTTGCTGTCCACCAGCATCTTCACAAGCTCAGTCGTGGAGACCGTGTCGCGCTTCGCCTTGGCGTTCACCAGCCGGACGCCGTGCACCCAGATCGCCATCAGGCTCACGATCGTGGCGGCGACGAGCAGCGGCACCCACCCGCCGTCGAGGATCTTCAGCATGTTGGCCGCGAGGAACAGCAGCTCGATGGCGAGGAAAGGCAGGCACACGAGGAGTGCGAGCGGCAGCGGCAGTCGCCAGGCGCGCCAGACGATGACGAAGGCGAGCAGCGTCGTCACCACCATCGTGCCGGTCACGGCGATGCCGTAAGCCGAGGCGAGGGCGGTGGAGGAGCCGAACAGCAGCACCAGCAGCACGACGCCCACGAGCAATTGCCGGTTGAGGCGCGGGAGGTAAATCTGCCCGGCCTCCTTCTCGGAGGTGTGGCGTACCTCGAATCGCGGCAGCAGGCCGAGCTGCACCGCTTGGCGAGTGAGCGAGAAGGCGCCGGTGATGACGGCCTGGCTGGCGATGACGGTCGCGGCGGCGGCGAGGACGACGAGCGGCAGGCGCCAGGGGTCGTCGACGAGGTTGAAGAACGGATTGTCCAGCGCCTCGGGCCGGGCCAGCACCAGGGCGCCCTGGCCGAGATAATTGATCGCGAGCGCCGGCAAGACGAGGCCGAGCCAGGCGGTGCGGATCGGCCCGCGGCCGAAATGGCCCATATCGGCGTAGAGCGCCTCGGCGCCGGTGACGGCGAGGAACACCGAGCCGAGCACCATGAACCCGACAGTGCCGTGGTTCAGCATGAAGCGCACGCCCTCCCAGGGATTGAAGGCGGCGAGGATGCCCGGGTCGTCGCCGATATGGCGAAGGCCCGCGATCGCCATCACGACGAACCAGAGCGCGGTGATGGGGCCGAAGAAGCGCGCCACCGCCCCCGTGCCGCGCCCCTGAACCGCGAACAGGAGCAGGAGGATGGCGACGGTCGCCGGGACCACGTAGGGGGCGAAGGCGGGGGTGACGGTGTTCATGCCCTCGAGCGCCGAAAGCACGGAGATCGCCGGGGTGATGAGCGCATCGCCGTAGAACAGCGCGGCGCCGATCATCGCCAGAACAAGCACGAACAGCGTTCGTCGGCCGATCGCGGCGCGGGCGAGGGCCAACAGCGCCAGCGTGCCGCCCTCGCCGCGATTGTCCGCGCGCAACAGGAACAACACGTATTTCACGGTGACGATGAGGATCAGCGCCCAGAGCAGCAGCGACACGACACCGAGCACTTCCGGCCGGGTCACCCCGCCGGCGCGCGCGTGGGCGAGCGATTCCCGCAAGGCGTAGAGCGGGCTGGTGCCGATGTCGCCGTAGACGACGCCCAGCGACCCGAGCGTCAGAACCCAGAACCGCCGCCCGGAGGCACCCTCGGCGCTCCCGGCGCGTTCGACGCTCGGCGCTTCGGCGGCAGGGACCGCCGAGGCCTCGACTTCACCCATGAACAGCACCAGCTTGGCAGCGCTACGCAGCGCGGCCTTGGGCGGACGCGCAGTTAGGCTTCCGCGCTGCGGCAATCAAGAGCAGATCATGCCGCTGTCTCGCCGCACCTGCGAAAAACCTGTGTCGAAACCGGGCCGTCCGCCGGAGTTCCGCGCCCGCTTGCGGCGGCAGGGGGCGCCGACTATACCTCCGCGCGCCAGAAATTCCTTTCCCACAACAAGACTGACGAGGCTCGGCACTCCCATGGCGATCGAACGCACCTTCTCGATGATCAAGCCCGACGCGACGCGGCGCGACCTGACGGGCAAGATCACGGCCAAGCTCGAGGACGCCGGGCTCCGTGTGGTCGCCTCCAAGCGCGTGTGGATGAGCCGGCGCCAGGCCGAGCAGTTCTACGCCGTGCACCGCGAGCGCGGCTTCTTCGGCGAGCTCGTCGAGTTCATGTCGTCCGGCCCGACAGTGGTCCAGGTGCTCGAGGGCGAGAACGCGATCGCCAAGAACCGCGAGGTGATGGGCGCGACGAACCCGGCCAATGCCGACGCGGGCACGATCCGCAAGGAATTCGCGCTGTCGATCGGGGAGAACTCGGTCCACGGCTCGGATGCGCCCGAGACCGCGCGCGAGGAGATCGCGTTCTGGTTCGCCGGGCACGAGATCGTCGGCTGATCCGGGTCCTCCCCGGGCCTCGATGAAGAAAGGGCGGCCCGGGCCGCCCTTTCGCGTTTCCTAAGGTGTTGCAGGGATTGCCGGTCCCAGGTCGACAGGGGCCGCCCCGCCCGGCATAGGCGTGCCGGCGCCGGGCGCCGGCTCGACCTGCTCCGTCACAGCCGCCGGCTCTTCGTGGAACCACGCTTCGTAGACTTGGTGGCTACCCTCCCAGATCATCTTCACCGATACGTAGAGGATGATGAGAAGGCCGACCCAGGCGATCCAGCGGTAGCGGTGCAGGACGCGCGCGATCAGGCTGGCGGCGAGGCCCATGAGCGCGATCGAGACCACGAGACCCACGATCAGCACCCACAGATGCTCGCGGGCGGCGCCTGCCACCGCGAGCACGTTGTCGAGCGACATCGACACGTCGGCGACCACGATCTGCGTCGCCGCCTGCCGGAAGGTCTTCCGCGGCGCTCCTTCCGCGATCGAGCCCGACCGGTTCAGGTCCGCCCCGGCGAGCGCCTCCTGGGCGGCATCCTCCTCGTGGGGCGGCGTCCGGAGCTCCCGGTACATCTTCCAGCACACCCAGAGCAGCAGCACGCCGCCGGCGAACAGCAGGCCGACGATGGCGAGGAGCTGCGTCGCCACCACGGCGAAGACGATGCGCAGGAGGGTTGCGGCGGCGATCCCGACGAGGATCGCGCGCGTGCGCTGATCCTTCGGCAGCCCGGCCGCGGCGAGCCCGATGACGACGGCGTTGTCGCCCGCGAGCACGAGGTCGATCATGATCACCTGGAGCAGCGCGGTCAGCGCCGGTCCGGTTATGAAGTCGAGCATGAATCCGGTCCTGGAGAGACGGAGGAAGGCGCGAGTGGGGACGCCCGGACGGGCCTCGCGGCCGGGGACGAAGCTCCCGCCGGATGGAACCGCCGTCGCCGATCACTGGAGCGAGCATCCGCCGAGCCGCGTCGAAGTGCTCAGTCCGACATCACAGCCCGGAAGGACTGCCAGAGGGGCCCGGCCTGATCGCCCGGCTATTTAGCGGCGGTCTCCGGCTCCGGCAAGGGCGGCCCGGAAATCCGGACGACGCCGCCCGCGACGCGGGCACGGCCCGAGGCCACCAGCCGCAGCGCTTCGGGATAGAGCCGGTTCTCCACTGCGAGCACGCGGGCGGCGAGGGCGTCCGGGTCGTCGTCGTCGCGCACGGGAACCGCGGCCTGGGCCACGATCGGCCCCGCATCGAGCGCCGGGGTCACGAAATGGACCGTCGCCCCGTGCAGCTTCACGCCTGCGGCAAGCGCGCGCTCGTGGGTGTGGAGGCCGGGGAAGGCCGGCAGCAGCGCCGGATGGATGTTGAGAATCCGCCCCGCCCAGCGCTCCGTAAAGCCGGCGGACAGCAGCCGCATGAAGCCGGCGAGGCAGATCAGCTCGGCCCCGGCTTCGATGAGTTCCGCCTCGATCGCGGCCTCGAATGTCTCGCGGGTTGTGAAGGCGCGATGATCCACGACTGCCGTGCGGACACCCGCCGCGGCGGCGCGGGCGAGTCCAGCGGCGTCCCGACGGTTCGACAGCACGAGCACGATCTCGGCCGGGTAGTCCGGCGCCTGCGCCGCCTCGATCAGCGCCGCCATGTTGCTGCCCCGCCCGGAGATCAGCACCGCGACCCGGTGGCGGCCGCTCATAGCGCGAGGCGGCCGGTGAAGCGCGTCACGGGGCCTTCGGGGTCGGCCACGAGCCGCCCGACGCGCACGACGGTCTCGCCTCCAGCCTCGAGCATCGCGGCGACCGCGTCGGCGGCCGAAGCCTCGACCACGGCGATCATGCCGAGCCCGCAGTTGAACGTGCGCAGCATCTCGGCTTCCGAGATGTGCCCTTCCGAGGCGAGCCAGCCGAACACAGGCGGCACCGGCACCGCGCCGAGGTCGAGTTCGGCCGCGACGCCCTTCGGCAGCACGCGGGGGATGTTGTCGACGAAGCCGCCGCCGGTGATATGGGCGAGCGCCTTCACCCCGCCGGTGCCGCGGACCGCCGCGAGCAGGGATTTCACATAGATGCGCGTGGGCTCGAGCAGCGCCTGGCCGAGCGTCAGCCCCGGCGCGAAGGGGGCGGAGTCGTCCCAGCGGAGGCCGGTTTCGGCGACGACGCGGCGGACGAGGGAAAAACCGTTCGAGTGCACCCCGGAGGAGGCGAGGCCGAGCAGCACGTCGCCCGGGGCGACGTCGCCCCGCGGCAGGATGGCCCCGCGCTCCGCGGCGCCGACGGCGAACCCGGCGAGGTCGTAGTCGCCGATCGCGTAAAGGCCGGGCATCTCGGCGGTCTCCCCGCCGATCAGCGCGGCGCCGGCCTGCCGGCAGCCCTCGGCGATGCCGGCGACGACGTCCGAGGCGACCGCCACGTCGAGCCTGCCGCAGGCGAAATAATCCAGGAAGAACAGAGGCTCGGCGCCCTGGACCACGAGGTCGTTGACGCTCATCGCCACGAGGTCGACCCCGATCGTGGCGTGGAGCCGCGCCTCGATCGCGATCTTCACCTTGGTGCCCACGCCGTCGTTCGCCGCCACCAGGACCGGGTCGCGATAGCCGGCGGCGCGCAGGTCGAACAGGCCGCCGAAGCCGCCGATCTCGGCATCGGCGCCGGGCCGGCGCGTCGCCCGGACCAGCGGCTTGATGCGGTCGACGAGGGCGTTCCCTGCGTCGATGTCCACGCCGGCGTCGCGATAGCTGAGGCCGCCGGCAGGGCCGGGCTCGCGTCCTGTCACCGAAACCGTCCTTCTTGAGTAGCGCGCGGGCTGAAACACCGGCACAAAACAGGATTGCCGGCCGCTGGCAAGGTGGGGCAGGGGCGAGCGCGGGGAGTTTTTGCGCTCTGCCTCTTCCCAGCGCAGGGCCGCTGCTGTCAGTAGAGGGCCTCATTTTCCGGGCGACACGGCGTGGCGACGCTCCCCAACCTCATCACCCTGGCCCGGCTCTGCGCCGTGCCGCTGATCGTGCTGCTGCTCATCGAGGACCGGATGGGTCTGGCGTTCTGGGTCTTCGTGGCCGCGGGCGTGTCCGATGCCGTCGACGGCGCGATCGCGCGGCGCTTCAAGCTGATCAGCACGATCGGCACCTATCTCGACCCGGTCGCGGACAAGGCGCTGCTGATCTCGATCTATGTCACGCTCGGCGTGCTCGGCAACCTGCCGCGCTGGCTGGTGGTGGTGGTGATCTCGCGGGACGTCGCCATCGTCGGGGCCGTCATTCTTTCGGTCGTGCTCGCCAAACCGTTGGAAATGCGGCCGCTCTACGTCTCCAAGGCGACCACCACGGCGCAGATCGTGCTCGCCGCCGTCGTGCTCGCCGATCTGGAGTTCGCGAGCGTTGAGTGGCTGGAGGACATCCTCGTCTATGCGACCGCCGCCTTGACCGTCGCTTCCGCCGCTGCCTATCTCGTTGCCTGGGTCCGCCATATGAGCGACGGACCGGACGTGCCCCCGCCGGGGGGAGGGGGAGAGGGGGGTCCATGAGGTTTCGGACCACCATCCTGTTCTGGGTGGGCGCGGCGCTCGCCTTCGCCCTGTTCCTGTATGTTTTCCGCGGCGTGCTGCTGCCCTTCGTGCTGGGCATGGGCATCGCCTATTTCCTCGATCCCATTGCCGACAGGCTGCAGCGCCTTGGGCTCGGCCGCGTGGCGTCGAGCCTTCTCATCGTCGGCGTGTTCCTGGTGATCTTCATCGGGACGCTGATCCTGATCGTGCCGGTGCTGCGCGACCAGGTCTCGGCCTTTCTCGACAATCTGCCGCGCTATGTCGAAGACCTGCGAGGCTGGCTGCAGCGTATGGCCGGCTCCGAGATCGGACAGTTCCTCAATCTCGACCAGATCGGCGGGCTGGAGACGGCCGAAGCTGCCGCCGATGCGAACGGTGCCGGGCAGGCCGCTGCGGAAGGGGAGTCCATCGTCGCCCAGGGGGCGAACTGGGTCGGGTCGCTGCTGTCCTCGGTGTGGAGCGGAGGGCAGGTGCTGTTCGGCATCCTCTCGGCCACCATCGTCACGCCGGTGGTCGCCTTTTATCTGCTCGTCGACTGGGATCGCATGGTCGCCAAGATCGACTCCTGGCTGCCGCGCGATCACGCCCCGACGATCCGCCACCTGTTCAAGCAGATGAACCACGCCGTGGCCGGCTTCGTCCGCGGCCAACTCACGATCTGCCTCATCCAGGGTATCTTTTACGCCGTGGGGCTGAGCCTGGTCGGGCTCAATTTCGGCCTGCTGATCGGCCTCGGCTCGGGCCTCATCGGCTTCATTCCGCTGGTCGGCGCCTTCGTCGGCGGCACGATCTCGGTGGGGGTGGCGCTGTTCCAGTTCGGCTCGAACTGGGTGCCGACGGTCATCGTCCTCGGCATCTTCCTGCTGGGGCAACTGATCGAGAACAATTTCCTGCAGCCCAAGCTCGTCGGCAGCCGCGTCGGCCTGCACCCGGTATGGCTGATCTTCTCGCTGTTCGCCTTCGGCGCCCTGTTCGGCTTCGTCGGCACGCTGGTCGCGGTGCCGGCTGCGGCGGCGGTGGGCGTGCTCGCGCGCTTCCTTGTCGAGCGCTACAAGGCGAGCCCGTTCTACAAGGGCCGCGAGGCCACGCATCCGCTGATCCTGCCGGGGTCGCCGCCGGCGGACGACATCCGCCTGCCATGACCGCGCGAGGGTGGGCGTGAAGAGGGTCCCGGAAGCGCGCCAGCTGCCGCTCGTGCTGCCGCACGAGGAGGCGATGGGCCGGGCCGACTTCGTCGCCGGCGCGGCGAACCGGACGGCGCTGGCGCTGATCGAGGCCTGGCCGGACTGGCCGGTGCCGGTCGTGCTCCTCACCGGGCCGGCCGGGAGCGGCAAGAGCCACCTCGTCCGGATCTGGCGCGAGGCGTCCGGCGCCCAGATCGTCCCCGCCGCCCGCCTGGGCGAAGCCGATCCGCTCCGGCTCGCCGCCACGCCCGCGGTAGGCGTCGAGGATGCGGACAGGACCGAGGCTGCGGCGCCGCTGTTCCACCTCCTCAACGCCGCGCGCGCCTCCGGCGCCTCGGTGCTGGTCACCGCGCGGCAGGCCCCGCCATCCTGGCCCGGAATGGTGCCGGACCTCGCCTCGCGCCTGCGCGCCGCCGCCCCGGCGCCGCTCGGCGAGCCGGACGACGAACTCCTCGCCGGCGTACTGGTCAAGCTGCTCGCCGACAGGCAGATCGAGGTCGACCCGGCTGTGCTATCCTATCTCACGGCACGTATGGAGCGCTCGCTCACCGCCGCCCGAGCGCTGGTGGACGCGATCGACGGCGAGAGCCTCGCCCGGCGCCGCCCGGTGACGCGCGCTGTTGCTGCGGCGGCGCTTGCGCGGGTCGAAAACAGGGTGGAGGAAGGCGGATAACCCGGCGGTCGCCTTCGCAAAACTTGCGTCATCTTTCTGTAGTACTACCTTACCTTTGTGGGCCGGCCGCGGGCGCCGGGCCGGAAAGGGCGACATGGAAACCGAGCTGGTGCGCGAGCGGACGATCGAGCGGACGGAGGACCGGACTGCACCCCCGCGCGAGGACCTGCTGCACAGCCCGGAACGCTTCATCAACCGCGAGCTGTCCTGGCTCGGCTTCAACCGCCGCGTGCTCGAAGAGGCAGCGAATCCGAACCACCCCGTGCTCGAGCGGCTGCGCTTCCTGTCGATCTCGGCCAGCAATCTCGACGAGTTCGCGATGGTCCGGGTCGCCGGCCTCCTGGGGCAGGTGCGCGCCGGGGTGACCACGCGCAGCGACGACGGGCTGACGCCGAGCGAGCAGCTCGCCCGCATCGGCGAGGCGGTGGCCGCGCTCGCCGCCGCACAGCAGGAATGCTGGGTCGCGCTGCGGGCCGAGCTCGCGGCGGCTGGGATCGTGCTCGCCTCGGGCGGCGATCTCACGCCCGACGAGCGGGCCTGGGCGGAGACCTATTTCATCCAGTCCGTGTTCCCGGTGCTGACCCCGCTCGCCATCGACCCGGCGCACCCGTTCCCGTTCATCCCCAATCTCGGCTTCAGCCTCGCGCTCGGCTTGCTGCGCACCAGGGACGGCGAGCGGATGACGGCGCTCGTCCGCATGCCCGGCAAGATCGAGCGCCTCGTGCGCCTGCCCGACCGGCCGGGGGAGGGCGGCATCGCGCGCTTCCTCATCCTCGAACAGCTCGTCAGCATGTTCATCGGCCAGCTCTTCCCGGGCTACGAGGTGATCGGACAGGGCGCGTTCCGGGTCGTGCGCGATTCGGACATCGAGGTGGAGGAGGAGGCGGAGGACCTCGTCCGCCTGTTCGAATCGGCGCTGAAGCGCCGGCGTCGCGGCTCGGTGATCCGGCTCGAGGTGGAGTCCTCGATGCCCGAGCCGCTACGCGTTTTCGTGGCCCAGGCGCTCGGCGCCTCGCCCGACGAGATGTTCCTCGTCGACGGCGCGCTGGCGCTGAACGATCTCGGCCAACTCGTGGCGCTGGACCGGCCCGAGCTGAAATTCGCGCCGTTCACGCCGCGCTTTCCCGAGCGCATCCGCGAGCACGGCGGCGACTGCTTCGCGGCGATCCGGCAGAAGGATATCGTCGTCCACCACCCCTACGAGTCGTTCGACGTCGTGGTGCAGTTTCTGCGCCAGGCCTCCGCCGACCCCGACGTGGTCGCGATCAAGCAGACGCTCTACCGCACGTCCAACGACTCCCCGATCGTGCGCGCCCTCATCGAGGCGGCGGAGGCCGGCAAGTCGGTGACGGCGCTCGTCGAGCTCAAGGCGCGGTTCGACGAGGAGGCGAATATCCGCTGGGCGCGCGACCTCGAGCGTGCCGGTGTGCAGGTCGTGTTCGGCTTCATCGAGCTGAAAACGCACTCCAAGCTCAGCCTGGTGGCGCGGCGCGAGGGCGGGACGCTGGCGACCTACTGCCATATCGGCACCGGCAACTACCACCCGATCACGGCGCGCATCTACACCGACCTCAGCTTCTTCACCGCCGACCCGCTGATCGGCCAGGACGTCGCGCGCATCTTCAACTACATCACCGGCTATGCCGAACCGCAGGTGCTGAACCGGCTCGCCGTTTCCCCGCTCACGCTGCGCGCGACCATGCTCCGCTGCATCGAGGCCGAGATCGAGCATGCGCGGGCCGGGCGTCCGGCGCAGATCTGGGGCAAGGTCAACGCGCTGGTCGACGCCGAGATCATCGACGCGCTCTATCGGGCGAGCCAGGCCGGGGTGAAGATCGACTTCATCGTCCGGGGCATCTGCTGCCTGCGGCCCGGCGTGCCCGGGCTTTCCGAGAACATCCGCGTCAAGTCGATCGTCGGCCGCTTCCTCGAGCACAGCCGCATGTTTCTGTTCGGCAACGGCTACGGCCTGCCCTCCGACAAGGCGCTGGTCTATATCGGTTCCGCCGACATGATGCCGCGCAACCTTGACCGGCGGGTGGAAGTTCTGGTTCCGATAACGAATCCGACGGTTCACGATCAGATCGTGGACCAGATCATGGTTGCGAATCTGAAGGACAACCAGCAGAGCTGGCGCCTGCTCCCCGACGGCGGGCATGAACGCATCCGTCCCGCCCCGGGCGAGGAGCCGTTCAACGCCCACCAGTTCTTCATGACGAATCCGTCCCTCTCGGGCCGTGGACAATCGCTTGACCCAGATACTTCCCGAGGCGGCAATCGTCGCCGCCGTCGCCGAACCTGATCCTGCGGCCTACAGGCGGCCGAGCGGCTCCGGCCCGGTCGCCGTCGTCGACATCGGCTCCAACTCCGTCCGGCTTGTCGTCTATGAGCGGCTCGCCCGCTCGCCGACGCCGCTGTTCAACGAGAAGGTGTTCGCCGGCCTCGGGCGGGGCATCGAGACGACCGGGCGGATCGCGGACGAGGCGCTCGCGCGCGCGCTCGGTGCGGTGCGGCGCTATGCGCTGCTGCTGCGCCAGATGGCCGTGACCGACACCTACATTCTCGCCACCTCGGCGGCGCGCGACGCCGACAACGGGCCGGGCTTCATCAGCGCGGTTGAGGAGATCACCGGCCTGCCCGTGCACGTCCTCAGCGGCGAGGACGAGGCGCGGCTCTCCGCGCTCGGCGTCATCTCCGCGATCCCGGAGGCCGAGGGAATCGTCGGCGACCTGGGCGGCGGCAGCCTCGAACTTGTTCCGGTGAAGACCAGCGGGCCGGGCCGGGGACTGAGCTTCCCCCTCGGCGGGCTGCGCCTCGAAGAGGCCGCGGGCGGCTCCATCGCCAAGGCCGAATCTATCGTCGCCGCGACGCTTGCGGACGCGGCGAGGCTGACCCAGCCCGGCGCCACGTTCTACGCCGTCGGCGGCACGTGGCGCTCGCTGGCCCGCCTCCATATGGTCGAGAGCGGCTATCCCCTGCGGGTGATGCACGGCTACGCCATCCGCGCCGCCGAGGCGCTGGAATTCAGCCGCATGGTGGCGCGACGCGACGTCGAGACGATCGACTCCATCGACGTGGTGTCGGAGTCGCGGCGCGACCTGCTCGGCTACGGCGCCCTGGTGCTGGAGCACGTGATCCGAGTGCTGCGGCCGCGGCAGATCGTGGTCTCCGCCCTCGGCGTCCGCGAGGGGCACCTGTTCGAGCGCCTCTCGCCCGAGGAACGGGCGCTCGACCCGCTGCTCGCGGCGGCCGCGGACCTTGCCTATCTGCGTTCGCGCTCGCCGCTCCATGCCTTCGAACTCGGGCCGTGGACCGGCGAGGCGTTCGCCGCGCTGGGCATGGAGGAAACGCCCGAGGAGGTGCGCCTGCGCATCGCTTCGTGCCTGCTTTCCGACATCGGCTGGCGCGCGCACCCCGACTATCGCGGCGAGCAGAGCCTCAACATCATCGCCCACGGTGCGTTCATCGGCATCGACCACCCGGGCCGCGCCTATCTCGCGCTGTCCTCGTTCTACCGGCATGTCGGGCTCGTCGACGATGCGCTGTCGCCGCGCATTCGGGAGCTGGTGCCGATCCGCATCAAGGAGCGCGCCCGCACGCTCGGAGCCGCGCTGCGGCTCGCCTATGTGATTTCGGCCGCGACCCACGGCGTGATCACGCGCACGCGCCTTGCCCGGCAGGACAAGCGCCTGGTGCTGACGCTGCCGCCCGATCTGGCGGACCTCGCCGGCGAGCGGCTGCGCAAGCGCCTGCGCCAGCTCGCCAAGATCGGCGGGCTGACCGGAACTGTGGAAGTCGGGCCGGCCTAGAGGCTGCGGTCCCTACCGGCCGGCGCGGACGCGGGGCCGGGCCTCGGCCCGCGGCGGGGCGTCGACCATGGCGACGCGCTTGCCGTCGAAGGTGAGGGCGATCTCGCCCGACTGGATCTTCAGCGCCGCTTCGCCGAACAGGTCGCGCCGCCAGCCCTTGAGCGCCGGCACGTCGGCGCGGTCTCCCTCGGAGGCAATCGCCTCGAGGTCATCTGTCGTCGCCACCACCTTGGCGGCGACCCCGTGCTGCTCGCTGACGAGCTTCAACAGGACCTTGAGCAGGTCGACCGCGGCGCCCGCGCCTTCCGGCACCTGCCGCCCCTTGGGCAGACGCGGCAGCTGGTCGCGCGGCAGGTCGAGGGCGCGGCGCACGGCGGCGAGGATATCCTCGCCCGAGCGCGAGCGCTCGAAGCCCTTCGGAATGGTCCTGAGCCGGGCGAGGGCGGCTTGGTCGGTGGGCTGCTGGGTGGCGATCTCGTAGATCGCGTCGTCCTTGATGACGCGACTGCGCGGCACGTCGCGGCCCTGCGCCTCGCGCTCGCGCCAGGCGGCGAGCTCCTTCATGACAGCAAGGTCGCGCGGTTTTTTCACGCGCATCTTGAGGCGCTGCCAGGCGTCCTGCGGCTCGGAGCGGTAGGTGTCCTCGGAGACCAGCACCTCCATCTCCTCGGCCACCCAGTCGGTGCGGCCCTGCTCGGCGAGATTGGCCTTGAGATAGGTGTAGACCTCGCGCAGATGGGTCACGTCGGCGAGAGCGTAGTCGATCTGGTCCTTCGAGAGCGGCCGGTGCGACCAGTCGGTGAAGCGCTGCGTCTTGTCGATCTGGCAGCCGGTGACGCGCCCGACGAGCTGGTCGTAGGAGATCGAGTCCCCGAAGCCGCAGACCATTGCGGCGATCTGGGTGTCGAACACGGGATGAGGGATGAGGCCGCCGAGGTGCCAGACGATCTCGATGTCCTGGCGGGCGGCGTGGAACACCTTCATCACGCGCGGGTTGCGCATCAGTTCGAAGAACGGCGCCAGGTCCATGCCGGGAGCGAGCGCGTCGACGACGGCGGCTTCGTTGGCATCGGCGAGCTGGACGACGCAAAGCTTCGGCCAGAACGTGGTTTCGCGCAGGAACTCCGTGTCGACCGTGACATAGTCCGAAGCGGCGAGACGGCTGCAGAGGCCCGCGAGGGCCTCGGAGGTAGTGATCATCGTCATGAGTTTCGTTTAGCCCAACTGCCGGCTGCTGTCTTGGTTGCGGGGCCGCGACCATCCGACATCGCAAGGGTCGGCCCGAACACGCTCGCGAATGCCCTGCGCAGGGCGATGTCGACATCGGCCAGCGAGGCCGTGAGACCGAGGTCGAGGAGGCTGGTGACCCCGTAGCCGGGAAGGCCGCAGGGCACGATGCCGGAATAGTGCGAAAGGTCTGGCGCGACGTTGAGGCTGACGCCGTGGAAGCTGACCCAGCGGCGGAGGCGCACGCCGATGGCGGCGATCTTGTCCTCGGCGTCCGCCCCCTTCTCCGGCCGGCGCACCCAGACCCCGACGCGGCCGGCACGGAGTTCGCCGCGCACGTTGAATTCGGCGAGGGCGGCGATCACCCAGGCTTCGAGGGCCGCCACGAAGGCGCGGACGTCCGTGCCGCGCGCGCTGAGGTCGAGCATGACATAGGCCACTCGCTGGCCGGGGCCGTGATAGGTGTATTGCCCGCCGCGCCCGGTGGAGAACACCGGGAAGCGGCCAGGGTCGAGCAGGTCGCCGGGCTTTGCACTCGTGCCGGCGGTGTAGAGCGGCGGATGCTCCAGCAGCCAGACGCGCTCCGGCGCTATTCCGGCCGCGATGGCTGCCACGCGCGCCTCCATCGCGGCGATCGCGTCGGGGTAGGGAACGGGCTCGTCCGAGATCGCCCATTCCACCGGCGCGCCCGAGCGGGACGGCAGGCGCGGCAGTGGGTCGGAAGCGTTAACCATCCGGAAACCATAATGGACGAGCGTGGCGGACAACGGCCACCCTGGCCGCGAGGCTTTCCCGGACTTTCAGCCGCATGTCAACGCTCGACAAAATCGCGATCGAGGTCTCCGTCGTGCTCGGCAGCACGACGATGCCTGTGCACCAGCTGCTGCGCATGGGCCGCGGCGCCATGATCGAGCTCGACGCCTTCGAGGGCGACGGGGTCGAGCTGCTCGCCAACGACATACCGATCGCGCGCGGGGAGGTGATGCTGAAGGGTGACCGCGTGGGCGTCGCCATCACCGAGGTGCGGCTGCGCTCGCCGGCGCTGCGGCGGCAGGGCACGCACAAGGCGGAATAGGCGGCTGCTGAACGCGCGGGTTCCGCGCGCGGAGCCCTTGTGCCCTCGCGGCCCATTTGTTACATCGTGCCCGCGCCGCCCGGGGGCCCGGCAGGGACCTCAGAGGCGGCACTTGTTTCGTGCGGTCGTGGCGGAATTGGTAGACGCGCAGCGTTGAGGTCGCTGTGGGGCAACCCGTGGAAGTTCGAGTCTTCTCGACCGCACCATTCAAGTTCCAAGTATCGGTAGAATAGGGCCTTTGTCCCCCACCCAGCGACGCGGCGGAGCGTGGGGAGGCACGTGGCGCGGTCGAGCCGATCGTGCGTTCGATTGGCCCGGCTGCGGCGGGTCTTGCGCGTGGATTCCCACCGCCTTGCGGCCCGATCCCTCGCCGGGGATGTCTTCCGCTTCCGCGGGTCCCCGTCCGATCCCGTGAGCGCCCGCTCTGCGAGAAGCGCGAGCCGCTCGCGTCAGGCAGTGCCCCGCAAATTCGTCCCGCAGGAAGCCCCGCATCGCGCAGGGGATTGATCTCGGCGCCTGCGTCATTACGCTCTGTCCGGCAAAAAACGCATCGGGGCAAAGACCAATGGTCAACATCGACTCGCTGCAGCTCAGGGTTCCGCGGCACCTCCGACGCGGCCGGTTGCGGGCCGACGAAGAAAAGTCGGTGATCTCCGCTTTCGGCCTCCTGGATCTTCTCAACAGCATCGTTCCCATCAGGGACAAGAAAATCCTCGATTTCGGGTGCGGCGTGAAGGTCACTCAGGTTTTGTTGGAGCGTGGCTCGCCCCAGCAACTATATGTCGGTCTGGATATCTATCGCGAGATGATAGAATATCTGAAAGAGAATGTTGACGATCCGAAATACCATTTCGATTCAGTCGATTTTCACAGCGTCATGTACAACCCCACCGGGCAGCGCATGACCCCTCAGACGCGGCTGCCGATTCCGGATCAGACCTTCGACATCCTGACCATGTTTTCGGTTGTCACCCACCAGACACCCGAGGACGCCGCCGCGATCTTCTCAATATTGAAGCGGTATGCCGACGATAGAAGCACCTTGATCTTCTCCGCGTTCGTCGATCCCGAGCAAAAGAAGAAGTGGGTCGACAAGCGCAAGGACAAGCCGCTGCTGCGAGCGTTCTTCAACAAGGCTTATCTCGAGGAGATCGTGACCCAATCGGGGTGGCGGATCGAGAGCTACAATCCGCCGGTTCCGGGCATCCTCCAGCACTACTATGTGTGCAAGCTCTCAAGCTGATTTGCGACGTGGGCAACTCAGTGCAGGTCGCCACCCCCAAAAATCCCTCTTTCTACCCGGGCATAATTGACGAGGGCTGGGGAACCCGCTAAGAGGAGCCTTGCCCGCGGGTTGAGCATCATGGACCGGAACGAGAGAAAGGCCGCCGTTGCGGCCTACAAGGAGCGCAAGGCGGTGGCGGGCATTTATGCGATCCGCTGCGCGTCTGCAGGGCTCGTCTGGGTGGGTCGCAGCGCGGACTTGAGCAAAATCGAAAACCGGCTCTGGTTCACGCTGCGCCAGGGCGCCAGCACCTATCCCAGGCTGCAGGCGGCCTGGAACGCGCACGGACGGGAGGCTTTCAGCCTCGATCTGGTCGAGGCGCTCGAGCCGGAGGCAGACGCGTACTTGCGCGCCTCGGTCGCAAAAGCGCGTCTTGCGCACTGGGCGAAGGCGCTCGGCGCGGAGGTAATCGGCGCCTGACTGTCAGCGGCAGGCCTCGGCGATCAGCCGGTCGAGAAACGTCTCGCAGCGCGTGAGCTCGGAAATTGCGATGAACTCGTCGGGTCGGTGCGCCTGGTCGATGGAGCCTGGGCCGACGATGACGGTGGGGACATCGGCCATCTCCACGAACAACCCGGCCTCGGTGCCGTAGGCGACCTTGGCGTGGTCGTTGCGGCCGGCGAGGCGCTTGGCGAGGCGCGTGACATCCGCGTCCTCGGCGGTGTCGAGGCCGGGAATTGTCGATGTCACCTCGATCAGGATACCCGCTTCCGGCGCCCGCGCCTTCATCTCGGGCTCGAGCACCTCGCGGGCGAACGACTCGAGCTCGCCGATCAGCGCCCCGACATCGACATGGGGCAGGCCGCGGAACTCGAAGGTGAGCACGCATTCGTCGGGCACGATGTTGAGGATCGTGCCGCCGGCGATGGTGCCGACATGCGCCGTCGAGACCGGCACGTCGAAGGCCGGATCGCCCGGGTCGGATGCGAGGCGCGCGCCGATCTCGTGAATCCGGCCGACCAGACGCACCGCGTAGTCGATGGCGTTGACGCCGAGCGGGGCGAGCGAGGAGTGGCAGGAGCGGCCGGTGACGGTCGCGCGCAGGCTCGCTTTCGACTTGTGCGCCAGCACCACGCCCATGCTCGTGGGCTCGCCCACGAAGCAGGCCAGCGGCGGGGTCCAGCGCGCGGCCATGTGGCGGATCAGCGGGCGCACGCCGAGGCAGCCGATCTCCTCGTCATAGGAGAAGGCGAGGTGGATCGGCCGGGCGAGCGGGGCGGCGCGCATCGCGTCGACCTTGGCGAGGCACGCCGCGAGGAAACCCTTCATGTCCGCGGCGCCGCGGCCGTAGAGCCGCCCGTCGCGCTCGGCGAGGATGAACGGGTCGCCCGTCCAGTCCTGCCCGTCCACGGGCACCACGTCGGTGTGTCCTGAGAGCACGTAGCCCGCGGCGTCCGGCGGGCCGATCACGGCCCACAGCGCGGCCTTGGCGCCGGTCTCGTCCGGCACGCGCTCGCTCGCCACGCCGCGCGCCGCGAGGAAGGCCTCGATCCAGGCTATGAGGCCGAGATTGCTGTTCCGGCTCGTGGTGTCGAACCGCACGAGCTCGGCGAGGATGGCGGCTGATTCAGGGGCTGGCATCGAGCCCTTTCCCTTGATTGGGCGGCGCGGGCGTCCTCAGATACGGGTTTCGGCCGGCCGCGACAACAAATGAGCGGCCGGAAAGGCAGGCGGAGGCCTTCGATGGACGTCATCCCCCACGCGATCGGCGGCCGGCTGGTGCCTTCCGCGAGCGGTCGCGTCGCGCCGGTGTTCGACCCCGCCACGGGGGAGGAGACGCGCCAGGTCCCGCTCGCCTCGCCCGGCGAGGTGGACGACGCTGTGGCCGCCGCCAAGGCGGCGTTCCCGGCCTGGGCGGCGACGCCGCCGGCCCGCCGGGCGAGGATCATGTTCCGGTTCCGCGAACTGCTGCAGCGCAAGGCCGAGGCGCTGGCGCGCGCCATCAGCGCCGAGCACGGCAAGACCCTTGCCGACGCGCTCGGCGAGGTCCAGCGCGGGCTCGAGGTCGTCGAGTTCGCCTGCGGCATCCCGCAACTCCTCAAGGGCGAGCATTCCCGCGATGCGGGCCCGGAGATCGACACCTGGTCGGACCGGCAGCCGCTCGGCGTCGTCGCCGGCATCACCCCGTTCAACTTCCCGGCCATGGTGCCGCTGTGGATGATCCCGGTCGCGCTCGCCTGCGGCAACGCCTTCGTGCTGAAGCCCTCGGAGCGCGACCCCTCGGCGTCGATGATGCTGGCCGAGCTTGCGCGCGAAGCGGGCTTTCCCGACGGGGTGCTCAACGTCGTCCACGGCGACAAGGTCGCCGTCGATTCGCTCGTCGCCCATCCCGACGTGAAGGCCGTCAGCTTCGTCGGCTCGACGCCCGTCGCCGAATACGTGTTCCGCACGGCCACCGGCGCGGGCAAGCGCGTGCAGGCGCTCGGCGGGGCCAAGAACCATCTCGTCGTGATGCCCGATGCGGATATCGACCAGGCCGCCGACGCGCTCATCGGCGCGGGCTACGGCTCCGCCGGCGAACGCTGCATGGCCGTGTCCGTCGCGGTGCCGGTGGGGGCGCGCACGGCCGACAGGCTTGTCGAGGCGCTGGCGCCCAAGGTGCGGGCGCTGCGGATCGGGCCGGCGGCCGATCCCGATTCCGAGATGGGGCCGCTCGTCACCGCGGCGCACCGCGACAGGGTCTTGGGCTGCATCGATTCGGGCGTGGAGGAGGGGGCCGAGCTCGTGGTCGACGGCCGCCGCTTCCGCCTCCAGGGCTACGAGAACGGCTATTTCGTCGGCGGCACGCTGTTCGACAGGGTGACGCCGGACATGCGCATCTATCGCGAGGAGATTTTCGGGCCTGTCCTGTCGGTCGTCCGCGCCGAGGCGTTCGAGGAGGCGCTGGCGCTCGTCAACGCGCACGAGTTCGGCAATGGGGCCGCGATCTTCACCCGCAGCGGCGGCACGGCGCGCGCCTTCGCGGCGCAGGTCGAGGCGGGCATGGTCGGCGTCAATGTGCCGATCCCGGTGCCGGTGGCCTATCATTCCTTCGGCGGCTGGAAACGTTCCCTGTTCGGCGATCACGCAATCTACGGTCCGGAGGGCGTTCGCTTCTACACGCGGCTGAAGACGGTCACGAGCCGTTGGCCGGAGGCGGTGGGCCTGCGGCCGACGCTGGCCTTCCCGACCTGAGCGGGCCATGGGGGCGACCGACTATTCCCCGACCTTCGCCCGCCTCGTGGCGGCAATCATGGCCGACGCCGGCGCGCCTCCCGCCGCCGCGCGCCGGCTGTTCGGCTCGAACGGGCTCGCCGTCGGCGGCAAGCTGTTCATGATCGATCACGGCGAGCGGCTCGTCCTCAAGCTGCCGAGGGCGCGGGTGGACGCGCTCGTCGCGGCGGGCGCCGGCGTCCATTTCGACCCCGGCCACGGCCGGCCGATGAAGGAGTGGGTTGCGCTCCGGGGCCACGAGGCGGCCTGGCTCGGCCTCGCCCGGGAGGCGCGGGCCCATGTCGCCGCGCAAGGCGGCAACTGAGGCCGGCAAGGGCGCTCTCAGAGCGTGCGGTAGTCGCGGCAGACATAGAGCAGGCTCGGGTTCGGGTCTCCGAACACCACGTCCGTGACCAGCCCGAACAGGATCGTGTGCGTTGCGGCCTCGACATAGCTCGTGAGGCGGCAGTCGAGTGCCACGCGGGCGGAGGCGAGGGCCGGGGCGCCGCCGGCGAGCGGGCGCCAGTCGCCATGGCGGAAGCGCTCGGCCATGTGCAGCCCCGTTCGCCCCGCGAACACGTCGGCGAGCGGTCGGTCGGCGGCGGCGAGCGTGTTGACGCCGAAGGTCCCGTTGGCCTTGAATACCGGGTTCTGCGGGCTCGAGCGATTGAGGCAGACGAGCACCGTCGGCGGGTCGTCCGACACCGAGGTGAACGCGGTGGCGGTGAAGCCGCAGCGGCCGGCGAAGCCGTCCGTCGTCACGATGTGGACGGACGACGCAATGCGCGACATCGCCTCGCGAAAGGCCTGTCGTCCCACGCCCGTCGGGGAGGTGCCTCCCGCAGCCGTCGCCTTCTCAGGCCAATCGGTACTTCTCATCGGCTCCGCAGTCGCGTTCATGGTTTCGACCGAATTTAGGAACCCGCGGAGCGGAGGCAAACCCCGGTATGAGTCGGGCCGCCGGTGCCGGGCGCTTGACGCGCGGAAGGCGTGGATCGACATCTGGCCCGCCCGGCGTGTTCATCGGATGCCGAGGACAAGTAAACGGAGGAGCCGCGATGAATATCGGCGAGGCGGCGGAGCGCACCGGGCTTCCGCCCAAGACGATCCGCTATTACGAGGAGATCGGCCTCGTCCGGCCGGAGCGGCGGCGCAACGGCTATCGCGACTACGACACCGATGCGGTGCACCGCCTGCGCTTCGTGCAACGTGCGCGGGGTCTGGGCTTTTCGATCGACGACTGCCGGGCGCTGCTGTCGCTCTATGACGACCGCCACCGCGCGAGCGCCGAGGTGAAGGCGCTCGCCGAACAGCGCGTCGGCGAGATCGAGACCAAGATCGCGGAGCTGCGCTCGATGGCGGCCACGCTGCAAAGGCTGGTGCAGGCGTGCCACGGCGACCAGCGGCCGGACTGTCCGATTCTTGAAGACCTCGCCCGGTAGGAAGACCGTGCTCAGTGCGACCGCGCGGGCTCGGGTCCGATTGGTTAATTCGCCCTGAGCGCCACCGGCATGATTTAGTGGAATAGTCGCACCGAATTTTCAGCCGCGATCCGGATGATGGCAGGTGCCTGAAACTGCCTTTCCGGGGCTGATCCAGATGCTCGCCCACCGCCTTGTTCGCGACACCCGCGGCAACGTCGCGATCATTTTTGCTCTTCTGCTGATTCCCTTGATCGGGTTTGTCGGCCTCTCGGTCGACTACGGTCACGCGCGGAACGTCGAGTCGCGGCTGCAGCAGACGCTGGACGCGGTGACGCTGAACCTTGCCCGGGAGGACGACGATCTCGGCGACGACGTGGTCCTGGCGCGGGCGCGGCAGCTCATGGCGGCGGCCTATCCGGGCGAACAGTACGGTATCGTCGTGGAGAGCGCCGTCCGCAGAGATGGGCGAATTCAGCTCCTCGCACACGGCTCGGTGCCCACCACTTTCGCGGGCATCATCGGCATGGACACGGTAAAAATCGCTGCCCGCTCCGAAGTGGCCTGGGGGGGCGGCAATCTCGAAGTGGCGCTGATTCTCGACACCACAGGCTCGATGGCCGGCCAGCGCATTGCCGACCTGCGCGAGGCCGCCGCCGGTCTCGTGAACGTGGTGGTGCAGGACGACCAGGATCCCTTCTACTCCAAGGTGGCCCTGGTTCCCTATTCGCTGGCGGTGAACCTCGGCGGCTATGCCGATTCGGTGCGCGGGCCGATCACCCCCCCGGTCGCGATCAGCGGCGCCACGACGTGGTCGACCGGCAACACGCGGAACATCACGGGCGCAGCCTGGTCGAGCGGCTCGCAGCGCACCATCACGGGCGCCTCCTGGTCGACGGGCACGGCGAAGACGATCACCGGGGCGACGCGCGCCAATCCCGTGGTGGTCACGTCCAACAATCACGGTTTCCAGAACGGCGACGTGGTCTGGCTCAGCGGCGTCGGCGGAATGACGCAGCTCAACAACCGCGCCTTCGTCGTTGCCGGACGCACTACCAACACATTCCAGCTCCAGGGCGTCGACGGCAGGTCCTACGGCAACTTCTCGTCGGGCGGCACGATCCGGAAGTGTCAGGCGGCGAACTGCGCGGTGGTCGTCACCGCCAGCTATCACGGGTTCGACACCAACGACTACGTCCGCATCACCGGCGTGAACGGCATGACCCAGATCAACAATGCCGACGGGGAGACCTGGCAGGTTACCTCGCTGGGCACCAGCACGTTCGCGCTGAACGGCTCGGTCGGTCCGACCTACGGAACCTACTCGTCGGGCGGGCGGGCGATCGAGTGCCGCATCGCGACCTGCGAGATCGTCGTGACCACCAGCAGCAGCCACGGATTCGGCACCGGCGACACCGTCTTCATCTGGGACGTGGACGGCATGAGGGAGATCAACGGCTCGCAGCACGGGCCGTGGCAGGTCACCTCGCAGTCCTCCTCCAGCTTCTCGCTCAACGGGGCCTACGCGCCCGCGTTCGACAGCTACTCCCGCAACGGCACCGTCCAGGAATGCCGGACCGCCTCATGCGAGGTGCAGGTCACGGCCAGCGGCCACGGGCTCGCGACGGGGGACTACGTCTACATCTCCGGCGTCCGCGGCATGACGCAGATCAACAACGGCTCGAACGAGACGTGGCGCGTGACCCGTACCAGCGCCGACGTCTTCACGCTGAACGACTCCGCGAGCCGGACCTATAGCGCCTACACCTCGGGCGGCACGGCGGCCTGCACCGCGCAGGGCTGCCAGTATTTCCGCTTCGACAATGCCTCGTCGGGCGCCACGCGGGTGTTCCAGGCCAGCACCTGCGTCAGCGAACGCACGGGGGCGCAGGCGTTCACGGACGCGGCGCCGTCCGTGGTGCGCCTGGGCGCGAACTACGCCTCCCCGGACAATCCGTGCCCGAACGGCAACGTCGTGGTGCCCCTGACCTCCGACCGCGCCATGCTGAACACGCGCATCAACGCGCTGCAGGCGTCGGGCTCCACCGGCGGTCATGTCGGCGTCGCCTGGGGCTGGTACATGCTCTCGCCCAATTTCAGCTATCTGTGGCCGAGCGCGAGCCAGCCCGCCGCATACGGCACGCCGGACGTGACGAAGATCGCGGTGCTGATGACGGACGGCGAGTACAACAGCTCGTATTGCAGCGGAGTGATCTCCCGCAACTCGACGAACGGCAGCGGGAGCACCTCGGACCACATCAACTGCG
>Ga0182738_1002070_pt1 | contig 24166 bp, 15 predicted proteins | sample eDN5th30CBELigMG_FD_128876 | JGI IMG/M metagenome (GOLD analysis project Ga0182738, IMG submission 128876) | Enriched Miracle-Growth compost microbial communities from Emeryville, California, USA - eDNA 5th pass 30_C BE-Lig MG (version 2)... ...
ATTAATGACCATTGTGGGGAAAAAATTTTGTCAATATCCTTTACTTCCTGACCCCCATGAGTCTGAGAGGATCAAAAAATATCGAATAAATAGCGAACTCACATTCTTGACATATTTTTTCCATTGAAGGTGATAAGTTCTCTTCCTTTGAGAAAAAGAGAAGTTTAGAAGGATAAAATCTTGCTGAATGAGTTTCTTGGAAAAATAAAAACCAAGAACAGAATGAGTATTTTAAAAATCCAAGTGGTGGATCAGAAGGAGTTCAATGCTAAACGAAGACATCCTAGGTCCTATATTAGACCTGCAAATATCTAAGATGGTTCAGCTGAAAAGGGATTTTTTAGAAAAGAAAGAGTATTTCCTGTTTTGAAGAGTCATAAGATGACTCCATCGACTCCGTTAAGTCCAAGGATTGTGAAATTTGAGAAGAAGAATATTCTCGAAGTCAGCTCTAATCAGTTTATCCATGATTTGCAACTTTTTTTGTAGAGAAAAAGCACAGTTTTGCTTTCAGCTAAAAATTCCTCTTTGTTTATTGGGCCAAAAAATAGTTCAAATTTTGAACGAAGAGAGAATTAATATTTTCCCTCGAATCAATGAACCTTCTTATAACAATGTTATTTCCAAAGTCTGATGGGTTGGTAACCAGATTGGAAGAGAATTATATAGATTGAGGTAAATTCCTTAGTATCATACGCTTACTGTGCTTAATTGTCCTGAACCAAGTTCTTAATTCTCTTAATTGAAAAGCTCCCAAGTAATTAGTGCTTCGCTCACGAAAAGTTATTTTTTTTTCACTCGAATCAAACTTGTTCAGGAAAATTAAGAAAGAAGACGCCGATTGTGAAATTTTAAACATTTCTGGCTGCAAGGTGGAGAGATAAGGTGCTTGAATATAGTTGCAGAGGTCATGAAGCTTAAGCTGCGCTTAATCGTAACTTTACCTTAACTATTGATTCCCATCGAAAAATAGAAATTCCATTCTCAAAATTTGGACACACAAATTTTTTTAATCCATCAAGTTTTCAGGCTTTAAAATTGAGATCGACCTTTTTTCTCGGGAGACCAAGCTTCTCTTCTTCGATGACAAGATCGATACTCGATAATAAAAGAAATTGAAAAACTCAAAGACAAAAAAAATTCATAAAAATTTCATCAAGGGTTCATTGAAAAAGATTTTTGGAAGTAAAAGATGTTTCTCTTCAAAGTGTTGTCAACCTTCCAAAGATCCAATGACTCAATCTGCTCTCAGCAAAAAGTACAGTTTTTCGGAGGAAATAAGGAAATATCATAAAGAAATTTTTGAGGAAAAACTGATATTTTTTGTAGTGACTAGAGAATCACTTCAGGTATCCAAAAGCGAATCCAATCTATATCTAGCAACAAAGAGACAGGCTCCTTCTGTCCAGAATATTCGAAATCAGACTTGGTCTTTTGGACAAGAGGGCGAATTTAAATATTACAATTTTTCTAGGCAAAAAATTATTTTGTATGAAAAAACTCTTTCGATTTACTAATCCTAAATTTTTCTGAAGAATACTTTTCGATTAATTAATAGGCATAGGCGAAAGATATGGGCAAGCTCTAAAACATATTATAAATAGAGCTAAGTTTTTGAGAGATTATAAATATAAATTTATTTTCATCTCTTTATCTCCTCTTCAACAACTCATGGCTGAATCTCAAAAGAAGATTGTTCTTTACACTGCTGGTACCCCTAACGGTCACAAAGCTTCCATCCTTCTTGAAGAACTTGGAATCCCTTATGAAGTCAAGGCTATTGACATCTCCAAGAACACCCAAAAAGAAGAATGGTTCCTTAAGATCAACCCCAATGGCCGTATTCCAGCTATTGTTGACCAAAACAACAATGACTTCCCCGTCTTTGAGTCTGGCGCTTTGATGCTCTATTTAGTCGATAAGTACGACAAAGATCACAAACTTTCTTATCCTCATGGATCTGATAAATATTGGGAAGTCGTCTCTTGGCTTTTCTTCCAAAATGCTGGTGTCGGACCTATGCAAGGTCAAGCTAACCACTTCTTCAGATATGCCCCAGAAAAGATTCCTTACGGAATTAACAGATACCAAAACGAAACTAGAAGATTATACTCTGTTCTTGAGAATAGACTCAAGCAAAATGGAGACTGGCTTGTTGGTGATAGAATGACCATTGCTGATATTGCCAATTTCGGCTGGGTTAATTGGGCTTTCTGGGCTGGTGTTGAAATCAATGAATTCCCTTTGTTAAGCGCTTGGGTTGATAGAATTAATGCAAGAGAAGCTGTGAAGCGTGGACTTGATGTTCCTACAAAGTTTACCTTAAAAGAAGATGCTAAAGACAAGGAGAAACTCGAGAAGGAAGCAAAGGAAGTCTCTGCTTGGATTGTGCAAGGCCAAAAAGAAGATGCAGAGAAGAAATATAACCAACAATAAAAATCTCTCAAGGAACTTCTTCTTTATACTGTTACTTTACATTTAAAGATTTATTTATTAACATGTTGAATACAGTGAATGAGTTATAAACTCTATGCATCTGAATGAAAAAAATGATTCTAAAATATTTCTCTCTTTGAAAAAAATAGTAAAATTAAAAAAAAAATCTCCTGATTCCTCAAAAAATTTTGACAATTCTTTGCGACAAGAACAAACTTTGCTTTTAATTATTCAACATTCTTCTCAGAGAGTTTCTTTTTCATTTAAAAAAAGCAAGTTTTCATCCTTTTCATCCAATCATGAATTTTAAATATAAACTGTGTATCCAGTATATGATACGTTGGTGTCAGGTATTGTTTTATAAAAAAGTCATAAACTCATTTTTAAACCTCACTGTTCATAGATTTTCGATGAACTTGTTTTTGCAGACTCTCTCTTGACATCCAACAGATCAAATAAATTTTCAATCAACGGCTCTCTCTAAATTGTTTTGGTCGAGTCGACTTGATTCTGATAATATCTCAAATCTTATATAAAACTAGACAAATTGCCCAGAAGAAGACGAATTCTCCGGTGATGTCACCTGAATATTTCAATTCTCCGTGGACAAATATTTTTAATTGAATCAAACTGAGATACATGAGACTTTTATTTCTATCATGAATCAGACATTCAGGCTAATTGATAGGCAAAGAATATTGAGGCAAATTTCTCACTAGAAATACTGCCCAATTTTTTCAATACAGTATCATATAAAAATAATTTTATCTTCTTTTCCTACTTTTCAAAACCTATCCTATCAAAAAAATGGCTGAATCTCAAAAGAAAGTTATTCTTTATACTGCTGGCACCCCTAATGGCCAAAAAGCTTCAATCACTCTCGAAGAACTTGGCATCCCATATGAAGTCCAAGCTATCGACATCTCCAAAAATGTCCAAAAGGAAGAATGGTTCCTCAAGATCAATCCCAATGGCCGTATTCCTGCTATCGTTGACCCAAATAACAACGACTTCGCTGTCTTTGAATCTGGCGCTTTGATGTTATATTTAGTCGATAAGTATGACAAAGATCACAAGATCTCATACCCTCATGGATCTGATAAATACTGGGAAGTCGTCTCTTGGCTTTTCTTCCAAAATGCCGGTGTTGGACCCATGCAAGGCCAAGCTTTTCATTTCATTAAATTTGCTCCAGAAAAGATTCCTTATGGAATCAGTAGATATCAAAATGAAACTAGAAGATTATATTCTATTCTCGACAGTCGACTCAAGCAAAACGGAGACTGGCTTGTTGGTGACAGACTGACCGTTGCTGATATTGCTAATTTTACATGGGTCAATCGTGCTTCCCTTATTGAAATTGATCTTAAGGAGTTCCCTCATTTAAATGCTTGGGTTGAGAGAATTAATGCAAGAGAAGCTGTGAAGCGTGGACTTGATGTTCCCAAAAAGTCAACTTGAAGGGAAGCCGAATCAAAGTTGATGAAAAGCAAATTATAAATATCCTCTCCTTCTTTAATAAAGGAAATTGATCAGAAATTATCTATTCATCTATATTGTGATTTAATCAATTTGTAACAATTATATGCTTGCTTTATTTCCCATATTACCCTTCAAAAAACTTATCCCTAAATCTCCATCCAATAGAGAGAGAGGAAAACAGTTTTGAAAGAAACAAATGAATGAATGAAAGGTTGGATATATTAATTAATATTTGATACGAAGAAGACTCAACTTATGCAGGTAAATATACCAATATAGATAGATAGTAGTACAAAAGCATAATTTGTAAAGACCAGACAAATGTCTCTGATTTTCCGGTGTTTATATTAATATTTCTCCTCTTTTTCAATCATCAACCATAAACAAAAACCAATGTCCTTTTCTTTTTCTTCTTTTTTTGGCGCCCCAAAATCAAAATCAAAACAAAATAAAAATAATAAAATCAAAATCTAAAAAAAAAACTCAAAATAATAATAATAAATACTTTCAGAAATAATTTTTGATTTTTGGGGTCATTTCTTTTTCTTTAAGCAACAAGGGGAAAAATAACACACATTATTTACATTCTGTTTTCTAATCCCTTCGGATTGTTCAAAATCGATATTCGATATTTGATATTCTCGCCAACAAACAAAACTCCCCTTGTCCTGATTATTGGACAGCTGCTTCCCATTCAATTTTTTTACAGTCCCATTTCCCTCAATTTATTCTCCTTACGTTCCCATCCATTTAAGCAAGAGTTCTTTGATAATAGGAGGCGAAACTGGTTTAGCCACAAGATCCATCATACCAGACATCAGACATTGAACTCGATTCTCATTAGGATTATGGCCTGTAATACCAATAATTGGGATGAATGATATTTCACCTTCCATCATTTTTCTTCTCAACACTCTTGTTGCTTCAAACCCATCCATCTTTGGCATTTCTACGTCCATGAAAATAATCTTATAATTCTTGCAACGCATACAACAGCCTTCATTCTCAATAACGCCTTGAATTGCGACATTTGCGTCAGTTTCTGTATGACAATCCACATTAAATCCTTTCAAAAGAAGCTTTAAAGCTGTCAAGTTAAATCCATTATCATCAACGACCAAAACTTTAGGATTAGGACATTGATGTTGAATTGTCTTGATAATCTTCTCCAATTCTGTATGGTTCTTTGATAAAATCGTTTCGCTCAAGTCTTCAAATGTATATGCTCTATGGGCTCCTGCTCTAATTTCTCGACCATATAGATTCTTCAAAGTGGGAGAAGTGGGCTTCTTTGCCTTCAAGATAATGTTATCTGAGGACTTTTTCTTTGGAGGAAGGATTAAATTTATGTGCTCAACTGTCCTGGAATGAGGAATCATGAAAACGCCGCTGTGGCTTCCATTTGTAGGAGAGACAGTTTCTTTACGAATAAAGGTGTGAGAAGCTACAGAGTACTTTTGATTCTTGGATCGACTTCTTGGAGGAGAAGCTGAACGGTGGGTCAATGAAAGTTTATGAGTCGGGCTGCGAGCACCAGAGGTTCGAGAAATTTGGCTTTTAAGGCTCTTGAATTTCGGTGAAAATAGGGCATGATCAGAGGCAGAGTCAACAAATGGTTTTTCGTGTATGGTTTTTATTATTGCAGTCGGGCTTTCGCTATTCTCATCAAGAGACTCATGAAATTCATCGTTATTGTCCTCAATCAGGTCATCAAAATTGTCTATCTTGGACTCAAGGTGGAAATAGAAAGTTGTTCCCTTTCCTTCTTCAGAGTCAACCATGAGACCTTCATTATCAGGGCTTAGCTCCTGTGAAAGCAGTTTTGAGATCACAAGGCCAAGTCCGATGCCATTGAGATTGAGACGGCTGTTCTCTTGCAATTTTCCAAATTCTCTGAATAAATCCTTCATACTTTGCTTAGAAATTCCCACTCCTGTATCTGTCACGGCAATCTTGCAGATCGTTGAATTCACAAATGTTCCTTGAATTGTTACGTTACCCTTGCTGGTAAACTTGAGAGCATTCGAGACCAAATTTATCACAATCTGTCTCAGTCTATTTGGATCTGTGTAGAATCTTTGCGGAATCTTATTATCCCAATGTAATCGTAGCTTGCACTTTCGGGCTATTGCTTGCGTTTCCATAATATCCATAATCTCTTCCATCAACTTCTTCATCTTACAAGGCACAATCAGGATCTTGAATTTTCTGGCCTGCATCTGGGCTTGATCGAGAAGATCAGCGACTAAAGTTTGCAGCATTTTGGCACTATTGAGCACGGTTTTAAGGTTCTGGATATCTTCAGCTGCGCTGGCTTTATTTCTCAAGGTTTCAATAATGGGCATGATGCAGTTTAAGGGAGTTCTGAATTCATGAGAAACATATTTCAGCATCTTGGTCTTATATTCAAGGTTCTCACTCATCTCCTCACATTTCATCTCGTACGAAACGTCCTTCACAGTCACACAGATACAGTCTTTATTCTGGTAAACAAAAGGACTCATTGTCACCTCCAATATCTTTATTCCTTTGTGATTGTCTTTAAATACCACTTGCCATTTATCTATTCCTAAACCATTTCCCAACGTTGTGCTCTCGCCTCCTCCTAATGATGAGAATTAGATATTTCAAATAACCTCAGGAATGCTTACGGATTTGACTGGGAGAAGAATGGAGAGCACCACCACTAGTTCCGCCTTTAATGTACTCTAAAGGGGAGGATAAACTTTCAATTAATTGAGTGACAACAAGGTTGTGACGTTTCTCTGGACTTCTTGACATTCCTTCCAAGATTCCTTCAACAACATTTTCCAATGTTTCGGATTTTGGGGCAGGATATGTCAGTTTATCATTTGTTTCAATATTAAGAATCAATGGATCTGGGTTCATGCTCATGTCCAAATTCTACAAAGGTCAGATTTCTCAATAAAACAAATTTCTCATTACGTTTCCGAAATCATTGGGAGATGAACGACTGGATTTTACAAGATTTGGCAAAATGACTGAATCCACTATAAAAATGAATTTAATAAAAAACAATCTCTCCAATAATTACCTCCGAAGCTTTGTTCTGGGACAATGTGGATTAAAGGGCTTTTGGCGTCGGTTTCATTCCAGATGGGTTTACCATTATAAAGGAGATCTGTGGTTGTTGGATCGTCATCAGCTTTCGAGAGGTTTATTTTTATCATGGGATGTCTTGATGAGGGGATTTGTGTAAGAGTGTCGATTTTATTGGAAGATACTGACAAAAAATTGCTCGTCTTCCTGATTGATGGGCCTCCTCCTGGCGACATGAAAAGAGACGGCTGTTGTGATATTGAAGTTCTGTGTTGAAGAATTGAGTTTCTTTGGAGAATTGAAGTCCTTTGAAGGATTGAGTTCCTCTGCATAATAGACGTTCTTTGGAAAATAGAGGGCCGATGACGCACAGAGCCACCCTCATTGGCAACCCGAGGAGTGGGCACTTCAAGAGATCTTATATAAGTAGTACTTTTAGGAATATCTCCAAAGCTTTTAGATTCTTTATGAGGGCTTTTTCCGCCAGAAGGGCCTTTGGAAAGCCGAACTCCGTCCAGAAAGCTCTTTTGAGCGTCTGCAGAATAGGCATCAAATCTTCTGAGGCCAAGCAACCTATCCAAGGCCTCATGGTCCAATTGACACTCCAATATTGATCGAAACAAACCATTCATTGCCAAGACTTGCTTGTCCCTCGTTATTATAGCCACACCTTCTGCAGCATTTTCAAGTTTGAAGGAACCTCGACGAGATGTCTGAGGTTCGGAGGGTATCTTGGCTTTTTCCTTAGATTTCTCGGTTATCAGGGCTGAACCGAGGAAGACAAAGGCCATAAGAGCCCAACTTAGATATTCAAGATTGTCCTTGAAGTTTGAGATGCGAAAAAGCGACACCAAGGCAACATAAAAGAGTAATATACTCTTAAAAGGCCTTGAGCCCACAAAAAGAACTACATGGGAGTTCAGCAACAGGATTTCTTGAAAAACGACTTCGAGATTTCTCCTTTCCTCAGATTCGATGCTTTGGATGGTTAGTTCGACAAGAGCTTGAGAGACAGCGATCTGAAGGATGAGGATAGAGATTTCAGCAACAAGTTTCTTAGTTTGAAATTTCTGAATGAACAAAAGTATTCCAATCTCGACAAAGACAAAAAGAGCCATAATGACAATTTGAATGACAAATGAAGAAATAACATCGGCACGATCATCATTTCGGATATGCATGATAATTCTCTGTAAAATGACGAGTAAAACTAAGAAAAGCTTGGAAAGGAGGTAGATTTTCGGGTGATTAAGAAATTGTATTTTGCTAAGCATGGTTAGAAACCCTTTAGCTTCTTTATCAGGTTTTGTGTATTCTTCCAGCTTCTTTTCCGAAAAAGGAATTTATGGTTGTTTATCCCAATTATTGTGATAATAAAAAGCCAAATTCTATAGCCGAATTAAAATTCATGTAAAAAGTTCAAAACCTCACATTTGTAGGTTTTTTTTTCCTTTCCTTTACATTAATTCCATCCTTTCCATCCCTAATCTTGCCCTCTACACCATTTCCTCAGGATTTTTACAAGCATTCTGCTCGAGTTTTTTCACACTTAACAAGAGTTTGATTACACCTCTTCTCTTGTCACTTAAACTCACATTAAACCGTGTACGCACCGATAATCATATAAACTAGGCAAATCATGCAAAATCCATCATAGAAGATCGAGGTAGCTAATGTATCCAAACAGTTATATATAATAAATTTATCAAGATTTTTTATGTGTATGTTTATTTGTTGTTTTTTTTATTTACTTAGTTTAAAAGGAAAAAAAAATTTATAATTAAATACTTTCAGGTTCTATTTTTTGGGGAGACAATTAAACAGATCATTAGGAATATTAGGCAAGCCCCAATTGCTCATTTAATCAAATCAACCTTCTGTTAAAACTGGATTCAGTTATTCATCTTCCATATCATGTTTTCTTTCTTGTTCCTTTACTTTCTCGTTATTTTACTCCTTTAGATAGTTTTTCTCTTCTCTTTCAATACACCTCTCCCTTCTAGATCAAATATTCTGCTCCCTGACCCCATCCGCCCTGACCGCAAGGTGAGTTGAGATCAAACACACTCAAAAATATCAATATTTTCGCATTCCATGAGGTTTAACTGAAAATTTTCGCATTTTAAAATAAACTGGCTGCAGAACCAAAACTTCAACCGATGGAACTTCAAATCACTCAAAATCAACATATTTTTAGTCTTTTCTGTGCAGTTGGAGAGTAACGGACAAAGGCTCAGCAAGGTTTTAATAGAGCCTACTGAAAAAAAACTTTTCAAATAACGTCCTTAGGATAAAAATCCTTTCTGAATGAATCAATATGCTCTTTCCATACGGATCGTCTTTCTCCTCCAATTCGTACCAAATACGACGTCTGGCTTGGATTCTTTCCTCTCTGTCAGGTTGATATTTGATAAACAGAGAGTCAATGCTCAGTGTCGAATAAATTTAAATTTCCAAGAGACTAAAGGAAAAAAAGTTGTTTTAGGGTAAAGATTTAGACCAATAAGATTGAAAAGAGAGGTAAAATGATAGATTTCTCCAACGCTGTTAACAAGACGCGCGCTGAATTATGCTTATTAGTTACCGGAGGATTTGATAAATTTTATCCTCGCACCAAATGAATCGTGATAACTCAATCACTTTTGGCCTCAGAATTTACAATTATTTATTTTTTGCCGCGATTGTTTATTTTGGGGGCAGCTATTACCTTTCTCAGAAATGCTCTTTCAAAGGATCCATATTTCACTCTTTTAAGCATGTTTGGGCTTGACTAGTGGGACTTCTTTATGCTTAAATCTCAAACTATCATCGCTTTTAGAATGTGAAACTAATTATTAAGAGTCTTTCCAAAAAGAGTCTAAATTAAAAGATAGTCCTGAAATTCGCTTGATGAGACTCTCAGGAAGAGGGGAAGGAGCCTTGAATACAAACTTCACCTTATGAAAAAATTTGTTCATTGATAAACTTCAAATATATTGATGCTTTTCTCCTTGCCTTGTCCTGTGCGGCTGAACTTGTTTATTAAAATAATTAAAACTCGTGTTTTAAGGCTCTTTTGGGTGAGGAATCAATGGTTTCTTCGGAAAATAAAAAATTCTAATTACGATTAAATTTTAATGGACGATGTCTTATCATTCTCTTTAAATCTCAAACTCCTTCTGTTACAAGTTTGTTGCCTGATTTTACTTTTCAAAATTTATTTGAGAAACGAATAGCCTAGCGATTGGCTTGTATTTCGTGTGAACCAATTGTATTGAGGTTCCTTCGAATTTTTAACAATTTTTTCCCTCGCATAAATTTTCCAATTTCGATCAATAAGAATCCATAAATCAACACTCTTATTTTACATTAATACAAAATTTCAAATCTTCTCTCCATTCAGGTGATCAGGTGATGTTTCTCAGTTCTTCCCTCTTTTCATTCAGACTTCCTACCGCACCTCCCTCTTTAACAAACTCTCTGTTTCCACAAAAAATAAATCATATTTGTACATTTAGCTTTTCAACTCCAAGAGCCCTTGGAAGCTGGCATAAGCCTCGGGGTCAACAGAATTTAGCAAGGCTTCGATCTTTACCTCCCAAACAAAGAAATATATCTCGAGTGTAACTTTAAAAGGGGGCGTAGATGGATCTTGGATCTTTGAGGTTTAAGGATAAATTTATTTTGATGATTAAAAAATATGGATGAAAAGAATCTCCAATCAAAATCTTTACTATGATGAATCAAAAGTTTATGGTGAAAAATAGACCAAGAGAGACAAAAATAAAATCAATGAAAATCAAGGTGCGGATAACTTGAAAATTATTTGGTGAATTTTTTTAATGGATGATTATTTTGAGAATAAAATATTTCATCCATCAAAAAATAATATTCTGTGAAATTATATTTTCACATAATCTTTTTTTTTAGAAAATTTTGTTAAAAAGAGTCCTTTTATCCTAATTATCTCTTTTTGTCCTTTTTTGAGAAAATAATTTATCAATATCAATATTTTGTTTTATTTTTATAAAAATCTCGGATTGATCCGCAATCTTCCTCTTATCCTGAACTCTTTGAATAATGAAAATCTTTCCAAATCTTTCATTTTATCAAATCTGAGCAAAGAAGATTCTGGTTGAGTTCGAATTTCTTCCAAAATAAATTGTTTTAATAAAAAACACAACAATATCTTCACTTTTCCAATAAAAAAGAGTCATATGATAGTGTGCAAATAATCAACAATGATTCTCTTTCAAATGCAAATAATCAGGCGAATTAAAAGTCTTCTAACCCAATTTTCACCTTCTCCTCAAGGAAAATAAAAATTCTGTCTGATTTTCAAAAAAATTTGTTTCACATCACGTTATCATGAGATTTATCATTTCAATTTATCATTTAGATTTATCATGCAACTAACTCTCTTACGATCTCTATGAACATAAATTTTAGAAATTTCAGGATGTAATTAATACCAATAACATTATACTTCCTCATGATAAAATATAAAAGTCGAAATTCTATTCATCAAATCAAATCATCTCCCCTTTCTCCCTTTATCCTTGAAGGTGTTGTTGTTGCTCAAAAGGTAAAGAACCTTTCCATTCAGGGATAATATCTTTACAATAGAAATAAATATCTTTGAACGAATTTTTAATCATATTCTCTTCCAATTTTGCTTGCTTTGCAATATCCCCAAGTCCACATTTTTTCTCATTTGAATGTTGCACTGCATAAAATATTGCTGTTGAAACTATAATCTTTGGATTTCTTCCTTCAAGTAATTTCTTACTTTGAATATTTTCCGTTATCGTCTGAGCCGTCGTCGCCACATCTTCTGAAAGCCTCAGCCTCTCACATAAATACTTGCAATATTTTATCGGATCTACAGGCAACATCTCTTCAATGTAACCTTTCAACGTTTTCGCAGCACGTTTTATCTCTTTAAACGGCACCCCTGTAACTTTTTCATACTCTGTCGGCAACAAATCTACAAAATTCACTTTCGCCGCAAAATACAATGCTGCTGCCGCGACTGCCCCTAAATTATGTCCTTCAAACACCTTCTTATGACTATCCACCCTGAACATTATATCTTCAGCTTTGAGAAGAATATGCTTTTGAAGATTTAAGAGCTCGGTCCACTGCACTATTAATTGCCTCGCTTTTAGCTCCAATTCATCTTCCGTCCGCATTCTCATGATATGAGTAGCTTCTCTTATTTCAGATCCTACTTCTGTTGAAGTATTTCCTGTTACCGTTAAGGCCAGCCCTCCATCTTCTCTTCTATCATCTCTGAGCTCATCTCCTGCTCTTCTTGAAAGTTTCATTGGGTTGTCAACATCATGGACCCACGAAACTTCTTCACTTTCATCAATGAGATGTTCTCCGATCACTCGACCGCATCCTTGGCACTCTACAGTGCCTTCCCAGTGATTCACGATGATATTATTGGAGTTTTGACAGTAAGGACAAGAATAATCGTCGGATTGCATTGTTAGTTAAAATGTGTCAATAAGGCCTAATATTATAATTTGGCTCTCTGTCTCTTTTAAAATAATTCTCTCGCACTCAAAAAAAATTCATCCCTTTTAATTGAAATGTGAAGAAATTCAATTATTTTTTAAGGAAGTGTTTCCTTTTCGAATTAGAAAGTTTTTATTTTACCAGTTATATAATATTATTATTCTCAAATAAACGTGTGTGTGTGTGTGTACAATTTTATGATATTAAAAGACATTTTTTTAATTAAAAGAAGTTTTTATTCAGCTCAGAAAATTATCTCTCTAAGCCAAATAAAATGATTTACTTTCAAAGACTTTTACATCTCAGAGGGCTCTATGATTTACAATAAGTTCATTCAATATCTGAATGAAATTAATTGTCAGAGATAGAGAGATTAATTTCTTCAAGTGTATTTAATTTAATTTTCTTTAAAATGACCCTGAAGAGTTTTCTTTCAGACATACTATCCTTACAATACGGATAGGGATTCATTTTATGATCTTTGAAAATCAAAACAAGTTTTTTTACTTAAAGACTCTCAACTCTTCTCATCACAGAGTGAGATAATTAATAAACATTGCCTTTATTAATTCGGCGCTTTTATTAATTTATCTATAAACATGATTTACACAATGGAAAAGGCTTTTGCAAATTAGTTGCTAGCTTTTCCCAAGGGTAAATTGTGTTCAGTATTGGGAAGAATCTTATTGAGATGAGGCTCAACAGTCTTCAATCCTTTTTTGATGGTGCTTTCTCTTACTTTAGCCTTCTTGACCAAGTCCTTCCACATGCTTGAACCTGGTTGAAATTCCATAGAAAGAGAAACAGCCACCGCGGCACAAGTGTGAGGATTCTTTCCATCAAGTAACCCGAGCTCCTTAATCTTCTTGGCTACGCTTAAAGCTGCCAAAGAAGTAACTTCAAGGGCTCTGCAGAGTGCTCTGCAGTGCTTGAACTCCTCAGGAACTGGTGCACCATCAACTTTCACATAACCTTTGGCATGCTTGTACCCTCTCTTGAGGTCCTGACTATTGATATTACAAGTCTCAGAGACCTTCTGGGCACTTAAAGGTGTTTCACACCCTTTGCAGACAATGTATAATACTGCAGCACTGAGACATTCCACAGAGTGGCCCTTCAGATTGCCCATTTGAGCAACCATCTTGTTAAACCCTTCATGAGCTCTACTTTGGAACACCGGGAGGACCCCTAAAAGGTTTCCCCATTCTCTGATGAGCTTGTAGGCCTTTACCTTGGATTGTTCCTCTGAAGTCACTCCTAATCTTTGGGCCATTCTGCCGACGGTTGATGAAGAGCCGCTCACAGCGAGGGAGAGGCCACCATCAGCAACATTGTCGTTTCTGAAACCTCCGTTGAGTCTAGAGAGATTCTTTTCAGATCCTCCTTCAGAAGAGAATTTTCTAATCTCTTCAGTGAAGTCAATGATTCTGTCTTCAATGACCACTCCGCACAGTTTACAGAGGGTAGTGCCTTGTCTAAAGTCGGTTGTCAGACTTGCAACGTTCATTTCTTTGCGACAGTTAGGGCAGTAGAAGGTAAGCATGTCCATTGGTAGTGTGATGGGATTTGATAAATCCAAAAGTTAATTTCTATTATTATTTATCGATTTCTGATCCTTAAATATTCAATTCTCCTGTCCGTAGACTGGAAAAATTAGTATGTTTTTGGGGAACTATTCTCCATTTCTGATAAAACCTGACCTTCTTCAAAAAAAATCCGACAGTCAACCGATATGTCATCAGACTTTTCCCTCCTTGTTTTGATTCTATTGATGAGAAAAATTCTTGTTATTTTCAGAATTCAAAGTTGAAAAATCTTTACAATTCTCATAATTGTTCTCCCACTCACAAATCTACTTGACTCTTTTTGTGGGTTCGCTTTCTCTAGCATTAGATTATGAAAATATCCATGAACCAGACTTTTAGGGGAAAAAAAATTCCAAAAAATTATCCGAATCAAACCGCCAAGTCTACGAAAATAAAGCAAGAGATTCTGATTGATAATAGTAATTAATGAATCAATCAATCACAATGTAAATCTTCCACAGATGTATTTTTCGAGGATTTCTCTTTGCTATCTACTGAGACCTCTACTGAAGAAAGCTTCTCAAGAAAATGACTCCAAAAGAAAAATTGTCACTCTCAGACTGACCATTCATTTGAGGATTTGTCTTCCTCATTAAGATTGAGTTTCATTTATTTGCATACAGTAAACTTCACAAATATCAAATGAAATTTCTATGTTCATATGAATTTTTATTGGAGTTAATCAGAATAAAGTTCGAGTTAATAGATAGTGAACAGAAAGAAACAAATAAAGTACGGTTAAGATTTTTAGTTACAAATAAATTCCCAAATCGCTCTTCATCTTCTCTTATTTTCCAAATCTTTTGTACCAATCTCCTTTCACTGTAGTGTTGACACAGTAATTTTTGAATTCGGCTTCAGTCTTTGCTTGGAACTTTGCTGGAACAATTGAGTCAAATATATGAAGAAGATATTCAAAAGCAGCAATTGCAATTTGCATTTCAGGACTCAAGTCTTTACCAGAAATTTTTGTTTTAAGCTTATGCAAACGTGATGAGTTTAGACGTTCTACGCTCTTCATCAATACTTGTAATTGACATCCAACCCCTAGTGTGATATCAAAAGCAATCGCAGCAGCAAGCAAATTAATATCGTCAGAACTATAGAAATTAAAGTATTTCGCTAGAATACGTCGAATGTTCAGTGCTCTCTTCAAACTCTGGCTTTCTTTGACCTCATCATAAATTGTTTCTAGTACCCCAATTCCAGCAGAAAGAAATTGACCAGCGTATGGTATCAGAGAGAACAGGTTTTGAGACAATTGAAAGGTTTTTGGAGATATTCTTTTTGAAGGGATGATTCCTATGCTAAGAAAGGAAACGGAAATCGAATTTGTGAATAATGAAGAGAGCTGGAAATAAAAGACTTGGCAAAATTCGAGGTAATAATACGGTTGATGTGCAAGACTCGAATATTTTTTGTTGATTTCTTCTCGCCTATCCACTCCCATGACATTATTCTGTCGATATTGTTCTTCATGAATCACTTTCATTTCTGCTTCCAAATTTTTGTACATCTTAGTTAATTGTATTGCAATTTCTTCAGTGGTCCTAAGTTTTTCTTCGGTGGTTCTTAACCTTTCTTGTAATTGTCTTGCCTCTTCTTGGTACATATCTTCCTTCTCTTTGAAACTTTCTCGTAATTCACCAGCTTCCTTTTTCAGGTCACTAATGCGCTTTTCTAGCTCATCATTCTTCTTGTGATGCTGTATGTCTTCGCTTATTTTTTTGTCAAGATTTTGTTGACGTGACTTCTCGGTTTCTTCCTGAGACGAACTAATTTGCCATTTGATTACACTCATCTCTTCTCTGAGAGATCTTAGGCTTTCTTCAAATTTTTCAAGAAGTTTTTCGGGTTCAAAAGATGGTTTTTTCTGTTTTTTGCCACTTCCTACCTGAGATTGACTTGATTCATGTTTATTCAGCATCTCAAATGACAGAAATGCCTCTTCCTCAGCTCTCTCTAGAGCCTCCAGATTCTCAGTAAAATTTGTTTCATCATTCAAGTTGAAATCAGAAGAGAGTGAATCATCCAGGCTCCCCTTCTTAATTGGAGAAAGAAAAGGCTCAGTCTTGACTGGACGATTTATTTTTCCTTGAATCTTTGATAAAAGTCAATGAAACTTTCTAAAAATTAATTTTACCTTATTATTTTCATCTCTTGTCCAAAAAGCATTATGAGGCATTTCTGAGGACTCTTCTTGCGGATGTAAAGATTTTAATGCGCCATTCTCGACTTGACCTTCTTCTTCATCATCAGCCTCCTCAATTGGCACCTTCCACATTTCTCTCAGATCAATTGGTGCAGATTGACACATCTGCGGCTTTCTACCAATGACTGGGCGCTTAAACTCTTCTTTGCTATTGACATGTGAAGAGAGCTTTACAATTCCATCTTGCTCTTGTTCCTGCAAATTCTCAGCCCCTTGTCTCCCTGAATCATTTTCTACTGTGAGACCTTTCAGATTATTCATCACTTCTCTCTCTTTTTCTCGATTTTCCTCGGACCTTTTCATACTATCACTCGGGTTCTTTTTAATCGAGTTGGTGCCAGGTGAAACTTCTTTTTTTAGATTCAATAGAATTTCCCTTCGCTTTTGCCCATTCCCATTCACCTTTCTTATTGGAAAAATCTGATTAGGCATTTTTTCAACTTCCTAGAAAAAACTATTTAGATTTTGTAGAAGGGAATTTTACTCGATTCAGTGGCTGATCTTTGTTCATGAAATCGGAAGGATCTTTTCGGGGACTCGAAAACTGAGGTGATTTTGCAAGCGGGCTTTTTCCACTCTTTTCACCAATTGGGCTCATTTTTTTCTCGACTGGTTTTGCATCGCTGTTCACACTTTCAGGTTTTAAGGGCTCAGCATCTCCCATTTGTAGAGGTATTGGACTCATAGACTCTTTGTTATTTGCATGTTGATCTTGCTGGTCCTTGTTGGGTTCGGTGTCATCCTCGTTTGGGGGATCATTCAAACTCAAATTATCTTGACAAATTTGTTCTGACATTCTCCTCATCTGAAATTCTTCCTGTAAAGAACGAAATTCCACATGTACGTGCACATGCCTATGGCACAGATGGGGAAGTTTATATGGATGATGTATCGTTCTTTCATTTTGGTCGGTATGAGGGCCTACTTGAGGTCCCTGGTCCACGGGGCATCGTTCTGAAGCTTCTTTATTGGTGATGTTCGGTGGTTTGAATGGATAATTCATTTTGATGAGAAATGTATTATAAATTTCAGATTGATTCAATCAACAAAGAAAACTCCAAATATATAGAGACTTCTTCAGGAAGATAAAAGACTAATACTAGCCAATTCAAATTATTATTTAGATTTTGGAATTTAGAAGAAAACTTCAATAGAATATAAATATCTGCCCAGTGATCAGAGAATTCTCAGCAGGATCTTTACACCTCAAGTGCTTAAAAGATAAACAGAATATGGAGACCAAACCAATATACTAATTAGCAAAAATCGTAAAAAGTAATTGGGGGACATTATCCAAAGGAGATAAAAATTCAAAATTATAATATTAATTCAAAAATTTAATAGTAAAGTTCTCCTCCACGAAACTACAAACTGAAAATAAATTCTCATTTGAACCTTCCAGAATTCAATTTTTAAAAATAAACAAAAATGAAAATTCAAAATCCCACAAAATCACGAAAGCAGTAAGTTATAATCGCTTCATTCCACTCTAATTCTCAAAAAGAAAGAAGTGCCCTGAAGTCTCTCTGGTTCGATTGTTGTTCTTAATCAAAATCATATGCCTCATAAACGCTGAGATCTCATTTAATTTTATCGAGAAATATCCTCCAGTATGAATAAAATTTCTCTCAACAGGTAAGCCAGGCCTAGAACTCCCAACTGCATTCAGAACGTCTCTTTTCATTACCATTGGTTATTTGAAACCCTGAATTGATTAAGATCCCTTGATCCGCTCTCAGTTTACTGGATTAATTTCCTCCCCAAGGTTTGATTGGAAAGCATCCAGCCTTCCAGCATCATTTCTTTCATTTTTTCTGTTGGTTTAAAAAGAAATTTATTTTATAAAAATTATGAATACCAAAATACAAATTTATTCTCAAACCCTTGAGAAACTAAATTAAAAATAACTTATCACAGACAACATTTTCCGCCATAGCTTCCTCTATTCTGATAAGCACTGAATCATAAACTTCATGTATCTAAGCCTGCGAACTATCTGTAAGCACCCATCCTTTTTTGAAAACGCCAGGTTTTATCTTCCCCCTCTTTTATCCTTAAACGAAATTATAAATTTGGAGTGTTTGATAAAATTTCCTGAGCCACTTTACCCAAAATTCTGGAAAAAAACTAAAATTCTCTTTTGGAACGAAATTAGTATCATCTGTCGTTGATCTGAATTATTTTGGTTCGACCTAACCCTAAAGCGCGGAGTCAGTTAAGAAAATGGTTCCTCAGGGAATCAACAAACGAAGTTTACATGACTAAACTTTTCCCCCCTCGTTTTCAACAGGATAACTGAGCGATAATTTTCACAAAGTTCATGCTAATTCTTGTCCTCGGCATCTTTCCTAAATTATCTCAATGGAAAATGAATTCTCTTTGTGTCTGAAAAAATATTTTTCAGAGGTTTTCAGAAAGCTTCCATGAGAGAAGATTTATTTTCAGAATCAATAAGGAATTTATACTTCACAAACTTTTAACATACTTAAATAATAATTTAGGCTTTGGATGAAACCCAAAATCTTGCTCATTAGAAGAATACAATACAAATTTTACACCATGAGTGATTATCAGATACTATTTTGGGTGATGCCAATCTCCTTTGTTTACAATCTTAACACAGTATATGATAAACTCCGCTTCAGTCTGTGCTTTAATTTTACCAGACTCTTTTTTATATAATTTCACCAAAAGACATTCAAAAGCCGAAATGGCAATTTCTATTTCAGAATCGAGATCATTCTTGAAAATTTTTTGAATCAGCTTATGAAAGCGTGATTTCTTCCTACTATCCCTCTGTTTGACTAATTCTTTCAAGTTCTGTCCAACTAACTGTGTGATTTCGCAGGAAATATCAGCAGCAAGAAGATTCGGTTCCTCAAAGTCATCACAATCCACATATTTCTCTAGAATATTTCGGATATTTGTCGCTTTACACCTTTCCTTGCCCTTTTTAATCTCTTGGTAAATAGTTTTAACAATTCCCTTCAAGGCATCAAGGATAGGACCAGCATAAGGTACGAGAGAAAGCAACTCTGCAGAAACTTCAACGATTCTGGGGAATATTTTTGATTTTGTAGGCATCTTGCCTTCAAGTTTGTATGACACACGGATTGATTTTTCAAATAGTGCATAAAGAAGGAAATAGAAGGCGCGACAAAATTGTGGGTGATGAGGTTTCTTGGAGAATTTTTTATGCTTTTCTTTGATTGCTATCCGCTTATCTATTTTTAACACTTCATTGTGCTTTTCTTGCTTTTCGTGGACTTCTTTGAGTTTATTCTCAACGTCTTTAACCTTAGTTGTTATTTCTTTGATGGCTTCTCCAGATAAATTCTCCTTTTCATTCAACTTCTCTTCTAATTTATCAACGCGATTTTTCAAGTCAATATATGGTTCTTGATTCTCACAAACTTTATTTTCTTCAGGAGATTCACTGAGATTATCATTGCCATTCTCTTTTCTGCTCGGGTCAAGATCAGGAATGATATGCTTATTGAGTTCCTGCTTGAGAAACTCGACTTGAAAAGCGAGGTCCGCAACCTTCTCTTCCAATGATATTGAGCTTCCTTCAGATTCCCCTGTATTTCTTCTTTTGGGATAAAGAGATTCGTGGCCAGAAAGAGAATAGTGGCTTTCTGGAAATGGATTTGGCTTCATTTCAATTTTGTCCATCTGAGGGAAGCTCAGATTTCCCAACCCTAATGGGGCTAATACGACTTTTTTTCCATTTTGTACATTTTTCCTTGGCTCTTTGTGAGGATCATTTTTGATGGACTCGAAAACGTAAGTTTATTTTTTTAGAAACTAGTTTTACCCCCTTATCTTGAATTTTTGAGGAAATATTCTTGATCTCTTTGGGAGTATTATTTTGAGGATTCAAAAATCCTGGTCGAAGTGAACTTTCTCCCTTCCCCTCTTGACCAAAAAGACGCACCCCGAGACTAATCTGGCTCGAATCACTATGCTTTTTGTTGTTGATAGGTGGTAAAACTACATGCTCACCCTTTTTGCAACAAGGTTCTATGTTAATTGAGTATTGCGAAATAAAGTTATCTACTTTGATCAGCTGCATACTCCCCTTGATATGGGGGACGGTTCAGACTATATTTGTCGTGATATTTGTCTCGATCTTCATCTTCCTCTCTGATAGAGTGCGAAACCGCGTTCCTTTGGCCCATCTGATTCACATCATACCTGTTATAAGGATCAACATCTTGAGAGTCCCGGTGGGGCTTTAGTTTTCTACAACCAGTAGAAAAAGACTTGACGTAGCCTTGGTCTTCTGGTTTTCGCTGCGAAGGCTCATCCATTGTAAATTTATTTGAAATAAATGTTGATTATAATTTTTTTCGACAAGGCCTTTTAAGGAGAAAAATATAAATTTACTTTGATAAAATCAAAATAATTGTTTGAGACCCAAATGAAAAGAATCTTTGTTCTTTTTATTCCTGAGATCCCTTGTTAACCAGGAACACTTTATCTGAACTCATCATTGATAAAGCTGAAAAGATAAACTTTTGGCCCACAATTTCATGACACTGAACTTTTTCTATTTTACCCTTGAATGATAATCAAAATTATAAATTTGAAAGAAGATTACTGGTTGAGAAAATCTTATCAAATTGTTTCTATTTCGAAACGATAGAAAATTATATTTAGACCTTGAATTTTAATTTTTAGCGGAAAACTGTTTCTTATTAATAAGAGTCCATTCTCTCCTTTTCTCCAGTTGCCGATAGGAAAGTATATTTTTCCGCAAACTGGTGGAAAGTATCTTCAGACTTTCTGACATTTTCAAAATTCAAAAAAATTCTTCCAACTTCCGAAGAAAAGATTTTTGAGACGTTTTTTTTTAAGATTTTTTTTTTGGCGGAGAGGATTTTCCGGATTTCCGATGACTCGCTCGAAATTTCCGCCATTTTGGAAGGTTTTATGGGCAATCGGCAACACTGCTCACCTTATGCACAGCTTCTCAAAAGAGGGTCAACAATGAATAGGAGCAACTTGAGGGTATTTGATTCTAATCCTACTCTCTAAAGAAAATTTCCCTTAATATCTGTCCGTAGGAAAAAAAAAATTAGAATTTTCAATGCTGATTTTGAGGAAAGTATATTCTTCTTAAATCTCTGACAAGAACAACCCTTTCAAAGCAGGAATATAAATTTCATGAAAGACGAGTTAGTTTTTGTATTTATAAAAGTTTTTAAAATGAAGCATAAGAAATGGTTCAATGCTAAAATTTTTCGAAGAACGAAATGATCTTTACAAATTTAAAAAAATAATTTTAGTTATTCATAAAAGTTAAAATAATTTTCGAGAATAAACTCTCTGACTTATTTCTTCCTTTTTACCAATGACTACATGTTGAATATCTTCTTTGGAATTTCTATGAGGAATTCTGGGAGGTTTGGTGAGAAAAGCATTCAGGTCATTTCTCGTTTCAATTTCACAAAAGTTCCCTCTTATTCGATCCGGCTGGTTTTGCTGCTTTGGATCTTGCTGGTAAGAAAGAAATGCCTCGACCTTCTGGCACATGCCATTCGGTCGAGAAGGGCTGGCATGATTTGGATCTTGACACTCTCGAAGGGGGTCTGGCTCTCGGATTGGCTCGGATTCGCAACCCGTTATTAACTCTAAATCTCTTGGGGGGTTATCCCGGAGCCTCTCCTCTCATGAAACTGTGGGCTCCAAATAGGTTATTCATATCTTCATGTAGGAATTATAAATTAATATTTATTTTAGGAAATTAACGAATTACAAAGGAGAAAATTTGCTTTCAAATAAAAAAATCATAGGCTAAAAATAAAAATTTGTTATTTAAAGTTATAAATTTGTTAAGGGAGATTAAACTAACAAGGACCAATTCAAATAATTATTTTAGATCTTGGAAGAAAAAGAAGAACAAATTTCTGTTTAATCTTCATCTGGCTCTTTGCATATCAATGCAAATACTCGCTCAAACTCAAAATTTTCTCAAAGCATTTCAAAAATGAATAGAGCTTTGAACCTTTGACAATCAAACCAATATCAAGGATCGAAAATCTCAAACGGGAATTGGAAAAACTCTTCAAGAGAAAAAGGGATCCAAAATTGTAATGTTGATTCAAAAATTTAATGATAAATTTCTCCCCCATCGTAATGCAAACTAAAAAATAAATTCTCAATAAAATCGTCCAGATTCAGGCTTGCAACAATAAAATCTAAAATTCCAAATGTCGCCAAACCAGTAAGTTATAATCGCTTCAATCCACTTGAACTCACAAAAAGAGGGAAATACTCTTAGTTTGAACTTTTCCGATTCTTGGTATCAAGATACCTCATGCCTCATGGACATTGAGCTCTTATGATTCTATCAAAAAATCCTCTCCCATATGAATATAATTTTCTCACCAGGCAAGCCAAGTCTAGAGCTAACAACTTTAGTTAAAATGTCTTTTTTTCTTCATTGCTTCTGTTTGTTTGAAACTCTAAATTGATTTAAGTATCTCAATCAATCGTGAGCAAACCGAGTTCATTGTTTCTCCGGGATTCAGTTTTTAAGCCTCAAGTATCATCTATTTTATTCTGCCTGTTGAGAAAGTGGTAATTTCTAAAAAATAGATTTATTTTATGAAGCTTTGTGAATCCCAAAAATACAAATTTATTCTTTCATCTCTGATATTTAAAAAAAAATTAATTCCTTCATGCAGCACTCTCTGGTTCTCTTTAATAACGAAAGGCGCTGAATTGGGGATTATATAAACAGAAACTTTTGACCAGGCATCCTCTTTTGAAGATTTTAAATTTTTATCTTCCCCTTGCTCTTCAAATCAAACTGTAGATTTTGAGTTTTTGATTAAATTTCCTGAGCCACTTACTTTCCCTGAAATTCTGGAAAAGCTAAAATTCTCTTTTGGAGAGAAATTAGCATCATCTGCCGTTGACCAGAGTTGTTTGGGCTCATTTAAGAAAATTGTCCATAGAACAATCGACAAAGGAAGCTTCTTATCGAAAAAAATTTAGATATGATCGGATCTATGTGGCTAATACCATGGTCAGTATGGTCAATAAAAGATTCAAAGGCTGGATGAAATACTCTGGAAACTTAGAATGTGAAAATGGAAAAATTGGAAGAAAAAATTCTCCAAAAATTTGCTTTTTGACCAAAGCAGAGAACTTTTTTCGAGGGAATTTTCAAATGATAATTTTTAAATCTCTCCAAGAAAAGAAGAACTTCCGAATAAATATTACATAATAAGAGGCCTATTATTCTTGTCTCTGAAAAACATATGAAAGTTAATCAGAACAAAGAAATGAGATAAAGTTTTCTACATAAACAATATATTTTACAAAAGAAAAAGTATCACTTTATTGTCCCAAAAGGCTGCTGTACCACTCACCCTTGATTACAATACTCACGCACTCAGCAGTAAATTCAACTTCGGTGAATCCTTGAAGTTCAACTGGATTCCTAGAATATAAAGCTCGAAAAAGGCACTCAAAAGCAGCAATTGCAATTTCGATATCAGAACTGAGTTTTCTATTAAATACTTTTTGCATGAGCCTTCGGAAACGGGATGATTCTAAAAGCTCATAGTTCTTCATTAATTGCTTTAATTTATCTCCAATCGCTTGTGTCACTTCATAAGCAATTGTCGCAGCAAGGAAGTTAACATCCTTAAAGTCATGACAATTCGAGTACTTTTCTATAATCTGCCTGATATTTGTAGCCCGGCACTTATCCTTACCCTTTTCTACCTTGTCATAAATTATTCCGACAACCCCAGTTCCTGCAGTCAGGAAAGAACCAGCATAAGGTATTGCACTAAATAATTCTTTAGAAACTTGTAGAATCATTGGAAAGATTGATCTTTTTGTGGGCATCATTCCTTCGATTCCAAATGAC
>Ga0182738_1002071_pt1 | contig 24164 bp, 23 predicted proteins | sample eDN5th30CBELigMG_FD_128876 | JGI IMG/M metagenome (GOLD analysis project Ga0182738, IMG submission 128876) | Enriched Miracle-Growth compost microbial communities from Emeryville, California, USA - eDNA 5th pass 30_C BE-Lig MG (version 2)... ...
CCTAGTTCACCATATGTTGAATGGAATGAAGGAAAATTCTCTGATAAAAAGAAGTTGAAGATTGGGTTTGTGACCTCTGAAGATTTCTTTGGAGCCGCTAAACCTTGTAGAAGAGCAGTTTTAGAAGCTGTTGCTGCTTTGAGACAAGCAGGACATGAAGTTATCGAGACAAAGATCCCCAATTTCGAAGAAATATGTTTAAGATCAATCAGCCTTTTGGCTTCAGAAGGCGAAGCAAGAAGTTTAACCTCTCCTCTTGAAGGAGAAAAGCCAGTAAAAGGGCTCGAATTATTTATGAAACTGGGACAAACTTCCAATATTGTAAAGAGATTATGGGCTCGATTTACTAAAGAAAGAACAGCTAAAATTTTACAGCACACTCAAGAACCTTCAGCTAATGAGCTTGTATTAAACGTTTCTAAACTTTGTGTGCTAAGAGGAGAAGTTATTCAATCCTGGGCAGAACAACAATTCGATGCTGTAATTATGCCTCCTGTTGCTTTACCTGCATTCAAACATGATTATGGCACGAAACTTTTGCCAGCAACCTGCTATCTTTGGTTGGCAAATATTGCCAATTTACCAGCAGGAGTTGTCCCTGTGACCACTGTCAAAGCAGAAGAGGCAAATTATACAAAGGAGGATTCTCCAAAATATATAGACGATATTCTCTTCCAATACAGTCAAGAAAATATGGCTGATAGTGTGGGTCTTCCAGTTGGAGTTCAAGTTTTGAGTTTACCATGGGAAGATGAAAAATGTTTGGCTGTCATGAAAGAAATTGAGACTTTGATTGGGTTTAAAGGATTGAATTGATATTTGATACTTGATATTGATTGTTATGAACGTAAGCGTAAACGTAAATATTCTCTTTTTACAAATGAATTTTTCATTGTATTGAGGAATTTGATTAGAATAAAAGACAAAACTAAGCAAAGTTTTCCAAACTATTCTTCATTGCTCTTATATCATGTAAGAATTTCTAGAGAAACATTAGAAAAATAATATGTTTCGTGATTACTTTGAACTCGGGGAGAGAAAGAGAAAGGGTATGACTAACAATAGCCAAGTCTGACCTTTTGACAGAGAATTTTAGTTCAACAAAAAGACGATTGATATTATCAATATCTTTATTACTAATGTTATTCCTTATGCTCCAATCAAAAGACACAAGTCTTCCCAATTTCAAGACACTATCAACACTGTCTTCTCTCAATATATTTACAGCTTCCAAGACTTCAGCAATTTGATCATCACCAAGATTTGTGCTTTCATTCAAGAATTTACTCAATCCAGTCTCATCGACTTTATCACCTTTCTTTACAATATGTCTAAAAGGGAATTGATATTGGGAAATGAGAATCTCTCTACCTCAACAAAAGATATACAGATTGTCGGATTTTTCTGTCTTTTTCAGCGCTAACATTTAATTTGATCTGTAATGGAGATGTGAATAAGTTGATTCGAAAGAGATGAGAGGTACCTCTTGGAAAGATTCATCAAATTTGTTTTTCATTTTCGCAAGAGTTTCATAGACCTAGATGAGAATTATTCAATTATGCGTTTGGAAGTGCAAAGTGTTACGACACGGAAGATGAAGTATCCTTCAATATCGTTCAAAAGGTTAATGCCTTCTAACCATTCTGGTTTGCTTTGAAAATCTTCCATTGGATTAATAAATTTTATTATTGATTATTATATTAAATCATCATATCATCCTTGCTATTCTCTTTTTCTTAATGAAATAAAGAAATAGAGATTTTTATGAAGTTGATTGAACAAGAGAAAAAGTGAGATATTGATGAGATGGAAGGAAAGATTTTTTGTTTGAAATTGATTCATCTATCTATTTCTTCCTTTCAGAAAAAGGGATGAAAAATTTTTTATAATAAAATTCGCTAAAAATAAAAATTGAGCAAAACGAAAAATTGGCAGAACAAGATAATGTCAACTTCTCACCATATAACGACACCATTTAAGCTATATTACTATTTTACATGTCCATATTGCAAGCCGATCTACTATTTCGTTCGGAAAAACAACTTGGCACATGAAGCAATCCATGTTAATTTGGCTAAAAAAGAACAATTCTCCCCTGAATTCGTCAAGATCAATCCTTTTTCAAAGGTTCCAGCTGTTATTGAGCAGAATGGTTATATTCTCTTCGAAAGCAGCACAATTTTACGATACTTATGCAATACACGAGATGTGCCTGATCATTGGTATCCTAAGGATCCTCAGAAAAGAGCTCAAGTCGATTTGTTTTTTGATTGGTATCAAGTTGGAAGCCGAATGATTGCAAGATACTATGTTTCCAAGAATCCTTTGATGTATCGCAAAGCTGCATTGGATTCAGAAGAAGTGAGGAAAGAGAGTGAAAATGCTTTAGCGGAGCTTGAAAAAGTGTTTTTAAGAGACAGGAAATTTATGGCAGGAGATGAGATTAGCTTGGCTGATATTCAAATTTTGTTCTTTTTTGGACAGATGGAAGTTGTTGGGCTTGATATATCCAAGTTTGTGAAATTGAGAGATTGGAAAAATAGAGTTTTGTCAACAGATATTAGACAAGATTATGAGGAATTTATCAAAGATACCAAGAAAAGAATCCAAGAAGTTCAACAACATTTTGATATAAAAAATAATTCTAAACTATAATAATTGAGAAATCTTTATTACTATTGTGTATATTATTTGAAAGAGAATTTTTTTTAACTTCAAAAATGATTAAAAAAAAACTCGACAGAATTGATATATTATATAATTATCTATTTTTACAACAAAACATGACAAAAAAGCAGTTTTACAATTTAAAAAACTTGAGAGGATTAGATAAAATCCAACATCAACAACACCACAACAAAACTTAATTTTGGAAAACTACATTTTCAAGGACTTCTTTCGGAGTCACATATTTGGAATAAGCATGTAATTTAAAAGTATTTTTATTGGGAACTCTCAAATCAGGTTCATTTCTGATTTGTTTTAAATACTCCATAAGGTCCAGCAACTCTTTATCAGCTTTATTATCATAGTAAGGTGCAATGGGAATTCCATTGCCAATTTGATATCCAAAAGAATTTCCTGAATTATCAACAAGAACCATATCACTGAGATTTCTATCTTTTATTATTCTCAGATCTTTAACATTCATTCCTTGTCTTGTTTGGATACAGCTTTCTCTGTATAATCTATGGTGAATCCACTCATTATTTGGGTCCAAGTAATCCAGTATGACATTTGCATAGCAACTATGTGAAGCAGTGAAAATCATGATTTCGTAATATTGACTCATTTCTCGGAGGATCTCAACTGCATACGGTCGAATATTTATACCAGCCTAAGGAAAACGTTTTTAATTGATTTGCAAAATAAGTCAAGATTACTCTAACGATATTGCCATCATTAAGTTTAATAGGCAAAACAACATCACTTGGGATATTTTCAGAAGCGTTACAATGAACCAATGTTTCATCGAGATCAAATATTAAAGTCTTTTTATCTATAAGGAGATTGGTTAATGAGAAAGTAAATAATTTCTAACCTTTGTGACTTTCACGTTTTGGTAAATAGACAGATTTTCTAGCCAAGATATTTTGATCAACCGGTCTCAAACTTTTGCCAGCTTTCATTTCTTGGAACATTTGATAGAAATGTTCACGATACAATCTACAGAAATAATCCTTCTCATTATATCTCTTCCAATGTTTCTTCATATTATTCATATAATAATTCGCAAGCAACAACCTTGGGTTCGAACGAGGTGCACTATCTTCAGAAGCCACTGTTTCCATCGTCTCTTTTGGTTTCTCACCCATCTTATCACCGCTCTGTTTATGTCTAGCAAGTGGTGAATCAGGAGTTTTGCTCTGTCTGTGGGGGTTTTCTGGATTCTTCAGATTCATTCTGGTTGCAGCAGCCCTGGAGCCTCCACCAAGAGGAACTCCTCCATACTTTGGGTGTTGGGGCTTTGAAAAAGTTTTTTCTTGAGGAGATTGAGCCTCAAATCTGGTATTGATTGCACTTTGTGCGAGTTTAGGATCTGGGTATTGACTCACAAATGCACTCAGACTCAGGGAGGCAGAATCTATTTGTAGATTAGAGATGAATAAAAATGGAATCTTCTTTACTTTTATTGGTAGACTTAGCAGAATCAGGTTCTTGTTCTTGGGGAACTTGATTGACATGATGACCTTTGACTTCAAAATTCTTTGGTTGTTCAGACTGTTTGGGATTTTCTTTGGAATCAAGAGCTGGAGACCCACCTTTGGTCATTCTAATGTTTTTAAGAGTGGATTTGATCTCTTTGAGCTGTTGATCATAAGCTTTTTTATTGAAATCAGAAAGAAGTTGAGTGAAATTTTCTTTGGGAGTGCTAATTTCAAAACTTCCTTCGTCGTTTCTAACCAACTTATACTTTAATTTCAGGGCTTCTTTATCTTGAGCATCCGTTTTATCTTGTGACAAAGTCTTTCTATTGCCTGCTTTATTGGCATATTCTCTTTTCTTCGCAAGATCTGGGAAAGCATGTTCATTATTCTTTAATTGCGCTGGTAAAGGTTTTGGAGCAGAAGATAACGGTCTTTTTCTTGTCTCTGTACTTCCGTATGCCTTGAGAAGAGTTTCCCTTTTATAATTAGAAGGAGTAAAGCCTTGTGCTCTCAAGGGTTCTCCACCTTGTACGAAATTGTGATTGGCATTTTGAGCAGAATTATTGCCTGAGACTTGTGGAGTTAAGGAAGTATTGGGATAAACTATTCCACCAAGCCAACCGTTTTCGCCTTTCTGAGTTTTGCTCATAGTGGTAGTTTCAGGCTTTACATTCGAAAAGGGTCTAGAAGAATAGTGAAAGCGAGTCTGAATTTCGAGGTTCTTTTTGTTTTTAGCTGGCTCATTTTGACCTTCTTTGTTTCTTCCATTTGCGGCGCTCAACGTATTTGGTGTATATTTCCTCTTTCTCCCCGAACTTGTCGCTGGGTCATTCACTCCATTCGATTCTTGAGTCTCATCAAGAGTTTTGCTTTTATCATTGTCTTTAATCCTTGAATTAAAGGAATATCCAGCCGGACCTGGGCCTGTTGGAGATCCAATATTTAATCTGTACATGTGATTTGGTGAACCTTTTGGAAAATAGTTATTCCCTAACAGTTCGGATTTTGTAAGTCCTGAAATATCAGGCTGCTGATCATTTGTAGTAGAATCAAGAGGAGGATTGTTTGGTTTTTTTGGAGAAAAGTTGAGGCCTTTTGGGCTGAAGGTGACGCGTTGATATACATTGGTAGGTTTGGGAGTGAGAGAAAGAGCATGCCGATTTAGATAATCATTAAGAAGGTTCGGTTTGTTTTGTTGGTTAGTGGAGCTTGTGGGTTTCATCTATGATAAAAAGGAGGTCAATTTAGAGGTTTCAGAAGCTCACAAGAAAAATTAAGTAATGTTGGAGTTGTATTTTCTGATATAAATTAATTTGGCTTGATAGTTAATTTAATGTCAAGAAAAAAACCTGAGTTCTCCAAGATCAATTAAATTGTTGATAATAATGATGAATTACTGTTAGAATTGTCGATAAAATAATTCATATCGGAATTAAGAGTGGTTCTTTGTTGAGTCTATGGAAATCAGAAGGAAGCTCTGATATTCTCCTGAGAGATTATTGTCATTGCATGGTAGGGGCTTTTCTAAAAGCGAGGAAATTTATCTAACTGCCGACAATTGAGGGGGATTCGAAATAATTTATAAGAATCAAGGGTGTCACTTCTCATTAAAAGAGAAGGGGGAAAATGTTTGCTTGCGGAAAATCTATGGCTTAATCAATCGTTTGTCTCAACAAGACAGCCTATTTGCCCATAGGAACGCAATTTCAGGCAAATTAAATTCGGAGTCTCATTTTTTGACTCTTCATTCTGCAATTTGAGCTTGACTTGAGACAACTAATTTCCTCAAGGCAATGAATCTATAAAATTACAGGCAAACTTTCTGAGAGTTCAATCAGATGAATCAGTTAGCTTTTGAAAAAGTATCGTTTTTTAGGATGGAATTCAAATCACCAATGAAATTTTTTTCTCCTTGAGGTAAAGAATTTTTTCATTTGATAAATGAGAAGCCTCGTGATTTTGGTTTTGAGTTTTTATCCCTTGATCTTCTCTCCTCAAAAAATTATCGTGTCAGGAAGTTCTTTGCCAAATTCGGGAAGATAGAGTGAGGAACTTTTTTCCTATGAAAAAAAAAAATTTAAGAGAAAAAGCTTTTTCAGAGATGTTTAAGGAACCAAAAATGATTCATTCTTTGAAAAAAAAAATGAATAATTAAAATTTTTTTGGAATTTTTTTTTCATTGAAAATTTTTGCTTCATGAAATTTTCTGAAAAATGGCGTTTTATGAATTTCTAAGGATTTCTTCCAAAAATTATTCTGGCATCTTAATCATTTTTGCTTCAGGCTCTACAGATTTGATAATTCTTGAACGAGTAGAATCTTAGAAGGATTAAAAGACAGAGTTCATGTGCTTGATTGGGTTTGAATTGCTTTCTCCCATTATTCTCATAATGACACAAAGATTTTCTATTTTAATAAAATGAGTACTCTGAGGAACAAATTTCTCCAGATCTTGAAAATCTTGAAAACATAGGAGATTTAAGCTATTCAAGCTTGCAAATATTAGTGAGAATTGATCTTCACTCTTTCTCTATATTCTAACAAATATTAATTGAGACTCTCTCAGGCTCAGGCAAAAATCTGAAAAAGAGAAAATTCTGCATAAAGTTCAGAAAGAACATCTTTGATATCTTAAAAATCCCTGGAATGTGAATATTAATTTCCAGAAAAATCTTAATTCTTTCGAAGGAGCTACAATCATTTTTCCCTTATTTTTCGTGTTAAGATTTAATTTTCGTTTAGTAAAGCAAAATCAAGGCAAAAGTGTAGTTCAAAGCCAATCTTTTGTTTTCAAACTTGATAGGAAGCGTTGTATCTGAAAGTATTCATTTAAACGGTATGCATAAACTGGGGAAACTGATTTTTCTAGAAGTTTTTTGTATTCTCAGAACTTCGTCATCTAAATTAAATTTTGTTTCGAATTACAATTCAAAAATTCTTTTAACCGAGAAAATTTTCCTCAGTTTCTTTTTTTCTATTTTGTCATTTTTGATTTCCACTCTCATCGGCATCAAACCTAGAAACTCAAGCATCTTTCTGTGATTGAAGTTTGGAGATATTTGGGTTCATTTTTAGCCTTATCTCTCTTAGTCTCTGAGCTTCGCCTGCTTTTTTATAAATTCGATTATTTGCTTAACTGATAAATTATTCTCGTTATTTGCCTCATTTATTTATTTCAAAACTCCAAAATACCTCTCTCTTCTTTTGAATCAATAGCTCCTCAAATCTCAAGAATATTCTATATTTTATTAAAAAGGGATGAACCTTGCTTTGATTTCAAGCATTTTTCTCCATCAAGAATTAAACTAGAAGGTGATTTAGTTGATGCTTTAAACAGAGCCAGGGGTTTTTCTTTCTCAAGAGGTTTTTCGAGATCTAAAAATATATAAATGTCAACAATCTCCGTAAAATTAAGGCGATCGCCCAACTGGACCGGTATAGAATTGTAAGTTTCGACCCGATTAGAATTCATCAAGAATTTGGAGAATTAAACTTTTATTCTATCTAAACAAAACTTCGAGCAAACAAACGAATAGACTATGATTAACACCCTGGAAAAAATCACTGCCCTTAACCTCTTTAATTTAAATGAAGTAACCATTGTCCTCTAAAACTGAAAGTAATAATATTCTGAAGGCCTGTTTAAGTGGTAGTGTTGATGTTATTGCTGTTCAACAAAAGGATGGATCATATAAAGCTACACCTTTCCACGTTAGATTTGGGAAGTTTGATGTCTTGAACTGTAAAGACAAGATTGTCAAAATCGAGATTAATAACAAGCCAACCCACGTGACAATGAAACTTGGTGGATCTGGAGAGGGATATTTCGAAGAAGAGGTATTCCAAGTGTTTCGAGGTCTGTTTAACCTGAAAGGTCCTTGAAGATGATGGTTTCGAATCACAAGAAAAAGATTTGAATGGAAATGGTATAACTGACTGAAAGGATGATATACTGAAATATCTAGGAAAATCTAATATGTCAAATCGAATCGATGCCAATCCTAAGACTAGAGTGATTGATATTGACAATGAAGATGAGAATAGAGGTTTGGCGCCAAGCCAACAACAAGAACAAGGATTCTTTTCATCACTGGTTGGAGTGTTTAAGAAGAAAGAAAATGATGAGACTGGAATTCGAGTCAGGAACCTGATCAGACGAGGAGAAAGATGTAACCCTATCGGAGTTGATATCATGCACTATTTGGTAAGACTCTTGGAGAATAATCGAGTTAATATCCACATAGAATGAGAAAGTTTCGGATGGAAAAGATAAAATTAAGAACGCTTTCAACTCAGTTTCCAGAAAGTTCAACTCTGAGAAAGAAAATCAAGAGCCTGACTCTCTGGAAGAACTTCCTCAAGACAACTCTAATAATGAATATCGAAAGCTCGATACCAAGCAATCCTACTCAACAACTTTGGCATCATTGTCCCCTGCAAGTCAAGGAGCCAAATTTTTTGACTCTGCCTCTTCTCAAGGAAATATTAGCAATTCCTCCCAGAGTCCCAGACAGCCAAGGATTAAAAAGACTTTGAGACTATCTTCTGAGAAAATTCAGTCGTTTAATTTAAAGCCAGGTCTCAACACCATCACTTACATTGTTTATACGGATCTTCAAAACACTCAACAAATCACCGCAAATATTTACTTATGGCACCATTATACAAAAATCATTGTCACTGATATTGATGGCACTGTCACCAAGTACTGATGATTTAGAGCATTGGAAAATCTAACAAAATTAGGACTGATGTTTTGGGAGCTATATTGCCAATGTTGGGTAAAGATTGGTCTCAACCAGGAATTGTACCTCTCTTTTCTAACATCAGAAGAAATGGTTATCAAATCATCTATCTCACTTCAAGAGCCATTGGACAAGTACAGAATTTTACGAGAAACAAACATTAATTCCCCATATTTAGATTGGATTTTCGAGACATTTTGTTGCGACTTTAAAGCAAGATGCATTAAAATTACCAGACGGGCCAATTATATCGTCACCTGATCGTTTGCTGACTTGTTTCAGAAGAGAATTTGTTCAATGTCGGCCCGAGTATTATAAAGCAGCAGCCTTAAGAGATATAAAAAATCTTTTCCCTGAAGGAACAAATCCATTCTACGCTGCCTTTGGAAACAGAGAAAGCGTAAGCGTTACAAAAATTTTCAAGAGATTAATAAATTCAAAGGATGCAATAGCATATAGATTTGTGGGAATTCCATTGGAAAACATTTTTAGTGTGAATAAAGATGGAGATGTTCATCACTATGCTGATCGTTTAAAAAGATCGTAAGTCGACTTTTCAGACAACCTCTAAATTTTTCCATAGATATGCATTGATGAATTCGAAATTGAAGGAACTATTTCCATGTACAGGTTCTTATAATTAATTTTTTTTTCTTTTTTTCCTGTTCATTGACGAAAGGAAATTTTGGGATTTCAATCAGAATGCATAACAAATTTTTGTTGTAAATTGTAAATTACTACTCAATGTTTCTTTTGTTGTAAAGTACATGTCTTCATTGTTATCTATTGTCAATAATTATTCTTATAATTTTCTTTCAAAATGGACTTAATTTTCCTCTGATTGAATTTTCAATGATTATATAAAGATGTGATGAATTTTGAATAAATTTATTATCTGTCCCTTTTTTTATAAAAGCTAGCTAAATATGCATAATTATTGTAAAATTATGAAATTTTGCTTATTTATAACCCTTGTTTGAGAAAGGGCAGAATCCAAACTGCTATTTACTTTTTCAAGAACCAGTAAGCTAACAAAAGTCCGGCACCGGTAGTGAGTGCTCTACCTTGTCTAACAGTGAATTTCTTGAGGATATCAAATCTATGGAAAGTTGTATATCTTGTTCCGGAAATGGGAGGGATCAAAGACTTGAATTGTCTGAGGCCCTTTCCTTCAGTGACAACTCTGGAGTTGGAGAAGGTTCTGATACCATATGCTCCACCGATTTTGGCGTTATATATGCCACCGACTGAACCAAGAGGGAGGTTGAAGTTGAAATATTGGGTGCCAGCTTCGTTAATAAAGACATTGCAGTTGTTAACTTTGGCAATAAATCTGGCAGATTGTTCAGTATCATTAGCAAAGTAGTATACGTTGTTAATATGGGCTCTTCCCTTAAGTTTGTTGGTGACTTCTTCTATATCTTTATACTTGATAATGCTGAGAACGGGTCCTCTGACTGGGTAAGAAACGGCTCTGGAGGTTTCGCCGGGGTTGGTAATGATGATGGGCTCAACCAAGTTTCCTTCAAGGTCATAGTTGATTTTAGTTTCGAGTTGGCCTTCGTGGCTTTCGGCTGAGGCGATATCGAGGATTCTCTTAACTTGGTCCTGGTTGATAAGACGTCCGTAATCTCTATTCTTTTCGGGGTTTGCGTAATTGCAGTAAATGTGGATCTTGGCCTTGACCAAGAAATCAGTGAAGAGGGATTCGTGGACGTAAACGTGGTCAGTAGAGGTGTTGTATTGGCCAGCATTGATGAATCTGCTTAAGACGATTTTTTCAGTGGCTAGGTTGAGATCAGCGGATTTATGCACAACAGCGACGTTAAGAGCTCTTTCACTAAGGGCAGCAGGGATACCTCTTTCACCAGCAAGTTTATAGATTTCTTTGCATTGAGCAGGAGTTCCAGAAGCGTAGACAAAGTTTATGGGTAAGTCGAGTAATTGTTCATAAGAGGTTCTATCGGTGATGATTTGGATTCTCTTTTCGTCAGTATGTCTGGTAAGAACATTATTCAAAACGTCAATAACTTTCTTGACTTGAGGATCAGCATACAAGATAACGTGGTTACCAGCAGCGATGGCGCTAATGGCGGGTTTTAAGAGGGAGTAAAGAGGGCTTTGCCATTCTCCGATAATCAAGACAAGACCGACGGGTTCATAGTAAAGGAAAGAATCAGTGTTGCTGTAGGTGAGGGGAGTGTCGATTTTTTCTCTGACCCAGTACTTGTAGTTGGCGATAGTATTGTCGAGCTCATCAAGAATCAAGTCGAGTTCGTATAATTGAGTATTCTCTGCGCTTCTTTTATAAATAGACTCGAAAGCGTTGATCAAATCTTGCTTACTGTCAGTCAAGGCTTTTCTGAGTTTTTCGAGTTCTTCGGCTCTCCAATCGTCAAGAGGGCTGACCTTGTTGAGTAATTTCTTTTCATAACCGTGGAGTCTGTCATAAAAGTATTCAGAAGCGTTATCACTGTTTTCAATGGTTTTGGCATCAACATATTGGGCTCTTTGAACAGCATTATAAAATTCTTCTTGCATAGCTTTAATTTTGAGTTTCAAACCTTCAGAAAGTGGCTTGGAAGGATTGGCTTGACCGTTTTCTTCGACTTCAGGAGCAGGTGTATTTGCTTGAGACATGTCTCGAGAATCCCTAGACTTACTTTGATATAAGATAATATTTTTGGATTTATTATTTAAATTAGTTGATTCATGATATTCAGGATAATATTGGATAAAAGGTTCATGTATTAATAGTTAGTATCAATAGGATTTTCTAATCTAAGAGATATCAGAAGAATATAATGGTGTATTATTTCAAGGAATTTTTTTTTTGAAGGATGAAAAATGAGATTCAAATAGAAAGAAGCAATTTTTATTAATCAAGCACAGAGGGAAATTTCTGACAGGAGTTAATTAAAAAACAATTTTTTTGATTTTGTCAAGGAATTTACTACAAGACTGAACATCAAATGTTTATCAATTTACCCCAGCCAGATGAAAGAGAAAAAGTACGAGAAACTTACACAAAAATGAAAACAGATCCTGAGTTAGAGTTCTGGATTGGTAAGGAGTCTTTGTTTTCTGGGTAAATAGCTAAAATTGAATAGGAAATCCTTCTGTAGATTTAATAAGTGGTGTTCTTCATTTCTATCCGTAATTATTCTGGGCTAACACTCGTAATATGTCAAAGGTACGTATTATCTTCAAAAAAAGACGGCGCGAAGGATGAGGTTCGATCAAATATTTTGAGTATCGTGTCAATTCCAAACTCAAAAGAAGTGACAGAGCTCTATGAATTATTTAAAGGCTTTCATAATGATATTCAGATAATGAGGGTCCTTAAAACAAGCTACAATTACAACTATGCGTTGATTATAAAATTCCACACAGGTGTTTGCTTGAAAAAGTTGATCCCGTTTTGCTAACATTTTGGAATTAGCTGAGGCAGCTCATAATTTTTATTCAAGGCATAATAATAAAAGATTCAATTCTATTGAGAATGAAGTCTGCATCATCCGTGAAATAGAGAGGGTATTGGGGAATTATAGTGGAGAGAGGGGATTGAAAATTTAAAGGTCGAAATGAAAACAGAAAAATTGGAACAATCTACAGACATTTTACCTTCTCTAAAAGAAACTAAAAGTACTGACTCCACATCAGAAGACGTATTTTCTTTAGCATTAGAGAAAGATGCTCAAGATTCAAAAAAAGAATGGCAAAGAGTATGTTGAGAATAAAGAAATTTGACTCTAAAATCAAATTTTTAGATTACAGCTTATGAAAATCAATATCATTGTCCAATCTGTTTAGAGCCGATTCTTGAGCCTCTGAAGACAGAGAGAATCAGTCCACTTTCAAAAAAATCATCCAAACCCCTTGGTGATCTTCATACAGAGGCCATAGATTGCACAACAGCTTTGATAAGTATCCTTTGCGGGCATTTCTTCCATGTTCCTTGTCTTGAAAAATGGAACGATTCAAAATGTCCCGTTTGCAGATACAATCAACATCCTCTTCAAAGTTCAAAATGCGATTTTTGTGGAAGCAGTGAAGCTTTATGGATGTGTATAATTTGCGGATTTATTGGATGTGCTCCAAATGGACCAATGAATAGTCATATAAAAGACCATTATGATATTTCAAAGCATATCTATGCTGTGGAAGTGGAAACAAAAGGAGTGTTTGATTTTTCGAAAAATGCTTTGGTACAAAGGTTGCTTCAAAATATTCGTGACGGAAAAATTATTCAGCATGAAGGGACCCCAACGTCCAAGTAATTGTTATTCAAGGGTTTTGTGATGCTAATTATTGAAAAAGCGATAAATTGTCTCAGAGTGAAGAGCTTGAAAAGAGATTAGACACTGTGATATACGAATATAATCTTTTGCTTTCAAGTCAAGTAAGTGATGAGTGGTGTTGAATGAGTTTAATTCTGGAATAGTATCAATCACAGAAGGAATATTATCAAGATCAATTAAATCAAGCTTCAAAAGAACATGAACAAAAAATTAAGAGACAAGAAGTAAGAAAATTGAATGAATTTTTTTTTCATAAAATTGCCTAGGATGAGATAAGACAATTAGAAGAAGATAGAAATCATTTATTGGAAGAGTCGAAAATTGTGGAAAAAGATTTACAAGAAAAAAGAGATGAGTTTTTCATCTTAAAGGATGAATTCCTCCGTTTGGATAATGAGAGAAAAACATTAGAAAAGAAGAATATGCAATTAGGGGCACAACAAGAAAGCATATTGACCAAGAATAAATCGACTGAGCAGAATCAAATGGAAATATTACATGAATTAAGAGAAGAAATTGCTGCCTTAACAATCCAAGTATTTCTTTTCTGGAACCTTGAAATCTAAAATCTCAATATAGATAAAAGATATGGAAGCACATATAGCAACAAAGGATAAATTACAAAAGGCATTTTTGAAGGAAGGCTTAGATACTGAAAACAGCCATATTTTGGTGAGTTCAAAACCATCAAAGGGTAAAAAGAAGAAATAAATATTATTTTTGGAGTAAATAAATAAGGAAAAAAATCTATTTAAGATCATATGTATCCCTACTCATATCTGTATAATTTCAAAGGTCTTGTTTGTATGTTTATTATTATAATAAAAAAAGCAATTCCCTCTTTTTGAATTGAATTGGATACAGTTCATCATATATTGTCAGTCAAATTTCAAAAAAATTGAGCTAAATAATGAAATTAGTTTTATTTTGGATATCTCTCTTTTTTAATATATGTTGTATTTTGGCAAGAGACCATCTCGTTCCTCAGTCAATTAAGCCTGGAGAGTTGCTCAGATATGAGATACGACCTTTTGAACAAAAACCATTTCAAATCCCTCAAGCAGATCTTGAAAAGAATAAAAGATATGAAGTCAGAGTCTCCTTTTTAGGAAATGTAAGGGATTTTTGGGTGATATTTTTTGTGTTCATTGTTTAAAAAGGTTGGTGCTGAGATGGTGCTTAAATGGAGAAACCCACAAGATATTGCTCATCATACAATGAAGAATTTTAGACCTCTTGATACAGCCAATTTATATTTTGAAACAAATGAAAAGGGTGAGATAAAGGTAAAGGGGTTATTTTGGGAAGCAAAGGAATAATCTTATCAAAAAGGGAGCTGATTCTGAATGTAAAAGTGTGGAACAAAACAAGACATATTATAATTTCTTTGTTTTTATGTATCGAAATTCTTTGGCAAAAAACCAAGAGTTGGCTGAAAAACCAATGGGTTTCTATATCAGTAAGTTTTCTGGAATTTTTTCTTGAAGTCTTATTTTTAAAAAAGCGATTTTACCAGTCTTGATTCCAGGATTGGGGTATAATGTAATTTGGGCTTATCTGCTATCAATAATAATTTCTTCAATTCTTTTGTGTGGAGTTCTGCCTCGAGTCATTCATAAAATTCCTTATTTCAAGGAGTTCCTTAAAAGAGATTATGATCCTAATATTAAAATAAAATAATGGAATATTTGATGTAATTTTTGTAATTATTCTTGTAATAAAAAAAATGGTTTGTATCATTTTAGAAATTATGAACCTGAGTTGATCTTCATGAAATAATAAGACTCCACACAAGACAGGATTTATTTAATAAATAGGAGAATGCATGCATGTTTGGTGTTTTGAAGAATATTCAAGCAACATCATATTTTAAATTTAGATAAATAAATAAATTCAGAGACAATATCTTAAGATAAGGTCATAAAAATGTCCGAGGAAGAACTCTTTAACAATGACGAAAATATGTTCTTGCACCAAGTTGAAAACTTCTACACAGCTTGGGGTCTTGTTAAAATTTGCGCTCAAAAATGCAATCTCTTCAAAGCTGGTGCCGGAAATACATTGACTGATAATGATACTAAATGCTTGAGTATAACCGATCATTTCTTCATAAATTCTCATCTTTCTAGATATCTGTGCCCGTAATATTGAAGCCACAAAGAAAAACTTCTATTCTAGAGTAAAGACCGTTTTCAATGCCGGAGGTGAAGGTGGTGAAGAAGGTGGTGCCGACGAAGAATAATCGAATAGCTTGAATACTTGATTTGATTGTCATAGTAGCAACTTGTCTAAAGGAAGTACCTCCTTGGATGCCCAAGTTATATACTGAATATTTCATATTGATTTGAAAGATGATTATGAAATATGAAAAAATGTAGAAAATTTGCTCAACCCAGTTTTCTCCAGAAAATATATGGATTAGTGGTATAATATGAGATTTCTCTCTCGAAAAGACTTGATGGAGGAATCTCAGAAATTTTTTCAACGTCGAAAAGAAAGAGCCGAATCTTTGCAGTATTATTAAACTGAGAACAGTTTTTAAATGGAAGGTGAATATTCGGATATCATGGGCACAAGAAGAGCTGGAAAAATTATTTGAGAGATTCTCAAAGGAAGGAACTCCTTTTTGGGATGATACTTGACCAGTACTGAAGAAAAACGGATAATAAGGTTGATATTTTTCAGGTCAGGATCAAGAAAAATTTCCCAAAAAAATCCCATTTGAAATTTTTCAAGCTCTTTTGTCTTTATCATCTGTTCAATCATCCAAAAGTTCTTGAGATATAAATTTTTCGGCTCTTCAAAAATTTTTTTGGGTGGGTTTTTGATGTTTCGTTTTTTTGTTTTCATTCTCGAAACGGTGATGTTATATAAAGAAGAATAATCTTTTAAAAAATGAAGAAAGTTAATAAAATTTGAAAAAAGAAAAGTGAACACTTATTTTTTCTCAAGCTCAAGCTCAATTTTTTTTTTGTCAAAGTTATGAGAAGGTAGAGCCTTGGAAAATTTTTCTGGATCTTCTTTTCGCGTCTTTGGAAATTATCATCAGCTTAATAGATCAAAATTTGAAGGATGTTCTGCAAAATGGCTTGAAAGCAAAAAAATATTTTTGTCTTGACTTTTCTTTTCGCGAAAAACAAAGTTAGAGAGACTCATCTCCCTGACTTTGAAACTATTCTATACCTTTTATAAGTTCGATGAGAAACGGTAAAATTCAGCTGAATAATTTTTTCCACTTTTCTCCCATCTCAAAAAATATTTTTATTAATATTATTAAATGATTTTTTGTGACAGTTGGAATTTAATGTGATTTTTGACAGTCAAATTATTTTTACACAAAAATAAACCTTTTCCCTCAAAACATCGAATTCAAATCATTTTTATGCTTCTCTTCAGATATGGTCTCTATAAAGCTCAAAATTACTCATTAAAAGATCAAAAATAGCAAATTTACACTTTTCCTGAATGAGGAGAATTTCGTGAAAAAATTTTACTCAATTTTGTTTTCTCTCTCCAAGACAAGGAAACCTGTAGACAAAATTGTAAATTTTGAAAGAAGGTTTGCTCATATCCAAAATTCATCTAAAGAAAATTTTTTCGAAATGATTTTTCTTAAACGAGAAGTAATTAATCGAACATGCAGAATAAATTCCTCAGATATCTTTCTTGATTCTATCTAAAATCTTTTTGACTTTTGAGAGACCTGCAGCTATTTTGTCAAAAATACAGTTTTGGTTTCACCTCAGGAAATATCATTGTGAATACAATAAATTCAGGCGATCAGCATATTGATCGTACTCAAAATATTTGAATTTGAGAGAAAGAGAAAGATCTTTATTAAACATAGGCAAGAAAATTATGGTCGCAGATGTCTCTCTTTCTTTGATTTTAATTAAATTGTTTTACGGTCTCCTGTATCTTTGGGCCTGAAAATATTATTTTGGCATACAAATTCTTTCGAATTCTTTCCTTTCTCGAAGAGAAAATCATGAGAAAAAAGTTCTGTATCGCCAGAGGATCAGATTAGAATGGTCGTTAGATGTTATAGATTCGAAAATTTAAAATGATTAATAGCTGGAAATTTTTGTTGGAAGAGAGAAATTGTCATGGTAAAAATAAATGACTGAACTTAAGCAGATTCAATTAGAGCTACCAATATTCAATTTAATCAAACCGGCCTCAAGTTATTTTTTAATGTTTGAAGAATTCCTTTTTCTTCTTGAAACAAAAGAAATGACGTCCGAAAAAGATCAGGTGAGACCAACAAAGTGATCAAGGTTTTTTTCAAATTTAAACTTAAACCCAGTGAAAAATTTTTTTGATGGGAGAGACTATTTTAAAAGATTTGGACAAAGATCTAAAAAAGATAAAATGTACTCTAACAGGTTTTTAATCGAATAATATTCATTAATTTTTTAACAAAGGATATGGGAAATCTTTGATCCGAAGCCCTTCCATGAGGAGTTTAAGAGAGCTTGTTTTCGAAAAAGTCTATGAGCCTTTAATTAATCATTTATTTTACACTTTTTTAGTCAGAAACAAATGATAATTAAAAATTTAGAAGCTATCGATAATGAATCTCACCCTTGAATAATCAAAGTCTTTTAGTAAAATTCAATTATCCAATGGTTATAATTAGCAATAAAATAATTTGCTCTTGCCGAAAATTAAAGGGTTTTTGAGGCGAGGTTTTCCGAGGAAAATCTCTCGTCTGAATCTCCAACTCTCAAGATTCGAGAAATGTGAAATGATTTCTCAAAAAGAGCGCAAAAGGATCTGAATCAAAAAGAAAAATATATTCCCAGATTTAAAAATCCATGAAACCGGGAATTCTAATTAAATAAAATTCTCTAGCGTTGGTCAACGGTGGGGTTCAATTATTGAATCTCACCGCGTTATCTGAGAGCTGTGCGGTAAGAATCTTGATTATCTTTTCAGATACAGACAAAGATCCTTGAAGGTTTTTGTATAGGTTCAGAGAGAGAGAACCAAAAAGAGAGGAGAGAGTTTTGAGTTGGGAGAAATTTTATTAAAATTTTAATAAATTCTGTTCGATAAAATTTTGTCGTCACGTTCGTCATTTGTTTGGCTGGAGATTATAAAGTTTTTTTGATATTGAAAACCCTGACCTCAATGACATCAATATTATAAACTACAAGAAGCGAGCTTGAGAATCTTTGACTAATCTATATTAATTTTTGGCTGCATAGATTTTTCGGTTTTTCGAGTTCTTTCGTGTAAAAAGAGTATTAGAATTTAAGAAAAGGAGAATTTCAGAATGATCAGAAGAGAAGAGGGGCCTTGTTTATTATAAGGAGAATCTGATGGACGGATTTTTAATGGATAACTAATTAATCTCAATTGGTTAAAAACATTCCGGCAAGTTCTTCCAGTTTCTGATTTCCACTTTTTCAGGTTCAAAAAATTCAATTCTATAATTTGGAAATTAAACGGCAAATGCAACATTTAGCAAAGGGTGAAAAAATTGTCATTGGTATGGTTGGCCTCCCAGCCAGGGGCAAGGTAAGAACTTTATCTTTGGAACCACCTTAAAGTTCAATATTAGACTCATATCTCCAGAAAAATGGCTCGTTACTTGAACTGGTCAGGTTTAAAGTGCGAAGTCTTTAACATTGGTAAGAGACTTGTGAAAGATGAAAGCTGAACCTTGATATAGGTCAATACAGAAGAGATATTTATGGAACCAGAGAATGCACAGCCAACTTTTTTGACAATAACAATGTAATTTCAATATTTGTCGCAATAAAAGTAATAAAGCAATGTAGACTGAAGCAACCAAAGCTAGAACAGAATGTGCCATGCTTGCTTTGAAAGACTTGATAAAATTCTTGGAAGAAGAAGATGGTGATGTATGTTTTTAAACCCATAAGTGCAAGTGATACTAAAATTCCTTTTAGGTGGCTATTTATGATGGTACCAACACCACAGTCGAAAGAAGACAACTCGTTAAAGAGACTCTTGAAAAGGAGTACGGAGCATGCCAGTTGATGTGGGTTGAAAGTATATGCAATGATGAGAGCATTATTGAGAACAACATCAAGCTGACAAAGCTCTCTTCTCCTGATTACAAGGAAACTGACCCCGAACAAGTAACCATGAGCCTGAAAGTATAATGATCTCACATTTTCCCGCATAGGCCACGAAAGATTTTAAAAGCAGAATTCAAAAGTACACGGAAGTCTACGAAGAACTTTCTCGAGAAAAAGACGGCCCAGTAAATCTCGCAAAATTTTCTATATTCTAATTCTCGAAATAATAGGATACTTCTTTTATTAAATTGTACGATGTTGGCCAACAATTCGAAATGAACAAGATTAACGGATACCTTCAATCAAGAATTGTTGCCTTCCTCATGAACTTGCACATCACTCCCAGACCCATTTATTTTGTCAGACATGGAGAAAGTGTTTACAATGTCGAAAACAGAATTGGCGGTGACCCAGAATTGACTGAAAAGGGCGCCACTTTCGCAAAAAGACTGAATAGATTTTTCATTTCTGAATTGAACCAAAAGACTTCTGAGACTCCCAAGAAGGTCAAGATCTTCACCAGCACAATGAAAAGAGCTACGGCTACCGCCAATGCCTTGGAGCTCAGTTCCAAGCCTGTATATTTGAAGAGTTTGGATGAACTTAGTGCAGGAGTCTGTGATGGAATGACTTATCATGAGATTGATGAAATGTTCCCTTTGGAATATAAAGACAGAAAGACTGATAAACTGAATTACAGATATCCAAGAGGAGAGAGTTATATGGATCTTATTCACAGAGTTGAGCCTATTATCTTTGAGATTGAAAGATCAAAAGACCCCGTTATTGTGGTCGCTCATCAAGGTGTTTTAAGATGCCTCTACGCTTACTTCAGTAAGCATGAAATAAAAGAAGTTCCCTTCATCAGCATTCCCCTGCACACTGTCATAAAGTTAATTCCAGAAACCTATTATGCACATGAGTTTAGGTAATTTCCTTGAGATTGGAGTGAAAATTAATCGCCTTTTAATAGATATACGATAAATGTTGAGGATGAAAGGATAAGCAAGACAAAGGTGAACCAACCATTGTTGATTGATGATCACAGAAGTGTGAAAGTTTAAAGGTTTATTAATGAGAAAACTACTATTTTACTCAATTATTCTTTGCATTTAATAGTAAACTCAGGATTGGTTTCTATTAAAGCAAAGCAAATATTGATTTAAGATTTGATATATACAATAAAAGAATTACTATCTGTTAATTAGTATACACATTCATTTATATCTTTGATCAAGACCTGTCTATATGAAAAGTACTTTATAAACGGATTCTTCCCATATCATTTTTGTTTATAAAGAATTATTATTATCTGTCTAGATTTTTATATTCTTCGTGTTCTGTGTTTTGTCCCTATGAGTCAAATTATTGAACAACTCATTTGAATTCATCAAAATTTTTCGTTCCCACGAGGATTGATGAATTTCAAATAATTTTTGAGATTTTTTTTGTAAAGTAAAAAGGGATTCTTTCCAAAAACTGTATATTTTCAACGAATTTTGTTTTGTTTTTCTCATCTGAGTTCGATTTTTTTGTTGTTGCAAAAATAAAAGTTTTATGGTATTAACACTTTTTCTACTTTTACAAGTTGTTTTTAATGATACAGTAAAATCTAGAATACAACTCTTTAAATATTGAAATTTTCCTTCAAAAAGTATATACACTCTATCAAGACAATGAATTTTATTGAGGTAATAACATGAGACTCAAGAGCATTTGCGAAATAAATCTGGAATATATCAGGCCAGCAAATCTCATCAAAAACAACACAATACTAAATCTGTTGAGGAAAGCAAAGAATATTTGAAGCAAAAGGCCAATCAGCGAGACTATTGAGAACCAACTGTAGAATTGAATTGATTTTTTGGAGACTGCATAGCCGACAAGAGGATAATAAACTGCCATAAAAATGAACTCCACTATTCTCCTTGTTACCAAAAAAGTCAACATAAAAAGGTTGCTTACCGATTATTGCAAGAGAGTACAAGGTATCAAATAAGCCAACATTGTTGGTTTTATACACAGCCATCAGCTACTCAATTTTAGGCTTGATTAGAAGGAAAAAAATACTTCTGATAAAGCAGAAGTACGACTACTCCAAGAAGAGGCAGAATAAATGAAATCAAAAACAAAGAGAGCACACATGAACCAAGAAAAATATTTTTGATGTTTCAAGAGCTCTTTGACAAATTCATCTACATGAGTTGGAAGAGGCTGAATTTCTGAGATTAATGCAATTTCATCTTCATCTACAACATAAACGACTCTCCCTCTTGGATACCCATTAAAACTATTCTCATTAATTCGGGCTTTGATTTACAAAAAGAAATACTCTTCAAGTTCTTCACCATCTTCTTGACTGTTGTCAGGAGACTTTTTATGTTTGATACCTAATTATGGAAATGAGATTTTGAGAAACTTGGAAGCGGAAAATACCGTGGGAATAAGTGCCGTTGAGATTTTCAAGGACGATTTCTCGAGAATCGTTAAGAGAAGGGATGCTTTTTATTCGTTCAGAAAGAAGACTGCTTCTATTACTGTAATTTTTGTTTTCATTAAAGTCCATCTATTGACCTTTTTTTTTGTTTTAAAAAAATCTATTAATTCAGCTGCTATCTCTGATTATTTTTTTTCCTTATACTACAATTTGGTTGTTGCGAATTTTGACTGACTGACTGATTGATAATATAAATTGTAAATTGTCATATTTCGGTTAGATTAAGAATAATTTGAGATTCTTTTTTAGTAGTAGTAGTAGGAGTAGTAGGAGTATTGTTGTTGAATGTGGTGATGATTATCGAAGGATCCAAAAGAGAATTTCATCGTTGGAGAAATAGGAGGAACTTGAAGTCGACTGGTCGACTTGCTGCAAAGAAATTATCATCAAGTCAATAGAGGTGAAAATTTTCCTCTTCAAGAATCTACAAAATCGTAAGAATCTGTGATGCAAATCAGAAAATTTGAGAGAGGATGAGAAGGTTCATATTTATATAGTATTCACAACAAAAAAAGGAAATGTAATATAACAGAAGAATTATTCAAAATTTTAGTTAACGAATAATCTTTAAAATTTAACTAGCATAATAATGAGCTTTGGAGAAGATCACGAGCTTTATGAAGAGGAGCTTACGAGTGGATGTCGTAGTCTTTCACCAATTCCAAGTGATATCACCCGAACTTCCAACGAAAAGCATCCTCCAAAATTCCAGAGCCAGAATCAACAAAACATGTCTTCTTTATTGAATAAATTTATCAACAAAGACAAGGAGACTGAGAATTTACGCAAGGAAAACCAATCCTTAAAGGACAAGCTAAAGGAATTTGAATACTTGATTATAAAGGGATCTGAGGAAGTCAAGAGGAAGCAAAACGAAATTGCCTCCTTAAATACCATTATTGATAGCCTAAAGCAAAATACACCCAATGCGGCCACAATTGACAGCCTTCACCGCGAACTTGAAGAGGCAAAGAAGGAGATGTATAGAATAAAAAGCGAGTCAGCTCAGGCACAAACAAAATTGAGGGTGGAAGTGCAAAAGGAGAAGGAGCTTAATGTAGTTCTCAAGAGGCAATTAACGGAGCTTCAAGAGAAATTTGATAGTATTTCTCAAGAGAGCAAGGCAAGCAGTGAGGATTTACAGAAGAACTTTGCATTGACTTCAACCAAATATATGCAATTAGAGAGAGATTATGCTGAAGCAAGGAACTTATTGAAGGAGATGACACATGATAGCGAAGTGAAAGATGCAACATTGGAGCATGCCCATGAAATTATCAGCAAGCTGAAGGAACAATTGGAAGCTCATGCATCAGGAGAAATTCAAAAGAAAGTAGATGAGTATAAAAGTAAAAACAAGTCGTTAAAAAAGGCCAACAAGTCGTTGAAAGAACAATTAAAAGAAGCCGAGAATAAGGTTCAACAATTTGATGAAGTTAAGAAGGAACTTGAAGCTGCCAAGGAAGAAATCTCAGATTTAATGAGATCCAGATATGAAGAAAGACAGCAACGAACTGCTCAAGGCAACGAAGAACTGATGAAAACTGTGAATGAGCTCAAAGGAAAAGTTACTTCATTGGAAAAAGAAAATCGCAATTTATCAGCAATGCTTGAAGAATCTCAAAACAAATTCCATCAAAAAGAAAAAGAAGTGGTCAGGCTTCAGGAATGCCTCAGAAACGAAGAAGAAAGAGCAAGAAATAATCACCGATTTGCACTAAGAGGCTCCCAAACGATGAGCCAAGGCAATCAAGAAAACTTGCCTCCCTTACATTCGCGACAAACCAGTCCTTTCAAGGCATTGAGAATGTCCGAAGGTCATCAAAGACATTCACACTCCGTTGGGCCTACTGAGAATAATGGTTCAGGAAATACAACAGGTATGAGATGAATTTTTATGAAATTGAGAACTAAACAATTGCAAATAGGAAGAAGGAATAGTCTGGGAATGTTGAAGACAACGCCAATAAAGCATTATTCATCAAAAGATATGAATCAACAGAATGATGAATTGAGCATGATAGCCTCACATGAGCTGGTGACACAAGCAGGAGAAGGAGAAAAGAAAGAAAATAAATTGATGGGATCTGGAAACTTCAGAGAAATGGATATTGGAGAACTTATGAATGAAAAAGAGGATATGAAAGAAGAAGAACCAATGGACTTTTTCAATATTGTCTGCCTGCAAGAAGAACTTCAAAGATCTTTAGACAGAGAACATTACTTTATTTTAATCATTGAAACTTTGCATGCCCAGGTAATGAGATTGTGAAGAGAAATGTAATTAATTTTTGATCATAGTCGGAGCAATTTGTGAAGGAATATCTGGATAAAGTGTCAAATCCACCAGTTGTAAGTTCAGAAATGGAACAACTACAGATGAAGTGTGAAGAATATGAGCAAAAGTACAACGAAGCTTTGGA
>Ga0182738_1002075_pt1 | contig 24151 bp, 22 predicted proteins | sample eDN5th30CBELigMG_FD_128876 | JGI IMG/M metagenome (GOLD analysis project Ga0182738, IMG submission 128876) | Enriched Miracle-Growth compost microbial communities from Emeryville, California, USA - eDNA 5th pass 30_C BE-Lig MG (version 2)... ...
CCGCCGCGCGCGTGGTCGATGAAGTGGCGGTCGGCATAGGCCCAGTGCCGGTCGTACCAGTCCCAGTACGAGGCCTTGCCGGTGGCGAGCGCCAGCAGCGCCGCCGCGGCGAAGGCTTCGGACGTCACCCAGTAGTAGCGGTCATGGTCGAGGACCGTCCCGTCGGGGGCGAAGCTGTAGGCGAGGACCCCGCGCGCCGGATCCCAGGCCTTCTCGTGGGCGACCGCGAACAGGCGTTCGGCCGCCGGCAGGTGCCACGCATCGGGCCGGTGGCGGTCGATGATGACGAGGAGCTTCGCCCATTCGACGAAATGGCCGGGTAGGTATCCGTAGGGCTTGAAGAGGTTCTTCGGATCGTCGCGGTTGTAGTCCCAGTCCGGGGTCCAGTCGGTCCGGTAGTGCTCCCAGACGAGGCCGCCCGAAGCCGCCGACAGCTCGACGCAGATGCGCCGGGCGAGGAGCTCCGCCCGGTCGAGGAAGCGCGCTTCGCCCGTCGCCTCGAACGCGGCGAGCATCGCCTCGCACATGTGCATGTTGCAGTTCTGGCCGCGATAGGGCGACACCGCGGACCAGTCGCCGGCGGCGATCTCGTCGACATAGAGACCGTGCTGCGGTTCGAAAAAGCGGCGTTCGAGCAAGTCCCAGACTTCGTCCACCAGTGCGCGGGCGCCGGGCACGTCGGCCTTGGTCGCGCCGGCAGCGGCGAGCAGCACGAAGGCATGGCCGTAGCAGGCGCGCGTGCCGTCGGCGACGGCGCGCCCGTCGAGGACCCAGGCGAAGCCGCCGTCCGGCTGGCGGTGGCATTCGGTGAGGAAGGCGAGGCCGTGCGCGGCGCCCTCGCGATAGCACGCCTCGCCGAACAGCATCGCCGAGAGCGCGAAGTTGTAGAGGAAGCGGCAGGTGCCGACGAGATGGCGCGTGCTCCGGTCGTAGATCGTGCCGTCGTCGCGGAAGGCGTTGAAATAGCCGCCGGCCTCGCGGTCGATGCAGACGGGCGCGTAGAAGCCCATGATGGCGGCGATCTGGCCGCGCAGGAAATCCGGGTCGCGGTAGCTCACGAGACGGCGTCCTCCTCGCTCGGCACGTCGGCGGGGTCGAAGTAGTCCGGGAAGCGCTCCCGCGCGACGTGGACCACGGAGAGGACGCGGCGGAGGTGGCTCCGCATGGCCTCCTCGGCGGCCGCCCGGTCGCCGGCCTCGATCGCATCGACGATGGCCCGGTGCTGGGCGAGGACGATCGACATGTTGTCGATGCGCGGGAAGGTCAGGTAGCGGAAGCGGTCCATGTGGAGCTTCGCGTCCATGATGTCGGTCCAGATGCCGGGGAAGCCGGCGTGGCTGGCGATGTGCCGGTGAAGGGCCTCGTCGGACTTGTAGAAGCGCCGGTCGTCCGAGATCGCGGCGAAGGTCTCCTGGATGGCGAGCTCGTCCCGGAGGCGCTGGACGAGCGCCATGCGGTCGGGACTCTCGAGGGCGCGCAGCATCAGGCCGACTTCCAGCGCCTCGCGGAGGAACTGCGACTTGGCGAGGTCCGACATGCGGAGCGGCGCGACCACGCTGCCGCGCTGCGGATAGATATCGATGAGACCGACCCGGTCGAGCCGGGCCAGCGCCTCGCGGACCGGCGTCCGGCTCACCCCCAGCGCCTCCGACATCGTCTTCTCGGACACGAGCTCGTAGGGCTTGAGCCGGAACGTCTGAATCTGGTCGAGGAGCACGTTGAAGGTGCGGGTCGCGACCGACCCGGCGGACCGCTCCTCGGCGGGATGGGGAGGGCGCCGCGGCCGGCGGGTGGTGCTCGGCTCGGCCATCGTCACATCCCCTGGAGGCGGAGGCCGTTCATGAAGTGCTTCCGGAGCACGAAGAACAGCACCACCGTCGGCAGGCTCGCGAGCAGGGTCGCGGTCATCACCACGTTCGGCGTCGAGGCCGCGTAGCTGCCCTGGAGCACCATCAGCCCGTTCATCAGCGAGCGGACGTCTTCCTTGCTGGTCAGCACCATCGAGAACAGGAGGTCGTTCCACACCCAGGTGAACTGGATGAGGAAGAGGGCGGTCATCGGCCCCCAGCAATTGGGCAGGACGATCGAGCGGAAGATGCGGAACTCGGACGAGCCGTCGATGCGCGCCGCCTCGTCCATCTCCCGCGGGATTCCGGCCATGTAGTTGCGCAGCACCAGCACCGGGAAGGGGATGCAGATCGCGATGTAGAAGAGGATCATGCCGATCCGCGTGTTCATCAGGCCGAGCCGGGTGTACCCGAGGAACAGCGGGATCAGGTACATCTGGAGCGGGAAGATGGTGCCCGCGAAGATTAGCATGAACCAGAAGGTCTTGCCGCGGAAATCGATGCGGGTGAGGCCGTAGGCGGCGAGGGCGGCGATGAACATGGCGATGCCCGCGCCGAACAGGCCGTAGAGCGCGGAGTTGAACATGCCGTCCGCCATCCGCGTCTTGGTCCAGGCCTCGTAGACGTTGACGAGGATCGGCTCGAGCGACTGCGGCAGGGCGAGCGGGTGCCCCTGGCCGTACTCGGTGTTCGATTTGAACACCGAGACGACGAGGTAGTAGAACGGCGTCATCCAGGCGATGGCGAGGACGACGGCGACGCCGAGGGTCAGCACCTTCGGGCGCGCCGCCTTCTGCTCCTTGCGGACGACGGCGTCGAGATCGAGCGTCGAGAGGTCGAGGGCGGTCATTGCGCGAGTCCTATCGCCGGTCGAGGCGCTGCTGGAGCCAGCCGAGCACCCACGAGATGCTGAGCGCGATGATGCCGAGGATCACGGCGATCGCCGCGCCATAGGCCCAGTAGCCGGCCCGGAACGATTCCCAGTACTGGTTGACCGCGAGCGTCAGCGTCGAGCGGTTCGGATAGTCGCGGCCCATCACCCAGACGAGGTCGAAGGACGTGAAGCCCGCGAGCACCGAGACGGTGACCACGACCATGATGGTCGGCGCGAGCAGCGGCAGCACGATGTGGCGGAAGACCTGCCAGCGCGAGGCGCCGTCGACCTTGGCGGCTTCGAGCGGGTCGGTGGGCAGCGCGTTGAGGCCGAGCAGCAGGAGCACCATCGTCAGCCCGACCTGCTGCCAGAGGTGGGTGAAGATCATCGCCGGCGTCGCGTAGCTCGCCTCGTAGAGCCAGTTGCGGGCATAGTCGCCGAGGCCGACGGAACGGAGCGCGGTGTTGAAGATGCCCTCGCCGGCATAGACGTAGTACCAGAGCACGCCGATCGCGGTCGCCGAGAACATCCGCGGCAGGAAGTAGACGCTCTTGAAGGTCTCCTCGCCCTTGAGGCCCTTGACGAGGAGCGCGAGGCCGAGGCCGAGCATCGCCGGCAGGAAGAAGGAGGCGACGACCCACAGGATCGTGTTGGACGTCGCGGTCTCGAAATTGGGGTTCGAGAACAGCCGCTGGTAGTTGGCGAGGCCGACCATCCGGTCGAGGCCGGAGAACTTCTGCCAGCCGGTGAACGAAGCGTAGATGTTGAAGGCGACCGGCAGCAGCAGGAACACGCCGACGAAGAACAGCGCCGGCGACATGAAGGCGAGCGCCGTCCAGAACCGCTTGCGGGCGTGACGCTTCTCGCGGGCGACCATCGTGTCGATGGAGGGGATGCCGGCCGGCAGCATCGTTTCGGCGGTGTCGGTCGCCACGGGTGCGCTCCGGAGAGGTCGTCGGGGAAGGCCCGTGGCGGATGCGCCGTGCACCCGCCACGGGAATGCGCCGGGGTGCCTAGCGCGAAGCCCAGTACTGGGACGCGACGGCTTCCATGTTGTTCATGGCGGCCTGCGCCTGCTCGGGCGTCGGGTCGGTCATGAAGCGGTTCATCTCCTCGACCGCCGGCAGCACGATGTCGGAGGGCGAGGCTTCCCAGTAGCGGGTGAGCGACTTGTAGTTGCCGTCGGCCGCGAGCTTGGCGATCTGGCCGATGAGCTCGTTGGGGATCTTGGCCTTGTTGTTGCCGGCATAGAGGCCCGGGCTGGTCGCCCAGGCGTTCATCGCCTTGTCGCTCATGTACCAGTCGGCGAATTCCATCACCTCGGGCTTCTCGGCGCCGGCGGTGGAGATCACCAGCGGGCCGCCCTCGACGATGATGACGTTTTCGTCGTCGGGGTCGACGTTGGGCATGATGAAGACGCCGAAGTCCTCGCCCGGCTTCAGGCCGGCGGCCTCGATCAGGCCGATGTTCCAGTCGCCGGCGAGGTACATCGCCGCCTTGCCGCGGGCGAAGTCGAGCTGCTCCTCCTGGCTCGCCGGGTCGGTGAAGTAGCCCTTGGAGTAGAGGTCGCCCCAGATCTCGAAGACGCGCTGGACGGGCTCGTCGGTGTACTTGAGCTCGCCCTTGTTGAGCTTCTCGTAGGCCTTGGCGTCGGTGCGGATGAGGAGTTCCTCGAACCACACGAAGCCGCGCCAGCCTTCCTGGAGCGAGGCGTTGAACGGGGTGATGCCGGCCGCCTTCAGCTTCTCGGCGTCGTCCATCAGCTCGGCCCAGGTCTGGGGCGGGCCGGAGATGCCGGCCTTCTCGAACAGCTCCTTGTTGTAGAACACGACCCAGCGGTTGATGCCGGTGGGCATGCCGTAGATGTGGTCGCCGACCTTGAACGGTTCGGCGGCCGAGGCGTCGTACTCGCCGGATTCGATCTTCTTCGCCCACAGCTCGTCGAGCGGCGCGATCATGCCGCTCTCCACGACCTCGGCGAGCTTGGTGCCGTTCCACCAGGTGAAGGCGTCGGGCGGGCTGCCGGACATCAGGCCCTGCTGGATGAAGGCCTGGAACTGGTCGGTGGTGTAGGCGCTGAACTGCAGGTCGATGCCGGAGTCCTTGGCCGCGGCGGTGAGCCCGTCCCAGCCGGCCTGGTAGAAGGGCTTGTCGTGGAAGACGGTGACCGTCTCCGCGCTGGCGCTGCCGGCGAAGGCGAGCGTGCTCCCGAGCAGCGCGGTTGCTGCCAGGGTCTTGAGAATGCCGGACATGAGGACCTCCCTGTTTGCCGACGGTTCAGTTGCGCAGCGAGCGGCCGGTTTCCACATCGAACAGATGCAGCCGCTCGCGATCCATGAGGAAGTCGAGCACCTCGCCGTTGGCGACCGGCCGCGGCCGCTGCATGCGGGCGGTGATCTCGCCGCCGCCGAAGCGTGCGAAGAGCAGCGTCTCGTTGCCGAGCGACTCGGTGAGGTCGACGCTGGCGCGGAAGCGATGGGGATCGGCGGGAACGAGGCCGTGGCCCTCGGGGACGATATCCTCCGAGCGGACCCCGAGCGTCACCGTGCGGCCCGCCTCGAGACCGGCGAACCGGTCGGCGCGGAGGCCGATGCGCGTTTCCGGCGAGAGCTCGACCGCGAGCCCGTCGCCGTCCGCGACCAGCCGGCCGGGAAGGGTGTTCATGGCGGGCGAGCCGATGAAGCGGCCGACGAACTCGTTGGCCGGGCGCTCGAAGACGTCGAGCGGCGCGCCCGCCTGCTCGATGACGCCCTCGCGCATGATGACGATCTTGTCGGCCATGGTCATGGCCTCGGTCTGGTCGTGGGTGACGTAGATCGCGGTCGCGCCGAGCTTCTGGTGGAGCCGCTTGATCTCGACCCGCATGGCGGACCGGAGCTGGGCGTCGAGGTTCGACAGCGGCTCGTCGAAGAGGAACACCTGCGGCTCGCGGATGATGGCGCGGCCCATGGCGACGCGCTGGCGCTGGCCGCCGGAGAGCTGCGAGGTACGGCGCTCGAGATAGTCGTCGAGGCGCAGGATGTCGGCGGCGCGGCGGACGCGCGCGTCGATCTCGGCCTTCGGCAGCTTGGCGACCTTCAGCGCGAAGGCCATGTTCTCGTAGACCGTCATGTGCGGGTAGAGCGCGTAGCTCTGGAACACCATGGCGATGCCGCGGTCGCGCGAGGGCACGTCGTTGACCACCCGGTCGCCGATGCGGATCTCGCCGTGGGAGACGGTCTCGAGGCCCGCGATCATCCGGAGCGTCGTCGACTTGCCGCAGCCGGAGGGGCCGACGAAGGCGACGAAGCTGCCCTTCTCGATGTCGAGGTCGATGCCCTTGACCACCACCTGGCGGCCATAGACCTTGACGAGCTGCCTCAGGCTTACCGGTTCCGACAAGGGATCACTCCTTCCGCGGCGAGCCGCCGATGCGGGACAGGAGCCCGCCGTCGACGCGGATCACGTCGCCGGTGACGAAGGAGGCGGCGTCGGAGAGGAGGAAGGCGACGACGGCGGCGATCTCCTCGGCCTTCGCCGTGCGGCCGATGGGGTGCATCGCGTCGAGCTCGCGCCGGATCGCGGCGGGATCCTCGTTGAGGTCGAGGGCGTCCTTGAGCATCGGCGTATCGACCGCGCCGGGCGCGACGGCGTTCACGCGCACCCCGAGCGGGGCATAGTCGACCGCCATCGAGTTCACGAGGCCGATGAGGCCGTGCTTGGCGGTGGTGTAGGCGGCGACGCCTTCCTGGCTCGCGAGGCCCTGCGCCGAGCTCATGTGCACCACGGCGCCGCGGCTTTCGCGGAGCAGCGGCATCGCCGCGCGCGAGATCAGATAGGCGGCCTTGAGGTTGACGTTCATCACCTCGTCCCAGAGGTCCGGGTCGGTCGTCTCGACCGTGCCGTAGCGCTGGATGCCGGCATTGTGGGACAGCATGTCGAGCCCGCCGAAATGCTCCTTGGCGGCGGCGGCGGCGCGATCGGCGGTGGCCGGGTCGGCGGTCGAGCCGACCACGGTGACGACTTCGGTGCCCTTGGCACGGAGGTCTGCGGCGACCGACTCGAGCTTGTCGGCGGCGAGATCGACGAGGACGAGCTTCGCGCCGTCCGCTGCCAGCTTCTCGGCGACGGCCCGTCCGATCCCCATGGCCGCGCCGGTGACGATCGCGCGCTTCTGTTTTTCTGCCATGTCCATCCTCGTTCGCGACCTAAAGCAATACTACCATGGTTGTCAACAAAGCGGCCTTCGGGCGTCCTCAAGGCTTGCCACGCCACGCAGGACCGGGTCCTTCCCACCCAACCCCGAGACCTGTCCGGGTTCCCCCGCGAGAGCCCTCGAATCCACGGATCGAGGCTCTTCCCTATCAGCCCCGCACGCCGGCCCACGCGGCCAGGGAAGCCGTCATCCGCGCCGTCATATCTTCACAGGATACCGGCTGGCCGGCGTCCATATACATCCACGAGCCGCCGACCGAGGCGATGTTGCGGAGGCGCCCGTAGGCGGCGAGGTTCGCGAGGTCGATCTTGCCGCTCGGCATGAAGCTCACGGTCGGGAAGACGTTGGCATAGTCAGAGAGCACCGCGGTGCCGCCCGCCGGCTCCGACGGGTAGAACTTCTGGAGCGTCACGCCCTTCCGCCACGCGGCGATCACCTCGCTCGCGGTCTGGACGCCGGGGACGATCCGGATCGGTCCGGCATTGGCGATGTCGACGATCACCGGATCGAAGCCCGGGGAGATGCAGAAGTCGGCGCCGGCCTCGACCGCGGCAGCATACTGCTCCGGCTCGAGGATGGTGCCTGCCGCGACGAGCAGGTCGGGGAAGCGGCGCCGAACCTCGGCGAGGGCCGGCTGCGCCGCGGCCGAGCGGAACAGAACCTCGATGCAGGTCGCGCCGCCCGCGACCAGCGCCTCGGTGGCGGAGACGACGAAATCGACCGACCGTGCGGCAAGGATCGGGACGATGCCGGCCGCGCGGACGCGGGCTTCGAGCGCTGCGTAGTCCATCATGTTTCCCTTTCGAGAAAGGCGAGCGTCTCGGCCCGCGTCGGCGCCCCCAGCCGGCCGCCGAAGCGGAGGCACTTGAGTGCGGCGGCGGCGCTGGCGAACCGGATCGCATCGGCGAGGGGCCGGCCTTCGGCGATGGCGAGGGCAAGGCATCCGTGGAAGACGTCGCCGGCGGCGAGCGTGTCGACGGCCTCGATCCTCGGCGCCGGCACGTGACGGACCGCGTCGTCGCCGCGGTCGTGCCACCAGGTGCCGTGGCCGCCGTCGGTGACCATGACGATGGCGTCGGAGGCGGCGGCGAGGCGGCGCGTCGCGTCCGCGGTCGGCAACTCCTCGCCGCAGAGGATCGTCGCGGCCGGCCGCGAGGCGGCGACGTGGCTGGCGAGCCCCGTCAGGCGCTCGAGCACGGGGCGGGGGCCGACGTCGGCGTCGAGGATCGCCGGGATGCCCGCGTCGCGGGCGGCGGCGAGGGCAAGGGCCGCGGCGCCGGGCCAGCGCACGTCGACCAGCACTGCGTCGAACGCCCCGGCGACGGGGAAGGGGAGGCGGTCCGGGTCGGTCTGGGTGGCGGGGTCGTAGTAGGGCACGATGATCCGCTCGCCGACGGCGTCGACGAGGATCGCGGCGATCGCCGAGCGGCCTCCCGCGACGGTGCGCACGCGGCTCACGTCGACGTCTTCGCCGGCGATCTCGCGGACGAGGTCCGCGCCGGCGGCATCGTCGCCGACGCTGGCCCAGAGCGCGACCTGGCCGCCCTGGCGCGCCGCCGCCGTGGCGGCCGCGCTCGCCATTCCCGAGGCGACCTTGACCGCGGCGTCGGGGATGAACTTGCCCGGGCCGGGCGGCAGGGTGTCGAGGCGGAAGATGGTGTCCTGCGTCAGCGCGCCGACGCAGAGCAGGCGCGCGCCGCTCATCGCGCGGCGCGGGTCCGCGGATGGGACAGCGCCGTGATCACGCCGCGCAGCTCGGCGAGGCCGCGCAGCCGCCCCACCACCGGGTAGCCGGGATGGGTCTTGCGGGTGTCGTCGTCGATGAGCTCGTGGCCATGGTCGGGGCGAAACGGGATCAGCGTCGCGGGATCCGCCGCCTGCCGGCGCCGTTCCTCCTCGAGCAGCACCGAGACGACCTCGACCAGGTCGACGTCGCCGTCGAGGTGGTCCGACTCCATGACGGAGCCGTCCGGGTCCTTCTTCACGTTGCGGAGGTGGCAGAACTTGATCTTCCCGGCGAAGCGCCGGGCGATCGCGGGCACGTCGTTGTGCGCGCCCGAGCCGAGCGATCCGGTACAGAGCGTGAGGCCGCTGTTGTCCGAAGGCACCGCGTCGAGGATGAAGGCGATGTCCTCGGCGCTCTTGACGATGCGCTTCAGCCCGGCGAGGTCGCGCGGCGGATCGTCGGGGTGAATGCCCATCACCACGCCGGCCTCCTCGGCGACCGGGATGACGGCTTCGAGGAAGCGGACGAGATTGCGGCGGAGATCCTCGTGGGTGAGGGACGACTGGTCGGCGATCACCTCGCGGAGCTCGGCGGGCTCGTAGCGCTTGAAGGCGCCGGGAAGGCCGGCCATCACGTTCGCCCAGAGGCGGGCCTTCTCTTCCTCGCTCGCCCCGGCGAACCACCGTTCGGCCCGGTCGAGCACGTCCGCCGAATAGTCCTTCTCCGCGCCGGGACGCTCGAGCATCAGGACGTCGAAGGCGGCGACCTCGTGCATGTTCATGCGGAGCGCGGTGCCGCCGCCCGGCAGGGGCACCGCGAGGTCGGTGCGGGTCCAGTCGAGGATGAGCATGAAGTTGTAGCAGACGGTGCGGATGCCGCAGGCGCCGAGGTTGCGGATGGTCTGCGCGAAGTTCGAATAGAGCCGGTCGAGGTCGCCGCGGCCGAGCTTGATGTTCTCGTGGACCGGAACGCTCTCGACCACGCTCCAGCGGAGGCCCATCGAGGCGTCGGCCTCGATCAGGGCCTTCCGCTCGCGGATCGCCTCGACCGGCCAGACCTCGCCGTAGGGGATATCATGCAGCGCGGTGACGATGCCGGTGGCGCCGGCCTGGCGCGCATGGGCGAGCGTCGCCGTGTCCCTCGGTCCGAACCACCGCCAAGTCTGCTCCATGCCTTCCCCGCTTCCGGCCGCGCGCGGCCTCTTCTGGTCTGGGCGACCGATACTGGACTGTACCATGGTAGTCAACGAGCCGGCGGGCGCGCGGGGGGCATCGCCCCGCGCGCCACGGCGGGAAGGGGACGCGCGCGGGCTACTCCACGTCGACGTGCATGAAGGTGAAGGGTTTCGCCTCGACGAAGTCCTTCGCGGCATTGCCCGAGTGGATGACGCCGCCGGCGAGGGGCAGCTTCCGGACCGGAGCGCCGGGCGACAGGTCGAGGTCGGCGAGCGGGACCCAGAAGGTGTTGGGGCTCGTCGAGGAATCGAAGAAGTAGACCCTGTTCTTCTGGTCCGAGACGGTCCGCCAGATCGTCGAGGAGATGTTGGGCTGGCCCGGCGTGGTGATGCCGAGCGGCACCGACACCGAGCGCATGACGCTGAGCACGCTCGCCGCGGCCTGGTTCTGGTAGCTGTGGTCCGGCACCGCGCCGATGTAGCCGGGCGCCACGTCGGTCGGGATCGCCCCGATCAGGAACGAGGCGCGGGCGAAGCGGTCGGCGGCGCGGTTGGTGCCGGGCAGGAAGGTGAGGCCGCCGATCTCCTGCCAGTAGGAATTGAGCGCGAGCTGCTGGTCGTAGGTCGGCGAGTTGGTGAGCACGTTGTACTGCTTGCCGTGGTGGATGACGAGCTTGCCGGCGATGTACTCGAAGATCGCCGAATCGCCGCTCGCGTCGGAAATCGCGAGGTGGAGCTGGGCGGTCTTGCCGTTGGGCAGCTCCGCGGTCACCACACGGAACGGCTCCTTCTCGAGGGCCGAGACCGCCTCGTCGACGCTGGCGAAATTGTCGAGGACGTACTGGGCCCAGAGCGCCATCGACAGCGGCGGCTTGCCCTCGCTCGTCCCGTAGTCCGACTCGGCGAGGAAGAGGAGGTTGGCGACGAGGCCCGCCTCGTTCATGCCGTCGGCAGAGCCGAGCTCGTAGCCCGAGGCGATGAGGCTGCCGTATTTCGAGGTCCATTTCGGGGAGTTGGGGCCCGCGGCGCCGTCGCGCTCCATGCCGGCGGGGAAGGCCCAGAGGTTGGTGTGCATGTCCTCCGCCCAATCCATCGAGCGGCCGGTGATGACCGTGTCGTCGGCGCCGGTGTAGACGGCGCGCGTGCAGGCGTCGGCAGGGGCGAGGGCGACGCCTGTCAGGATGGTGGCTGACAGGACGGTCGCCAGGGATCGGTTGCGGATCATGGTTGTCTCTCTGGTGGCCTCGGCTCCCCCCAGCGGGAGACCCGTGTTGAACACCGCTTCGCGGGCGAGCGCAATCGTGGCCTCGTCCCGCCCGTGGCGCGGGGCGGAGCGCGTTGCCGGTTTGACAGCCGGTTGTCGCAGATATATCGTTCTACCATCTGTCCTGGCGAGCCATCTGTCCGCGTGTGGCGTATGAGGGGTTCTCAAGGTATAACGTTCTATCTCGGGAGGATCGAATGAACCGCAGGAAGTTCCTACTTACGACGGCGCTTGCCGCCGGCGTGCTGGCGATGCCCGGTGCTCTCGCCAGGGCCTTCGCCCAGGCGCCCGCCGATGCCAAGATCGACTGGAAGCAGTTCGACGGGACCGAGATCGACGTCCTCCTGTCGCGCCACCCCTGGCAGGAATCGATCGAGCCGCTGATCCCGGAGTTCGAGGCCCTGACCGGCATCCGGGTCAACGTCACCAAGCTGCCCGAGCAGCAGTTCATCACCAAGGTCTCGGCCGACCTGACCGCCGGCTCCTTCGCCTTCGACGCCTTCATGACCCAGTTCTACGAGGCGCCGAAGTTCCAGAAGGAGAAGTGGACGGCCGCGCTCGACGGCTTCCTCGCCGACCCCAAGCTCACCGATCCCGCCTGGTACGACTGGGACGACTTCTTCCCCGGCGCCCGCGAGATCGCGACCATCGGCGGTTCCTATGCGGACCGCGTGGCGATCACCTCGGAGGCGCAGGTCCTTGTCTACCGGACCGACGTGCTCGAGGCTGCGGGGGTGGCGGTGCCGACCTCGTTCGACGAGCTGCTCGCCGCCTGCGCCGCGATCAAGGAGAAGGGCGGCGGGGTCTATCCGATCACGCTGCGCGGCGGCGCCGCCAACTGGTGGCCGCTCTACGGCGTGGTGCGCTCCTATGGCGGCAACTACCTCGATGCCGAGCACAAGCCGGTGATCGGCAGCGCCGAGTCGAAGGCCGCGGTCGACACCTACGCCAGGCTGGCCCAGTTCGCGCCGCCGGGGATCACCAATTCCGACTGGGACGAGATCAACACGGCGATGCTCTCGGGGCAGGCGGCGATGTTCCTCGATTCGTCCGTCGTCTTCGGCCGGCTCGAGGATCCCGCGATCTCGACGGTGGTCGGCAAGGTCGGCGTCGCGCCGTTCCCCGCCGGTCCGGCCGGCCCGCACGGCAACTCGCACTACTGGTCGATCTCGATGGCCGAGGCCTCGCAGAAGAAGGAAGCCGCCTGGCTCTTCATCCAGTGGGCGACCTCCAAGCCGGTGCAGGCCGCGCTCGCCCTCAAGGGCGTGCTCGGGCCGCGCGCCTCGGCCTGGAAGGTCGAGGGGCTGGCCGAGGAGTTCCCGCAGCAGTTCCTCGACGCGGTCTCCACCACGCTTTCGACGGCGGTCATTCCGCCCGCGGTCGAGCAGTTCTACGAGCTGATGGATCCGCTGCGCGCCGCCGTCCAGGAGGTGATCCTCGGCAACGAGACCGCCGCCGCCGCCCTCGACGGCGTGCAGGAGGCATGGAACAAGATCCTCGGCTAGACCGCGAGGACCCGTCCCGGCGGCTGCCTCCCGGCCGCCGGGACAACTTCCTGACGCGGCCGATGAGGGCAGGGCGCCCGCTTCAGGAGCAAGAATCCGCATGATCGGCAGCCGACGCTTTGCCGTCCTGTTCACGGCGCCGCTCACCGTCGCCCTGCTGGCGCTGCTCATCTACCCGCTGGTCAGCACCGTCGTGCTCGCGTTCCGGACGCCCGAGGGCGTGGTCGGCATCGCCAATTTCGCCGCCGTCTTCACCCAGGGCGGCTTCGGCCAGGTGCTCGGCAACACCGTGGTCTTCACCCTCGGCTCGACCGCCCTCAGCCTCGTCCTCGGCTTCTCGATGGCCTACGCCATGGACTTCATCGAGGTCGGGCGGCGCTGGCTGGTCTCGGTGTTCATGCTGCCGCTGGCGATCATGCCCGTGGTCTCGGGCCTCACCTTCGGCATGATGCTCAATCCCGCGCTGGGCGTCGTGAACCAGACCCTCCTCCAGCTCGGCATCGCCGGCCCGGGCTGGGCGACCGACACCACGACGGCGCTGCTCACGGTCATCCTCATCGACGTGTGGCAATGGACCCCGTTCTGCTTCGTCATCCTCCATGCCGGCTTCCGTTCGCTCTCGTCGGAGCAGCGCGAGGCGGCGCGGGTCGACGGCGCGAGCGCGTTCCAGGAGCTCTTCCACGTGTCGCTCCCCATGCTCCGCAACATCGTGATCATCACGACCGTGTTCCGCTTCATGGACGCCTTCAAGGCGTTCGACACGATCTACATCGTCACCCAGGGCGGCCCCGGGCGCTCGAGCGAGACGCTGATCATCCGGGCGTTCATGGAGGGCTTCCGCTTCTACAAGCCGCACACCATGGCTGCGATCGGTATCCTCCTCCTCGTCGTCACCATGGTCTCCACCCGTTTCGTCGGGCGGATGCTCGACCAGAGGAGCGCCTGACCGTGACCACGCCCATCCGGACCCGGGTCTTCGCCTATCTGTGGCTGGGGCTCTGCGTTCTCGTCTTCATGGCGCCGATCGCCTGGATGGTGCTCCAGTCGCTCAAGAGCCCCATCGACGCGATCGCGGTGCCGCCGAGATTCATCTTCACGCCCACCCTCGACAACTACGTCGCCGTGCTCACCTCGCGCGGCTTCCAGGAGGCGTTCCTCGGCAGCCTCACCGTCGCGGTGTTCTCGGTCGGCATCGGCCTCGTGCTCGGCGTCCCCTTCGCCTACGCGCTGGCGCGGCTTCCGGTGCCGGGCAACGAGGAGATCAGCCACTTCATCCTCTCGACCAAGATGCTGCCGGCGATCGTGGTCATCGCGCCGCTGGTCCAGGTCTACCGGCAGCTCGGCATCCTCGACACCCATGTCGGCCTCATCCTCGCGCACATCCTGATCGTGCTGGCGGTGATCGTGTGGGTGATGCGCGGCTTCTTCGAGGGCCTGCCGCGGGCGCTCGAGGAAGCGGCCATGGTCGACGGCGTGTCTCTTCCGCGCACCTTCGTGTCGGTCATCCTGCCGGTGGCGGTGCCGGGGCTGGTGACGGTCGCCGCGCTCAGCTTCATCCTGTCGTGGAACGACCTGTTCTTCGCCCTGACGCTGACCAGCTCGAAGGTGAAGACGCTGCCGCTGTTCATGGGCACCGAGTACGTCGGCTTCCTCGCCGTCGACTGGGGCAAGCTGTCCGCCGCCGGCCTTCTCGCCATCGCGCCGATCGTCGTCCTCGTGCTGGTGCTCCAGCGCTACCTGGTCCGCGGCCTCGCCATGGGCGCGGTGAAGTGAGCGTGATCCTCGCCTGCGACGTCGGCACGTCGAGCCTCAAGCTCGCCGCGTTCGATGCCGACGGGCGCCTGCTCGCGGCGACCCAGCACGGCTACCCGACGGAGACGCCGCACCCGGGGTGGACCGAGCAGGATCCGGAGGACTGGATCCATGCCCTTGCCGCGGCGGTCGCCGACCTCGCCGCCGGGGGCCACGTGGCGCGCGCCGAGGCCATCGCCTTCACCGGCCAGATGTCGGCGGTGGTGCTCGCGGGGGACGACGGGACCGCCGTCCGCCCCGCGATGATCTGGTCCGACACGCGGGCCACCGCCGAGGCCGACGAAATCGGCGCCGAGGTGGGGCGGGAGGCGCATGTCGACCTCACCGGCAGCCCTCCGGGGGCCACCTATCCCGCGGCGAAGATGCGCTGGCTCGCGCGGCACGAGCCCGGGTCGCTCGGCCGCGCGCGGACGATGCTCCAGCCCAAGGACTTCATCATCGCCCGGCTGACGGGTGTCGCGGCCATCGACCCCTCGGACGCCTCCTGCACGGGCTTCATGGACATCGCCCGCGACCGGTGGGACGAGGGGCTCGCCGGCGCGGGCGCGCATCTCCTGCCGGAGATCCGCCCCTCGGCGTCGGTGGTCGGCCGGGTGAGAGCAGAAGCGGCGTGGTCGGGGCTGCCGGCGGGCCTCCCCGTGGTCCTCGGCGGCGGCGACGGTCCCGTCACCGCGCTCGGCGTCGGGGCGGCGGCGTCGGGGCGCATCTATGCCTGCCTCGGCACGAGCGCCTGGATATCGGAGATCGCGGCAGGCCCCTCGGCCGACCCCGGGCGGCGGCTGATCAGCTATCGCCACGTCGTCCCCGGCCTCCATGCCGTGACCGGATCGACGCAGAACTGCGGCAACGTCCTCCAGTGGCTGGCGGGCCGGGTCGCCGGCGCCGCGACGTGGCGGGACACGCTCGAGGCCGATCTCGCGGCGGTGCCCCCGGGCTCGGAAGGGCTGCTCTTCATCCCCTACCTCCACGGCGAGCGGGCGCCCTGGTGGGACCCCGGGATCCGGGGCGCGCTGCTCGGCATCGACCCCAGCCACGGCGCCTCCCATTTCGTGCGCGCGACGATCGAAGGCATCGGCTTCGAGCTCCGGCAGATCCTCGACGTGTTCCGCGCCGCCGGGGGCGCCCGCCCGCCCCTTGCCATCGTCGGCGGCATCTCGGAGAGCGCCGCGGTCCGTCGCCTCCTCGCCGAGATCCTCGGCATGCCGGTGGCGCCCGTCGCGCAGGGCGGTCAGGCGACAGTCCGTGGTGCCGCCATGCTCGGCGCCATGGCGCTCGGCATCGCCGGCGTCGGTGACGTGGCGCGATGGGTCGAGGTCGGCGCGGCGATCGTGCCGGAGACGGAGGCGGACCCGCGGCTCGAAAGGGCACGCCGCGGCTTCGATGCGGGCTATGCGGCGCTCGTCGCGATCCGCACGGCGATGGACGGTTAGGCTGCCGGAAGATCGAGCCGGAGGTATTCGACCACCGGCGCGAGCAGATGGTAGAGGATTCCGGCGGGAACGCGATCGGCCGCGGGCCTGCCCGCGAGGTCGAAGCGGTCGATCCAGAGGCCCGGCCGGGGCCGGTCGAGATACACCTCCAGCATCCGCCCGGCCATGGCGTCGCCCTTGGTGAGGAAGCCGCGGTCGCCGCTCGCCCCGAACTCGACCAGGCAGGCCTTGAGATACTCGGTCTGCGGCCAGAGCCGGCAGCCGTCGCTCACCGGGCGTCCGGTCGGGTCGACCTCGTCCAGGAGGAAGCCGCCCTGCGTGGTGCCGATGTGCTCGGCGGCGCCGAAGAGGAGCGCGGCGTGCCGCGCCACCGGCTGGCCCGACGCGCGCTCGTAGCGGCGGAGGAGCCAGACCCATTCCATCATGTGGCCCGGGTCGAGGCGGTCGGAGCGCCACGCCTCGCCGGTCTCCCAGCGCGGTCCGAAGAACTCGCGGAGCGTGCCGATCTCCTCGTCGAAGAACCGGGTGCGGAAGAGCGCGACGATCTCGGCGGCGCGGGCGAGGTGGCGCGGCTCGCCGCCCGTCTCGTAGAGGGCGAGGCACGCCTCGAGGAGGTGCATGTGCGGGTTCTGCCGGCGCGGCAGCTCGTGGCGGTCGCTCTCCGCCCAGCCGCCAGCGGGCGCCGCCATCAGCACGTCGATGGCCGCGAGCGTCTCGTCGGCCCAGCGCCGGTAGGCCGCTTCGCCCGTCGCCTCGGCCATCCAGGCGAGGGCGTGGAGCGCGAAGGCGTGGTCGTAGAGGTCGCGGCGGGGGTCGGCGACGCCGCCGTCGGGAGCGAGGCGATGGGCCCAGCCCGGCACGCCTCCGGTGCCCCACGCGCGGGCCCGGATGCTCGCCATCGCCGTTCCGGCCGCGGCGAGCGCCGGCGCGCGCGGGAGGAGGCCGAGGACGGCGGCGTGGGCGAAGACATAGGCTTGCCGCATGTGGGTGCGGACCCGGAGGTCGCAGGCCGCGTCGGGCGTGCCGTCGAGGCGGAGCCGCTCGCGGAAGAGACCGGTGGCCGGGTCGAGGCTGCGCTCCTGCCAGAACGGAAGCGTCGTGCGGACCCAGTCGACGTAGCGCGCGAGGCTCATGTCTTCTCCCGGCGATGCGTGCCGGTCGAGGCGCGCGGGACGAGGCGGGGGCGGAGGATCACCGACTGGAGCGCCGCCTCGGGCTCCTCGATGCGCTTGAGCAGCATGCGCGCCGCCTCGGCCCCGAGGGCGCCCGGCGTCACCGACATGGTGGTCAGCGGCGGCTCCCAGTCCCGGGCGCTCGAGATGTCGTCGAAGCCGACCACCGACACGTCCCGTCCCGGCACGAGCCCGAGCTGCCGGAGGCCGATGGTGACGCCGAAGGCGACGATGTCCTGGTGGCAGACGACGGCGCTGACGTCGGCGCGGGCGAGCAGCGTGCGGATCCCCTCCGAGCCGGCCGCGATGGTCGAATCGGTGGGCTCGATCCATGCGTCGTCGGGATGGATGCCGGCGTCGGCGAGCGCGCCGCGCCAGCCCGCCAGCCGTTCCTCGCGCGACTGCGATCCCGGATTGCCGCCGATGAAGCCGATGGCGCGGTGGCCGAGCGCGACGAGGTGGCGGGTCGCCTCGGCGCCGCCGACTTCATTGTCGACGCCGACGTGGTCGAACGTCGCCGAGATGCCCTTCCGGAGCAGGCCGACGGTGGGCGGCGCATGCTTCTGCCACTCGGCGATCGCCTTCGCCGTCATGTGGCGCGTCGGGCAGAGGATGGCGCCGGCCATCATGTTCTCGCGGAGCATGGTGAGAAAGCGCGACTGGCGCTGGGCGTTGTCCTCGACCTCGACCAGCATCGGGAAGAAGCCGGCGCCCTCGAGGACGCGGACGGCACCGGCGGTGAGCTCGGCGAAGAAGGGATTGGAGAAGCTCTCGATGGCGATGCCGACGGTGTCGGAATGCCCGGCCCGGAGGTTCGCCGCGGCGCGATTGTAGATGTAGCCGATCTCGTTGATCACCTTGATGACGCGCTGGCGCGTCTCGGCCGAGATGCGGCCCGAGCCGCGGAGCACCTGGGAGACGGTCGCGCGCGAGACGCCGGCCGCCTCGGCGACGTCGTTGATGTTCATCCGCTCCTTCATGGTGCCGCCGCGTCCCTCCCGTTCATCCCTCGCGCTGCGGGATGTTGCTGTGGAACGCCCCGCGGGGAAAGCCCCGTCAGATCCGGACCGAGGCGCGGAGGGTCGCATGCTCGCCCGGGCCGTCGGGCCTGATGCGGTAGCGGCCGACGGCGGCGGGCACGATGAACGTCTCGGCATAGGCGACCGCGAAGGGCGCGAAGGCGCCGCTCGGGCTCTCGACCACGGCGCGGCTTCCCGCCACGAGGTTGACGACGTGGACGGAGCCGCCGGTGTCGTGCTCGACCGGGCCGGTGAACCAGTGCCGCCGGGTCTCGATGAACTCGAGCGGATGGAGGCCCGTCCGCTCCTCGCGCCAGCCCTCGCCGCTGGCGATCGCCTCGACCCGGCCGACGAGATTGTCCTCGACCCAGGCGGTGTCGCGCTCCTCGCGGAGCACGCGGAGGCCGTGCTCGAGATGCACCGGGCGGGGCTTGCCGTCGAGGCCGATGCGGCCCCAGTCCCAGAGCTTGAAGGTGAAGATGAACGGCGTGGCGCTGATCTCGAGCACGACGCAATCGTGCCCCGAGCAGTGGACGGTTCCCGCCGGGATCGAGAAGTGATCGTGCTTCCGCGCCGGGAGGCGGTTGACGTAGCGCTCGACGTCCGGGTGCGGGCCGCCGGCCTGCGCGGTCTCGATAGCCGCGGCGAAGTCGGGGACGGACGCGCCGGTCTTCAACCCGAGATAGACCGCGGCCTCCGGACCCGCCTCGAGGATGTAGTAGCTCTCGTCCTGAGTATAGGCCATGCCGAAGGCGTCGTGGATGTATCCGGTGTCGGGGTGCACCTGGAGCGAGAGGTTGCCGCCGCCGATGGTGTCGAGGAAATCGAACCGGATGGGAAACTCGGGGCCGAAGCGGGCATGGACGCGGGGGCCGAGGAGCGCCTCGGGGTGGCGGAGCACGAGGTTCTGGGCCGGGATCTCGGTCACCACCGGGCCGAACGCGAGGCGGAGGCTGTTCTCCTCCGGCACGCAGTCGAAACCCCAGGCGTAGTTGGGCGCCTCGGCCGGAAGGTCGAACTTCTCGCGCATCCACTGGCCGCCCCAGACGCCGGGATCGAAGAACGGCACGACCCGGAACGGCCGGTGGACCAGTCCCGCCAGCGCCGATCGCATCGCGGGTCCGTGCACCAGCCGCGGGCCGTCCGCCTCGGTGGTGTCGAGGAAGAAGTCGACCCGGTCGTAGAGCGCCATCTTGTGGCGGTCGGCCGTGCGCCACTCGACGAAATAGCCGCGCTTGTATTTCCGGAGGAAGTCCTCGTGCGGATTGTGCGCCGTCCAGTTCGGCATCCCGGCGCGCATCCGGCGCTGGATCTCCCAGCGCGGCATGTCGGCATAGACCAGCACGTCGCCGGGATGCACCAGCGCCGCGCCGGTGCCGATGACCACGGCCGGGCGCCCGGCGGCGCGGGCCGCCTCCACCCGCTCCGCGAGGCGGGCCAGCCGCGCCCGGTCGAAGAACTCCGCCATGCGGAACGGCGCGAGGTATCCGAAGACCCGGTCCTCGGTAAGGAAGCGCGCCAGCATCGCCTCGATCTCGGCGGCGGGCTTCAGCGCCTCCGCGGGATCGACCAGCTCGACGGCGTCCCCGCCAAGGGCGGCGACGATTTCGTCACGGCGGGCTCCCGGATAGAGTTCGACGACGGTGACCGCGGCCGTCCCGGCCCGGTCGGCCGCGGCGCGGATTGCGGCTGCCGACGCCGGCCATCCGTGGGCGGCATCGTCCGCCCTGGCGCCCGGAATCTGGATCGTCGGAAACTTGTCGTATGCGGCGGCTGTCATGGAACTTTGGTTGAACGATATATCGATCGATGCTCTAACAGACCCGTTGAATTGCGTCAAATATGGCCAACCAACTCAGCAATGTAGCTGGCTGAAATGATAGAACGGTATATCAGATGAACATTCCGGGCTTCGCCGTCCACTTCGGCGCCGGCGCTTTGGGCCGCGGCCTCGTCGTGCCGCGTCTCGCGGCCGCCGGCTGGGCGGTCGCCCTCGTCGATCCCGACCGCGCGCTGGTGGCGGCGCTGACGGAGGCCGGCGGCTACCCGCTCGCGGTGACCGACGGGACGCACCGCGCGGTGAGCGACGTGCCCGTCGCCGCCGCTCTCGCGCCCGGCGATCCGGCGCTGGCGGAGCTCGCGGCGGCCGCCCGGCTCGTGACGACCGCGGTGCGGCGGGAGAACCTCGGCCGCGTGGCCGCCGCGTTGGTGTCGGCATGGAACGCGGGGGGCATGCCGGAGACCGTCGCCGTCGTCGGCTGCGAGAACGTCGAGCGGGTCGACGAGGTGCTGGCGGCGGCGTTCGAGGAGGCGGGGATCACGCCCGCCCAGAGGGCCCGCCTCGTCTTGCCGCGCACGGTGGTCGACCGCATCTGCGCGGCCGACTGGCCCTCGGGGCTCCTCGTCACCACCGAGCCGTTCAACGAGCTGGCGGCCGCGGAACCGGCGGCGCTTCCCGGGATCGACGCCGTGGCCGACATCGACGCCCGGTTCGCGCGGAAGCGGTACCTCGTCAATACCTTCGCCGACGCAAGCGCCGTGCTCGGCGCCGCCCGCGGCCACCGGACGCTCGCCGAGGCGGTGTCGGATGCCGGGATCGCGCGCCAGATCGCACCGCTCCTCGCCGCGCTCCGGCTCCATCTCGAGCTGGCCCACGGCTTCGCCGGCGACGCGCTCGAGGCCTATCTCGACCAGAGCCGCCGGCGTCTCGCCAATGCGGCGATCCCCCGGCGCCTCGAGACGGTATCGCGCGATTTCGGGCGGAAGCTCGGGCCGACGGAGCGCTTCGCCGAGCCGCTGATCGACCTCGAATCGCGGGGCCGCCTCGACGACCGGGCCGTGGCGGTGATCGCCGCGCTCGTGCGCGCCGCCGTGCCGGCGCCGGCGATGCGGGCGGCGCTGGCGGACGCGGGCGCGTGTCCCGATCCGGCGGCGTCCCGCTTCTACGCGCGCCTTCGGACGGCGCTCGCGGCCTGAGTCGGAAGACGTCCTTCCGGCTCTTGCCGGCGGGCAGGTTGTTGGGGATGCCCCGGCAGGTTTCTGGACCCCCGTTGCGATTGACGGTACACGTTTTCGGCGGACGGCGCGTATCGGGAAGTGCAGTGATGTTCGGAGTACCGCGGATCCGGCCCGGCCTTGCGGCCCTGTGTTGCGCCATCGCGATCATGGCGGGCTGCACGACCTCGCGCTTCGAGCAGACGCCGCCCGCCGCCGGCACCTCGGTCTCCGCCCCGGTCCGCGGCGAGGCGGCCAAGTTCGCCTTCGCCCCGATCGAGGACGTACCCGTCCCGATCCTCCAGGCGATGTCGAACGCGCTCAACCAGGAGGCGGTCGCCAAGCGCGTCGGCGTCGTGCCGGCCACCGATCCCGCCGCCGTCTACACCGTGCGCGGCTATCTCTCGGCGGTGGCGGAGGGGCCCAACGCCAAGCTCGTCTTCGTATGGGACGTGACGGACCGCCAGGGGACGCGGCTCCATCGCGTCACCGGGCAGGAGATCGGCGGGGCCTACCGCAACAACGATCCCTGGACCGGGATCGGCGTGGCCAACATCAACGAAGCGGCCCGCAAGACCATGGAATCACTGGCGGCCTGGGTGAAATAGTGCCCTGTCGCATCGCAACGTTTGCACTCGCGAAATGGTCTTGTTACATACCGGCGCCCTCGTCGGCGGCGAGCCCCGTCGCCCAGCGCCAGAGCCATCCGGGCCACTCACATGAAACTCGTTGCCGGCAATTCCAACCGCGCCCTCGCCGAGGCGATCAGCACCTATCTCGAGCTGCCGCTCGCCAAGTGCATGGTGAAGCGTTTCGCCGACCAGGAGATCTTCGTCGAGATCATGGAGAACGTCCGCGGCGAGGACGTCTTCGTGATCCAGTCGACCAGCTACCCGGCCAACGACCACCTGATGGAGCTGCTGATCATCATCGATGCGCTCCGCCGGGCCTCGGCGCGGCGCATCACGGCGGTGCTCCCCTATTTCGGCTATGCCCGCCAGGACCGGAAGCCGGGCCCGCGGACGCCGATCTCGGCGAAGCTCGTCGCCAACCTGATCACCCGCGCCGGCGCCGACCGGGTGCTGACGCTCGACCTTCATGCCGGGCAGATCCAGGGCTTCTTCGACATCCCCACCGACAACCTGTTCTCGGTGCCGGTGACGGTCCGCGACATCAAGGAGCACCACGACCTCTCCAACATCACGGTGGTCTCGCCGGACGTCGGCGGCGTGGTGCGCGCCCGGGCGCTGGCCAAGCGGATCGACGCCCCGCTCGCCATCGTCGACAAGCGGCGCGAGCGGCCCGGCGAGTCCGAGGTGATGAACGTCATCGGCAACGTCGAGGGGCGCAACTGCATCCTCTTCGACGACATCATCGATTCCGGCGGCACGCTGTGCAACGCCGCCGACGTGCTGCTCGAGAAGGGGGCGAGCTCCGTCCTCGCCTACTGCACCCACGGCGTGCTCTCGGGCGGGGCGGTGGCGCGCATCGTGGCGAGCCGCATCGGCGAGCTGGTGATCACCGATTCGATCATGCCCACCGAGGCGGTGAAGGCGGCGCCGAACATCCGCGTCTGCGGCATCGCCAACCTGATCGGCGAGGCGATCGCCCGCACCGCCCACGAGAAGTCGGTGTCGAGCCTTTTCGACTAGAGAATCTTCTCCTCGCCTGCGGCGTGGGCGATGACCTCGCGGCTGGTGATGCCGGCGTCCTTCGCCACCGCCGCCCATGGCGCCATGTGCGGCGCCTTGCCGTGCGCCTCGAGCGCCGCCCAGTCCCGCCAGCGCTCGACGATGCGGATCGTGCCGGGATCGTTGATGTCTTCGGCGAAGGCATAGAGCAGGCAGCCGTCCTCCTTCCGCGTCGCATCGACCAGCGAGCGGATGTGGGGGCGAAGCTCGGCCACCTTCTCGGGCGACACGCGGATATGGCCGGTAACGAGGATCACGAGGCTTTCCTTCCCTGCGGATATGGATCGGCCGGAGGGATACGCGATGGCGGGCACGAAGGCGAGGGCCTTGCCGCCGCGACGTCGCGCGCCTAGGTTACATGTAACCGGAGGGAGCATGCCGTGGCCGGAGCGAATGCGAGGAAGTCGTCCCGCGACAAGGTGCGGGCTCATCGGGAGCGCCTCCGGGCACAGGGGCTGCGTCCCGTCCAGATCTGGATTCCCGATACGCGCACGCCCGAGTTCGTCGCCGAAGCGCGACGCCAGTCCCTGGCAGCGGCCAACAGTCGGACCGCGGCAGACGACCAGGCGTTCGTGGACGCGGTTTCAGAACTGTTGGAAGACGCTGGGTGAAGCGCGGCGAGCTATGGACGGTGGCGGGCGCCGGTGACTATGCCGGAAAGCCGCGTCCCGCTCTCATCCTCCAGGACGACCTCTTCGATCGCACCGATTCGGTGACGATCTGCATCACCACGACCACCGACATCGGTCCTGCGGCATTCAGGGTGCCCATCGTCCCCTCGCCGACCAACGGCTTGCAGATGCCCTGCTTCCTGATGGCCGACAAGGTCACCACGGTGGGCCGTGGGAAGCTCGGTCGGCGGATTGGAACTGCATCCGCGCCGACGCTGGCCGATGTCGGCCGCGCCGTCGTCGTGTTCCTCGGACTCGCCGGCTGAGCCTCAGTCCGGCGTCCGGGTTGCCCGGTCCAGTGCCTGCTCCGTCTCGCTGCGGTCGTCGAGGCGGGCATCGGCGTCGAGCATGGCGCCGGCCGCGGCCGGTGCGATCGCCGGGCCGAGCAGGAGCCCGGCGCATCCCGGCGCTTCGGGTGGACGATGTCGCCGTCGCCCTCGGCCTCGATCGAGGCGGGTTCGGGCCCGGACTCGCGGATCGGCTCGGGGGCGGGTTCGGGCTTCGGCTTGCGGTCGGTCATGGCGTGCTCCTCTCCTCCGCCGGGAACGGCCCGCCCCGCCGTCCGGTTCCCGGGCCCTGCTGACAGGCCCTGTCATCCGCCCGTGGGAGTGCCTATCTTGAGGCTCCCCGAAGACCGTCCCGAAGTGCGCCCATGGCCCGCAAGACCACCGGATTCGCCGAAGCTCCCCAGAAGCCGCTGAAGACGTCCCGCGGGACGTCGATGGGCGGCAAGGGGACGGCGCGCGAGCGCGCGGCCGCGGGCCTCAATCCCGTGCC
>Ga0182738_1002076_pt1 | contig 24150 bp, 23 predicted proteins | sample eDN5th30CBELigMG_FD_128876 | JGI IMG/M metagenome (GOLD analysis project Ga0182738, IMG submission 128876) | Enriched Miracle-Growth compost microbial communities from Emeryville, California, USA - eDNA 5th pass 30_C BE-Lig MG (version 2)... ...
CAATCCTGTGGCCGGCTGCGCAACCCGGACCAACTTCGCCGGCCGCCCCGGCAGTAGCGTCAAGACCAAGCATGCACTAACATTCAACCCGGACCACTTCATGGGGGCCGACCATCGCCTCCGGCACATCGTTTGAAGCCTTGGTCGATACATGGCGGCGCAGCCTTGCCCGCACTCAGCTAGCCGACTCGGCGCTGCCTGTCGGCTCGATTTCCAGGTCCCTCGGCTATAGCGATCCCGCGCATTTCGTCCGCGCATTCCGACGTTGGGAGGGCATCACCCCGCTCGCCTATCGGCGAATCGTCGTGGCGCGAAATGGCAATTGAGCGCGGCCAGACTTGTCTCTACGGCAATGGGTAACACTCTTTCGCAGCCTCTCGTTCCGAAGGGGAACGCCCATGCCGAAGTCAGCCGAACGCGTGCAGCCCGCAAACGCCTCGTCCCCCAGCCGCCGGGATGTGATGGCCGGCGGCGGCGCCTTCCTTGCCGCCATGGCGGGACTGTCGCTGCTCGCCGGGCAGGCCCGCGCGGCGGGGACCACGCGCCCTCACATCCTCTACATCATGGCCGACGACCTCGGTTTCGCGGATGTCGGCTTCAACGGCTCGGACATCCGAACGCCCCATCTCGACAATCTCGCTACCGGCGGGGCGAAACTGCATCAATTCTACACGCAGTGCATGTGCACCCCGACACGCGCCGCTCTGATGACGGGGCGCTATCCGCTGCGCTATGGCCTGCAGACCGGCGTGATCCCCTCGGGGGGCAGCTACGGCCTCGCGACGGACGAGTTCCTGCTGCCGCAGGCGCTGCAACAGGCGGGCTACGCCACCGCCCTTGTCGGCAAATGGCATCTTGGCCATGCGGATCAGAAATACTGGCCGCGACAGAGGGGCTTCGACACCTTCTACGGGCCGCTCGTGGGCGAGATCGATCACTTCAAGCACGAAGCGCATGGGGTGACCGATTGGTACCGCGACAACAAGCTGGTCGAGGAAGAGGGTTACGATACCGAGTTGTTCGGCGCCGAGGCCGTTCGGATGATCGGCGGGCACGATCCCGACAAGCCGCTCTTCCTCTATCTGGCTTTCACCGCGCCGCACACGCCCTTCCAGGCGCCTAAGCGCTTTCTCGATATGTATACCGACATCGAGGATCCGTCCCGCCGCACCTACGCCGCGATGATCACCGCGATGGACGAACAGATCGGCAAGGTCGTGAAGGCGCTCGAAACGCGTGGCATGCGGGAAAAGACGCTGATCGTCTTCCATTCCGACAATGGCGGAACCCGCTCGAAAATGTTTGCCGGCGAGAGCGCCGTGTCGGGCGATCTTCCCGCCAGCAACGCACCGTATCGCGAAGGCAAGGGCACGCTGTACGAGGGCGGCACGCGCGTCGTGGGGCTGGCGAACTGGCCAGGCCAGATCCCGCCGGCCGAAGTCGACGCGGCCCTGCATGTCGTCGACATGCTGCCGACGCTCGCGAAACTGGCGGGAGCCGACCTGTCCGCTTCCAAGACGCTGGACGGGCAGGACATCTGGCCGACGCTTGCGTCCGGAAGCACGATCCGCACCGAGCTGGTCTACAATATCGAGCCGACGCAGGGCGCCGTTCGGCACGGGCAATGGAAGCTGCTCTGGCAGGCAGTGCTTCCGCCCAAGATCGAGCTGTTCGACCTCGATGCCGATCCCGGCGAAACCAGGGACGTGTCGCGGAACCATCCCGAGAAAGTGGCGGAACTGCAGGCCCGGGTCGTCGAACTAGCTCAGGCCATGGCCCCGCCGCTGTTCTACGGCAGCGCGCTGAAGCTCACCCTCTCCTCGCCGCTCTCGACGCCCAACGCGGCGCTCTACGAGATGGGACTGGAATCCGACTAGGCCGTCCCGAAGAACCTCTGCAGGATGCAACCGAGCGTGTGTCCCGCCTTGGCGGGATGCACCCGGATCCGGCCGCAGAGCGACGGCCACGGCGGCGGATAGCGTCCTCATCGCGACATCCGCATTCGCCCTGATCGCAGCCGCCCCGGAATGAAATCGATGCAGCTTGGCAATCCCGTGCCGCATCCCGATCGCGCGGATGGGCGGGCACCCGACTGAAATCGTCGCAAATCCCAGGAAGCACGCCGCAACACGCACACGACATGCCAGCCATCAAAAAAGACGGACCACGACAGAATAGGCTGTTGGCTTGATTACGGAGGTGAGTGGCTGGGGAACCTGGAGTTTCAGCGAAGCCCTTTTTCGCCCACATCAAGTCATTGATATCACAAAAAGAACTTGTAATTCATAGGGTTACAGGTAGAAGGGGTGCTAATGTTTGGTGCTAATGTTTGGCACTGGGAGAGGCCCCGATGGCACGGCAAAACAACCTCATGAGACGCGGCGCGGTCTACTATGCGCTTGTCCACATCCCGACGGATCTTCAGGCCGCCATGGGCGGAAAGAAGCAGGTTTGGCGTTCCCTCGAAACAAAGGACTACGGCGAGGCGAAGCGCCGGCTGGCCGCGCACCTCGACCAGTGGATCAGCACCTTTGATGATATGCGCCGTCGCCGCGATCTGTCCGACGCCGACGTAGATGTTGCGGTTTGGCAGCACTACACGGCGAAGGTGGAGGAAGGGGACCGGGAGCGAGCGAGCCGACCGACAGCCGCCGAGATCGATACAGCTATAGATAAGGCGTTCGCTGACGCTCGCCGATCCCGCGCAGCCGACGCCGGTCCTATCGCCATGATCAACGCCATGACGGACGTTGAAGTTCTCGCGAACAAGGCGTCATGGGCTGCACGTCGACGAATTTCCCGGCTCAACCGCCTTCGCGCGGATATTGCCAGCGGCGACACTCGCTTGATCGAGGCCGAAGCCGACCGCTTCCTAGGGGGCAAAGGGCTTAACATCGAGCGTGGCGGCACCCGTTACCGGGAGTTTTGCTTCAAACTCATGCGGGCGGACATCGAGCAGCTTGAACGCTATGCCGAGCGCGACCGTGGCGACTTCACGGGCCAGCCCAAAGATCCGATCATTGTTGAGCCAGTGAACCGCCCGGAACCCATCGGCTCAACTGGCGAATCCATCATGCAGGTTTTCGCCAAGTATCAGGCAGAGAATCCGAACGAGATCCGACCGGAGACTTTCGGACAGGCCCGGCGCGACGTGCAGCACTTCTCCGATTTTGTCGGGCCACGGGTGCGCGCGTCCTCAATCGACAAGCGCATGGTTCGCGAGTGGAAGGAAGTCCTCGCGGAGTGGCCAGTGAAGGCGACCGAGACGGCAGCGTTCAAGGATATGAAGATCCTCGACATTGTGACCAAGAACAAAACCTTGGCCACACCAAAGCCCACACTGACGCGGAACACGATCCGGCGCTATCTCGCCAGCCTCAGCGGTTTCTGCAAATGGCTGAAGACGAATGACTACCTGGACGCGAACCCTGTCGCCGACATGCTGCCGAAGAAGAATGGCCCGGCGAACGAGCGCGACACGTTCACCGATGAAGCACTTACGACCTTGTTCCACTCGCCTCTGTTCACGAGCTGCAAGGGCACAGAATGGCGCGACCTGGACAAGCCGGGCAATGTCGCGGTGCGCGATCATCGCTTTTGGATCCCGCTTATCATGACCTTCAGCGGTGCGCGGCCTGCAGAAGTTGCGCAGCTACACGCTGGCGATGTTCGGCAGGTCGGCGATGTTTGGATTATGGACATCAACGACGAAGACGAGAACAAGAGGACCAAGAACCAGAATTCCAAGCGCGTCGTGCCAATCCATCCCGAACTAGTCCGCATTGGCTTCATAAAGCACTGTCAGAGGATGGCCGACGCCGGGAAGAAGCAGGTATTCCCTGAGGTTAAGATACCGAAGGAGGGGCAGATTGCGGCGCAGTTCTCACGTGAGTTCAATCGTTACCTGACGGACATCGGCGTCAAGACCAGCAGGAAGATCGTCACCTACAGCCTTCGCCACACCGTCACCGATCAGCTTCGGCTCGCCGGTTTCATGGACAACGAGATTGAAACCATCGTCGGTCATGAGAAGCGGACACAGACCAGCAGATACGGAAAGACGCGGGAAGGCACGCTGAAGCTTCGCGTCGAGCTTGTGAATTCCATCACCTATCCGAACCTCAACCTGTCGCATCTATATCGACCATGACGAACCATAGAGGCGGCTCAATCATGCATAATTCATCAACTTTTGGCCACTTAGCCAAGCATAGAGCGGGACATGGTTGATCGCCAACCAGATGGCGACTGGCCTCCTTCGGCTTTGCCTTTGCACCTGACTCGACCGCTGGCGGAGCGCCGGTCGGCACCTATAGTGAGGGGGTGAGAGTGAGCGTAGTGATATCAAACAACCGCCCCCCTTCGGAAGGATCACCTCATAGCAGGACACTGTTACCTGGCGGCGACCGGCGCCCCGGTCAAAGACGCGCTCAATGAGAACGACACGCACACGATCGAGACATTGAACTGGCGGTGAGCAGCCGAACGACCTGTTCTTTGGTCTCCCGCCTTCCCCTTCCTTCTCGTGTTCGTACTTCGCCCCCTATATGCCCCTCAGTTTTCTATCAGCGGGGACGACCCCATCCTAGCTGCGGGTCGTAAACGTTCGCCGACAAGGGAATGGGAGCAGGAGCCTCAATCTCCCCCTTCCCAGTCTTTGAGCTCTTCAGGTGTCAGTGGGGCGAGGGCTTGCTCAAGCGACAAGCTTCCTTTGCCTTGGAGATGACCAAGCTTCCGTCGCGGCTTGGGGCAGCCTTCGGCGTTCAAGAGACTTGCCAGGGCCATAATCCACTCAATGACTTCAGCACTGAGTTCAATTTCGACCGTCGTACGGGTGCCAGTCATGCGACTTTTGACCCGACGGGAACCAGCCTGTCGAGCGATTCGTGCTTTGGAGCCTTTAAGCTGCCAACTCTTCATTCGGAATTCCAACTGACGCATGGCCGGTAACGGTTCAACAGAAGATTGGCGATTATTCGGAAAGAATAGCGCGGACATTGAGGGTGGGAGGGGAATTTTGATCCTATGCACATTCGCCGGCAAGGCCGTAGAGCTTGTATTGTCACTACGTGAAGCGAATAGGGCTGAGGCTCGATTGTCGACGGGAGCTCAAATCGACACGTCGAGTTCATCAACGCCGTCGCCTTTCCGAACCTCTATCTCGCGCACCTATAAAGACCGTGATTGCGACTGAGATCGGCTGCTTTTGTTGAAGGCCGTCCCTTCTCGAGCCCAAAAGGTCATCATCGGCAGCGCAAATACCCTCCCGAGCTCCAACGAGATCAGCTGTATTCTACTCAAACAAATACAGCAGAGGAGCTTACATTGTTGAATGAGCATAACATTGAGCAACTGATCCAGCGATTAGCACATGACGGCCTCTGCGTCGGGAAAGAGAGAGTCGGTTTCAGTATGGATACTTATGCTGGGGTCAAGGATTTCAGCACGGGTCCACTTGGCGACAGTTCCTCTGGCTCCGGCACCGTCGCTTGCATCGCCGGTCACAGCTACCTTATGGCAACGGGCGTCACCGTCCAGGAGGCAATGGCCGCGACCGACGGGGAAACGATCGAGACCGTTGCCGCCAATTTCCTCGGGTTGACCCGCGACCAGGCGAACGACCTGTTTTTCGACCTGCCAGAGGAGATAGCCCTGATGGATGTGAGCGTCGAGCAGGCGATAGGGACCCTCAAGCGCTTGCTCGATAAGGGCGAGGTCCGATGGCTCGCCGCAAGCCCGATGCAGCAGTAACCGGCAACAGGGAGGCTGCCTCGCAGGCCGGCACAGCGCCGAACCGCACGATTGGCAGTTTCCGCTCCGCACTCAATGCATGGCGAGCCCGCGGGAAAGGCAACCACGAAATCGGGGCCCATAGGCTAGGATACCCGGACGCATCGCCTGCCTTGACGAGGAGTGGCGTCCGTGAACAAGACGTCTAGTCGGCCAGCTCTTCCCCGTAGACTTTTGCGAGGCTCCTGGCACGCGAAGAGATGGTGTCCACGAGGCGATCCACGATTTCGTGAGTGATCCCCTCCGCCCGCATTGTGGCAGCACAGTCGGACACCATGTCTGGCATAACCGCCACCTGGTGGCGGATAGTGCGCATCGTAAACTGGCTGCTCACCTTGGCCGATGATGCACAACGCTCCCAATACCGGGGCATGATGCCGTCGAACTCGTAGGTTTTGTCGATCTTCATCGCCAGCTTCAGGTCACGGATCTCGGCCTGGATCTCGCCCTCGCCGAGGTGTGGAAGGATGCTCGATATGTCGTAGAGTGGAGCGAGGCGCGCTTCGCTCTGGGCGCCCAGGAGCATCGAGTAGTTCTTCGCATGCGCGTCGGTGCCGCCGATGATCCAGTTGAAGATGTTGGCTTCCATGAAAGTCTGCCTGTCACTGACGGGATCCTTAGAAGCCGACAGTACCTTAGTGGAGATCGGCACGATGCCGGGACCGCCCTGGTTCTCGTATTTGAGCGTCGGCATGACCGACAGCGCCTGACACATGTCCTCCTGATGAATACGAATGGTTCTTCCGTCGACATATCTGCGGTCGTATCGCTCGACGACGATTGCCTTTTCACCGGCAAACTCGAGAACTTGGCTATGCGCAGCATCCATCCCCAGCATCCGTGCGAGCTGCAGGCAGAAATGCTCGTTCTCTGTGTGCCCGTGAAGGTGCGGCATGGGCGGCTTGAAGATGTGCGTCGTCGGAGTGTCGCCCAGCGGGATACCCCACTGGCCAGTGTCCTTGTTGAAGTGAAAAGCAGTCTTTGCCTGGGCGCCGGCCAAGCTGAACTGCCCAGGGTCGCCAATCCGCCGCGTCGCTGATCCGTCCCGACGCAGGTCGCGCAGGCGATCGCCAAGCTGCTCGTCGGTGAGGAGTTGTACGTCCTCTCCTCGGGATATCTCGTCAGCATGGGGAAGGAACTGCACGGCGCCAGCGCAGTCTCGGCCGACATTCTTGAGTAGCGCGAATGGGTTCCGCGCAGAGACCTGGAATCTCTGCGCCCATCTGGCTAGAGTCTGCTCGTTGTCCGGCAGCAGCCCCCACAGGAACGCCTCAACCACCTTGCCGTTGTAGGTCTTGGTGATCGTCGGCATCGAGAGAGACAGAGGGATCGCGACCCGGCCGTTCATCCACTGGTCGCTGTAGGCGAACGAAAGCCTGCCGCCCGGCAGGTGGGAGAGATCCCCTACCCTGCGGCCGGAGATATAGACGTCGAGCGTGTCGATGGGCTTCATCACCGTGATCATCACTGTCAGAGTGTGTAGGGTGGAGTGTCGTCTTCTTCATTGTAGTCCTGCCGATGATCATCGGCACCCGACAGCGTCGGCGACGATGAGGTCGGCAGTTCGAAGTTCATCTCGACGCCGAGCGTGGTGAGTACTAGCAGCACATTGCCAATCTCGGCGCTCGGCTTGCCATTCTCGATCCATGACACCCAAGTCTGGGTGGTATTGATCATCTTGGCCAAGGCAGCCTGAGACAGGCCACGCCGATTGCGGGCCTCCTTGATCAGAATGCCGATGTCCCGAGAGGTTTTGATCCGCATAATATATGCTCCCATATGACTGATTGTCATATAGGCTCATATATGGCCGAAATCAATATATGATCCTATATCAACACGACTCATATACGTTCCTATATTCAGTGCAGGCGATATAGGATCGTAAATAAATATGAGCCGACCCCGAATCTCCGCTGGCGTCTTCCGGTCAGGCCGGACCAGTTTTCGACCCGTTAAAGGCGGGGCAGCGTGATTCCCGAAAGCCGGAGAGATCATCGCCGATTGACAGCTTTTTCCTACCATTGATCGCGCGACGGAGCCTACCGGCGGGCCAAGAGAGCCGCTCAGCGCCAGGATTCTCGCGTATCAGCCTGAGCGCTGACCTAATAACTTGTTCATGTTGGGCTCTACGCCTTCCCCTCTCCCACTCACCTAGCCTACCCCCTCACAGATCCCTGTCAGGAACAGAGAAAGCAGCGGCGACCCGCTCTCCCAGATGCCGAAGTGCCACCCCTACCCGCTCGTTCATCACCTCGTAGGAGACAAACGTACCGGATGAACCCGCACCGGCCCGCGTTGGGGCCTTCAGCCTCAATCCTCTCTTGGCAAGGTCACCCAGGGACTTCCCCCTCAGTGCTTTCATCTGTCGGTCCAGCGCCCCGTCCATCGCCTTCAGGCCGATGACGCCAGCATTCAGGAACTTCTCCGCCCGTTGTCTGTCTCGCGATACCTGCATGGCGGTCCGCACATTTCGGCTCATGTGAGCCGGATTCCTGAAGGTCGGCAGCACAAAAGTGAACGCCTTGGCCTGAAGCTTTGAAATTGGCAGCAGGCTCAGGTCGTCAAGAAACTTGACTCCAAGCCGGGCGATCTCCGGACGATCGAGTGTCACCTCGATCCGAACCCGCTTCATCTTGTCATCCAGGATGAGACTGGTTGCGGCGGCCTTGTTCTGGCGATCAATAACCTTGTCCATGATGCGCCACCGGATATCAGCTTCCTTTGCACCGACGTAATAGCAGGCATCCACGAAGGGCTGACGATCCGTCGCCGGCGAGATCAAGAAGTGATCAATTTCACCGCTCGCGGCTCTGGGTCGTCCAATGACACCGACGGTGTCTTCTGCTCCCGTCCCGAATGTGAAACGAGGATGGTCCCGCCGACTTTTCATCACATCCCGGCTCGGCTGAAAGTGGCGCGTGAGCACCGTGAACAACTTGGCCCGAGCAACATCATCCGGCGTCCTGGGAGTGAAATCGACGCTGATCTCGATCTGGCTGACGATCGGCGGCGCGTGAAGGTCATACTTGCCATACAGTTTCCGGCAGAGCCTGCGGATCTCGACCAAATCCGGCTCTTGAACCCGGACCTCGAACAGGTTTGAGACACCACCAGGGCGCTTGTGGAGCGCCTCGATGAAGCTCTTACCGCCCAATGCATCCTCGAAATCTCGCTGGAGCCATTGGTGCTGCGTCTCGCGTCCGAGCCACAGGCGCAAGGAAATCCAGTCAATCACGGAACGGCAGGTAAAGTCCCGCAGGTCGATCTCCGGTTCCAAGGCATACCGTCCAACGAGTCGCCGCTGAACTTTCGATAGCGGGGCTTTTCGATAGGTGAGTTGACCCAGCAATTTCCGGGATTTGATCGCGACGAGGTTCACTGCAGTCGTCAATTGGCTTCTCAGTCATCTATCAGCGGCAACCCTGACTATTCTAGAATGTCGATGCCACACAAGATCGACCCGACAACGGCCTCAAGGCGGGTCGCCGCCCGACGCCATTTGGTTACGGGCCCTCCCGACGCTAAGGAGATTGCTGGCTGACGCAAAGAATCCACCAGCCCCGACACCCAGATCGATCGAGATCGCCGCCAGCAAAACTCCCAGCACGCCTGGCGAGTCCTTTCAGAAGCCCCCCCAGGTGCGATAGGTGCCAAGCAGCCGGATTCGGTGATTAACTGGATGCAGATCGCCTGTCGGACGTTGGCCGGCGCTCTCCGTTAGACATGTCGTTATTCCGGGATGAGCGCCTTGCCCCGGTCAGTCCCGCGACTACCCTGCGCGAGATGACATCCTCTCCCTGGTCCACGAAGCGCCCCTCGGGGTTGGGATATCAACTCGCTCGTAGCTTCCACAGATGGTGCGCAGAGCGGTCCTCGAGAGCAAGCGCTGGCGTCGCCTCGCTCGCGAGATCAACATGCCCTACTCCCCGCGATAGTATGAAAGCACGACGACTTATCTGCAGGAACTGCTCATCCTGCCATCCAACCCGGAATGCGTCTGGTGGCCGCCTCCTGATGACCTGAACCTATCCACCGCACGATCCCTTCGCGTTCACGCCTGACCCCACCGAAGAACTGTGACGGGCGTGAAGGGCCAATGTCCCAGAGCGGGTTCGTCGCTCCGGAAGTTGGAAGGCGAACGCGAAACCTGACGAGCCGCGGATCTCCCGATATCACCTGGATAACTGGAGCGAGCATCGCACCCATGCTGGCTGGGGCTCACATCCAATCTCTGCGGGCTCCAGATCTCCGCCATGGTCGCGCCCGCCACCTGTTCGAGCTGGCTCTAAACGTCACAGAGACGATCAGCAGTCACAGGGAGCTCTGGTGCTCCTCCGCTACTCGCGCCTCTCATCCGACCACTTCTCGCGCGACGGGATAAGGGGGGAGATGTGAAGTCCTAGGAAAAAACAACGGGTTCGATGGGGATGCATTTTGTGCCCGCAAGATCCGGGGATCCTAACCTCCCATGTCTCGGCTGCCCTAAATGTTCTCCCTATCCTAACTCACGTCGTATCTTAGCGTTGACAACTGCGATCTGGACGCACCGCAGCCCAGTCTGGAAGTTTACATTCAACCGCTGGACTGACAACTTAATGTAAAGTTAGCCGTTCCAAATCTGCTCCAGACCTGCCGATTGGGCTCCCGGAACATGCCTCCGTGTCAACCAAATGACCCGGATCGAGGCCCTAGCCTAACCAATAGTTTACCTTATGTTGACACTTCGGCCCCGATTTCGCGTTTTTGCAAGAAGTGACAACCTGAGCATCAGCATGAGGCATGCTCAGGGGGTGCCAGGGGCACTCACTGGCTCGATCCGTTACGTGCTGAGCGGTATCTCGCGTGGAACAGAGAAGCGCGCTCAGCGAGTCCTAGAACCCATCCGTCGCGGATGCAGGCCTGGTCAGGCCGGATAGCTTTTCGAGCGCGCAAGGCTCAACCAACCCACATGACGCTCGATAGGGCGTAAATGAGTCTAGGCGGTTGATGCCAATCGAGGAGATAGGAGAGCGGCCTCGGATTTCCAAACGCATCGTCGGCCTCCGACTGAGCGGTTGAGATCGAGGAAGGAGGGAAGCGGGAGCGCCCGCCTGCATGCAAGTGTCTCCGGGCAGCCTGCACTCCTCCTCTGCATGTCACGATGTTCCCGGTGCCAGTGCCGTCAATCACCCTGCAGCTTGGATTTCAATAATGCTCGCCCCTCGGCGACACCCCGGCGGAACGCGAAGGATGCAGCCCCGCAAAAGGGCGGCGCGCCTACCTGTGGGGCCATGGGAAGGCACCCCTGCGATGCCCCTCAAACGCCGATAGCCATCCTTACCCCTACGTACGGTTAGGCACGCCATCAGGTCCCGTCAATTGAGAGGGACGACCGCATCACGGCCCATCAGCAACGCTTCGATGATCCCCAAAATGCACAATCACATGTTGGGGGCGCTTGGCACCCACACACCGCCACCCGAGCGAGTCCTTGAAATGACCCTCTGAACCTTCATGGCAGAAAAATCGTCGCCACTTGTTGACAATCGTGACTGTGAAATCTATATTCACAATCACGAAAGGAGATACGGAAATGGCCCTGACCGCACAGCAACGGAAACGAAAGCAGCTTGAGCGACAGCGCGAGCACGAACGCCTTCAGCCCGACAGCACCTACCCTTTCCTTCAGGAGCCGTTTTTCGAGTGGCTTAAGAGGACGGAAGGACACGGCGATTGGGACTCCGTCATGCTTCATCTCGACGCCTCGCGGATCACGATTCCGGAATTTGACGACGACACCGGCCCAAGCTCGGCGGGTGGCGAAATCGAACTGCACTGGCAGGACAACCCGGAAGAAAGCCACTACGCCGGATTCGAAGGATCGATTGGGCGCGCAGAGTGTCTAGTGGACGACCTGCTCTCCGCAGCATCAAACCTCGCCATCGTGATCAACAGCTATAAGCGAGAGAAGTTGAAGGCTAGGATTCTTGAAATTGAACAGGCCGATCTCTCGGACCCAGCCGCGAAGAAGAACGCGCTAGCCGACATCGTTCGGCTGCAAAAGATGCTGGACCAGCTTGATAAGCGAGTTCGGTGGACCTTCTCACAGTGGAAGGTCAAGGGCATCTAGCCCCGAGTAGCGGACGGCTATGCAAAGTTTCGACGCAGCGCACAGCCGACCCGCCCTTGAGACATCGCAAACAAAAGGATGAAGCGATGAGAAAACACTTTAGCACAAGCCCACCCGTGACCACAAACCGTCGCGAACGGCACAAGCTGGCGAGGCTCATGCGCAACCCGTCCATGACGCACACGGGATATAATGTACTTCCGTCCACGTACGCTTGGGCTGGCTGTGGGAGCACCTCCACCAAGCCGAGCAAGCAGGGTTGGAGCAACGTGGCTCTGTATACTGCCGAACCGAAGCTCGCCTTTCATGGAAATCAATCAGCGGCTCATCGCTCGCGATTGCGTCCTCTGCCCTGAACACACACGGCATCTCGACGAACATCTGCTGATGGATATCAGCAGCATCTTTCACATGAAGTTAGGAGCAGCATAATGACCCTCAACACCCAGTATACGGCACTTGCTAAGCAGGCTCGGGAACGCTACGCGTCCGCGCCGACGTTCAACGCTTCTCTCACGGCCCAGTTACTCGACCTCGCCATTGAGAAGGCTACCAAGGCGGATCTTCGCCGTATTGTTCTGAAGGCAGCCAAGGCCGAGCAGGAGGCCGTCTAATGGCCATTATCCCCTCCCAGCCGCTCAATATGAGCGCGCGTGACGAACTGATCGGCATCATCGGATTTATGATTGATGAAGCGGCAGAGGCCCCCGACGCAATTCGCCCATACGTTCTGGCGAGGCGGATCGCAGATGAAGTTCTGGTGATAACGGCCCGCCAGTTCGATGTGAACACGAAGGCGTCGCCTGACATCGCCGTAGAGGATGACAGAGAGCAGGCCTCGAACAGCCACTCTCCGATCCGCGGCAACATCGTTTGGCTTCAGGGCAGCGACAAGCCGGCCCGCTAACACGATAGAGGTCCGCCACTCGCTACGGCGGACCTCAGCCGGCGGCGGGGTGCGAGTATCGAAGGCCCAGAGCGATTTATGACCAGGGACGGGCGGCGTGCGTTGAACCACGCGGCTTCCCTGCAATATTCCGCGTATTCGTCTCGCCGACGATAGAGATCAGCGACCGCCTCCAGATTGACGAATCGGAAAATCAAATGCAACTGAGGGGGGTAGCTGCAGATGGTCGACCCCGAACATCTGCGTGCTATTGCTCTCCGGCCTCTGTTTCACCAGTCCGGCAGGCAGACCCGCTGATGGCCCTCATCGGCGGGTCGTCTCCGCCGGGCGCAGAAGCCCCGCAGTGACCGATCCAGCGCTTTGTACAGCTCCACTCGCAGTCGCATCCCTTGGGCCAACATCACCGACAGGAATGGGGCGCGACGTCCGCCTGCTCAATTCGAGGACGGGCGTCCCAGGCCAATGGGATCTGGCTCGTCCACATTCTTAATCGATTGATTTGTGCCCAACGCACTGTTGCGCAGAAGACGCATAAATCTGCAGCAGTCCAAAGAAGCTCCCGCTATATTGAAAGTAAGATCAACAGACCGACCTCAATGGTGCAGCCGTTGCCGATAGATTTTCTCCCCATAGCCCATGCCATTGCCGATCTCCAACGGGGCCGGCATGACGCCGGACCTCGATTCTAGAGGAGACTGACGTGGTGAATATCTTTGCGCCCTATGGCAACGCGGATTGCTACACCTTCCCCTACCCGGAAGCGATTGAGAAGAAGAGCGGATTGTCAGGCATGGTAATGTCGATCCGCGAGCTGTTTGAAATGGTTGCCAGAGACAGAGAGAAGTACGATCCCAAGAAGTCAGCGTTCTACCGGGAAGTAGCCTCGCATTACAGCCATTGTGACCAGAAGGCCTATTCTGTGGACCGGAATGGGAACGGCGCCATCCTGGTGGACTATGATGATTGGGATGAGCTCACCGACGAACAGCGCCTCCTTCGCGGAAACCGTAACGCCGCGATCGCGGTTCTCGACCGGCTGCGTTTCCATCTGGAAATGATGAACGACGATCTGGGCAACAAGGAGCCGGTAGACGACATCCGTCGCACTCTCGCCGAGCTGATCGAGCCTATCGCCTTCTAGCTGAGCTTGAACGACCCTACTTGGATGCGGCGGTCACACGCCGCATCCTTCCCGTGAGGCGGATCCAATCCTAGTTCCGCGAAGAAGTTTGATCGTTGTTAGATGGGCCAGTACATCTCATGGAGCTGTTCGAACAGCTTCCATACACTCGGCACCCTAATGCGGATCACGCGCCTATAGACAGCAAGAGGCTTGAGGGCGTATATACTTGCGAACGGGATCACAGTGTTACTTGCCCAGGCAGAATATTGCCGGATCCCGCGCTTCCAATTATCCACAGGATAATCACATGTAAGCATTTGCTTACATGGGGGTCAATATGACTATTGGTGAGCTCACTCGTTAGTGAGGAGCCACGGCATGCACAGATTCTCGAAGCAGTCGGTCGCAGAGCATATAAGGGCTCATCACCCTGGTTGCCCCGAATTCGCGGTCGAGTTCTTCTCTGTCGAGATCGCCAAGAAGAGACGGCGAGGACCCACCCTGGGCAGGGAGGTCGGCATTGCGATGCAAAACTTCCTTCGCCACCACATGACGGATTACGATCGGCTTCTTCTCGAAGGCCTGGATCGCGATGAGGCACGCCGCAGGGTGAAGCCGCGCATAGACGCGATGCTTTCGATCTGGCGAAGAAAACCATCTGCGCCTTCATAGGGCTCTCCAGACATGGCGAGACATCATCCGCCTCGCTCCATGAGCATTCCCACATAAGATCGAGCAATCCAGATCAAAACACGCGCGCGCAATGCATTTATAATATTAAAATAGTAAAACCGTCCAAAGGAACAACTTATATGATTTCAGCAAGACATAAGCTAAATTGTAGATACCTCGAGGAATACGCAGAAAAATCAATATACAGTCATCAGGAGATAGCAATGCTGTGCGGCCTAGAAGATTTAGATTCTATTTCCACATATCTAAGAGGAGACCGGAGATTGCCACTAGACTTAGTTGAACCTATCGCGCATGTTCTTGAGTGCGACAGAAGCAAACTTTTTATACTCACCCTGAGGACATGGTTCGATGAATCTTTCATCAGCCTGCTGGAAGAAAGCTTCGGTTCGGCCCAACAGACAGAAGCGGAGCGCAGCTGGCTGGTGGCGCTGCGCGAGATCTATCAGGGCGACGTGCCGGAGATCACAGCAACGATGCGCCGGCGGATCCGGATCCTGGCTGGCTGATCCGACCTCCGATTAGAGACGCGTCGTATTCACTAACAACCGCGCGAGATTGCAACATTCGCTTGTACTGGCGCGTAGAACCGCCGCGCCGCGTGGAGCGCGCCATGCGCTGGCATCACGAACGGGGAAAGGGCTTTCAGCCTCGCAGCCCAACGAACACGACATTCTCGCCGAGGTTCAGGCCGATATGGCCAGCGATGGCGTCGCCGCCGGCATTGTGCCGTTCGTCGAGGGCGAGAGCTAGTGGCAGGCGGCGGCGGCACATCGACGTCCTGGCGGAATGGTAACGGGACGCGGCCCTTTGGGCTCGCCTTAGACGGGCAACTGGGCCTGGACGTGAGAGTCAACCAGCCTGTCTCCCCCATCAGCCAGCATTTCGCCTCCTCGTCTGGGATTGCGGGCTTGATCGTGCTGCTCTCCTTCTAGTCGACCAGCTAACGGCGCCACCAATCGATGCCAAGGGAGTTCGGCTGTGATGAAGGTTTTGTCAGGTCTCGGCTGTGGCAACGGCAACGCTTAACAACAGGCCGTGCCCGTGCTCGGCGCCACAATTGCCCGGCGGCAATCTTTAGGGCCCTAGACTAGTCAGCAGAAGCTTCTAGAGTGGGACAACGCAGGAAGGGGTGCCTCAATCGGAGGGATGGAGCGCGGCCCTGCTCGATCAGAACGAGAATTCTGCCGGGACGAAACAGACGGGAGGCTGTGCGTCAAAATGAGCAGGGAGACTGGGCCGTCAGAGCCCTATGAGCGCGTACCGCCACTGTCATCAATCATCCCGAGCGCTCTTCCTTCGCCCCATTTGGACAGATCGCGACTTGAACAGCTCTTTCAGCAGGCTCCCGGCTTTATCTGCGTGCTGCGAGGGCCGACGCACATCTTCGAGCTCGCGAATGATGCCTACTATCAGCTGGTCGGACACCGCCAGATAATTGGGCATGCGCTCGCGGGAGTCCTTCCAGAGGTTGTGTCCCAGGGCTTCCTAGAAAAGCTTGACCGCGTCTACAGCACTGGTCAGCCATTCGTCGGGCGCGCGCTTCCAATCCAGCTGCAGCGGCTAGCTGGCGGTTCTCTCGAGCAAAGCTATATCGATCTTATCTACCAGCCCATTTTTGATGTTGAACGGCAGGTAACGGGCATTTTCGTGCAAGGCAATGACGTCACCGAGGCGCACCTGCTCGCGATGGAGGTCACGTATCAAGCAGCACACGACTCGCTCACGGGGCTACACAACCGTCGGGAGTTCTCGAAGCGTACCCAGTGCATTGGAGGGAGTGGGCCGCACGCGCTCCTCTACATGGATCTCGATCACTTCAAGATTGTGAATGATCGTTGCGGGCATGCAGCGGGTGACAAGTTATTGTTGGCGATTGCGGGCGTGTTCACAGACTGCTCGGAACAGGAGGACGTACTTGCACGCGTGGGCGGGGACGAATTCGCTCTTGTCCGGAGAGAATGCGTGCCGGAGGATGCCATCCTGCTGGCGAACCGCCTACGAACGGCGGTGAAGGAACTGAGCTTCATCTGGGAAGGAAAGCGCTATGGCGTTTCCCTCAGCGTAGGGGTGGTCTGTTTCGGAGAGGCTGCAAAACTGGATTTTGAAGAGGCGCTAGGTCTGGCCGACGCCGCTTGCTTTCTCGCCAAGCAGAAGGGGCGCAACCGAATCCAGTTCACGGCCCTGAGCGACGAGGAGGTTACGCTCCAGCAGCGAGAGATGGAGAATGCTACTCGGCTAAAGCAGGCGCTGATCGATGACCGTTTAGAGCTTTTTGTACAAACAATCGTCCCCTTGCGCCCCGAGACGCACTGCAACTCCTCGTACGAGGTGTTGACGCGCATTCGAGATGTCGATGGCTCTCTCATAATGCCCGGGGAATTTATTCCCGCTGCCGAGCGCTTCGGGTTGATAGAAGACCTAGATCGAAGTGTTATCCAGAAGGTCTTCACCTACCTGCAATTGCCCCGCACGTGGGCTGAAGGTACTTATTTCGTCAATCTTTCCGCCGTCACTCTTAGCGCCTTCGGCTTTCAAGAATTTATCGAAGAACTGATGCGGAAGTGTCCTGGGGTTCAGCCGGCCAAAATCTGCTTCGAGGTTACCGAGACTGCAGCGGTCGCCGACATGCGCCGCACCGCGAACGCGATGCAGAGGCTCATTTCTCAAGGCTTTCGTTTCGCTGTTGATGATTTTGGCAGCGGCATGGCGTCATTCTCCTATCTGCAGCAGTTGCCCGTGCAGTTCATCAAGATCGACGGAGATTTTGTGAGGTCAATTCTCGACAATGTCACAAATGCGGCAATCGTCGAGGCGGTAGTCAAGGTCGCGCGCACCATGCAGATGGCCACTATTGCGGAGGCCGTTGAAAATCTGCAGCTTCTCCCCGAGTTGAAGCGCATGGGCGTCGACTATGGTCAAGGTTTTGCATTGCATCAGCCCGAACCATGGAACAGTCAGCGTCGTACCTAAAGGCGTTCGTCTCGGCGTGGACAAAGCGAGCCAGCCAGGCGCAGCCGCCCGGCGTGACAGGCGTCAGGGAAAGCATGTAGTCGAGCGCTGCCAGCTTCTCCTCAAGGGCAGCCCGCTGCCCTCGAAGCGGGCCGAGCCGGTCGCCGGCGCGCTGACCGCGGCCTTGCAGACCCTGCCGCCGGCCTGCCGCAAGACCGTCACCTTCGACAACGGCACCGAGTTCGCCCGGCACTATGAACTCGGCGCCATCGGCATCGACACCTATTTCTGTGATCCGCACGCGCCGTGGCAGAAGGGCGGCATTGAGAACGCCATCGGCCGCATGCGCCGCTTCCTGCCGCGCAAGACCGATCTCGCCACTCTCGACAGCGGCACGTTGCTCGGCATGATGGCCGCCTACAACAACACGCCGCGCAAATGCCTCGGCTTCCAAACCCCGGCCGAGGCGTTCTCACAACAAGTGTTGCACTTCAAATGTGAATCCACCCCTCCCTTATCACCGACTTGACGTGTTTCGCTGTGGAGAAAGCTAGCCAAGAACTTCGCAGCGAGGTGCTGAGCGTCACCGGTTTCGTGGTGGTCAGCATCAACATTGTGCCCCGCGACCTAACGGATCCTCGGGTTCTACAAGCTCTGGAGGAGCTTATAGTAGCTGCAGGCATAAGGCCTAGCCGGGTGGCGCTAGAGCTAACAGAGCGGCAGCCCATAGACACGGCCGAGGCTCGCGCCATTATTAAATCGCTGCATACCAAAGGCTACAAAATATATATAGACGGCTTTGGCAAGGCCACTGCAAGATACATTATCTTGTCGAAATGTGTATTGATGACATCAAGATGGAAATGATTTGCACCCAGAGCGTCGGCAATGACGATATTCGGGCAAATTGACAAATTCCATTTTTGGAATTTCCCAGGACTTAGGCGTTACGTTGATCGTCGAAGGAATTGAGACTGACTAGCAGGATAAATACTTCAAAGCGGCAGGCGTGCGGCTTGCCCAAGGTTGGCATTACGGTCGAGCTGTCCCAGCTAGCGAGTTCTTGGCTTTAACCTCCAGTTGGAGCCTGCCTCAAGATGCCCAGCACCACGATCAGTCATCCACGCTGGCCGCCACTTGCTGTGGCAGATGAGTTCGACCTATTTCAATAGCTGCCGCACCAATGCTGCTCCTAAACGCGCCTTGTTGAACGAGCAGGGCGACTCCAACTAATGTTCACTCCAGCAGCCCAGCGGCCTGATGAGTGGGAGCACCGTCAGCGATTCTGGCCACTTGATCGACATGGAAATGCCAATGCATGGTCAAACGTCCTATGAGCACCTCGCGCTAACGGAGCGCGAGGCTAGTCGTCTTGATGCTGTCGAGCGCTATAATCTCGTCGGCGGGTATCACGACGGGGCTTTGGACCGCATTACCCGGATTGCGACGACAGCGCTTGATGTCCGGATGTCGGCCGTATCGATTATTGATAGAGATACGCAGAGGCTAATCTCGGCGCACGGGACCGTCCGAATGGAAAGTCCGCGTTGCGATTCCTTCTGCTCGCACGTCGTCGCGCTGGATGCCCGTCTTGGCGTTCCCGACGCTCGTCAAGACTCGCGCTTTTCGGGGAACCCTCTGGTTCTTGGTGAACCCAACATCCGCTTTTATCTTGGCGTTCCGCTCCGGACGGCAGAGGGGTTTGTCATCGGCGCCCTGTGTGCCATCGACGACAAGCCGAGAGAAATCCGAGACGCCCATGTCGCGCTGCTGACCGATTTGGCTGCGCTTGCCATGGATCGGATCGATTTGCACTTCGCGGCAACAATCGATGGCTTGACGGGGGTGCTCCGTCACAATGCGTTTCTTAGCAAGGCTCAAAGAAGCTTTCGACGGGCCGTGCGTGATGGCACTATGCTCAGTTGCCTCATGATCGACGCCGACCATTTCAAGGCAGTGAACGACCGCTTCGGTCACGCCAAGGGTGACGAGGTGCTTTCGATGATCGGGAGAACCTGTAAGTCGCACTGTCGAGCGGGTGATTTCGCGGGCCGCGTCGGTGGCGAAGAATTCTGCGTCATCTTGATCGGCGCGGCCGCCGAGAGCGCTTTGGCTGTCGCGGAAAGGCTACTTGCGGAAATTCAGATCAGCAGCACCGCATCGGTCGACTTGCCCGACGTATCGGTCAGCATAGGCATTGCCACCCTTGGCCCAGAAGATACCACCGTCGCAGACATCCTGGCGCGGGCTGACAAGGCGCTGTACGCCGCTAAACGCGCCGGGCGGAACTGTTGCCGCATCTAAAATGTCGGTGTGTATTAACCCGCCTGCATTTCAGATAGTGAGAGGCAGGTTAGGCGTGCTCGCTGCCGGCTATGAATTCCAGCCGCTATCACGAGCCGGACGCCTCCGTCCCCATCGACTGAGAGGCCGAGCGATGATGCTGATCATAGCGATACTGGGTTATGGCGGCGTGGCGATTATTGGCTGGCGCTTCGGGGCAACCATCGGCCTCAAGATTGCCGCTGGCTACTGCACCACTCTGCCCCTTCTCCTTGCCTTCGAAGGCTACAGCAAGGCTGTCATTGCCATCAGCATCCTGCTGCCTGCGTTCCTATATCTAGTCGCCAAGCGCCGCGACGCCGACGCAAAGGTCGAGCGAGAAGCGTGGCGCGAGGCTATGCGCGCCGTGTCATTCCGAAACGGGGGTTGAGCTGCACCAATGGGCGATCCGGCCAGCCTTGGCCACCTTACCCGGCCGATACGGAACGGCCAGCCCTTCCCGGATCAGCACCGCGCCGACATCACCAGCCGTCGTGAGGTTCGCCAGCGTTCGCCGGCAACGGTCCTTCCGTCCTGGAACGCTCAACATATACCGCAGCGCCGCGAAGCAGATCGGCGACGGGTGCCTTGGCCTGCAGCCCTACTGCCCGCTCGCTGTCACGGTGCGGTCGGTATATCTCTGGAGCGTCGATATCGATAAAACGGATCTTCTCCGCGCACCCTCTCGCTGGCACCGCGCACGGCAGGACGACAGTGTCACCGTCGATAATCACGATGCGATTGCCGTCGACCATCTCGGCGGTGGCAGTGGCCGGCCAGGCAAAGGCGAATAGCGCAGCGACAATGCCCGAGTTGACGCTCTTTCAATCATCGCTCGCGAAATGGGCGAGAAGGCTCTCGCCGAACCGCAGCAATTCGGTCGGCCTTGGCACGCGCGTGTCAATGGAGATGGAGACGAGCGGCTGACAACACCACTTATCGCCAAAATGGCGGCGGGTCGAGCAGCGACAACGCCTGTTCTCGAATCTCTTGGGCGGCCAGTGGTGACATCGGCAGGGAAATGAATATTGGGGCGGAACGAGTCACGCCCGCCTGCTGTTGGAATTTCTGATCTACAGCGCAGGGTGGCGGCTGAGGTCGAGAGGAAGGGGAATACAAATCATCATGGCCATGAACTCAAATTCGGCCCCGGCAACTATCCGCTACACCAACACTCAATTTAATGATTGAACCGAACTCATTGAATTTCAAGCGTCGCTTTCCTGCGGCAGGCACTACCAACCACCTCAAGACCCCCTATGCGGGAACCAGTTCCAAATACGCGTGAGCGCTTCAATAGTGGCTTGGCATTGGCCGCGACCGTACCGACGTGCTCGATGGGGCAGATGCCATAGGTGTCAATCGCCCGGTTCGCCATGATCTGTAGATTGCGACTGGCGGCACCGCTGGCTCACCGATCTCAAGAGTGAGCGGCGGGAGGAAGACCGACATAGGCACCAATCCGGAAGCGCGGAGCGCACGGAGTCGACCTTTCAGCGAGCAGGACCGTCCTGTCAGCTCAGATATTAGGCGACACAGCTTACCCTGGCGCGATAGACAGGGGGACGATCACAGCACCAAGGAAATACTATGGACGATGCCTTCGAGCACGACGATCGGTCGCTGCTTCCTCTGACCGCTAATGTCGTTGCGAGCTTCATTTCCTACAACAGCCTCAATACTAGCGAGTTGGCTGAGCTTGTGGGCACGGTCCATGCCACGTTCAGAAACCTGAACGGCAAAAGCGAGCCGGAAGTCTCCGCTTCGATACCTGCCGTCCCGATCAAGAAGTCAGTCACTCCAGACCTGATCTACTGCCTTGAGAATGGCAAAGGCTACAGGATGCTAAAAAGGCATCTTTGGACCGCGTACGGGATGACACCGGACCAATATCGCCAAAAATGGGATCTCCCCGCCGACTATCCGATGGTCGCGCCGGGCTATAGCGTTGTCCGTTCGGCACTGGCGGTAACTGCGGGCTTGGGGCGTGGGGGAAACACACAGCGGGCTGCGGCCAAGTCGAGTGTGGCGCCATCGAAAGCGCACGGAGAGTAAGTCGAACCCTTCCATGGCTTGGTGCCGTCGTCTGACAGACACTCCCCGTTAGGCACGGCGTTTATAACGCCGTCCAAAACTCAGGACAGATAAGAGCGGCGCCATGGCTTCGCCCCCGTACAGGCCTGGAGATCCGAACCTGCACCCTCGTCAGTCGGATATAGCCGCAGGAAGAGTGGGTCTCTCGACGTCACGCCGGGCTAGCCTATGCCGACCGAGGAATTGAGGGTTTCAGTCTGGTTGTTGTGAACCGGGCGACCCGAGCCTGCATATTTGGCTTGGCTTCGTATCCTGCCATCAACCACGCTTTGCACTGGAGATGACTGGTGGCCTCCGGATCCTCGTTGGCCCACCATGATGCGTAGCGTCGCGCTGAATTCGGAAGCGAGACGATCCAGTCGATCTCATCGAGAGTCAGGTCAATGCAACCTTCCGTCATCCCGGCCAGAAAGGCCCGCAATGCGTCGTACTTGCCCATCCCTCTAACCATCAGGTCGCTACAGGTCTTGTTGCAAGCGCAATAATTAATATCGATAATACTTTGATTTTTACAGCATTTTTGAATCTATTACCGGCCACTCAGATCGAAAGACCGATGCTGCCCCCCCTTCCAGCCGCGACCTCTCATCTCTTTGAGAAAGCCAGTTGATAAAGCCCTGAGGGTGAACGTCAAGAAGCCGTACCTACCCTTGCGTAATGCTCTAATTCTTGTATAAATTTCCTTCTCGCTCGATCGCAACGATCTCGGCGATTGCGAGTATTGAGCCCATCATGAAACCAGCACACTTTCAGCTCCTCTCTGACGCCGCCGACATGGATGGCAGCCAGGCCAGGCTACTGGAAGGCTCTTTTGCGCTGCAACGGTCGGCATTAACTCTGCAGCGGATGAAGCAGATTTTGGACGAACGAGCAGAACACAGCCTGGGACTGGTACCCGGGGCATCTGCGATTCCCGAATGACCAGTAGTTAGAAATATCGGACGCAGAGACTGACGAGAACCGCCGCCCAGCGAGAGCTTGGTTGGCGGCTATAGCGACATGTGACGTCCGGCCAAAGTCGCATCGCCGTCATATCTCCGCATACCCAACTGAAATATCTACGGCGCCTCGATCGGAACCTGGATCTCGCGGCCGTTATGGCGAACCCGGATGCGACGAACCGATTTGCGATCCTTCGGGCGGATACCAAGGTGGAAGAGCAGCGCGTTGAAATAAATGAACGGCACAGCGACTGCCAGCGTTCGCAGCGGGTAGTCGACGACCGAATGCACCAGGATGAAGAGAATGCTGAGCGCTGACGCCTTCTGGAACAGATTGTATCGAACCGAGGCAACTTGCCAGACGACGAGGGCGAGGTATGCGAGCAGGAGCGCGACCGATAGAACGCCCCCCTCGAAGACCAGCTCCAAAAAATCGTTATGGGCGTGGTTCACGTAGCTGCGGACGATCTCGGACGTGTCCTGATAGATCGGATAAGCGCGGGCGAACGTCCCGAAGCCGACACCGAACAACCAGTTGTCGGAAATCCCTTCGATCGTGGTGCGTGCCATCTGCATACGGTTCAGGTCTTCGATGCCCCGGGTCTCCAGAAGGGTCCAGGAACCCATCGCATAGACGCCGAGACTCGCAACCAACCCGGCGATCGCGCCAAGACCCACCTTAGAACGCAAGCTCAGGAACAGGGTCGACAACACCATGACGGCGATACCGATCACGGCTCCGGCGCGCGAACCGGCGGCGAGCAGGATCAGCAGCACGCAGAGCATGGCGATACCCGCCAGGATCCCCTTGCCCCGAAACGTTGCCAGATAGATGAGGAAGGGCAAGGAAGCATAGAGCAGCGAGGCAAGATGGTTGCGGTTGGCGAAGACGCCGGCGGTCACCGTGAACGGCAAGGCGGTCGCGATCTCGACCCGCGAGGAAGCACCATACTGGATGGCGGCAATGACCAGATTGAGCGCCACGCCGGTCAGAAAGAACGGCAGCAGGCCGTGAAGGCACTCGCCTCGGATGCGGAGCATGGCAAGAAACAGCGACGCCAGCGAGGACACGTATAGGAGGCAGCCCAGCGTCCGCCCAAGATCCGTACTGATCGGAGAGAGCCCCAGGCCGCCCTCGGAGGCTCGAACCAGCAGGTCAGAACGGACAGCCTCGGACAGTAGCGCGGGCAACGGGATTAGTTGCAGCAGGACCACG
>Ga0182738_1002078_pt1 | contig 24139 bp, 7 predicted proteins | sample eDN5th30CBELigMG_FD_128876 | JGI IMG/M metagenome (GOLD analysis project Ga0182738, IMG submission 128876) | Enriched Miracle-Growth compost microbial communities from Emeryville, California, USA - eDNA 5th pass 30_C BE-Lig MG (version 2)... ...
ATTAGCTAGTGACAAGCAGTATGAGGGTAACATTGTTGCTCACTTTCAAAATATTAAGGAAAACTGAGTAAAATTTTTTTCAAGATGAAAATGATAAAATTTTTCTTTGAAATTTTTGTCAAACTCCTCAAAAAAATAGTTTTTTAAAAATCAGCAAATTTATTTTATTTCACTGCTTTCTTCTTGAGTCTTTTTATTTTGACTTTTTTCAGATAAAAGAAGTTGACTCATAATCAAAGGGATTTTACAAAAGCTCCAAAACAGGAAGCTGAAATTTTTTAGTCCAGAATTTGTTTTATCAAAGGAGATCCAACTCAACAAAAAACTTTCCAAAATTTAGCTTTAGAGTTCGAGGGATGACTTACAATAATTTTTCTTGCAATCAATCAAAACTCAAAAAAAATCAGCTCCTGCAAAAAAAAAAATGTTGAGATTTTTTTTGTTGGAAACTGAGGAATTTTGTGAAATCTGAGCAAAAATTATTTTCATTGAAAAAGACTTTTGGCCTCCCAATTTTCTCCAAATAAAGCAAAATTAAATTTTTCGGTTTTTTATATTTTGCAAAAATTTTTTTTTATTTTTGCTATTCCATTTCACAAGTTTCAAAGCAAAAAAAAAATATTTTCTCTGAATTCCAGCCAAAATTTCTATTCAATATTTTTAAAGGAATCAACTTCAAAAATGAAAGAATTAAGCTTCTCTGTCTGAGACACTCTCTTCAACCTCTCCCTTAAATGTGTCAATGTCAATTCTCAACATAAAAAAAATGAAATAACTTCCTTTAGCCCCCTTTTTTACAGCACTGGTTTCCGTCCCGCCAGAACGAGGGAATCAGCTTCTTTGGACATGTGGGTTGATAGTTAGTCAGGTTTCAGCCATGAAATCGAAAAATTGAAAATTTTCAACTAAAAGGCTAATGTATCCTTTGCTGTCTGTCGAATACAAAATTAATTTGATCTCTTAACGTAGTTTTTAATTTTTCCGCATTAAAGTAATTAGCGCAGACGCTACGAGTTTTTTTAAACGTACCCAACGTGCGAAATGAAAGCAATTTTTCAATTTTTAAATAAATAATTTTCGCTTATTTGTAAAGCGATAAACTCACTGTCAGATCCTTTTCGGCTCATTTTACAAGGCCTGCTGTAGTTTTATTTCCTGAGCTTCATTTTCAAAATAAAGTATGAAGAAGTGAAGCTGAAACGACAGACTTTATGCATCTTTGGAGCCAGACAGAAGGTCTATGACGGTATTACTGGAGAGAAAAGATGGTTCTTTGGGAAATGAGAGGAGTTACTTTTGTGAATGTTCGAAAATTCAAATTTTGAATGATAAGTTTGTCCAACCCACATCTATATTTTTAGATTTCGTTGTTTTGATCGCAAGGTCATTTTTAAAAAGAGTTCTTGAAAAAAATTGAATTGAAGTTTTCCTTCATATTTTTGAATTCAGTCTCTATTCAAAGAGAGCTTTGACCTCCGAAAAACAAATTCTGAAGAGATTGAAACGATTTTCTGAATATGTGGAAAGCCTCGAATTAGATTGAAGAGTCTTAATTTAGCAAAAGTTAAAATTAAAAGTGCATTTATTAGGATCTCATAAACATCAATAAACTAATAAACTCACGGAATCTATGGAGATAGAGATTGAGAAATGTCGCTAAAATAAGTAGAAAATCGGTTTAGATAAGAATTTACCCCATACTAATGCACAATGATGAAAGTTAATTTGAATGAGTGATCTCTTTGTTGTTTTAGACTTCTCCTTAGGAGAAGAAGGGATATGAAGATGAATGAGACAATTTCAAAAAAGTTTATTTTTGGCAACTTTTGGTGTGTGAGCTGTTTCAAAATCCCACAATTTAAGTGTTTTGTTGTTCCTTCTCTCAAACTGTTCGAACACATAAACAAGGAAGCTTCGGAGTGGTTTACTATGTTGAAAAATGAGGGCTTACAAAATAGTCCTCGGCAATGTTATGCATGAAGTCACTATTTTTCAAAGTTTCTCCGTTCAGGATTTTGTGATCCCAGAATAAAACTTTGAACCGTTTCGCTGGATAAATTAGCCCTGTTTATTTGAAGCTGATGGGCAAATAGAAAAGGAATGGGGGCGTTCTGAAGCAACACAAAGATAAGAATCGAAGTTCTAACTGATATGACAGAAGCTTTCTCAATCAAAGAACAAGAGTTGATAACAGGAAATTGAAGAGATTTTGAAAGAAAACATTTGAAAAAAACTTTGATCAGTTAGAAAATATTTCCTCATAACTTTATAGAATTTTCGAACCTGATCATGTATTTATATAATCGACCAAAGCTGAAGACGAAAGAAAATCCACTATTTCTTACAAAAATCTTGGGAGATATGGAAAACGCTTGTTTTGAAATTCAAAATTTGAGTGGGACAAAAATAAATTTTAGGACGTGGGATGTGGAAAATTCCTTTTTATTAAACTCCACAGAGTTTTAGTGAGAGAATTCTTACCTTGAATTCCAACATAACGATTCTCGACTACTCTTATTTGTATTTGAAAAAATAAAACTTGAAACGGAGTTTAATAACTTTTGGTCTCAGCAATTCAAGAATTTTATGGGCCCAGTAATTTAATTAACCCCCAATAATTTAAAGAAAACCACAAACCCAACAAACCCAATTTTTTTGGTCAAAAAGCTCTCAAACGGCTTGTGATTTTATAAAACCATATCATTTATGAGATTTATTTTCCGCTCTCTCCTCTTTGCTCTCTGTATTGCTGTCACACTCACAGCATTCATTGAGCCAATCACTCGAACTCCTCTACGGCCTTATGCAATCAATCAAGACTATGCCACAGACTATTTATTAAGCGTCAATATCCCATCTTCGATCTCCTTTGATGCATACATTGAGGTCGAATTCCCTCAGCCTTACCAGCTCAGTTCTCCCTGTACGGCTTACATAAAGGGTCCTGGCTCGGATTTCACGACATATCCTTGTACCAAGGAGTTTATCACCAAATATGTTGTTGCAGTCGGAACAATTACGGCTGGAGAATATTATATCGCATTCGAAGGCATAAAGAACCCTGCAGCTTACTTCGGAAGCTCCAACTTCAAAATACGAACCTATCAGAATCAAGAAGTCCTTGTAGATTCTAATGAATATCTTGATGCTGTTCCATTTTTGCCATATCCTGGTAATAATATTGCTGTATAAACCCCACTAATCCTTTTAGAAACATCAAATAATGCAACAATAGAAAATCTGGGCTATACTAACGTCAACTTGGGATCAAAGTTTGATTTTACCTTTTCTTTGAACGTCCCTCTTGAAAAAGGGGATTCAATCAAGTTTAATTTCCCTATGGGTTTCTCTTTTGTCAAACCAGCCTGTTTCCACAGAAACTCGGGAGCCTATGCCATCCCTGAAGTATTACATAATAGCCGAATGGTGATTTGCCACCAGTGGCCTGAAGCTATGGAGGCAAATACTTGGCAAGTTGTCTCCATCATTGGAGTTGTGAACCCAGAATTTTCTGGATTCTTCAAGGGATTTTACCTTGAAACCTTGCAAGGGTTCTCATCTTATGTTTATGAGCAAGTCAAAGTCAAGAATCCTATTCATATTTCCCCTGGCTCAATCAATGTGGCTGTGAGATCTGCGAGTTTATTAATGACAACAAATACTACTCACGTGTTTGACTTGTTGTTTGAGGATGATGTGAAGTCTGACGCTCAAATCTGGATCAAACTGCCTCCTGGGTTCAGATATCTGACCCCTAATTGTTCTTTGCTTCGTGCTATCGAACCTCAACTAAATGGTGAAGTTACATGTGGATTGGCCGCGAATAAAACTGGTTATATTGTTGAAGGTTTCGCCAAGATTCCTGCCAGTCAATTGGTTTCTGTGAAAGTTTCTGTTGAAAATCCACCAGTTGCTGTTGCTTATAAAGTCCAAATCTTTTCATATTCCACCTCTTATAATGCCCAAATTGATGAAGCATTTACGAGCATAACTATCCAAAATAATTATGGATCATCGAAGTTTTACAAATCGCATGCTTTACATTGGACAACAAGACTTGGGCATAGTGAAACAGGGCCTTTAGAATTCACATTTTTCCTGAACATCCCATTACCTGCTACCTATTCCACTTTTGAAGGACATCTTGTTGTTGACATTCGACCCCAAATCCCAACTCCTCCTCAAGGTACTCTCAGATGCTTCTTCTACAATACAGTGCCTGCTGAATCTTGTACCTGGGATGTTTCTGATCCAACCAAGACAACACTTACCATCTACACTCCTACCACAGAAACCTATTACCAATCAGAAATTCCCATTACAATCACCACTGAAGACGCTGTTGGTACTTATGGCATCAGACTTCCAGATCTGATTCAGAGATATAAATTCTATTTCTATTTCTTTAGAAATGGAGAAACTGTCGAACATGAAGTCTATTTCGAAGATTATGTCCCCGATCCTATCGTCATGGATTCCACTTGGCTGACCACTGGTTTCTATCCCACTCAATATGGAGAAGAATCTTACCTTGAAATCACATGGACCAATAAATATATGGACTTGGGAACAAATTATTTTATTGAATTGTCCTTCGATCATAGTAACCAAGCTTGGGATTATAATCTTGGCTGGGGCGCACAACCCTGGTATGGCCGTTATGACATGCCATGCCTTGTTGACGGATTGGGAACTGATTATTCGTGCATTCTCATCCCTGGAGGAGCTGCTAATACACAGAGTATCATCCAAATCATTGGTCTTTCGGCCATCTCTTCGGTTTCTCCCAATAATGTTTTCACCTTCAGATTGCCCAAAATCAAGTTCGGAACTCCCTCTACAGCTGTTTCCGCTTACATGACCTTTACTGTTTACCAGAATACTCCAGGAGAAAATACCAATAAAATCCCTATCATGTATATGATCAACACTTACACCCCTTCTGCGGTTAGCGTTGTCAGTACCACCGCATTTACCACACTAACTGTTAGTCCTAACCAACCTGATGTTGATTCTACTTTGACTATGGTGTTTAATTCAGTCAGCAATCCTGAATATACCATTTTTGAGTATCCAAGCTTGTTTACCATCGCTACACAAGAAGACACCTGTGGAAGCTCGAATCCTTGCTATATCTTTTCTGATCCTGTCCGCTGGATTGTATTTGCTCCTAGCCCTCTTCAAGGATCGACTGTTACTGCCTCTCACACGATACATACCGCTCCTTATATCGGAGGTTACGTATTCAAGGCAAAAACTGATTTGAACCAAGTTATTGGAAATAAAATTTCTCAGACTTTTACCTTGAATCCTGGCGCGTTAACTGTCACTTTGATCACTTCTACGAACGATGAAATCAACGAAAACTCCCTCGTCCTCTTTCAGGTCGATTTCACAACAGTGACATATCTCCCTGATGATAGTTCTGTCGTTCTCTCCTTTTCTTCAAGTGCAGGTCTTAGTGTTCCCACTCGTGATGACTTTTATTGTGAGGTTGTCAGTGGATTAACAGGGTACAGCACTGTAGGAGTCATATGTGAACGATACACAAGCAGAAAGATCAGATTGTACAATCTTGCAACTACAGCAAAAAACACTGCGGTTACTTTAAAGATCAACATGCTTACCACGACAGTCACCACTCTGCCTCTCACTGTGACCACTTATTATGACCGTAGCGCCACTTTGGAAGTTGACACTGGAAGTACAAGCTTGACAATAACCTTCCTACATGATAATTTTGCAAGCTCCGCTATCCAAAATGACCGGTCTGGAAAGATAGTCAGAGTTTCCACTTATGGAGGAATTACCTTCAGTTTGACCCCCACGAACTCATATTCTGGAGGAACTATGTATATTTATTTCGATACCGGCTTCACCCTCTCATCTACCTCAAACGATGTGCTTTATTGTAAGATCGGAACTTACAGAAGACGCTGCTCGCTTTCTGCCACAAATCCCTTGACTGTGAGAATTCCTAACCTTCAGGGGGTAGATCTTGTAGCAAATACTGCAAACACTGTTTTTATTACAACTGATTACGCTGATAATCTGATCAAAGGTATCAAGGCTCCTTCAACTCCTGGAGACAAATATATCCGTATCAAGCTTCAGGATTCTCTTGGTAATGATATGGAACAAATTGGAAAATATATTTATGTGTATCCTGCCTCTATCCCTGAGTTCCAAGTCTTCCCTACGACCACCACTTTAAGCAAAGAAACTATGTACAAATTTGAATTTATCCTTAAAGTTGCTCTCCCTTCACAAACTTCAACCAGTACTAAAGGAAGAATCTTGATTGAATTCCCTTATAACAGTGAAAATTACCTCAGTGATCTTGGAACAGGCTATACAAATGTTGGCGCCAACTTGGGATGTGTGATTTCTGGTCTGACAACCTCCACCTCTCTCGGTTGCAGACTTATCAATGCTGCTAGCACCAACTACCCAGCTCAAGTCGAAATTACAGGATTCGATGCAATTACGAGTGTTCCTACAAGTACTATCACTGTATACCTCGCTAAATTCTTGAACCCCGCTCAAACCCTGAGTGAGTACACTTTGAACCTCAAGACCGAATCGGTGGTTGTGAGCACAGGCGCTGTTACTCCTCTTGAATTTACTACTTATAGCTTCTGGAACAGAGTGACTGCTGTTCCAACAAGTTACGCCACTGTCCATACCTCCCCAGTTGCTCCTGGTTTCCTGAGTAGTCCTGTGCCAAATCAACCTGGTCAATGGCTTTACGTCTCACTTTATTCAAATGTTGACCTCAGTATTGGCGACTATTATGTGCTGGAAGTTCCTCTTTCGATCGTCTTGGCAAGCACTCTCACCTGCCCTTCATCTTGCGACCTCTGTCTTTCATTCCCCAATATCGGGTGGGTGGTATATAGATTGAGCTCTGTTATCACAGCTAATACTAACTATGATGGAACCATCAAAACAGTGACAATTCCTCCCTACTTGACAGTCACTGGTTACACCATTACTGCTTATATTTGGAAAGACGGAGAATTGAACCATAAGATGCTGCATAATGTTCCAGGACTCGGATCTTCTGCTATCGGAACCTTCTCATCATACTCTATTGCGCTGGTGACCAGTGATCAAGCTGTGAGAGCGCGAACTAATGTTGAAGTCAAAATCCAATTTACCTGTCAATCAAAGATCCCTAGCACAGGAAGTATTGAAATCAGGTTCCCTTCTGACGTGACTCCCCAAGCTAATTGTAGAAATTCCATCTCAGGAGGTACAGCATTAACCAGCTCTACAGGAAGAGTTGCTTGTGAAATCCAAACCAACTCTGCTGGATCCAGCTGGGTCTTGACTAATTTTGATGCTGTTGCTGAGTCAACAAAGATTGTTATTTTTGGTTATGTCACCTTGCCTGATGCAGTTGGAAACACTGGTTCATTTGAACTCTACAGCTATGGCAACCAGGATCCTGATTTGGCAACAAATGGACACCCTATTGATAGAATGAACTCAGATACCGCTTATTATTTGAATATTCCCAATGATTACAAGACTTTGACTCTCGATGTGAATCCCACAATCAACATCAACTCCCCAATGATCGCTGCTTCGACCAATTATAAGCCCTTGATGTTTGATTTTACATTGTATTCCACCACTGTTACCTCTAGTAATAATATCCAAATCACAGTGGATGCTCCTAGTGGTTCATCTTTTGGAACTGGCCTTGAAACTGGCGCTCAATTAACTTGTTATTTCGTGAATAAAGGCACAGGAGCCATAACGGCTTGTTCGGTTACAACCAGTGGCACTGCACCTCTCGTTTATTCTTTGGTGCCACAAGAAACTTTGGCTGCATCAACAAGCTATAGAGGAGTTATCACCACAGTCTTTGCTGATTCAGGAAATGATGGTATTTTGCAACCATCATCAGCAGGTATCTACAGAATAGGAATGGCTGTATTATCAGCAAGCTCAGCTATAGTTGAAGCTGATATGGATTTCTACGAAGTTTATCCAAGTCAATTCTCGACTTTGACTGTGAAAAACTACATCATGTCCAAGGGTGACGAGGATATTATTGACATTAGTCTCACAGTTGGCACTGCAATTGCAACTGCCCATAGATTAATTATCGAACTCCCTGTTCTCTACAACTCCACCAATATGTTTGGTACTGACCTTGGTTCTGGTTTATCAGATCTCGACGATAAAAAATGTGAAGTTATTAGCTCAACTCCGACAATCACAAGTAAGTCTTTAGAAATATTTTTCTCACCCACCATTAAATAGTGTCATGTTACTTACAAAAGGGTAATATTTATGCTGGAACTCCTTCGACTATTGTTGTCTATGGATTCAGTGCTGATTTCACTGCTCTCAGATTTGCCTTCACTGCAGTGAACCCTTCAGTTACAACCTCTACAGCACTTCCAATCACCATTTACACCTTGACGGGGACTGGACCTTTCACCAAGGGCTATTACCAAACAGTTGAAAAAGCTATTGTTGTCCTTGACCCAACCATCACTGCAACTACTATCAGTACACAACCAACGTTTAACCAGTACAAGACTTCGACTCCAACCAACTCTGATGGAGCATCCTCGCTGACAATTTCCATTTATTTTGCTGGAACCTTGACTGCCAATGATTACTATGTCATCAAAACTCATAAGCTTGGTACCCCAGCGACTCCTAAGACTGGAACTTTGACTATTGCAACCGATACTGCTGCCACTTATCTCACCCTCCCCAAGAATCAGTTCATCGTTTTGAAGCCAAGTACCTCGATATCTTCAACGACGACTTCTGTCACCGTTCCTAACCTCTACAACCCTGATTATGGACAAGGCACTGGCATCAACACTCTGAATTTCTATGGTTATACAACTTATTTCAGCACCATGGCGAGTGAAAAAGTGACCTACACAACTGAAGGAAGTGATTTCTTCTTGACTGCTTTCACTTCAAATCCAACTATCACTCTTGATGGAACGAATACAGCGACCACTCGACAACAATCCCTTTTGTCAATCAGCTTTAGCACATACTTTGCTAATATTCAATCACTCATTATTGTTGTGCCAGGCGAGCTGACCCTCGGAAATGATTGCTATGATTTTACAACAGCAGCAAGCAACTTTGTTTACGTACTTCAATGTACCACAGATACCACATATAACAGAATGTATATCACATTAGAAGCAAATACCTACTCAAGTGGTGTCGCTTATAGCATGGTTATCAAGGCTCCTGTTACTAATTCTGCGACCGCAGGCTCAGTCTCCACCTTTGATTTTTATGCCTACACCTCGGTTCAAACTGATCCTACAACTGGAGTAAATCGTGTTTACAAAGTCACTGGCTATGATGCAAGCCTTTCATTGTCCGCTGGCTCTGCTGATGTTGCTCCTCCAACCTTCATTGAAGCCGAATATGTTCCTTATGTTGAATATAAAGATAGTTTCCCAGCGGGATCCATTGGGGAACTCCGATTCCAATTTGAACTCCCCACAGCAGTCGACTCAACAGGTGTTTTCACCATTCAACTCCCAAGCTCCACTTATCTTGCCTTTGACACCACTAATCAAAACATTGGCGATATTACGACCAAACCAGCTGTCATTATCTATGATTCATCTTTAACATCATACAGCGGCAATATCTTGATCCTCTCAACTTATTCCTCCGACACTCTGGCTTTTCAACTTCCTTCCGGAGTTACTTTGGCCTCAGGAAGAACCCCCGTCTTCAAAGTCACTCAAGTTGCTCGCCAGGGAGATTATATCGGCTTGAATGTTCAAAGTGGTATCTCGCCTCAAGAAGTACCTCTGTACATGAGCCTTGTTCAAAGCAGTACTACATATCTTGGACTTTTGGGAAATCTATATGTTTCGCTCCCTGATACTTCGTATGCAGCTTCCCTCACAACCACTCTGACGAGAGCCTCGAGTACCATGAACCTTTGGGAGTTCTCCTTCACTTTCGGTGCTTCTGTCGACAACATTTACCTTGATTTCCCCATTTATGATGAGTATGGAAATGCCCTCTTTGATACCAATCTCGGAGCTTTTTCAGATCACAATTCTGTTCCTTGTACTTCCACAACCTTGACAGGCTCTAGCACATATAGCAATCCTGAATGTATCTTCTTAACAGGAGGCACCAATGCTCAGCCTGCCCGTATTTGGATTCGAGGGTTCCCAGCTTCTACTGGCACTCACACTTTCATTATTGTTGGGCCTCAAAACCCTGCTGCTCTCAGAAGACTCTACATAAATGCGAGATTCTATTATGGAACTACGTTCCGAACTATTATCAGAATGAATGCTTATGAGACCGTCTCTTCATCAATTAACACTCAAGGAGCATCTGGGTCCTATCAGGTTTCCTCTGATCACTACTATGCATACACGAGCACTGTCACCACCACCTTCACTACAGCAGTGACAATTAATTCTGGCAACTACATCCTGGTTAAGCTGGATTCTGATTGTACAATAGGCTCCAATACTGGTGGACAATATATTGCAACAGGAGATATCGGTACCTATGTCTTCCAAAAAGCTTCTGGTGCCTATTCAACAAGCTACACATTCAGCAACTTCAAATGTTCCAGCAATATTGGTCTCAGCTTTGTTGAATATCATATAACCAGTATTACCGCTGCTACAGGAGAAATACGAACGAGCAACTATGCCATTACCACCAGTCTACTGCAATCCGACGCTAGTGTTTCGCTGTCATCTACTTACACCGTTAGTCAAATTCTTTCTTATTACCAAACTGGTTCCAGTACTCAAATGAAGGTTCAACTCAATCTCTCCCCTCTAAGCTCTTACATCACCAGCAGCTCCTACTTGTTGATCACATTCCGCGACACAACCAATGGCTATTATAATTATCTCGACTATGTGACTAGTTGTACCGTACTTGGGGGGTTAACCGGCACTTTACCTGATAAGAAAGTCAGCTGCGATGTATATTCAAGTTATAGTGTGGTCATTTATGGTGTTTCTGCGGTTTCAGGTGACATTAGTTTATTGCTGGGCGGTGTCACTTACTCTGGTTCAAGCAGTGGTCCTTTAGTTTTCACTCTTTATTCTGACTCCACAAGATGGTCTGCAGGAGATTATTACAAGCGTGCTTTACAATATATGTCACTTTCATATGGACTTTACAGCCCCTCCTACACATTCTCACTGAGCGGTTATGTCTCCAATACCATCTACTTCGATGACTCAAATTACCAAACCACAAACTTTTATGTGGCTCCCTCCAGCTGGTCGTATTCTACAACGACAAATTCTGACTCAATAACCATCAACTTTGATACGTTTGATAGTTCAAAATACGTCTTCGATGGCAATAGTGGTTGCTCCATTTCCGGTGGAGGTGGCTATTATGCAAGTTGTTCTGTTAGCTCTGGGTCTTCTCAAAGTGTCACTGTTTACTTGTACAGCGGATACTCTTATTCGAACCTCCCAGGAGTTACTCTTATCCTCTACAATACCAGATGGAGATCAAGCCCTTCGCCATACTTCTTTAGAGCAACATACTATGGAGGTAATGTCGGCACCTTTTATGCCAGTAGCTATACCTACACCTTTACTCCTTCAACTTATCCAGCATCACCATTCACTGGCACTCCTTTACATTACTCAGTCGGTGCTTATACTGAATACGCTTTCACAATCTCCTCTAGCGTGATCACTCTAGACACTACAAAGATGGTCTCCTTTAAATATAGCTCTCTCAGTAACAGACAATCCAGTTATAGTCAAATTGACTGCATTTGTCTCCAAGGATCAAGCCAGATATCAGCAAGCTGCTACAACTATATGTACAGTGAATATTCTTTTGATATCATGTTTGGCTCGACTGTTTCTTTCGGATCTTCTGTCACTTGCTATATCCCTGATATCCTAAACCCCTCTTCAACTGGAACTTCTGAAACCCTCTATGGAAGAATTCTGAATCGTTATACTCGTACCAACTATTTGCAACAAACCTTATCCACCCTCTATTTCAACTCTTTGACTTCCGATGCTCATATTCTTGATATTGATGTCTCCTCAACTGTCACTGTAGGAAATTCAGCAACCTCAGGTTCTTTTGCTGTCACTCTTGATCCGAATTCCTACTCATATAATTCTGGATCTTACCTCTACGTTGATTTCCAAAAAACCGGACTTTCAATTCCTGCTTCTTCAGATCTGACCTTATACAGAGTCTACAGCACTGTCAGGAATATCTACGTCTCATATCTCTCTTATTCATCTGGTACAGGCGTAGTTTCGCTCTTCACTGCTTCCCAAATCTCCGCAAGTTCTCTCAGCTCACAATCAGCAGACTATCAGCCAATTAGTTATATCTCTGATGGAACAAGTGTAGTCTCACTTGCTACTACCACAATCTCCTACACTATGGAGACTCCAACAACTGATATCACAGTCACTGTCGACCAAGCCTTAATGAACCTTCCTGCTCTCATGCATATCTCCTTCGTTACTGGCGCTACAACTTTCCCTTCTACTGGTGTCTTGAAGGTGACAATCGGTGGCGTGACGAATTTGGGAACGACTTGCTATGCCTCCATTGGATATAAAGAAGCCACATGTAGTGTTAGCTCCTCAGTCTTAAGTATTACATACTCCTCTGATGTTACATCTTCTGCCGCCGTCGATGTTCTTGTTAGAGCTAATAACCCCACATCAAGTAATGAATTTTTTTTTTATCTGAGAGAAAATTGCTAATTCCGTTCTCTAGGTTTAACAGTTACAGTTAATGGATATTCCTCATATACAAGTGGTTCAGTATATTCTGAAATGTTGGGTACTTCAAGTACTCTCAATTTTCCCACTTATGCCTCAAGTAATTTTTTTAATAAAAATTTTGGATTATAATAATTTCTTCAAGCTCCGACTGCTAATACAGTGTTGGCATCTTCAAAAATGACTATGCTTTCATTGATCACAAAGACAATCGCCTCGTCTGGTAGCAAGGCTCCTCTGAGAATCAAATTCCAGATGACCTCTGCTTTGACTGCCGATAGTGATATTATGAAAGTTACTTTACCTTCTGGTCAATATACTGCTTCATCCTCCACACTTGTCTGCTCTTTCAGGACATACACAGGCACATTCGAATCTGAGTTCACTGAGAAAATAGTGTCTCAAGTTATTGCCCCGACTTTTTCAAGTTCTGTCATTACTGTCAGTCCAGGTACCACATTAGCAGCCAACACTAATCATGAGCTGGTCTGTGTTGTCTCAGATTATACTGGTTTCACTATTTTATCTGCTGCAAATCAAAAGATGACTGTCACATTCTCTAATTCTGGATCAACCAGCTATTATGCTACCTCCACATTCCGACTCTATCAATACCAGTCGACTCCCTTTATCCAACTAACCAACTTCTATTTCACTTCCAAGTATAGTAGTGACCCTAATGCCCTTGTTTTCAAAATGTTAATCAACACTGCCTTGACTGTTTATCCCAATAGAAGGATTGAAATTGAGCTCCCCTCTGCCTCTTCAAATCTAATCGGTAGTGGCTGGTCTTCAAGTCCCAGAAACCTCCCTTGTGGTTTCGCCACCACTTCTTCACTTTTTGTAAAGAGAACATCCAGCTCTTCTTCCTTGAGATGTACCTTTGTGCAGGGCACTGTTCCAAAGATTCGTATCGAAAACTATAAGAGTGCAAGTGCAAGTATGACAAATACTTTCTCAGTCATTATTTATGACTTGGCAAACTCTGTGATTGCCCAAGACTTTGTCAGATATTTTGATGCTAACATCGTTGTCACAGATGAGGCTGCTTATACTCAATCGCGACATAAGTGGCATCGAGGATTCCCTCTCGAAACTGCCACCAGCCTGATGCAAACTTCGACAGCAACTTTCCCCTCATCTGGAACCTCGGCTTATTACACTTCAACAACCCTCACAAGATCAGGAATAACTTGGTATGAAGACTGTTTGGCAGCAAACTGCCGATTTCTGATTCGAGCTCTCAATACTGATTGGAAATTTGGCAGGGCCAGTAGCGCCACAGCCTTCCAAATTAGTACTACCACTCCTTCTGCGACGACGACTCAAACCAATGGGATCATCATCGACACTGTCAATCAAATTATCTGTAAAAGTTTTGTTTTCCTCTTTATTAACCATTTCTACTGTAGTTGTTCAATACACATCCACAAACCTCTTGACATCAAGTGGAGGCCCTTATGGATTTAAATGGACAAATATCTTGTCTCCTTTGCCTTATGAAACGAATGGAGGAAGCTATGTTCTAGAATACTACTCCAGTGCAGATGGCGTCAATGCATTCTATAGGAAATTCACTTTCTCTGGCACTTATCCCACATTGTCACCAACGACATTCTCCGTTAGCACTGCATCCTGCTCAACCCCAACCTCTGGTAAAAACGGGAAGGTTGACTGCTCCATCACAATCCCATTCACTTCAAGTATTTATTCTGCAACAACACCTCTCCAAGCCATCGAAGTTGACTTCCCAACGGCTTCACAATATAGCACTGTCTATCCCTTCTGTCAAGCCTATCTTGTTTCGGGAAGTCAGGCTACAGCTTCTAAGAAACAGCTTTCGTGTTCAAGACTTGATACAAGCTCAAGCGCTGGCTCTGCGAAATTCTTTATCACTGGATTCACCTATGCTTCAGGAACAAGCAATGTCGTCTTTAATTTCAAAGCAAAGGGAGCAAGTTCTACCACTCTTGCCACGAATCTCTATTCTCAAGTCCTCAACTCAGGAACCTATTACACTGTCCTTCAGAGAGTCTCCTATTCTCTCAGTATTGCCAGTTCTCTGAGTACATCCTATTTTGCTCCTTCTACATTCTCAGCTCTCAATTATTACAACCAAGCCCTTCAAGCCTCTGCGAAGAAGCCATTCCGGTTTGCTTTCACAATTGCATCTTCAATTAACGCTGGTGGATCTCTTGTTGTCACTCTTAGTACCACGACATCTTATGCCCCGACTGCAAATACTCTGCTCATGTGTACCCTGAGAGATCAAACCACTTTTGCTGCTCCCTATATAACTGTCTGCTCATATTCAGCTGGTGTCTACACTCTCAAGCTCGTAGATACACTCCCAGCAAGCAGATACTTGGTCGAATTAACCAACTTGCAACAAGATATGAGCAGTGAGGGAATGTCATTCCCTAGTGTTACGAATCCTGCGACCATGGATCGTGTTAAAGTTCAAGTCCAAGTCATCGACTCTTCTTCCAGCACTGTCAGCATAGATTCCACCTATCTCTTATATAGGGCTCCTGCGTTTTCAACATTCAGTGTGACACAAAGAAACAAGATTGGAAGTACTGCTTCACAATTCCAGATTGACTTTTCACTTGCTACTGCTGTACCTTCTGATGGCACCACTGAATACCTGATGTACATTGAATTCCCCACAAGTCATTATGATTCTGATCTCGGTGCTTCTTCAGCTTGTTTTGCTCTAGATTCAAATCCCTATTATAATGGTATTACCATGCCTACAGTCTTCGGCTCTTCGTTCTCTACTGGTCTTGGCTCTCTTCAATACGCCCAGTTGACTGATAATCCTCGTGTTATCATCTCTGGGCACAGTGGGTTCACCACTGCTTCCCAAAATATCAACATTGCTTATGTGAAGAATCCCACTCAATACAAGGCTGCCAGCATGAATATCTATATCGTGAGATTTGACTTGACAAAGACTTACCCTGTCATTGTCTACCAAGCCAGTTACACCAACTATTTCCCTGCTCTAGCCCGCGGAACAGAAACCAATACAGCTCCCACAGTCACTTTCTCAGCTCTTAATCCTGAACAGACGACATCAATGACTTTCACGAAAGACTTTGGTACCACTGTCTACGCGGCCTCTTCCAAGATCTACGTCAAGCTCAGAAATCTAGCTCATGGTTTTGATTATACCAGCATGCGTTCAGGAACTGCTGTTACTTGTACCGGTTACACTGTCCAATGGCATAAAGATGGATACATATTCTTCCTCGTCCCCTCCTCGGATGTCGGCCCTACTGTCACTGTCACTTGCTACAATTTGAAAGTGGGCTATTGGATCACTGATGCAAGCATTGAAATCGGTATCCACAGAGAAAACTCAGATCTCTTGTATGATTACACTGTAACACCAACCATTACAGCATTCTCCACTTCAGGATCAAGCGATTCAATAAGCATTTCCAACATTGGAGGAACCCTGACGAATCCACAATCAGTCAATCTTTTCAGAATCATATACAATCCTGGCACATTTACTGTAAAGGCTACATCTTATATCAAGATCACAATCCCTTCAGGTTTCGCAGTGATTCCAGGCGTCACTGAAAAAGTCACCACATATGGCTTCACTGACTACACCTCGGGATCTCCTGCTCAAGCTGTCAATGCCTACATTTCTGGCTCTGACCTCATTATCGCAGGCTTTGCTGACTTTACAAGTCCTACAACTGTCTCTGTCAGCTTCTACCTCAGAAATGCCGTTGCTGGGAGCTATAATTCGTTTGCTCTCGGCATCTATGATTCCACAGATGTCCTTACAGCTTATGCGAGCTCCCTGTCAACAACTTACTTGACAGTCGACGGTTCAACTCCTCATTTCGTCTCTGGCTCATTTGGACCCTACCTTACAGGAGATGTTCCTCTCTATGCAACTGAAATTTATCCAATAATTTTTGCTGTCACTACTAAGACCTCTCTGACGTATGCGACAAGCGGAGCATTCAAGGTTACCCTCCCAACAGGCTTCACTCAGGCTTCTAACCCTGTTTGTAAGTATTCCACCGACTCTGGAAGTCATTGGATCTGGTCCACTTGCTCATCATCTGTGACTGGCTCTGGCACAGAAGTGACATTTGATATGCTTTCAGGCTTCGATGTCACCGCTGGAGTCTCCACCTTGATCATGCTCTGCACTGATCTGCCTGATATAACACAAGTTGGTATCACAAGGCCCAGCACGACATCGACCTATTATATATTCCAAGTTGAGTCTATGTTGAGCAGCGTTACCCAAGAATCCACATTTATTCCTTTTATTCTCTATCCTATGCCAGGAACTATCTCTTATTTCAGGTGGTATACAAGAGGATCTGGTGATTACACAGTCATTGAATTCGAGTGGACTGCTGATCAACAATACGGATCAACTGATTTCTTCCAAATAGATTTCGTCATGTACGACGATATAACCCAAGTCTTTGCTAATGATCTCGGCTCTGGAACCACCGAAAAGAGCGTCATCAGTGATTGTGCTCGTGACCCGCTCCATGGCATTATTGCCTCAACTATCAACATTGATTGCTATATCACCCCTGGTCAAGGTAACCCTGGACTCGCAACACCATATATCCCCACGAAGATAAGGATTGCCAAAGCTAATACCATTAACACTAATCAAAATGTCAACTTCTTTATTGCCAAAATCAAAAATCCTACTTCTGGTATTCCTGGAGGTTTCGTTTTGAATGTTATGAGACAATGCAGAAATGATGGATATGGCTGTCCAATCTTTAGAAAGAGAGACTACTCATCATTTGGTGCCTATACACCCAAGGTTTATAGTTTTGGAAGTCGTCCCATTCTTGTTGGAAACCCCTTCCTCTTCCAAACAATAGTCGATACTCAATACAGAATCACCACAACATCCCCAATTAATTATTATGAAGGTCTGGTCATCATGTGGTCCACAACCAACGTCCTGATCACAAATGATTGTACCACTTCTGATGGCATGTGTATCCATTTCCCAAGGATCGGTTGGACTTTCTTCCAGCCAACCTCCACTCTGTCCACAGGAATCAACACATTTGATCTGACTATGGATAATGCCTTCTTCTATGACCGAACCAACACTCTTACATGGACTATCAACACCTATTATTCCTCTGGTATTTATCAAAGAATCGAATTTTATCATCCTGACTATTCTCTCATGATCCCTGTTCTTGACAATGATGCCACACAAACCGATCCAGCCAACCAATATATTGTGAGAAACTTTGATAATATTCTCCAAGTTTCCATGACGAACATCTGGAGAACTGCGTTGACTTCAAGAATCATCGTGAACACTCCACCCACTTATGCGACTCTGAACGCTTCTTATTGTCACGCTGGTGTTGATTTGTCAGATATTTCGAACACTGCTTATGTCGAATTCCCCTGTATGGTCACTGGAGATCGCCAAATTACCATCATAGTCTCAGAAGCCTGGGTTTCTGCTGATACTACCAGAACTGTTGTCGTTTACTATAGAGGTTTTGAGTCTCTTGCCATGCCGACAGGAACCCAAACTGCTTCCACCATTACTTCATATGCTAGCATTACCACTAACTGGTGTATTGATGAAAATACTGGCTACACTTTCGATGTGAGTCCCACTCCAACTCCTATTGTCAGGGATCTGAACCTCAATCATCTGAGCTTCTATGACAGACTTTCCAAAGTCAATGAATATGTTGTCTTATATACCGCTGTCTGGCCCAACACTAAATTATCCACTGTGCTGATCACCAAGATGATCTTCCAATTGGCCGATGAATTCTTGTATCCAAGTCTCACAAACCTTGTCTGCATCACAAAGGCCGTGTTTAGAGAAAACGTCACTTGTACTTTCAAGAGAGAGCAAGGAAGAAGCCTCATCTATGTCAACACCCCCAGTAATTATGACAATGGCCCCTTCTTGTTGACTATCACCAATACTGCTGAAGATCTCTTGTTTATTGCTCCTGACAGAGAAGGCTCTTTTCTCTTCAATGTGACTTATTTGGATGCTTCAGGAAACGTTGTTGAAACTTCAGATTCATACATTGCTATTAAAGGTGAGGAAATCACATTCAGCGCGGAACCAATCCTCATTGATCCCCTCACTCCAACTGTCATGGATATCAAATTCACCACAACTTCAAGAGTTACTCCTCAAGGTTATGTTGATTCCACTCAAGAAAGCTCCACTCAGGTGGTAATCTTATTCCAAACATATGATCCTGCATATCCTCTCGATCTTGGTACTGGCTTCGCTAGTGGCTCGTATATCTCTTGCGTCGCAGCTAAAGGAATGACTGTTGTTAAGAAAGGCCAACTATTATGTCAATTGATCATTGGTTCTGTTACTGATCATTCTAAAATCATCATTACCAACTATGATGCGATTCCAGTTAATACAGATGTTGAGATTATGATTGATATTATTCCAACATTAGATGTTGGTATTGTTTCCCGTATTGGTTTTGAAGTTGACTCAACCTATACTGCTGATACAACTGGAGCATCGTATATCTTTTACAGTTCCTTGGTTGTTTCCCCAACAGCTTCAACTGCTTCCACAGCTAATGCTGCCTCAACCCTTACAGTCACAAGAACAGGCTCTGATACATTGAGATCAACAAGCGATTACACTTTTACTTTCACAACCACTGCAGCTTTAACTGCTGCTAATCAAGATTACTTTGTTATCAACATGCCAGAGTATAGTTATGAACTTAATTCTGATTACACTTCTGTTACAATCACTATCAGCAGCCCATCCACTGCATGTGAAGGCTATGTCATGCCCAAGACCAATAACATTTACATAAGACCTACTGCTAATGTTGCTGCTGGATCTGTTACTCTTTCTGTTCAAACTCTTCAGAATCCCTCCTTCTATCTCTCAGAAACGGTTTCCTTTACGATCACGACAATTGTGAGCAGCAAGACCACTGATGTCTTTACTGATAGCAGTTTTAGTTTCACCTCCACTTTATGTCAGCTCTTTAGCAATGTGCAAATCACATATGATTCCACTTTTATCAGAGTAAATGAAAATACTTACAAGTTCTCCTTTACTGTTGACCATATTGTCCCTGCTGATGGCTCTATTGCTATTGTCTTTGACCCCAATCTCTACAAACTCAGTCCAAGTAATCCTGTTTGCGAACTTATCTCTGGCTTCTCCTCTTCTGCCACTTGCGGTTTCGAAGTCTTCGACGAACAACTTGTTAGAATTAGCATGAATGGAGTTGCCATTGAATCTGGAACTGCAGTGGCAGTTAATATCATTGGAGTCAATAATCCTACCGACAGTACCACTGCCCCTGTTATCACAATCAGATCTTACTTTGATGATGCATTCGCCACCACTGAAGAAATCTGTTCCGTTCAGAAGACACTCTCCAAGTTTAGCCCTAATAGCCTGATCAGCTGTCCTATTACTGTTCTTCCTGAAGTTGCTAATGCAGGCATGACCACAGATTATCTTGTTACAATCAATTGCGCTGCAAAAATTCGAAATGGTACTACTATCAATATCCAATTCCCTCCTGAATATGAGCAATTAATTCCTGACATTCTTACTTGTGCTACCAGTGGAAATTACCTTTTGCTTCCTTGCTCTCAAGTTTCAGGGACTGCTCAGATCAACGTCTTTATCTCCACTCCAAATAGCAGAGAGGCCTTGGTGATAAGACTCAGAGGAATCCAGAACCCCGCCCTTTCAGGATCCTACACCTCTTTCACCACGAAAATCTTGCAATACTCTGTGCTTTATGCTCAGTCTGACTCGACCAGCGCCACAAATATTGTAATCAAAGATAACTTCAAATTAACTCAAGCCGATGATAAGCTTGTCTTATCAATCCTTCCAACCAACTTTGGTGAGAAATCAACTCATTTCTTCTCTCTTAGAGCTCTTGTCATGCAGACCGTTCCTGATAACCTCATTATGGTCTTTGATTCCTCTTATCCAAGAGAACTTGGCTCTAATCTTGTTTGCGGTACTTTCTCTCCCAATTCAACCTTCGGTACAAGTGTTGGTCTCAATTATGAGACCATTGCAAATTACTCAACCTTCCCTTGTACTGTGATTGATGACTACAAACTTCAACTGACTATTTCTTCAGCCATCACGATCAAAGCAAATACAGCCTTAGATTTCTTCATTTTTATCCAGAATCTAGTCAACCCAAGTCTGACCGATCAGACTTCGTTTGCCTATAAATTCTACTTCATTGCTTCTGGATCTGCTGTCTTGACGGCCGTCAACACTCCCACAATCAACTTTGGTCTTCCTCCTTCCCTCCTTCACGTCACAAGCACAAGTGTTTCAGACTCTAATCTATTAGCTCCTGCTATCTACACTGTCAATATGGAAGCAATGACACATCTCCCATCTGCAATCTCTGATATTTCCATGGATTATGAGCTTCAAGTCAACCTTCCCTCAGCTCAATACCCTGCTTTCTCTCAAGGACTTCAAGTCGTTTACTCATTCCCTGATAACACTGATGTCCAACATGGAAGCACCGCTTTTAATTACTTCAACTCCATCTTCTTGACTGCCAACTATCCTGATCTCTACGATATCAGCCCTCTCAAGCTTGTCCTCGGTAATATGAGCAATCCTGATGTCGAATCTTACTGTGGATTCCAGGCTCCAGGATCTCCTGTCAAGTTCGATTATCAATATGCCAGCAGAAAGCAAAACCTCGTCTATGCTAGATCCTACAATATTATGGACCAATACAACTGTTTACCTCTTGGCAAGAAGAGGGATGCCATCAAGGTTATCGCCCCATACTATTTAAGACAAGGTTTGGTCTATAACATCACCGTTTCTGTTGAAGAAGGAGCTGCTGCAGTTAGTCTCACTCCACTCTGTACCTTCCTTCTTTTCAGTCCTTCCAAAATTAGCTTTGTTGATTACGAATCGAGCTCTACCACCATCAATGTCATTGTTCCAACGAATGCACCTAAAGGAAGACATCTCATTAAATGGAAAAAGACAGAAACTAGTGGTTACACCAATTATCTCGAAGTTGCAGACACTGAAGTTATTGTTGTCGATCAAGGTTCTTCAGAAGCTCTTACCCCTAAACCTCAAGTCACTGTTGAAGATATTCGATATGTCTGGGTCGGTGATGCCAGAGATGTCTTGGTTACTTTGGATTACGCTCCAGCTGAAAATCTTATTGTTCAAGTCAATGCCAAATACTCCGATACCAAATTAAAAGGCTCAGTTGACGGAGGAGTTACTTTCACTTCGTTCCCTATCTATCTTTCCTTTGCCTCTGGCCAAGTTCAAAACACTTTCTATGTCCAAGCCGAACAAGATGCCAAAGATAATGTCTTTACTTATTCCTTAACTGGCACTAATGCGCCCGCTTACAACTCTAAAATCGTCAATTCTCCCTTCGTCATCAAAAGTCAAGTTGGTTTGAGTAATTACCAGATCCTCTCGACAGAAGTTGACACGGTGCTAGAAAACCAAGCAAATTACACTTTGACTATTTCAGGAGTTGGCACAATCTACTACATTGCTCTTGTTGCCAGCAGTACCATCAGTCCTACGAAGGATCAAATCGTCTCTGGAGTCCTCTCTGGCGTTGATTCCCAATATTATACTGCAGGAAAGGTTGATGTTGTGAAAAGAGGCTTGCCATTTGCCTACACTTCTACAGTCACAATCTCAGGTCTCGAGTCTCAGACCAAATATCAAGTCTACTTTATTGCTCGTAGTGCTTATGGAGAATACAGTGGTATCGTCTCAATGACATTTACGACTCGAACTGTCAATGAAGGTGTTAGTATCTTGATTCCTACTTTCAGAGATGCTAGCATTCCAAACCTTCTTGACGCGATCTCCATGATTATTCCTGTTGCAAGATCTCGGGTAATCTTTACTGAAGCTGAGACTTTCCCTGTGGAAGACAGAACAGCAGCGAGTCTGAACTACGGAGACCAATTAAACGGTTACAGAATAACAATCGCCCCTGATCCTCATAACAATATTCCTTCTCCTCTGGATCTCGCCAATGAACTCTTAACTACTGAGAAACAAGAACAATTGTTGGCTCTTATCCCGCAATTCTATCCTAAAGCTGGCATTAAAATCACTCCTGTGAGAAGAATTTCTCCTAAAGTTATTGTCCAGCCTACAGTCGACAAGGTCAGATATTACACCGCTTCTATTTCAGTGGAGCTTATTGAAGTGGGCCGCTTGTTTGCGATTGCGACAGAAATGACTTCTGATGGCATGATTAAGCCAACAAGCTATCAGATTTCTAAAGGTCTTATGGCTAATAATGTACACCTTGATGATAGATATTATAAGACAGCCTGGACTGCAGCAACAGGAAAAGGAAATATTGTCTTTGATGAATTGAAAGAATATACAAGTTACAATATCTATATCACTGCGGGAAATGATGTTCCTTATGCTTCGCTTGACATTTTGAAAGATGATGAAACTATGCATGTTCAATTGCAAACTCTTAAGAATCCAAGTAAATAAAGTGAGAAATTTTGTTAATTTATTTTTTAGATGTTGGTAGCACAGAAGATTCACTCAAATTATACTCGGAATATATTGAAAAATCGGGTGAAAGAATTGGAAGTGTAGTTAGTGCAGCAATCCTTTCATTACTTGTGGTTTTGTACCTCTAATTATTGGAAAATTGCTCTTTGTGTATATATTAATAAAAAAACCTTTATTTATTGATTGATGAGATGTCGATGTCAATGTCAATCTTATTTATTTTCTCTTTGCAAAAGGAGAATAGTATGAACCTTGAAATTAAATAATGCATATGATTTATGAATATGATGATTAAAAAATAGTTTCATAGTAAGATCTCAAATATCAAATTGAATAACTCATCTCCCAATTACGAGTTCGGACGAATTTTCTTCTTCTTCTCTCAAAAAAAATCATCGAAAAAATTTTTGAAAAATTTATTTTTTAGTTATTTGGAAGATCAAGTTAAAAATATGAAAATCATTCAATCTGACGCTCAAAAGATTTTCTCAAAGATACTCGACCAAACTTCAGAAAATTCTTCGATCTCCCCGAAAAATTTAACTTTAATTTCTTTTTGGCAGAAAAAGTTGACCTCTTAAAAAAAGAAATTTTAGAGGCTTTACAGATAGTGATTTTCCTAAGTCTAAAAGTCCCTTGAGTTTAGCCAATTCTTGTCTAAAGCTCCAATTTTGATGAAATTTTGACTCAAGCTTTTTGACACTTTTAGACCAAATTTCAGAAAGGCCTCTTTTCCAACAACAACAAAATGAAAAAAAGTGAAAAAAAAATTCTGGAAATTTTTTCGTAATTTTTCCAAATAATTTTTTTTTTTTAATCTTTA
>Ga0182738_1002079_pt1 | contig 24135 bp, 23 predicted proteins | sample eDN5th30CBELigMG_FD_128876 | JGI IMG/M metagenome (GOLD analysis project Ga0182738, IMG submission 128876) | Enriched Miracle-Growth compost microbial communities from Emeryville, California, USA - eDNA 5th pass 30_C BE-Lig MG (version 2)... ...
AGCGGCACGGGCAATAAAAATCAACTACGCAGAAAAGCCAATAGATCGGCGTTAACGTGGTCCTGGATGGTCGCGGTGAGGCCATGCGGCGCGCCGGGGTAATAGATCTCCTTGGCGTTCTTTACCAATCGCGCGGCTTTCTTAGCCGAATCATGCACAGGCACAATCTGATCGTCCTCACCATGCATGAACAATGTCGGCACCTCGATCTTCTTCAAGTCTTCGGTGAAATCCGTTTCGGAAAAAGCCTTGATGCATTCATAGGCGTTTTTCTGACCGCTTTGCATTCCCCACAACCAGAATTGATCCAGCAGTCCTTGCGATACCTTGGCGCCATCGCGGTTCGCGCCATAGAACGGGATGGCCAGATCTTTGTAGAACTGCGAGCGGTCGCTCGCGACACCCTTGCGGATATCGTCAAAAACCGCCAATGGCAAGCCTTCGGGGTTGCTGGCAGACTTGACCATGACCGGCGGCACCGCACCGATGAGCACCGCCCGCGCCACACGTTTGTTACCGTGGCGACCGATATAACGCGCGACTTCACCGCCGCCGGTGGAATGGCCCACCATCGTGATGTCCTTCAAATCCAGCGACTCGATCAATTGCGCCAAGTCATCGGCGTAGCCATTCATGTCATTACCCGACGAAGGCTGACTGGATCGGCCATGTCCACGGCGATCGTGCGCGATGACGCGGAAACCATTCAGCGCCAGAAAATGCATTTGCCCGTCCCACGCGTCGGCGTTGAGCGGCCAACCATGCGAAAACGTGACGACCGGGCCTTCGCCCCAGTCCTTGTAGTAAATCTGCGTACCGTCCTGCATGGTGATGGTGTTGCTGGTCATGATCAAGCTCCGTTCAGGTTCAGGTTGACGTTGCGGGGTTGCTTCGGCGCGGACGGTAAAAGCACCGGCCGCGAGTGCGGCACTACTGGCGATGAAGTGGCGGCGAACTGGATTGTGCGAGTCGTTCATAGGGTCCTCTGGTCAAGGGGGAAATCAGGGGGAGAAGGTTGACGACATCGTAGGTCGACCGCCCAGGACGCAGTAGATATAACGCGGGAAGCATGCTGTTGTTCTACGAACACCAATGCCATCGGTCCGCGTTGCCATACACGACGATTGAGCCGGCCCTCGCCTTAACGGCGTCAGACAGGTATCGGCCACTCGACAGGGCCTCTCGCCGAGTGGTGCCGCGCAGGCAACACCGTGCATCCATTCCGAGCCCTACCGCCAATCAGGCAACCCCTCTAGCATCAATGCCACTGATGCCAAGTCAACACGCTCAATACTTCAACAGAGGTTTCCCCATGCCACACGAATGGATCGCGCATTACGGCGCGCTGGTGGTTTTCCTTAACGTACTCGGCGCGTCGCTGGGCCTGCCCCTGCCCGTCATGCCGACGTTGATTGTCGCTGGCGCCAGCTATGTACCAAACGCAACGTTCTCATGGACAAGTGCTCTGCCACTAGCGTTCACGCTGGGCGTGAGCATCCTGGCCGGCATCCTGGCAGACCTGATCTGGTTTCGGGGCGGCATGCGTTATGGCCCACGCACACTGAGCACGGTATGCAACCTGACGCTCTCGCGCGAGGCATGCATCAGCAAAACTGAGCGAGTGTTTGAGCGATGGGGCGTGCGTCTCTTGATCGTGGCCCGGTTCGTCCCTGGCCTGTCGCTCGTTGCCGTGCCACTATGCGGAGCGATGGGAGTCCGTTTGCGCTCGTTCATTTGGCACGACTGCGCCGGCGTAGCCCTATGGGCCGCAACCGGGCTAATCCTGGGTGTGGCCTTCGCCGCTCAGGTCCAAGATCTGCTGGCCGCATTGGCCAGCGCCAGTGAACAGATACTGATTGTGGCCGGCATCAGCATCGCATTTTACCTGGCGTATCGCTATCTGCGACGCTTGCGTATCCGAAATACCCAGACGTAAAAACCAGGCTGCACCAAGATCATCAATCAAAACGATAAGACACGCCTAAAATCACACATTTCCTGAGCCAGTTTTGCTATGTCTTTGACAAGCGGATGGCTCATCGAACGTCTATACACCGCATAGTATCGAACGTTTGGCAATGTCGGCGTGATCTTGATGCGTCTTAGCGTTCCATCGCGCAACTCCTGGGCATAGTAGGGAACAGGCATCTGGGCAATACCTTTTCCCTCGATGACCAGACGGCCAACAACAAAGAAGCTATTGGCCTGAAGATTCTTTTGCATCAGGTGGCCGTTACGATGAAACCACGCACTCTGCAGCCGTGCGTGGACGGTATCTGAATACTGCGAGACGATTGGATAATTCGCCAGTTGCTCCACCGTCAGCGTGCGGCGCGGCAGCGCGAGCGCCGGGCTGGCCATCCAGCAACGCTCCAGAGTTTTCAGAGGAATTTCTGCATAGAATTTTCCCCACATCGGCCCTGGCAACAATGCCAAGTCAAACTGCCCCTGATTCAATCGTTCCAAGAGGCGTCCGCCGTGATCAACATCGATCTTGAGCAGCAAATGCGGATAGCGTTTCTTGATGAGGCTCATCAAGCTCGGCAGCCACGTCATACCGATCAGCTCGGTCGCCGCCAATCGAAACGTCACTTCCTTTTCCTGACTTTGATGAGAGCCCGACATCACGCGGTCGTAAAGCACGAGCAATTCCTCTGCTCCTGAGGCCAGCCGCTCTCCTTCAGCGGTCAATCTCGATGCACGGCTGCTGCGATCGAAAAGCGCCACCCCATGGATAGTTTCCAGCTCCGCAATGCGTTTCGATACGGCAGATTGAGAGGTGTGCAAACGTAGAGCCGCTGCTTGGAAACTGCCAAGCTTTCCGACCCAGTACAGCGCCTCCAGCTGCTTCAGACTAGCGTTAACCGTCATCTCACCAAATCACCTTTAGGAATAGAAAGAATGAATTTATATCGCTTGCACTCGTTAATGTAATACTGCCATGATGAAAAGAAATGGTAGCCAAGTGAACGCTCCAGCACGACACAGGCCTACAAGGAGGAGACGACGTGAAAGTTGCAGTACCCGCAGCCCCAGACAACCCGGGGGAAATCCTCGATAAATACGCATCAACCCGGCGCAGCCTGCTGGCCCTTGCAGCGCTCGCGCCGATTACGCGAACAGCCACTGCCGACTCAACGTATCCGTCCAAACCCATACGATTGATCATCCCTTTCAGTCCGGGAGGCGCCACAGATGTCGCCGGACGACTGGTAGCGGACGGTCTTGCCGCAGTGCTAAAGACAACAGTCGTGGTCGAGAACCGTGATGGCGCGGCCGGCGTTATCGGATTACAAGCAGCCGCCAACTCACCGGCCGATGGCTATACCATCGCCATTGCGGGCAACTCGCTTGTGACATCGCATCGCACCCTCTATCCGAAGCTGCCCTACGACCCGCCGAAAGACTTTCTGCCTATTGCACGCCTGGTCGCCGGCTCTCACATTCTGGTTGTGAAACCCTCGTCGCCATTCAAGACGGTACAAGACCTCATACTCGCGGCCAAGGAAAATCCCGGCCAAATCACCTACGGCTCCGGCGGTAAGGGCACGAGTGTTCACTTGGCGGCAGAGTTATTTCAGATCCAAGCGGGCATCAAACTGCTGCATGTGCCGTACCGCGGCACATCGCTGGCCCTCAACGGCTTGTTGTCCAACGATACGGATCTGCTCTTTGACACGACCCCTTCCGCGTCCCCAAGAATCCTATCAGGACAACTGAGAGCCTTGGGCATTGCTTCCTTGACTCGCGACCCAAATCTGCCAGATGTGCCGACTATCGCTGAACAAGGTTTGCCTGGATATGAGGTGCTGTTCTGGCTCGGCATGTATGCGCCTAAAAACACACCGGTGCATGCACAGCAAGCTCTCGAACGCGCCGTCCATGAAGTCGTCACCAATCCGGAATTCGAACGTAAATTGAAAACGCTGGGAATGACGTCCTACTTTGCGACAGGCGCAGACCTGTCTGAGCAAATCGCTCGGGAAACAAACGAATGGCGTGATGTCATTCAAAAAGCTGGCGTAACCATGGAGTAACGAAAGAATGACCGCACTTAATTCGCTGGGATTGCGTATTCGCGCAGAATTCAACCGGCCCGAAAAGTCCTGGATAGACCGCGCGCGCGCCATACCCGTGGCGGTTATCGGAGACTGCGCACAGCGGCTTCAAGCCCTGCCTGCAGGATTTAACCATTACGGCGGCCGCAAACAGTTCGCCGGGCCTGCCCTGACCGTACGGGTGCGTCCAGGTGACAATCTATTCCTGCATAAAGCGCTGGATCTGGCACAACCAGGCGATGTGATCATCGTAGATGCGGACGGCGCCACGCGATCCGCGATCATCGGCGCAATGATGACAAACTACGCGCATACCCGCCTCATCGAGGCGCTGGTTGTCGATGGCGCCATACGTGACGTCAAGGAATTGGCACAGATCGACCTCTCTGTGCTCGCTCGGGGCGCCACGCCTAATGGCCCCTTCAAGTCTGGCCCCGGAGAAATCGGGCAATCCATATCATGCGGAGGCATCCCAATCGCTGCGGGAGACCTCATCGTCGGCGACGAGGACGGTGCTTTGGTGATCCCCCTGGCTGAAGTGGAAAATGTCATCCTCGCCGCCGAGGAAAAACATCGGCTCGAACAAAGCTGGGAAAAACAGATTGCCAGCGGGACCTGGGATCGAAACTGGGTGGATGAGGCGTTAGGAAAGCTCTGATTTGCGATAAGGCCTATCAGCGCTCGACTTTTTCCAGATACCCGTGAAACAGCCCAACATGCACCGCGTTTTGCTCGGTGTCCGGCCCCCACAGATCGCGGCTATCAAAACGCACGTCAAACGTGCACTGCTTCGCTGACTGCAATCCATGTGCCGATGCGTCGGGAAATGGGTAAGCCGGTGACTGACCGACGATCTGCCCCGTCTTGCCACGCACGTATCCCGGCATACGAATGTGACCGCCAAAGAACTCATCTTTGACACGCACCCAGTCGCCTATGCGTAAATCTGGCAATGGGTCCGTCTGCGCCCTGCCCGGCTGACTGCCGAGTGACAGCGGGATATCTTCGCCCGCGATTTCACGCAGTTCCTCATAGGTGATCGCACCTTTTTCAATGCATAGCGTCGCCACGGCGGTAAAAACGCGTTCGTAGTATGACGCGCTGATGTAATGCTGAGGCACCATACGTTCGATCGCGTGACGGTATTCGTCCATGTTGTAAAAGTGCTTACCGACGAGTTTGCCGCTGAGCGCATTGATTTTGACTTCCCAGCTGTCGTGAAACCCATCGGTGTGGCCTGCCTTTACGACGCGTCCAAAGCCCTGCTTTCCACCTAAATCATGCATTCCGTCCATGTTGAGCTCCTGTGCGCGGGAATCAGTGGTTCGACGGGCTGTCGACGAACGGCGCCTCGAGTCTGGCGACGCCTATCATGCAGTCTTGCGTGACCAATGCAGCCAGCTGCTGCTCGGTCCACCCCTCGGTATGCGGGGGACGCATCGGCAAAATCATGTAGCGTGTATCGGTCGTCGTATCCCAGATGCGCAGTTTCATGGTCTCGGGCAACACTAAACCCAACTCAGCCAAGACCTGCCGCCCCTGCCGAACGAGGCGCGCACGGTATTCGAGATTTTTGTACCAGCCCGGCGCCATGCCAATAATGCTAAACGCCGTACAGGAACACAGCGAGCAGCAGATCACGTTATGCAGGTCCGCCGTGTTTTCCTTGACAACGAGGGCCGCGTGGTGCTCGGGCATGGAAAAACCCATCGATGCCGCCGCCGCTTTGCCATCGTTCAGTAGAAACGCTTTGAATTCAGGGTCCAGCCACGCCTTGGCACACAACGCCGCTCCGTTTTTCGGTGACCATTCCTCGGTGATCAGATGCTCGTAATGCCCAACGGTGTCTGCATCCACCAAGCCTTTCTGCATCAACGCCGTTTCCAGCGCGTCTACGCGCCGATTCATGTGATCATGTGCCATTGTGTCTCCTCTCGGACGGGCCATTTGCGGAATCATGGGATTAATGTTTCCTCAGGGTTCCTAATGTACCTCTGTGTACGCACTTTCGAAACCCATCGTCCTTGCGAGCCCCCGAGGGAAATAGCCCTACAGGCCACCAGCATGGGGTGACCCACCCGCTCGATCGCGGGCAGAGCGCTCACAGGGCGTGAGTTAATTGTCGAGCCCGATCACGCGATAACTGCGTAATACGGGTTGCCCCACAGGCCGGTTGACAATACGCGTTCACTATTAGACGGCACCTGACCCAATAGGCAAGTCTTTGCCTATTCCTTGGCGCTTGGCTAACTCAAGAATCCGAGTACCTCTGTAGATATCTTGCAGTGCCATACCATGCGACTCAAACAAGACGATCTGCTCATCATCTGTCCGGCCTGGCCGCTGCCCGACGAGAACCTGCCCTAGATCCGTTAGATTTTCCCAGTAAATCAAACCGCTCTCATAAGCACCGAGCAGATCTCCCGACTCTTTTTGTGCCACTTGCACTGAATCGACCACCACAAGGTTGGTGACCCCAGGTAATACGCCATGAGAAACCATTTCTCGCTATCGGCTTCCCCTTCGCACCCGCTGCGCTACGCGATTCTCCACAACCGCCTTCAGCCGTCGAGTTGGGGGGCTACTGCCCGCTCGCTACTGGCATTTCTTTCTCCCGAGGAAATTCAGGGGGTCATTCGCCGCGCCGAACCATCGCCCCTGAATGGCCGCCCGCTTCAGTCGACAGAGTTACGTCGGGCTCTGGCGAAAATACGGGAACAGGGATACGCCGTGAGCTACGCTGAGCGTGCGCCCGAGGTGCACGGTATCGCGGTCCCCTTTTTTGACAATCAGGGCCAGGTGAGAGGCAATCTCACGCTCACAATACCCGACTTTCGCTTCGATTCCGCCAAGCTTCCAGAATGGGTCGCGCTATTACGCGAGTCCGTCACCGACTTGACCTCGCGTTTCGGATGGTCTTGACTTCACAAGTCGTGAACACCCGTTAAGACATTCACAACCTTCGTCCAGCAACAGCGCGTCATAATCCAAGGCCATCACAGTCCCGGCCCTATATAACGACGAGGAGACAGCCATGGACAGAAGGAGTTTTTGTGCGGCAGCCGGTTTGGCTCCGGCTTTGATGGCTATTAGCCGACCAGCCGCGAGCCAGACATTGAAAAATGGTCAGCCTATCGTGATGGTTGTACCTTTTGCGCCAGGCGGCAACCTGGACACTGTGGCGCGAGCGGTGGCACCGGAGTTGGGAGCCAAGCTCGATAGATCCGTTGTCATTGAAAACAAGCCCGGTGCGGGCGGCGTCATCGGCGCCAGCATGGTGGCACGCGCAGCTCCGAACGGGCACACGCTGCTGGTCACGACACCGAACGCTCTGACTGTCGCGCCGTTGATGGTGAAAACGGACTACACACTGAAAGACTTCGCTGCCGTGGGCGGACTAGGCTCGGCGTCACAAGTCATTGCCACGCACCCCAACAGCGACTTGAAAACCATGCGGCAATTGCTGGATAAAGCACGTAGCCAAAGCGGCGCCGTGACGATTGGACATTCCGGCTTGGGCACAACCAATCACATCGCATTGCTCAGGTTGGAAGAAGCCGCAAACTGCCGATTCACAGCCGTACCGTTCAAGGGCTCGGCTCCCGCGATCGCGGCTCTGCTCGGCGGGCAGATCGATGCCATCATCGATCAAGTCACCAGCTCGTACAGCAACATTAAGGCCGGTAAGCTAATTGGTCTGACCGTGCTGTCCGGCGAGCGCGATCGTTTTCTTCCTGATGTCCCGACTCTCACCGAGGCTGGTATCAAAGGGTTTATGTCCTTGACACAATGCGGTTTGGTAGCACCAGCCGACACACCGTCGCCGATCATTGACCAATTGAATGCCGCGTTGAATCACGCACTGCAGACCGATGCCGTGCAGGACAGATTACATAACTCCGGCAGTATCGCCTTACCGGGCTCTCCGAAGCAATGGCAGGATATTCTGGACGCTGAACAAAAAACCGCCAACACGTTGCATGCTCAAGGCAAACTCGCCGCTGATTAAGGATCGTCATGACCAAACCCTGCCTTCCCGCCCGCATCGAACACCAATCGTTGAACTTCACACCCCCACCGGGCAGCTGTGATTCGCATGCGCACGTTTTCGGTCCTTATGATCGGTTTCCGCTGGACAGCGATCGCAGCTATACGCCGCAGGAGTATCCCGCCAATACCTTTATCGAACATCTGGACCAACTAGGTTTGACGCGGGGTGTTCTCGTGACGGGCAGTGCGTCTGGCGCGGCCAATGACATCATCCTGGATGCACTATCGCAATACCCACAGCGTTTGCGTGGAGTCATTGTGCCAAAGGCGGATCTGAGCGAAAGCGAACTGAATCGCTACACCGACGCGGGCGTACGTGGCGTACGCGCGAACTTATACCGGCTCAATGGTAAAGCCGTATATCGCAATGGCGCAGGGCTGGAGGTACTGCAGACGCTTGCTCCGCGCCTAGCCGAACGCGGATGGCATGCGCAAATCTGGATACATGCTCCTGACCTACCAGAGATGATGCCCGCACTCGCGGCATTAAAACTGCCTCTTGTCGTTGATCATATGGGCCGCATGAACACGGCACGTGGCATTGCCGATCCGGGATTCCAATTTCTGTGCCGGCAATTAGCCGAAGGACGCATCTGGACCAAAATATCCGGCGCCGATCGCAATACTACCCAGGGCGCGCCGTACGACGATGTCGATGCTTTTGCACACGCCATTCTACAGGCCAATAACGAGCGAGTCGTATGGGGCACTGACTGGCCGCATATCAACTACTATGACGCCAATCACATGCCGGACGATGGGGAATTGTGCAATCTCTTGTCGCGCTGGCTGCCAGCTGACACGCGCCAACGTGTATTGGTCGATAACCCTGCACAGCTCTATGGGTTTGAGAGCTGAAGCTAGATCAATTCGAATTTACCCATATCGTCAGGATGAACTCATAGTGGAGCCCTATCCTACGACTCACCGGCGGCACCTCTTGTTCACTCGGCCACATCACTCATATAGGTAGGCCACACCCCTTCCGACGTAAGCTTTTCCACCGTCGCCATCACAAGACGCATGACGCTCATGACAGCCATCGTTTTTGGTGTGCTGGGGTTGGTACAAAGATAGACCGAGCGGGTCAATCTGGGTTTCTCTATATGCAGCACGCGCACGTCAGCCGCCGAACTGTCGCCGACCACAGATGAATAAGAGAGAATCGTGGTGCCTACGCCTGATGCCGCCAGGCCGATCAATTGGGGGGTGGTATTGACCTCGGCAACGATAGTGAGCAGTTGCCCTGCGCGGTATAGATAGTCTTCCAGCCGGATACGCAAACTATGGGTGCGTGTGGGCAAAATCATGGGGAACGCACCCATTTCCGGCAGACGTATCGTCTTACGGCGCAGGCCGGCAGCCCCCAGGTGCCGGCGGATCTGCGATGCGGAACTGATGAAAACGAGTTCCTCATCAATCAGGTGCGTATAGTGCAGACCCCGCCCTTCGTCTTGACCAAAGGTCATGCCAATGTCGATTTCGCCCTTTTGCAGGTACTCGGGGATATAGCCCGAGCTGAGCTCGATGATCTGCAAGCGCATCTGCGGCCAGCGCGACAGCACCTCGGCGACGAGTGGCACGGTAAGGAATCGAGCCAACGATTGCGGCAAGCCGATCGCCACCTGACCAACAGGCACACGTGCCTGTTGGCTGATCTCCTCGTAGGCGAGCTCGGTGCGCAGCAGGATGTCTTTGGCATGGATGCGCAGACGTTCCCAGGCTTCGGTCAGCACCACCCCTTTAGGCAGCCGTTCAAAAAGGGGCGTACCTAATTGCTCCTCGAGCTGTCGAATCAGTACGCTGAGTGCAGGCTGCGTCATGTGCTGCATTTCCGCCGCGCGCGAAATAGAGCCAGCAGCCGCTACTGACAGAAAATTTCTCAGATCGCGCAGATCGATAGACATGGCAATGGGCTCCGGTAGCGTGATGGTGCAGTTCTGCTATTCCAAATTTTATATAGCATATATAAAAACATAGCATTTGACGTATAGGTAGCCTGCGCCGATAGTGACAATCGAACAGTGATGGCCAACCCAAACAGGCCACGCAAAACCGCCAGGAGACCGTCGATGCCTATTAAAAACCGCCGTAAATTCTTATTGAGTTCCGCTTCCGCTTTGGTCGCTGCCGCCATGCCCGGCCAGGCGGTGATGGCCCAGTTGACGGGGAATCCGTCCACCATGCGCATCGTGGTGCCCTTTTCCGCTGCCGGCCCTACTGATTTCATCGCCCGACTCTTTGCCCAAGCACTATCTGAGGAATTGAAAGCCACCGTCGTCGTCGAAAACAAACCTGGTGCATCCGGCAACATCGGTACCCAATACGTGGTCGATGCGCCGGCAGACGGAACGTTACTCGTCCATACGACGGCCGCCATGCAGGCCGTCAACCCTATCCTCTACCCTGACCAGCGTTTCAACCCTGCCAAGGACCTGATCCCCATCGGGATCACCGGCTCATTGGCCAATGTGCTGGTCGTCCATCCCGATTCGGGCGTAAAAACGATCGAAGATCTCGTCGAAAAAGGCAAGAAAACCGAGTTGACATTTGCCACATTCGGCCCCGGCACGTCGCCGCATATCTATGGTGAGGTGCTACGTGGCCTGACCGGCATTAAGGCCATACCTATTGCCTACAAGGGTAGCGGCAATGCCAAGGCCGACATGCTGGCGGGGCGTATCGACTTTATGTTCGACAGCATGACCACGGCTGTGACGACGATAGAGAGCGGGCACCTGCGAGGCCTGGCCATCACCTCGCAAGAGCGCTCTGCGTTGTTGCCCGACGTGCCGACGCTCAAAGAAAAAGGATATGGCAGGCTGAACCTGAATTTCTGGTTTGTCTTGCAGGTGTCGGCTAAGACGTCTCCTGACGTCGTGCAACGGCTGCGCACAGCTGTCGCAAGGGCGGCGCAGAACCCCGCTTATCGCAAAGGCGTGGCCGAGCGCGGTGTCGACACCTTTACCGTTCCTGCCGATCAGGTCGAGCAGTTTGTGCGCGAGGATACTGCGGTGTGGCGCAATGCCGTCCTCGACATGGGTATCAAGGCCGAATGACAGACACACATCCAAGCAGGAACATTATGAAACCCTTGACGGGATTAAAGGTCATCGATTTTTCCAAGGTGCTTGCGGGGCCGCTATGCGGCCAGTACCTTGGCGAATTAGGAGCCGAGGTCATCAAAGTAGAACCGGTCGAGCTCGGTGATGACACCCGGGGCTGGACGCCCACGGTTGACGGCGAGTCAACGATCTTTCTGGCGGTCAACCACAACAAACGCAGCATCGCACTAGATCTCAAGTCTGATCAAGGCCGCAAAATCGCTCACGACCTCGTAGGCAACGCCGACATCGTATTGCAAGGATTCGGCAGCGGAACAGCGCAGCGGCTGGGCATCGATCGGGACACGCTCATGGCTCTCAACCCGAAACTCATCTATTGTGAAATCAGCGGCTATGGCCGGGATGGCCCGATGGGAAACGAGCCCGGCTACGACGTCATGCTGCAAGCGTTCAGTGGCATGATCAGCACCCTAGGTCATCCAGGCGGTGACTACGCCCGGGCCAGTTTTTCGCCGGTCGACATTGGCACTGCCATGTTCGGGCTGAGCGGTGTACTGGCCGCGGTGATCGAACGGCAACGCACAGGCAAGGGCGTATATGTCGAACTCGCACTCCTGGATACGGCTCTGGGGTTTATGAGCTACATGGCGCAAACCTATTGGCACACAGGGCGAGACCCGCAGCGGATGGGTACGGCGCACCCCAGCATGTGCCCCTATCAGGCATTCCAAGCCAAAGACGGCCCCCTCATGCTGGGTGCAGGCAACGATGCGCAATGGCGCCGTTTCTGCGAGGCCGCAGATATGCCCGAGTATGCCGACCATCCAGATTTCTCGACGAATGCGCAGCGGCTCGCCAATCTGGCACGCACCGTGCAGATCGTGCAAGAAAAGATCGTCACACGCACGGTATCAGAATGGATCACTTTGCTCAGCCGGATCAAGGTTTCCTGCTCGCCCATCCATACCCTGAGCCAGGCGCTGAACCACCCTCAGGTCCAGGCGCGCGGCCTCATCGAGCACACTAAACATCCCGTGATCGGCCCCCTGAAACAGATCGGTTTGCCCGTAAAATTTCAGGGGCATGTACGCACAGCCGTATGCCCTCCTCCCATGCACGGTCAGCACAGCCGGGAAATTCTGCACGAATTAGGATACGACGACGGCGACGTCTCCGCATTAATTGAGACATCGGTAATCCGTCAGTGGACGGATACCCAAGCAAGCCAATCAGGAGAGGAAAAATGATTCACTATGAAGTGCGAAACCACATCGCCGAAATTCTGTTCGACAACCCACCCGTCAACGCTTTGTCCGAGCAGATGCTGGATGATTATCTGGCCGCTTTACAACGGGCTGCGCACGACTCTAATGTGCGAGCAGTGATTGTCGGCAGCGCCGTGCCGGGGCGATTCTGCGCTGGATTGAACCTGATGGGAATCCATGAAGGAGACCATGCCAAAGTCACAAACCTGCTAGAACGGCTATACGTCCGTAACGTGGATACGCAGTTCAACATGGGCAAGCCCACCATTGCTGCGATCGACGGCACGACACGCGGTGGCGGCATGACGCTGGCCGTGTCCTGCGACATGATCGTGGCATCGGAAAGTGCGGACTTCGGTTATCCAGAAATCGACGCCGGTGTACCGCCATCGATTCACTTTTCACACCTGCCGCGCATCATCGGTCGACATCGTGCGTTTGAGTTGCTGTTCACCGGGCGGGTCTTCGATGCCAAAGAAGCCGCAGAGATGGGGTTAGTGGTACGCATAGCACCGTCTGGACAAGCGATGACCGCGGCGCGCGCCCTTGCCGAAACGCTGTGCGCCAAATCACCTGAGGTGATTCGCCATGGTCGCCAAGCGTTCATCAACGCCAATGACAATGGCTACCGTGCTGCAGTGCAGGCCGCCGCAGATAGCTTCTGCGTAGCCGCCGGGCGACCCAGTGCCCGGGAAGGTATCGCCGCGTTTGTGGAAAAACGCAAGCCTGTGTGGCCGCCCAAGAGCTGATTAATCGGCATACACCCATCTGAGCCTGGCATTCCCCACATCCAACTTCGTCATATGCCAGGCGAATGAGCCGAATTGCGCGGCTCACATCACAAGTCCTCGTCGTCCACGCAGGACATCAACCAACATTGCCCAAAGTCGACGCCTCCTACGAGGCGCGACCGCGCACGCCTGTCGAAAGTCCAGACCATGGCGCAATCTGACGACACCCCCATTTGTTTCGTTAAACAAAACAAATCAAAGCGGGAATTATTGAAAAGAACTAATCAAATAAATAAACTACGGCCAATCATTCAAATTTAATTTCATCTAACGAGACTATTAAGTTGGCCACCCGAGGCCAATCTTCATCGCAGAAGCGCTCCATGACCATTCTCGAATCCCAAATATCGTCAGCATCGGAATCGTTCCAACGAAATCGTGAACAGATGCTGACATTGCTGCAACGTGTACGCCAAATCGAATCAGATACGCGGGATAAATCGGCTGCGGCCCGGCCTAGATTCGAGGAGCGGGGCCAATTGTTGCCACAGGAACGCGTCGGGTTACTGTTAGATCAGCCAGGTGCCTTCCTGGAGCTCTCGACCTTGGCCGGCTACGGAATGAAAGCTGCCGATGCACAAGGCCGCCTCATCGCTGGCGGCGGATTGATTGCCGGAATCGGCGAGATCCATGGCGTGGCATGCATGATCTGCGCCTCCGATTCCGGAATCGAAGCCGGCGCGTTTCAGCCCAAAGGGTTGGAAAAAATGCTGCGCATGCAGGAAATCGCGCTGAAAAACCGCCTACCCTACCTACAGTTGATCGAAAGCGCCGGCGGCAATCTGACGCACTACAACGTCGAGAACTTTGTGCGTGGCGGTGAAAAATACCGGAACCTCGCACGCCTGTCGGCAGCCGGTATCCCGGTCATCACGATCACCCACGGCGCCTCGACGGCCGGTGGTGCCTATCAAACGGGGCTGTCCGACTACATCATCATGGTACAGGGCCGTTCGCGTGCCTATCTGGCCGGGCCCGCGCTCTTGAAAGCGGCAACGGGTGAGGTGTCATCCGACGAAGACTTAGGCGGGGCAGAGATGCATTGTTCGGTGTCCGGCCTGGGCGACTACTTGGCGCGCGATGATCGCGACGCCATCCGCATTGCCCGTGAAATCGTCGCCATGCTGCACTGGAATCGCGAGACGAGCTTCGGCCAGCGATCGACAGCAGGTGTGCCGCATGACGTAGCTCCCCCCGCCCTGCCCCGCTATGACACCGAAGAGCTCCTAGGACTCATGCCCGCCGATGACAAAACGCCGGTAGACATGCGCGAAATTATTGCGCGTATCGTCGATGGCTCCGTCTTCCAGGAGTTCGGCGCGCGCTACGGAGCGGCGACCGTATGCGGGCATGCGCGCATCGATGGGATGCCTATCGGCATCATCACCAACAATGGACCGATCGACCCGGATGGCGCGGCCAAAGCCACTCACTTTATTCAAGCGTGCTGTCAATCCAACACGCCGTTGCTTTACCTGAACAACACGACGGGCTTCATGGTAGGCCGGACATACGAAGAAGCTGGCAGCATCAAACATGGCTCAAAGATGATCCAAGCCATCACCAACGCCACTGTGCCGCAAATCACGATTTTCTGCGGAGCATCGTTTGGCGCTGGCCATTACGCGATGTGCGGCCGGGCCTTTGATCCGCGCTTTTGTTTCTCTTGGCCCAATGCCCGATGCGCCATCATGGGTGGCGAACAAGCCGCGCTGACCATGACAACCGTCGCGCGCGCCAAACTGATCCGCGAAGGCAAACCGGTCGACGAAGGCCGCATGGACAAGCTGCGCGCCAACATCATCGACAACTTCCAGAGCCAAATGGATGTGTTCGCCACGAGCGCGAGATTGCTTGATGACGGCGTCATAGATCCTCGCGAAACGCGCGCCGTGCTGGCCTGGACATTGCGCCTGTGCCGCGATGCAGAACGCCGCGACGTTCAACCCATGCAATTCTCCGTCGCCCGCCCTTGATCTTTCTCTACTGCCATCATGCCGGACCTTTCCAGTTTTAAAAAAATACTTGTCGCCAACCGTGGCGAGATCGCGTTGCGAATCATCCGCAGTGCGCGCCGCATGGGGATCAGCACCGTCGCGGTGTACTCACGCGCCGATCAACATGCCGCGCACGTTCACGCGGCGGACGAAGCCGTATTTATCGGGGAGTCCGCCCCCGGCGAGTCATACCTCAATGCGAGCGCAATCGTCCAAGCCGCGCAGTTGTGCAACGCGGATGCCATCCATCCGGGTTATGGTTTCTTGGCGGAAAACGCCGCCTTTGCCAACGCCTGCGCCGTAGCCGGAATCGTCTTTATCGGCCCATCGCCGCAAGCCATTCGCGATATGGGCGACAAGGCCAATGCCAAACAACTGATGCGCGCCGCAGACGTGCCGTGCGTGCCCGGCTACGATGACGAGGATCAAACCGTCGAGCGCCTGCGAGCCGAGGCCGATCGCATCGGCTATCCCGTGATGATCAAAGCCACCGCTGGCGGCGGCGGTCGTGGTATGCGCATCGTGTTCGAGCGCGATGCCTTCGTCGAGGCGCTGCATTCGGCGAAATCCGAGGCACAAAGCGCATTCGGTAATGATTTCGTCATCCTCGAACGCGCAGTACAGTCTCCTCGCCACATCGAGATTCAAGTCGTCGCCGATCATTTTGGCAATGTCGTGCACCTGGGAGAACGGGATTGTTCTGTCCAACGACGCCATCAGAAAATCATCGAAGAAGCCCCCGGCCCCGGCATCAGCGACACCACCCGCGACGCCATGGGACGCGCGGCGGTCACTGCTGCAAAAGCCATCGGATACGAAGGCGTCGGTACGTTAGAGTTTTTGTTGGATGCCGATGGCGCGTTCTATTTCATGGAAATGAACACACGGCTGCAGGTCGAACACCCGGTGACAGAGGCGATCACCGGCCTGGATCTGGTCGAGATGCAGATCAACATTGCCATGGGGTATCCGCTGGCAATCAGTCAAGCAGATGTCACCCTTACCGGCCATGCGATCGAAGTGCGGCTTTGCGCCGAAGACAGCGATCAACACTTCATGCCGCAAAGCGGTCGGATTGCCTTGTGGCAACCGCCTGAGAATGTACGCGTCGAGTCTGGAATCCGCTCAGGAGACACCATTTCTCCCTACTACGATTCCATGTTCGCCAAATTGATCGTGCATGCGCCCGATCGCGACACCGCCATTAGACAAATGCACCAAGCACTACAACGTACCGTATTGCTGGGTGTACGCACCAACATCAGTTTTCTGTCGCGTTGCCTGCAACAAGACGCCTACGTGCGTGGCGCTGTCGATACGGGATTCATCGCCGCACATCACGCCGCATTGACCTGCGTCGACGAGATTCGATTGCAGCATGACGCTGCTTTGGCGGCCGCAGTGATGAGCCATCACGCCGCTGATCCGATCAAACCCATTCGTCGAATTCCAACGTTACTGACACTGCGCACGGACGATGACACCACAGTGGAAATGCGAGTCCTGGCCAACGGCGACCATATTCAAGTCTGGCAAGGCGACACGCAATTTGATGTCACGCTTGTTCGACACTCCGACGGCACTACGCGATACCTGATGGATGGCGCCATCGGCAACATGGTCTATGTTCGCGACCGCGACACCATTTACCTGCATCGCCGTGGCATGGCGCGAATCTTTCACGACGCCAGCCTCGTTTCTCAAGCGCAAGACGATGATCATGCCAATGGCGAATTGCGCGCCGCCACCAGCAGCCGCGTCATCGAAGTGCGTATCAGCGAAGGCGATACCGTCGCACAGGGCGACGTGCTAGCCATTACCGAAGCCATGAAAATGCAAACGCAGCATATCGCGCCGTTTGATGGTGTGGTCCGGCGCGTCTTAGTGCAAGCCGGTGATCAAGCCGATCACCGCTCCCTATTGGTCGTGCTGGATCCCCAACAAGGTGCGTGACGCTTACGGAATACTCATGTCTCAATCAAAAGCTTTTGGTGCCCTGAAAGGGGTGAAAATCATCGATGCATCCCGCGTGCTGGCTGGCCCTTATAGCGCACAGCTGCTCGCCGATCACGGTGCCGACGTAATCAAGATCGAGCCGCCCTATGGCGACGACACCCGCCGCTGGGGGCCTCCGTTTACGGATGATGCGGCCTCTTACTATGTCGGTGTCAACCGCAATAAGCGTGGCATCACACTGGATTTCACGCTTGAGGCAGATCGTGCTCGTTTGCTGTCATTATTGGAAGACGCCGACGTCTTCATCGAAAACTTCAAAACCGGCACGCTCGAAAAATGGGGACTAGGCTACGACGACGTCCTGGCCGAACGATTCCCACGTCTGATTCATTGCAACATAACCGGTTTCGGCGAGGACGGCCCACTGGGTGCGCTGCCAGGCTACGATGCCGTCATTCAAGGCATGTCAGGCCTGATGAGCATCAATGGGTCTCCCGAATCGGGCCCCACGCGTATCGGTGTACCCATCGTTGACATCTCCACGGGCACACACGCCGCACTTGGAATATCCATGGCCTTGCTCGAACGTCAGGCATCGCAACGTGGCCAGTCCATCGAGGTCGCGCTTTATGACGTGGCACTGACTCTGCTGCATCCCCCAGCGGCAAACTGGCTGCTGTCGGGTGTATCGCAACCGTTGCTGGGCAACGGTCATCCCAATATCGTTCCGTACGATAAATTTTCCACCTCCACCTGCGATATCTTTATCGGCGTAGGCAACGATACACAATTTCGTAAATTCGTCACCGTGCTTGGGTTAGCCGAGCTGGCAAACGACAAGCGGTATTGCACGAATCCCCAACGGATCAAACATCGTGCCGAACTGCGAGACCTCCTCGAACGCACGCTGAAGACTTTGGATGGTGTCGCACTATCCGAGCAGCTGGCCCGCAGCGGTGTGCCCGCTGGTCCGGTCAATGACGTCGGTCAGGCCTTGTCTCATCCGCATACGCTGCATCGCGACATGCTCGTCGAGCTTGACGGATATCGAGGTACCGGGATTCCCGTCAAACTGTCCCGCACGCCGGGACGTCCGTCACGCCGGCCACCCCGCTTGGGCGAGCACAACACCGAGATTCTCGGCCCCGCCGAATCTCCGGCGTCGGCAAACGCCACTGATGGGAGATCATTGTGAACGATCACGCCAATCTCATGGTTGATCCTAAGCCACTGACCGGCGTCAAAATCCTGGACTTGAGCCAAGGCATTGCCGGCCCCTACGCTGCCACGATTCTCGGCCTGCAAGGCGCCGAAATCATCAAAGTCGAGCCGCCAGAAGGTGATTGGTCGCGTCTGATGGGTGGTGGAAAGTCGGGTTTGACCGCATTGAGCATCGCCTGCAACCTGGGCAAACGCTCGATCTGTGTCGATGCGCGCAAACCAGCCGGACAAGCCCTGCTGCGTGAACTCGCGGCCGACGTGGATGTACTGATCGAAAGCTTTCGCCCTGGAGTGATGAGCCGTCTCGGCCTGGACTATCCCAGCTTGGCCGAACATTGCGCCAAACTCCTGTACACCTCGGTGACCGGTTTCGGTGATGACGGGCCATATCGTGATCTGCCCGGCGCAGATTCGGTCATCCAGGCGTTGAGCGGCATGATGACGATGAACCGGGATGCCGCCGGGCAACCCCGCCGCGTGGGCATGCTGGTCGTTGACGCCGCCACCGGCATCTATACCGCCCAAGCTATCGCCGCCGCGCTGGTCGGCCAGACCCGCACCGGCAAAGGTGGATTACTGCCTATCACCTTGATGCAAGCCGCTGCCGCCTTGCAAAGTATCCCGCTGTTAGATTGGGCGATGCATGGCAGCCAAGAAAACAAACCGCCGGTGACTGTTCCTTCCGGCACATTTCGCACCCGCGAGGGCTTGATCAACCTCACGGCCTTGCGAGACCGAATGTTCCACGGTTTGGCACGTGCATTGGGACAAGCGCAATGGATCGACGATCCGCGCTACGCCACCAACGGAGCTCGCCTGAAAAACGCTGCCGATATCAACGCGCAGATTCAAGCCTTGCTGCTCGAGGACACCGCCCAAAACTGGGTCACCCGTTTTCGCCAGCACGAAGTCCTGTGTGCGCCGGTGCTTGATTACGCGGGTTTTATGGATGACCCGCAGGTTCGCTCACAGGGGATTTTTACCCAGATCGATCAAGTGCTGTTCGGCGCACTGCCCTTTGCTCAGTTGCCGGGGCAACGTTGCGATGCCTATCCTGCCGCACCGTTAGCAGGTGACAGTACCCAGGACATCCTGGTGCAAGCCGGATTATCGGCACAACGCATCGACGCCTTGCGCGGCGATCACGTCGTTTTTACCCGAGCCGATCTGGATGCGCGCGCCGCACAACGACATCATCAACAGGAACTGCCATGACCGTTCTGAACATCGAACATCAAGATGGGGTCTGTGTAATGACCCTACAGCGCCCCGAACGGCACAACGCTTTGAATACTGAATTGACGCGCGGCCTGTTGCAAGCGCTGCAAGACGCCCACGCGGATGACCATTGCCGCGCCATCGTCCTGTCCGGCAGCGGCAAATCGTTTTGCGCCGGCGCCGACACCACGGAGTTTGCCGGTTTTAGTCAAGATACGAATCAGGCCACTGTGCGCGCCGAATTGACCGCTTCACTACATGCCGCATTCTCGAGTGTCCACAAGCCGATCGTGTCGGCCGTATGGGGTAATGCCATGGGCGGCGGCGCCGGTCTGGCGCTAGCCTGTGACATGGTGGTCGCGTGCGCCGACACCCGGTTCGGTTATCCCGAAATCAAGCATGGCATCTGCCCGGCCATCGTCATGGCCAACTTGACACGGCAGGTCGGTATCAAGCGCGCATTCGAGCTGGTGTCGACGGCACGCATGCTCGACGGTCACGAGCTCTACGCATGGGGGCTGGCGGCGCGCGTCACCGATACGCCACTGGACACCTTGGAAGCCGCTATCGCCGTCGCACGCACATGGGCCGAATACCCCCCTCAGGCCTTGAGCGCGACCAAACAACTGTTTTATCAGACCCTCGACTTGCCATTCGCCGAAGGGCTGGACACGGGTCGCCGACGCAATATCGAAATGCGTCGCTACGCGCAACCTAAACACTAGGCCAGGAGCTGCCGCGCATGACCCAACCGTCTCAACAACCCGATGTCGTCATCTGCGAGTGCTTTTGCCGCGATGGGCTGCAACACGAACCCGCCATTGTGCCAACAGACGTAAAAACCGACTTAGTCAACCGATTCACCGCGCTGGGCTTTCAGCGCATTGAAGCCACGTCTTACTCCAATCCCGCCGTCATTCCGCAATTTGCGGACGCGAGCGAATTATTGGCCCGTATCAACCCTTGTTCGGGTGTTTACTACAAGGCCACATGCCCCAACCCGCGCGCGGTGCAGCGAGCGCTGAACGACCTGCAAGCCGGCCGCGGCGCCAACGAAATCAGCATGCTGGTATCGGCCAGCGAGTCACACTCCAACCGCAATCTCAAACGTTCACGCGACGATCAATGGCGCAATGTGGCGGAGATGTCCAGCCTGGCCGCTGGGCAGTTTCGTCTGATCGGCACCATCTCCGTGGCCTTTGGCTGTCCGTTTGAGGGCCGTGTCGATCCCGCCACTGTAATCGAGGACGCGATCCGATTCTGGAATTACGGGGTACGCGACATCACTCTCGGCGACACCACCGGCATGGCTACACCCCATACGGTGCGTGACGTCTTTACTGCCTTGCAGCGCGAGCTACCCGAGGCGAATTTCATCGCGCATTTCCATGACTCGCGTGGCACAGCGATCGCCAATTGCGTGGCGGCATTAGAGGCCGGCGTTCGTTATTTTGACGCCGCGATCGGCGGCGTGGGCGGTCACCCAGCCAAAGTCCAATACGGCGGTGGCTACACCGGAAACGTTTGCACGGAGGATTTAGTCGATTTACTGGAAGCCATGGGCGTACGAACAGGTATCGATATCGTGGGTCTCATCGAAGCCGGACAACATTGCGAGACCGTCCTGGATCGCAAATTGGCCAGTCATGTCACGCATACCGGTTCAAATCCTTTGCGCCCGACTGTTGTTGTTTGATCGTTTGTTTGATTGTTAATCTTTTGGGAAAGGACAATGAAAAAAACTTGGAGACTTCTCTTTTCAGCCTCGGTCGCGCTGTGCGCGGCTACGGTCGGCACGGTACCCGCGCAGGCCGCGTATCCAGACAAACCCGTACGATTGATTGTGCCCTACCCACCTGGCGGCCCGACCGACATCCTGGGTCGCATGGCCGCCCAATACATGACCGAAAAGCTGGGCCAGACATTCGTCGTTGAAAACAAAGCCGGCGCCAGTGGCATGATCGGCGCCGAAACGGTAGCGCGCGCGCCGGCCGATGGGTACACGTTATTGGTGAATGCGTCGATTCACGTCATTTACCCAAGCTTGTACAAAAACGTGCCCGTCAAACCACTCGAAGACTTTACGCCAATCAGCCAGATCGCGCTGGTGCCATTGGTCTTGGTTATGCGCCCCGATCAACCCATAAAATCCGTATCGATGTTGATTGAAGCCGGCAAAAAGGAGCCCGAAAAATTCCGCTTTGCGTCTTCGGGAAACGGCGCCGCACCACATCTGGCTGGCGAAGCCTTTAACCTCATGACCGGCCTGAACATGCAGCATATCCCATACAAAGGCAGCTCGCCCGCGCTGACTGACGTGATGGGCGGGCATGTCGATTTGATGTTCGACTCCTTGCCCTCGAGCATGCCGCACATCAAGAGCGGCTCGCTGAAAGCCTTGGCCGTCTCCACGTCTTCGCGCGTGCCGGCTCTGCCCGACGTGCCCACGATCGCCGAGGCGGGGGTTCCCGACTACGAGATCACGACCTGGTACGGACTCTGGGGTCCGAAAGGTATGCCTGCAGATCTAAGCAATAAAATTTCTCATCTAATGGCCGATATGGTCAAAGATCCCGAATACCGCGAGCGCCTGGATGCCTTGGGAGCACAACCCGTTGGCAGTACCCCTGAGTCCTTCGCCAAATTTGAGCAGGCGGAAGCCAAAAAGTTTGCCGATATTGTCGAGCGTTCCGGTGCCCGGGTAGACTGAGACGCTACCGAAACAGGAGGGCCAGTTATACTCGTCCTCCTTTTTCAGCGATCTCGAAAAACGACTTTTCATGACGACTTCTTCTCGCGAAACCGCTCAGAAATCGCAACACGACGCAGTCAGCCCTGTCGAGCGAGCCTGCTGGATATTAAAGGCCGTGGCGGGACTGGAAGAACGACGCCTGACGGATATCGCGCGATATTGCGGTTTGCACAAAGCGACTGCACTGCGCTTGATCGGCCTGCTCGAAAAAGAAGGCCTTTTGCGGCGCGACCCCGCCACCCGGCAGTATTCCTTGGGGCCGGAAATGGCACGCTTGGGCACCGCCGCGACCGAGATTGCCGATTGGCGCAGCCTCGTGCGGCCCGCATTGATGCGTCTGTCGGATCAATGGGGCGACACATCGATCTTTTCGGTGTTATCTAACGTGGAATTGGTCTGTGTGGACCTACAAACCGGATCGTATCCCATCCAAGCCAATTACCAGCAGATCGGCAGCCGGCGCAGCCTTGGCACGGGCTCCAGTGGTATCGCCGTGCTGGCAGCCATGCCGGACGCTGCCCGTCGCACCGCACTCGAGCGAATCACGGCACATCTATCGCTATTCCCCTCAATCAACACGAACCTGATAGAAGACCATGTTGCCGTCGCGCAGCAAAACGGCTACGCAGTGCTCTTGCATGCCGTCGTGCCGGAAATGGGAGGCATCGCAGTTGCCATCCGTGATGCATCCGGCTGGCCCGTCGCCGCACTCAGCATGCCTGGTCTCGTCTCGCGCATCCAATCCAGAGAACAGCAAGTCGCCAAATCGCTGATCCAAGAGGCTGCCGTGATTGAGCGTGCCATCAAACCATTAAAGCTCAGGCCCCGTTGACTATCGCTGCTGGCCTTCGTTTATTCAAGTCAGCTCGCGACCCGAAGTTTCCGGCAGTATCAAACTCATGACGAACACTGCCCCATAGGCTGCAATGCCGAAAATCAGAATCGCCGTCGCCAGACTGGAGGTTTCACTGATCCAGCCAACTAACACGGGAAAGAGCGCCCCAATGCCTCTACCAAAATTGTAGGTAAAGCTTTGACCATTCGCGCGATTTGCTGCGGGATACAACTCGGTCAAATACGCGCCTATCCCGCTGAAAACACCACATGCGGAAAAACCGAGAGGAAATCCAAGGAACAGCATCTGCGTATTATTCAAAGGTAAGTGCAGATAAAGATAGATGCAAACAACGGACAGCGCCGAGAAAACCATGAAATTCTTTCTGCGTCCCCAGTAATCCGACAAATACGCCCCCCCTACATATCCGGCGAAGGACCCCGCGATAATGACCAGGAGATAGCCGCTGGTATTTAGCACAGACAAATGCCGCTCAACCTTCAGATACGTCGGCAACCAGGTCGAAATGGCATAGTACCCCCCCTGCATGCCCGTACACAGAATAGCTGCAAACACGGTAGTACGCAGTTGGCCTGGAGAAAAAATGGAGAGCGCTGACGACGCCTTGGCAGCAGACGCTTTTTGCTTCGCCTTTTGTTCGAGAAAGATTTCCGGCTCAGAGACATGCTTGCGGATATAGAGCACCAGAAAAGCGGGGATGACGCCTATCCAGAACAAGGCACGCCACGCAATGTCTTCAGAGAACACCGAAAACAGCACACTGTATGCAATCGCCGCAGCGCCCCACCCCACTGCCCAGCCACTTTGCACGACGCCAACCGCCTTGCCCCGGTCTTTACTCGAAACGATTTCGCCAATGAGCACAGCGCCGACGGCCCATTCACCTCCAAACCCCAGGCCTTGCAA
>Ga0182738_1002081_pt1 | contig 24132 bp, 19 predicted proteins | sample eDN5th30CBELigMG_FD_128876 | JGI IMG/M metagenome (GOLD analysis project Ga0182738, IMG submission 128876) | Enriched Miracle-Growth compost microbial communities from Emeryville, California, USA - eDNA 5th pass 30_C BE-Lig MG (version 2)... ...
ACCTACCGCTTCTACGCCAATGCCGAGGCGGGCCACGAGGCGACGCGCGAGCTCGAGGTGACGACCGCAGACTTCCCGACGCTCGCCGCCGGCGGCACGCCGGCCCCGGCCGACACGGCGGCGCCCCCGGGCGGCGACACCACCGCCACGCCCGCCGCCGCGGCACCTGCGGCGACGTCCCCCGCGGCCGCAACGACGGCGGCCGTCGCCGCACCGGCTGCGGCGGGCGTGACGCTCGCGGAGGTGCAGACGGCGATCAGCCAGGGCGTCCGCCCGCTCGGCCAGCAGATCATCGCGCTGCAGCAGACGATCAACCAGACCAGCGTGAAGGCGAAGACGCACGAGATTCTCGGCGGCATCGGCTACATCATCGGCATCGCCGGCGTCGCGTTCTTCCTTGTCGGCTACTACCGGCTGAAGAACGCGGGGCTGCCGGTGTTCGCTCCGCCGGCCAATGCCGGCCGTCCCGGGACCGGCACGGCGCGCGGCGCCGCCCCGCTCGGCCATGCCGGCACCAGCCGGGAGGCTGCGGAATAGCCGACGGCCGACAGGCCGGGGGCGAGCCGGACCGGACTGCCCGGACCGGCCGCTCCGCAGGACATCGCGGGGCAACGCGAAGGCGAGCGGCGCGCGGGCCGGAGCCTCCGCGAACCCGTTGCAAGACCAAAGCAAGATCAGGAACGGCGTCGGGCTACCACCCGGCGCGGATTGCTTGCCGGCGAGGCATTTCCCCGGCCCGGCGAGCGCCTGCGTCCGGCAATTCCGGCGCTGCGCTCTATCGCCGCACGAGGCGGTCCGCAACGCAAGGCGGATACCCCCTCCCCCTATACTGCGACTTGACACGTTATAACGTAACCATACTCTGCCGGGACCATCGGAGTGCGGCCGACCACGCGGAGGCGAGGCGAACCGCAGGGCGCGCCCGACCGGACGATCTGCCGGCGGCATCAGGGCAAGAGGAGGCGTGCACGTGAGCGGCGGCGGTGTCGGACGGTATTACGTCCTCGACGCGATTTCCGAAGGGTTGGAGCCCGGGCGCAGGCCCGCTCTCACCCTCGTCGACCCGCGGGTGCGGATCCTGGCCGTGGCGGTCTTCGCCATCGTCGTGGTGCTGCTCACCGATTTTGCGGCGCTCGGCGTCGCCCTGGCGCTGTCGATCGCGGCGCTGATCCACACCGGGCTGCCGGTGGGCTCGACGCTGAAGCGCATGATCATGATGGACACGTTCGTGATCTTCATGATCCTCAGCATGCCCTTCACCGTGCCCGGCGACGTCGCCTTCACCGTGCTCGGGCTCGATGCGTCCTGGCAGGGCATCGACAAGGCGCTGCAGATCGGCATCAAGGCGAACGCCATCATCCTCATGCTGATGGTGGTGGTCGGGACGATGAGCCCGACGACGCTCGGCCATGCCCTCGGCCGGCTCAAGATTCCGATGCCGCTGGTGCACCTGCTGCTGTTCACGGTGCGCTACATCGAGGTGCTCTACGGCGAGTACAAAAGGCTGCGCACCGCGATGCGCACGCGCGGCTTCAGGGCCAGCACCAACCGCCATACGCTGCGCACCGTCGGATACATGCTCGGCATGCTGCTGGTCCGCGCGGTGGACCGCTCCGAGCGCATCCTGCAGGCGATGAAGTGCCGCGGCTTCAACGGCAGCTTGCCAATAATCGACGACCTCGCCTTCGCCGCGCGCCGCGACGGCGCCTTCATCGTCCTGACCGCCGGGGTGATTGCCGCGCTGGTCGCCCTAGAGGTTCTTCATGTCGCCACTCTTTGACGTCTCCGGCATCGCGTTCGCCTACCCCGGCAACAGCTTCAAGGCGCTCGACGGCGCCAACCTCCAGCTCTTCCCGGGGGAACGCCTGTGCCTCACCGGCCCCAACGGCGCCGGCAAGTCGACGCTGCTGCAGATCATGGTGGGCCTGCTCAAGCCGCATCAGGGACGCGTCGTCGCTTTCGGCACCGAGCCGAAGACGGAACCCGAGTTCCGCGAGGTGCGCTGCCGCGCCGGCTACGTGTTCCAGGACCCCGACGACCAGCTGTTCTGCCCCACCGTCGCCGAGGACGTGGCGTTCGGCCCGCTCAACATGGGCAAGTCGCCCAAGGAGGCGATGGAGATCGTCGACGGCGTGCTGACGCGGCTGCGGCTGCAGGCCTTCCGCGACCGCGTCACCTACAAGCTCTCGGGCGGCGAGCGGCGCCTGGTCTCGCTCGCCACGGTGCTCGCGATGGAACCCGAGGTGCTGCTGCTCGACGAGCCGACCAACGCGCTCGACGAGCCGACCACCGAGCGGCTGATCGAAATCCTGCTGTCGCTGCCGCAGGCCATGGTCGTGGTCAGCCACGACCCGCATTTCCGCAAGCGCATCGGCACCCGCACCGTGCGTCTGACCGGCGGGCGCATCCAGGGCGAGGCCGCCGAGGCGCGGAATGCGGAGGCCGCCGAGGCCGTGGCCTGAGGGCGAATCGCGACTCTCGCTCGGCCGGCGGGCGCGGCGCATGCAGCGCCCACAATCGCGCCGATCCGGCCGGGCGCGGCCAAGGCGCTTGACACCCGGCGCTGGCCCCGCAGAATGCCCCTGGCCAAGGCTGCGCCGTTTGCCCAATTCGCGAGGCGGCGCGCAGGTTTTCGGCTGGAGGAGGCGCCGGACAACAAGGCGTCCCGCAAGAAAAAGGGTGGAGGAAATCGGCATGCTCGCTGAGGCATTGCCCGGGATGCGCGCGCCTGCGCGCCCGGACCGACGCTCGCTCCGTCCTGTCTGCGACGGGTAGTTCCCGCCGCACCTGAAGCTGAACGGAGGGGATGATGACGATGACGCTCGAGTCCGCGACGGCCCCAAATCCGGCCGATTTCGCGCCGAATCTGTCGGCGGGGCCCGGCGGCGATGCCGAGACCGAGAAGAATTTCCGCTTCTTCGACAACCGCCAGAAATATCTGCTGTTCGTGAACACGTGCAGCGAGAAGTCGGTGATCGCGCAGCGGATCGCGATGGAGATCCCGAACATCCATCCGCGTCCGCCGGCGGTGCGCCTGTTCGATGCCGGCGTCGGCGACGGCACGGTGCTCACCTCCACCATGCGGGCGATGCACCACCGCTATCCCACCATGCCGCTCTATGTCGCCGGCAAGGAGATCAGCCTCGAGGACGTCCGCCTCGCGCTCGAGAAGATGCCGGACCGGTTCTACGAGCACCCTGCGACGGCCGTGGTGCTGACCAACATGTATTATTCCGAGGCGCCGTGGATGCGCGTGCGCTCCTCGGCCTCGGCGACCAAGCTGATCTGGCACGAGGTCGCGCTGCGCGGCACCTCGTCCTACGAATTCGAGGAGCAGATCAAGGAGCTGCAGCCCTTCCTCGCCGAGAACTGGCAGGCCAAGGTCAGCGAGAAGACCGGCAACCCCGTCTATGACCGCCCCGTGGTGATCGTGCTCTACCGCGAGGACCACAAGTTCCTGCTCGACGGCGTGATCCCGCGTCCGGGCAAGGTCGAGGCGGACTACGATCTCATCATCGCCTCGCAGCCCTATCGCCTGCGCGTCTCGGCCGAGTTCAAGGCGCAGAAGGTGGTGGCCCCGCTCGCCCGCGCGCTCGGGCCCGGCGGCCGCCTCGTCGGCATCCACTCCGCCGGCAACGATCCGGGCCTGGAGATCATCCAGAAGGTCTGGCCGGGCGAGAATCCGTTCCGCAACAACAGGCACGACCTCCTGCGCGCGGTCAAAGCGGAGGTCGGCGCCAAGCATCGCGACCTCGTCTACACGCCTTATTCCGACGCGCGGTCGATCTTCCGCTACTCCATGCACACCCTGCCGAACGAGCTCTCGGGCGCGATCGGCACATCGACGCTGTTCGCGGCCTGGAACGCGGCGATCTACGTCAACCAGATCGAGGAGGAGCGCCTCGCCGACGTGGTCAAGGACGGGCGCTATATCGAGGCCACCGACGAGGTGCTGAAGAAGTATGGCGGGCTCTGGTTCAACGACGAGACCTATGTGATCTCGCGCAAGCCCGCCTGAGGCGGGTCGCGCCATGAGCAACGCCGCGGTGGACACGGCCCGGGGAGCTTCCCCGGGCGGGCGCCTGGGCGAGCGGGACTGGCTGCAACGCCTTCTCGCCCGGCCCTCGATCGAGATCACGGTCAAGCACCAGGACCAGATCGGACCCCTGCGCGACCAGTTCGCGCCGGGCACCGAGGTGTTCATCGCGATCCTGCCGAAGCAGAGCCTCGAGAAATCGGCGGAGGCGGCCAAGGCGCTCGCCACCGCCGGTTTCACGCCGGTCCCCCACATCGCCGCGCGCGGGGTGGAGAGCCTCGAGGCGCTGCAGAGCTTTCTCGCCCGCGCCACGGGCGAGGCCGGGGTCGACCGGGTGCTCGCCATTGCCGGCGACATCGACGCCCCGCGCGGGCCGTTCACGTCGGTGATGGACATGCTGGAGACCGGGGCGATCCAGGCCGCGGGCGTCGAGCGCCTGTTCCTCGCCGGCCATCCCGACAGGCACCCCGTCATGCCGCTCGACGAGCTCGACGCGGCGCTGGCCGCTAAGGTGAAGCGGGCGGAAGCGGACGGGCTGGCGACGACCGTGGTGACGCAGTTCTGCTTCGAGGCGGCGCCGTTCATGCGCCTGCTCGACCGCATGGCGCGCCACGGCATCGCTTCCCCGCTGCGCTTCGGCCTTGCGGGTCCGGCGAGCCCGAAGACGCTCGCGACCTACGCCATGCGCTGCGGCGTCTCCGCCTCGACGCGCGTCATCACCCGGCAGACCTCGCTGATGGCGCGCCTGTTCGGCAACTCCGGGCCGGACCGGCTGGTCCAGCAGCTCGCCCGGGCGCTGGCCGACAGGCCGCACCCGCCGGTGGACGGCATCCACATGTTCCCGTTCGGCGGGGTCACGCAGACCGGGCAGTGGCTGACCCGGATGCGGGCGCGGGGCTAGGAGGCGCCGCGATGACCCCGGCATTCACGCTTGACGCGGGACGACGCCCGCCCCTTTTCTCGCCGGCGCGGGCGGTGGCGCGCCGCTCGGAGGCCGGCGTGGCAGGACGATCCCCGCTGAAGAGGATGGAAGGCGCGCTGCGCGGGGCGCGCGACGGGCTGTTCGGCCGGCTCGGCCGCCGAAGGGCTTTCCGCAAGCTGACGCTCGACATGCTGGGCGAGGAGGTGGCGCTGATGACGCTCGCCGCGCCCGACCACCGCATCACGTTCTCGCCGCACGAAGCGGTCGGCAAGCAGATCTACCTCACCGGCGACTTCCATCGCGCGCTCGCGACCCGGGTCCTTGCGATCCTCGATCGGCGGGGGCTGCTGGGCGGCAAGGCGCGCGTGGCGCTGGAGCTCGGCGCCAATATCGGTACCCACACGCTCTATCTGCTGCTCAGCGGGCGCTTCGACCGCGTCGTCGCCGCGGAGCCCGACCCGAAGAACCTCGCCCTGCTGCGCCGCAATCTCGCGGACAACGGCCTCGCCGAGCGGGGGACGGTGTTCCCCTGCGCCGTGGGCGCGGAGGGCGGCGAGGTCACGCTGTTCCTCGACCCGCGCAATCACGGCGCCAGCAGCACGCGGCGCCAGGGTCAGGGGCTCGCCGCCATCAGCGTGCCGCTGCGCCGGGTCGACGCGCTGCTCGCCGAGGCGGGCGTCGCGCCGGACGATGTCGGCCTTGTGTGGATGGACATCGAGGGTGCCGAGCCCGCGGCGCTGCAGTCGATGGAAGCGCTGACGCAGCGTCGCACGCCGATCTTCATGGAATACGCACCGCGCGCCTACGGGCAGGCGGATACGGCGGCGCTGATCGGCCGGCTCGGCGCCGCCTACGAACGCTGCATCTTCTTCGGCGACACCGGCGAGACCGAACTGCGTGTCGCCGAGTTGCCGCGTGACGTCCGGCAGTCGGACATCCTGTTGTTGCCATGATGCCGGCGGATACCTGTCATGACCTTGGGACGAGTGCCTGACATGAACGATCGCGTCTCCCCGCTGCGCGCCAGCTTCGACACCGGCCTCGCCGGCGAGATCATCGCCGCGCACGCCGGCGAACCCGGCGCGATGCTGCCGATCCTGCACGCGCTGCAGGCCGCGTTCGGCTACGTGCCGCGGGAAACGGTTCCCATGGTGGCCGCGGCGCTCAATCTCAGCCGCGCCGATGTCCATGGCGTCGTCACCTTCTACCACGATTTCCGGTCCGAGCCGGCCGGCCGCCACCACGTCAAGCTGTGCCGGGCCGAGGCCTGCCAGGCGATGGGGGGCGATGCGGTCGCGGCGCGGCTGGAGCAGCGGCTCGGCGTGCCCGTGGGCGGCACCTCGGCCGACGGCCAGGTCACGCTGGAGCCGGTCTACTGCCTCGGCCTTTGCGCCGTCGCGCCCTCGGCCATGGTGGACGGCCGGCTTGTCGGCTGGCTCGACGCCACGGGCGCGGACCGGATCGCGGCGGAGGTGGCGTCATGACCATCCGCATCTATGTTCCCCGCGACGCCGCGAGCCGGGCGGTCGGGGCCGACGCGGTCGCCGCCGCGATCCGGCGCGAGGCGGATGGCCGCGGCGCGGATATCGTCATCGTGCGCAACGGCTCGCGCGGCCTGTTCTGGCTCGAGCCGATGGTCGAGGTGGAGACGCCCTCCGGACGCGTCGCCTTCGGGCCGGTCGCGCCCGCCGACGTGCCGCGCCTCGTGGCCGAAGGCCTGTTCGAGGGCCGCGGGTCTCACCGCGCGCTCGGGCCGACCGAGGCGATTCCGTTCCTCAAGGCGCAGACACGGCTCACTTTCGCGCGGGTCGGCGTGATCGACCCGCTGTCGCTCGACGACTATCGCGCGCATGGCGGCCTGAGGGGCCTCGAAAAGGCCGCCGCACTGGCGCCCGCCGACATCGTGAAGGCCGTCACCGATTCGGGCCTGCGCGGCCGCGGCGGCGCAGGCTTTCCAACCGGCATCAAGTGGAACACCGTGCTCGGCGCGCCGGGCGCGCTGAAATACGTCGTCGCCAATGCCGACGAGGGCGATTCCGGCACCTTCGCCGACCGCATGCTGATGGAAGGCGACCCGTTCTGCCTGATCGAGGGCATGGCCATCGCCGGCCTCGCGGTCGGGGCGACACGGGGTTACGCCTATATCCGCTCGGAATACCCCGACGCGATCGCCACCATGGCCGAGGCGATCGCAATCGCGCGCCGCGCCGGCGCGCTCGGCCCTGACGTGCTCGGCTCCGGACGGGCCTTCGACATGGAAATCCGCGTCGGCGCAGGCGCCTATGTCTGCGGCGAGGAGACGGCGCTGCTCGAAAGCCTCGAGGGCAAGCGCGGCCAGGTGCGCGCCAAGCCGCCGCTGCCCGCCCACAAGGGTCTGTTCGGCAAGCCCACCGTCGTCAACAACGTGGTGACGCTCGCCACCGTGCCCTTCGTGCTCGCCGAAGGCGCCGCGGCCTATCGCGACTTCGGCATGGGCCGCTCGCGCGGCACGATGCCGATCCAGATCGCCGGCAATGTTCGCCACGGCGGCCTTTATGAAACGGCGTTCGGCGTCACGCTCGGCGAGCTCGTCGACGAGATCGGCGGCGGCACCGCGACGGGGCGTCCGGTACGCGCGGTGCAGGTCGGCGGTCCGCTCGGCGCCTATTTCCCGCGCGCCCTGTTCGATACGCCGTTCGACTACGAGGCCTTCGCCGCCCGCGACGGGCTGATCGGCCACGGCGGCATCGTGGTGTTCGACGACAGCGTCGACATGGCGAAGCAGGCGCGGTTCGCCATGGAGTTCTGCGGCATCGAAAGCTGCGGCAAGTGCACGCCGTGCCGGATCGGCTCGGTGCGCGGAGTCGAGGTGGTCGACCGCATCGTCGCCGGCATCGAGCGCGAGAAGAACCTCGCGCTGCTGGAAGACCTCTGCCACACCATGAAGTTCGGCTCGCTCTGCGCGCTGGGCGGGTTCACCCCCTACCCCGTGATGAGCGCGCTGACGCATTTTCCCGAGGATTTCCGCCGGCCGGCGATGGAAGCGGCGGAGTGATCTCCGGATTAGAGCAGTTGACGTTTAACGGCAGACGTTATAGACGGAGGCATGATCCAGAGCTTCGGCGACGATGAAACCGAGGCCCTGTTCCGGACCGGCAAGTCCGTTCGGTTCGGCGGCATCGCGAAGGTGGCGCTCAGAAAGCTCGACTATCTGAACGCGGCATCCACGCTCGATGATCTGCGCGTGCCGCCCGGCAACCGCCTCGAAGCCCTGAAGGGTGACCGGGCCGGCCAGTACTCGATCCGGATCAACGACCAGTGGCGCCTGTGTTTCCGCTGGATGGGCAGAGATGCGTACGCTGTCGAGATCGTCGATTACCACTAAGAGACAATGAGCCTGGTTGATGCGCATTTCGGTCCATCCCGGTGAAATCCTTCGCGAGGAATTCATGGCTCCGCTGGGCCTCACCGCCAACGCGCTCGCCAAGGCGCTCCGGATCGACGCGCCGCGCGTGAACGATATCGTCCGGGAACGCCGGGGAATCTCGCCGGATACCGCGCTGCGTCTGTCGCGCTATTTCGGAACCACGCCGGAGCTGTGGATGAACCTCAACTCGGCCCATGAGCTGAGCAAGGCCCGGGCGGACAAGGCGGCCGAGATCGAGCGCGAGATAAAGCCGCTTGCGGAAGCAAGCTAACCTCTATGCTATGCCATGCGTCCGGATCATAACGGGTCGAACGACACAGGCGGATGCTAAGGGAGCGGAACACGATGTCCCTGGTGCATGAGACCGACTACGGCACGCCCGCCTCCAAGGCGACGAAGACGGTGCGGCTGACCATCGACGGCGTTGCGGTCGAGGTGCCGGAGGGCACGTCCATCATGCGCGCGGCGATGGAGATGGGGACCAAGGTCCCGAAGCTCTGCGCCACCGACATGCTGGACGCGTTCGGCTCCTGCCGCATGTGCCTCGTCGAGGTCGAGGGCCGCGCCGGCACGCCCGCTTCCTGCACCACGCCGGTGGCCGAAGGCCTCGTCGTCCACACCCAGACCGATCGCCTCGCGCGCATCCGCAAGGGGGTGATGGAGCTCTATATCTCCGACCACCCGCTCGACTGCCTGACCTGCGCCGCCAACGGCGACTGCGAACTGCAGGACACGGCCGGCGAGGTGGGCCTGCGCGACGTGCGCTACGGCTACGAGGGCGAGAACCACGTGTTCGCCCGGCAGGACGGCGCTCCGAACCCGGATTGGATGCCCAAAGACCTGTCGAACCCCTATTTCGACTACGAGCCGTCCAAGTGCATCGTCTGCTCGCGCTGCGTCCGCGCGTGCGAGGAGGTTCAAGGCACGTTCGCGCTGACGATCGAGGGCCGCGGCTTCGGCAGCCGGGTGGCGGCGAGCGCGCACGAGACCTTTCTCGGCTCCGAGTGCGTGTCCTGCGGCGCCTGCGTGCAGGCCTGCCCGACGGCGACGCTGATCGAGCGGAAGGTGGTCGAGGTCGGCCAGCCCGAGCACTCCATCGTCACGACCTGCGCCTATTGCGGCGTCGGTTGCCAGTTCAAGGCGGAGATGCGCGGCGAGGAGCTCGTCCGCATGGTGCCGTTCAAGGACGGCAAGGCCAATCACGGTCATTCCTGCGTCAAAGGCCGCTTCGCCTGGGGCTATGCCACCCACCGCGACCGCATCATCAACCCGATGGTGCGGGAGAAGATCACCGATCCCTGGCGCGAGGTGAGCTGGGAGGAGGCCTATGCCCGCATCGCCTCCGAGTTCCGCCGCATCCAGGCCCAGCACGGCCGCGGCGCCATCGGCGGCATCACCTCCTCGCGCTGCACCAACGAGGAGACTTATCTGGTGCAGAAGCTGGTCCGCGCCGGCTTCGGCAACAACAATGTCGACACCTGCGCCCGGGTCTGCCACTCGCCGACCGGCTACGGGCTGAAAACCACGCTGGGCACCTCGGCCGGCACGCAGGACTTCGACAGCGTCGAGCACACCGACGTCATCCTCGTCATGGGCGCCAACCCCACCGACGCGCATCCGGTGTTCGGCTCGCGCATGAAGCGGCGGCTGCGCGAGGGCGCGAAGCTCATCGTCATCGATCCCCGGCAGATCGACCTCGTGAAGACGCCGCATGTCGAGGCCGACTACCACCTGCCGGTGCGGCCGGGCACCAATGTCGCCATCCTCACGGCGATGGCGCATGTCGTGGTCACCGAGGGGCTCGTCGACGAGGCCTTCGTGCGCGAGCGCTGCGACTGGTCGGAGTTCGAGTACTGGGCGTCCTTCGTGGCCGAGCCGCGCAACAGCCCCGAGGCCATGGAGGCCGTCACGGGGGTCGCCGCCGAGCTCGTGCGCGGCGCGGCGCGGCTCTACGCCACCGGCGGCAACGCCGCGATCTATTACGGCCTCGGCGTGACCGAGCACAGCCAGGGCACGACCGCCGTGATGGCGATCGCCAATCTGGCGATGGCGACGGGGAATCTCGGTCGCCCCGGCGTCGGTGTGAACCCGATGCGCGGGCAGAACAACGTGCAGGGCTCGTGCGACATGGGTTCGTTCCCGCACGAGCTGCCGGGCTACCGCCACATCTCCGACGACGCGACGCGCGACATCTTCGACAAGCTGTGGGGCGTGAAGCTCGATCCGGAGCCGGGGCTCCGGATCAACAACATGCTCGACGCGGCCGTCGGCGGGGCGTTCAAGGGCCTCTATATCCAGGGGGAGGACATCCTGCAGTCCGACCCCGACACCCGCCATGTCGCCGCCGGTCTCGAGGCGATGGAATGCGTCGTCGTCCACGACCTGTTTCTGAATGAGACGGCGAATTACGCCCACGTGTTCCTGCCGGGCTCCACCTTCCTCGAAAAGGACGGCACCTTCATCAACGCCGAGCGGCGCATCAACCGCGTCCGCCGCGTGATGAGCCCGAAGAACGGTTTCGCCGACTGGGAGGTGACGCAGGATCTCGCACGCGCGATCGGGCTCGACTGGGCCTACACGCACCCTACCGAGATCATGGACGAGATCGCAGCGACGACCCCGAGCTTCGCCGGCGTGTCCTACGCGCTGCTCGACGAGCTCGGCTCGGTGCAGTGGCCGTGCAACGAAAAGGCGCCCACGGGTACGCCAGTGATGCATGTCGGCGGCTTCGTGCGCGGCAAGGGCAAGTTCGTCGTCACCGAGTACATCGCGACGGACGAAAAGGTCGGCCCGCGCTTCCCGCTGCTGCTGACTACCGGGCGCATCCTCAGCCAGTACAATGTCGGCGCGCAGACCCGGCGCACCGCCAATGTCGCCTGGCACGAGGAGGACCTGCTGGAGATCCATCCCAACGACGCGGAGGACCGCGGCATCCGCGACGGCGAGGTGGTGAAGCTGACGAGCCGCGCGGGCGCGACCACGCTGCGGGCCAGGGTCACGCCGCGGGTGGCTCCGGGCGTCGTCTACACCACCTTCCACCATCCGGGCACGCAGGCCAACGTGGTCACGACGGACTATGCCGACTGGGCCACGAGCTGCCCCGAATACAAGGTGACCGCCGTCCAGGTGGCGCCGTCCAACGGGCCGAGCGAATGGCAGGAAAGCTATCGCGAGCACACCGCCAGGAGCCGGCGGATCGAGACCATGGAGCCGGCGGAATAGGACCGGCGGGACCGACGGCGGAGGGTGGCATGATGCCTCGACCCGTGGTCGAGGTCGCCGAGACGCTCTGGCGCGACGGCAAGGCCGCCGCCGGGGCGCGCAGCGTGCCGGAGGAGAGCGCCGTCGCGCTCACCTTTGGCGGCTCGACCCATGCGGTGATGATGGCGACGCCGGCCGATCTGGAGGATTTCGGCATCGGCTTCTGCCTCACCGAGGGCATCGTCGCTTCCGCAGCCGAGATCGAGGCCGTGGAACTGATCGAAAGCGCGCTCGGGATCGAGGTGCGGATGCGGCTCGCGGGGGAGCGCGAAGCCGAGCTGGCCGGGCGGCGGCGACGCCTTGCCGGCCCCGTGGGCTGCGGGCTCTGCGGCATCGAGAGCCTCGAGGCGGCGATGCGGCCGGCCTCGGCCGTCGGCGCTGGCCGGGCGGTGGCGGCGGCCGCGATCCTCGCCGCGATGCACCGCCTTGCGCCGCTGCAGGCGCTGAACCAGGCCACCCGGGCCGTCCACGCCGCCGCCTTTCTCGATCTCGAAACCGACGCGCTCAGCGTGCGCGAGGATGTCGGGCGGCACAATGCGCTCGACAAGCTCGCCGGGGCGCTGGCGCGGGCGGGGACCGACGCGAGCGGTGGGGTCGTGCTGCTGACGAGCCGGGTGTCGGTCGAGATGGTGCAGAAATCGGCGGCGATCGGGGCCTCGATTGTCGTCGCGGTCTCTGCCCCGACAGCGCTCGCCGTCCGCACCGCGGAGGCAGCAGGCATCACGCTCGTCGGCATCGCCCGCGCCGACGGGTTCGAGGTGTTCACCCATCCGCATCGCATTCGCTTCGAGGAGATCGGGACCCGGCATGTCGCCTGAGAAGCTCGTCCGCATGGCCAACCAGATCGGCCTCTTCTTCAAGACCCAGAACACGACCCGTGCGCCGGCCGAGATTGCCGACCACCTCGTGAAGAACTGGGACCCGATGATGCGGCGCGCCATCGTCGCCCATTGGCGCGACGGCGGTGCCGGCCTCGATCCCCTCGTCGCCGAGGCGGTGGCGATGCTGCCGCAGGCCAAGCCGGCAGGCTGAGAGCGCTCCGGCCGCGGCACCGGGACCCACCCGAAACGATCCCGCCTTCCCCGCGTTAGCATCGCAGCGAGGGAACGGGACAGGAGTCGGGTCATGGCCACCCATCAATCGGCAGCCCAGAAGCAAACAGTCGAGCGCGTGATGCACGAGTACAAGCACGGCGAGCTTGAGACCCGCGGCGGGCGCAAGGTGAAGAGCTCCAAGCAGGCGATCGCCATCGCGCTCAACGAGGCCGGGGCGTCGAAATACAACAGCCCGGCCGAGAACAAGCGCAATCTCGCGCGCACCAAACGGCGCGAGCGCGCCGGCGAGACGGCAGCGGCCGGTGAGGACCGGACGAAGGCCGAGCTCTATGCCGAAGCGAGGCGCCGGAACGTCCCCGGCCGGTCCAAGATGGACAAGGCGGCGCTGGAACGGGCGCTCGCCAAAGCCTGAGCCCCGAGCCGGGCCACCAAGAAACTATTAACCACGAGGGGAACCCTCCGAAGTCCTCTTCGCGCGAAAACGGCGAACGGCCCAGGAGATCGCGAGTATTGCGCGCGCGTGCCGGGCGAATTGCTCCGGCCACGCGACGGATTGCGAGTTCTTCGCATATATCCTAGGCTTTCGCCGCGGCATGGCGTGGAGTCCTGGCCCCCGGGAGGAACAGGGGCCATGGGGAGGACGGCAATGGGTAAGCGCACATCGGTGCTGCTGGCGACGGCGGCTTTCGCGTTCTGGGCGGGGCCGGCGCTGGCGGATACTGTCCTCACGCAGGAGGATCTCGGCATCCGGGCGGTCGTCCCCTCGGGCGCCGGCGACTGGTGCGGCCCGACCGTGTCGATCCGCCTCGAAGCCGACAATCCCGCCGTGTTCGGCGCCGAGGGCTTCGACGGCTTCTTCAGCAGCATGCGCGCGGTCGTTGCCGTCGGCTGCCCGCAGGCGACGGTGATCTCGCTCGAAGGCTATGTCGCAGATCAGCTGGTCTGGACCGCGGTATCGAGCGCCGAGCTCAATTGGCGCGTGCACGAGACCACCGATGCGCTCGCGGGCGACGCGCCGGGCGGTCTCGCCGCCCTCGAAGCGCTCGTCGCCGGCAACCCGGACGCCCAGGCGCTGGTGGAGCAGCTCATTACCCTGCTGCAGGGCCAGACCGTGGCGCCGCCGCCGGAGGTGCCGGTGACTCCCGCCGGCCCCGGCAAGGAGCCGCGAGCGCCGGCCACCGGCGGGGTGACGCCGCTCGCCGCCGACACCACGATCACCGCGACGCTCGACGGCACCGAGCCGCGGCTCGACTACGACAATCACTATGACTGCTACGTCGTGAGCGCGCGCGCCGGCGAGCAGTTCACGGTGACGATGCGGTCGGGCGATTTCGATTCCTATCTCGAAGTCGTGCCGGCGGGATCGAACTGCGACGACGTCAATTTCGACCTCGCCGACGACAACACGGCGGGCGAGAACGACGCCCGCGTCACCATCGTGTTCGACACGGCCGGCGAGCGCATCCTGCGCGCCACCAGCTTCGGCGAGAACGAGACCGGCACCTACACGCTGGAGACCGAGCTGACGCGGGACCCCACCGGCGTCCCGATCGCGAACGGCGATACCGTGACCGGCTTCCTCGAGCGCGGCGACGGCCGGCTCGGCGATACCAGCCGCTACGACTGCTACGTGGTGCACGGCGAAGCCGGGCAGACCCTCGAAATCACGATGCGCTCGACCGACTTCGACGCCTGGATCGATGCCGGCCCGGGCGGCGCGGCGGACTGCGCGACGGCCGAATCGTTGCGCAGCGACGACCAGAGCGGGGGCGGCGACGACGCCCAGCTGCTCCTCACCTTCGACCGGACAGGCGACTGGGTGCTGCGCCCGAGCAGCTGGTTCGACGTCCAGGACGGCGCCTACACGCTGCAGGTCCGGGAGTTCGACAACGCAAGTCGCCTCGCAGCGCAGCAGCCGATCGGCCTTGCCCTCGGCGAGGAGATCACAGGCGCGCTCGACGCCGACGATCCGGTCTTCACCAGCGGCGACCGCACCGGCGCCCGGTTCGACTGCTATACGGTGATCGGCAGCGCGGGCGACGAGTTCGTCGTCACCATGCGCTCGGAAGCGGTCGACACCTACCTGATCGCCGGCCCGTCCGATCCCGCCGGCTGCGCCTCGACATCCCTGCCCTATTACGACGACGACGGCTTCGGCGGCGGGCTGGATTCCCAGCTGATCATCGATTTCGACCAGTACGGCGAATATACCGTCCTCGCGACGGCGTATTCGGGCACCGGGCCCTACACGATCCGGCTCGACACGCCGGAGACGGCGCCCGAACCCGAGCCCTATATCGACCCGACCTACAGCGCGCCGGAACTCTATCTCGATTCCCCGTTCGACGGCAGATTGGATGTCGACGACGCTGTGCTGGCCGGGGGCAACCGGACGGGAGCACGGTTCGACTGCTTCGTCGTCTACGGCTATGCCGGCGAGACGATCGATATCTCGCTCTATTCGGACGCGTTCGACACCTATCTGCAGGCGGGGAAGGGTTCGGAGGGCTATACCTGCGACAGCCCGGGCGACCTGCCGCTCACCGACGACGACAGCGGCGACGGGCTCAACGCGTTGCTGGCTCTGCCGTTCACCGAGGATGACGTCTATGTCATCCGGGCGACGAGCTATAGCACCAACGCCGCCGGCGCCTACACGATCACGGCGACGATCGAGGGCAACTACACCGACCTCGGCGCCCCCGAGCTCTATCTCGACGAACCCGTCGCCGGCGCGCTGGAGGATGCCGATCCCACGCTCGTGGGCGGCAACCGCGAGGGGGCGCATTTCGATTGCTACGTGCTCTACGGCTATACCGGCGAGACGCTCCGGGTCGACATGACCGCGGACTACGACACCTATCTCCAGGCCGGCCTCGCCTCGCAAGGCTATACCTGCGACAGCACCGGTGACCTGCCGGTGACCGACGACGACAGCGGCGACGGGTTCAACGCCCGCCTTTCGCTGACCTACGCGTCCGACGACACCTATGTGATCCGCGCCACGAGCTACAGCGCGGGCACCACGGGCGACTACACGATCACCGCCACGCTGCCGGCCTCGGCGGTGGCCCGCCCGATCGCGGTGGGCCAGACGATGACCGGCGAGCTGACGAGCGACAGCGCGACGCGGAGCTCCGGACAGTATTTCGTGTGCTACGTGCTGCGTCCGCAGCAGAGCGGCAGGGTCACCATCGACCTGACCTCGGACGCCTTCGACGCCTATCTCGAAGCCGGCCTCGCCGGCGAGTACGAGTGCAATGCGCAGCTTTCCAACAGCGACGACGACGGCGGCGACACGGGCCTGAACGCGCGGCTGACGCTCGACGTCACCGCCGGGCAGAGCTACATCCTCCGCGCCTCGAGCTACGGCACCGGGTCGACCGGCACGTTCACGCTCGCGCTGGCCGGCCCGGGCGACAAGACGACCGCGGCGGCAGGGCCGGTCGCCTCTCTTCCCGCCGACGATCCGTTCGAGACCGCGCTCGACGCCTTCAATGCCGGCGACTACGCCACCGCCTACACGCTCTGGCTGCCGCTCGCCCAGGCGGGCAATATCGATGCGCAGTTCAATGTCGGCGTGCTGTTCGAGAACGGTCAGGGCCGCGAGGCCGACCTCGTCATGGCGGCGGACTGGTACAGGCGCGCCGCCAATCAGGGCGACCCGGAAGCGCAGGCCATCCTGGGCGACTATTATGCCGACGGCACGCTCGGCCCCGACGATGCCGAGGCCTATTACTGGTACACCCTCGCCGCGGAGGGCTACGGCCCGGGCGAGGAGCAGGACGATCTGCTCTCGCGGCGCGACACCGTCGCGGCCCGTCTGTCCGCGGCCCGGATCGACGCCGCCGAGCGGCGGGTGCTCGACTGGGAGCCGGTCTACGAGAACTGAGTTCGGTTTCGGGCCTGCCGGACCCCGCGTGCGCGGGGGCGAGCGGCCGCACGGCGATCGGGGGCCGGCACGCGCCGGCCCTCTTCCTTTTCCGCCGCGTCAGTCGACCTTGCCGCTGCGGAATTCGGACACGCCCTCGGGCGGCGTCGTCCGCGCGGCGAAGACGAGCGCGGCATGGCCCGGCAGATACCAGCCGCGGCGCGGATCGTCCGGCGGCGCGCCGCCGCCGCCGTAATCCGGGCTCTCGCTCGACAGAAGCAGCGTCCAGAACCGGCCCTCCGGGGGCGCCGCCAGCGGGTCCGGTATGGCCCAGAGGCGCAGCGTGCGGCCGAGATTGACCAACAGCAGCCGGTCCTCCCCCTCGTCGCCGAAATAGCGCAGCAGGAACGCCTCGGAGGCGATCACCGCGCCGTCGAGCCTGTCGCGGCCGGGCTGGGCGGCGAAGGTCGGGTCCTCCCGGCGCAGGCGCAACAGGTCGCGGTGCAGCACCACGATCTCGGCATGCGCGGCAAACTCCGACCAATCGAGCTTCGAGCGCTTGAAGGTCGATTCGTCGCCCGGCAACGCCAGGCGCGCGGCCATGGCCTCGTCCGTCAGGTTGGGAAACTGCTTCAAGAAATCGGCCCGGCCCTCAAGCACGAGGCGGTTCAGCTCATCCCCATGGTCAGCAAAATAGAAGAACGGCGCCGAGGCGAAGAATTCCTGGCCCTGGAACAGCATCGGCGTCTGCGGCAGCAGCAGCAGCAGCACCGTCATAGCGCGCGCCCGGCCCGCACTCGTCAGCTGGTGGACGCGCAGTCCGCGCGCGGAATTGGCGACTTGATCGTGGTTCTGAATGAAGGTCACGAACTGGGAGGGCGCAAGGTCGAGGGCCGGAGTGCCGCGGCCGCTCTCCTGCCAGGCATAGCGCTGGCCCTGGAAGAGATAACCGTATTTCGCCGCGGACACGAATTCCTGCGGGGCGCCGGCATGATCGGTGTAGTAGGCCTCCTGGCGGCCGGTGAGCGCCACCATCGCGGAATGGTGGAAATCGTCGTTCCACAGCGCATCGACGCCATAGCCGCCGCTCTCGGGCGCGCGCGCGAACACGGGGTGCTGCGGCTCGTTCTCCGCCACGAAGAACAGCGCCCGCTCGCCTGCCGCGGCGCGCGCGGCGCGTGTCAGCGCCGCGACGATGTGCTCGTCCGACCCGTCCGTGATCGCCTGGGTAGCGTCGAGCCTCAATCCGTCGAAATGGAACTCCTCTATCCAGTAGACGGCATTGGCGACGAAGAACTCCCGCACCGGCCCGGCATCGGCGCCGTCGAAGTTGAGGCTCTCGCCCCATTCGTTGCGGTGCCGGTCCGAGAAATAGGCCGGGGCGAACTGGGTGAGATAGTTCCCGTCGGGGCCGACATGGTTGTAGACGACGTCGAGAATCACGCCGAGGCCGAGCCGGTGCGACTCGTCGACGAAGCGACGAAGGTCGTCCGGGCGGCCGTAGAGCCGGGTCGGGGCGAAGAGGTCGACCCCGTCATAGCCCCAGCCGAAGCGGCCCGGGAACTCGGCCACGGGCATCAGCTCGATCGCGGTGACGCCGAGTTCGGCCAGTTTCGGCAGGTACGGGAGCGCTGCGGCATAGGTGCCTTCCGGGGTGAAGGTCCCGACATGCAGCTCGTAGAGCACCTGACCCGCGCGGGTCAGGCCGCGCCAGGCGGTATCGCGCCAGCGATAGGCGGCAGGGTCGACCACTTCCGAGGGGCCGTGCGGCCCGTCCGGCTGGAACCGCGAGGCCGGATCGGGGAAGACGTCGCCGCCGTCGAGCCGGAAGCGGTAGCGCGCGCCGGCGCCCAGACCCGGAACGAAAGCCGAGAAGTACCCGTTCGGCTCGGCGGTCATGGAATGGTCTGAGCCGCCCTCGACCTTGACCGCCACGCGGCGCCGCGCCGGGGCCCAGACGCGAAACGCGACGCCTCCGGCCATGATTTCCGCGCCGACTGGCAAACGACGGGCCGCCGGAACGACGCCCCTGTCGGACGGCGTCGCGTCCTTCCCTGCTGCCATGAGAACCTTCCACTCGGGATATCCCTTGAACTTGTGATCGGGGTCACGAGTTCCTCGCCTGACCCGCCGCGAAAGCGGGCGGCCCGCCGCGTCCATCCGTCATCCCGAGCAGAGGGGGAGTCATGACCGACAGCGCCTGGTGGCAGCACGGCATCGTGTACCAGATCTATCCGCGGTCGTTTCAGGACACCAACGGGGACGGCATCGGCGATCTGGCCGGCATCGCAGCGCGGCTCGACTATCTCGTCGATCTCGGGGTGGACGCGATCTGGGTTTCCCCGATCTATCCCTCGCCGATGGCCGATTTCGGCTACGACGTCGCCGATTATTGCGCCATCGACCCGATCTTCGGCACGCTCGCCGATTTCGACGCGCTGGTCGCGGAGGCGCACCGGCGCGGGCTGAAGCTGATCCTCGATTTCGTGCCGAATCACACCTCCGACCGCCACCCCTGGTTCCTGGAGAGCCGGTCCTCGCGGTCAAACCCGCGGCGCGACTGGTATGTCTGGCGCGATCCGGGGCCGGACGGCGGGCCGCCCAACAACTGGATCTCGAATTTCGGCGGCCCGGCCTGGACCTTCGATCCGGAGAGCGGCCAGTATTACTACCACGCGTTCCTGACGCAGCAGCCCGACCTCAACTGGCGCAACCCGCAAGTGCGCCGGGCGATGCACGACGTGCTGCGCTTCTGGATGAAGCGGGGCGTCGACGGCTTCCGCGTCGACGTGATCTGGCACCTGATGAAGGACCCCGAGTTCCGGGACAACCCGCCGAACCCCGGCTACCGCGAGGGCATGCCGGAGATCGACAGGCTGGTGCAGCTCTATTCCGCCGACCAGCCGGACATCCACACCGTGATCGCGGAAATGCGCGGCGTCATCGACGAGTTCCCCGATCGGGTGCTCATCGGCGAGATCTACCTGCCGCTCGAGCGGCTCGTCTCCTACTACGGCGAAAACCTCTCGGGGGCGCACCTGCCCTTCAACTTCCAGCTCATCCACGCTGCCTGGCACGCCAAGACGCTGGCGACCATGATCGAGGAATACGAGAAGGCGCTGCCCGCCGGCGGCTGGCCGAACTGGGTGCTCGGCAATCACGACAAGGGCCGGATCGCCAGCCGGATCGGCCTCGCCCATGCGCGCGTCGCGGCGATGCTGCTGCTGACGCTGCGCGGCACGCCGACCATGTATTACGGCGACGAGATCGGGCTCGAAGACGTCGACATTCCCGAGGACCAGGCGCAAGACCCCTGGGAGAAGAACGAGCCCGGCCTCGGTTTCGGGCGCGACCCGCAGCGCACGCCGATGCAGTGGGACGCCGGTCCCTTCGCCGGCTTCTCGACGGCACGGCCCTGGCTGCCGCTCGGGCCGGACCACGAGGCGCGCAATGTCGAGGCGCTGGCCGCGCACCCAGCCTCGATCCTTTCGCTCTACAAGCACCTGATCCGGCTGCGCCGCGACAGCCGCGCGCTCGGGGTCGGCGACTTCCACCTGATCCACGCCGAGGGCGGCGACGACGTCCTCGCCTTCGAGCGCCGGTCCGGGGCGGAGCGCATCGGCGTGTTCCTCAATCTCGGTCATGCCTATGCCCGCCCGTCGCTGGACGGGGCGGCGGAGGGCGAGATCCTGCTCTCGACGAGCCTTACGAGGCAGGGCGAGCGACTGACGCAGAGCTTCGTGCTGCAGCCGAACGAGGGGGTGATCGTAAGGTTGGGGTAGGCTGGAGGCCGGCGCGCGTCCTATTGCCCGACTGCCGCCGTACCCGAGCGAAACCATCATAATACGGACGCCGGCCCCCACGGTCTTTCCCCCCGTGAGGGGAGGGATGGGAGGGGGGTCCGCCCACCGGACATCAACGTTCGTCCCCGCGATCCGGTTTCTACTGCGGTGAGGGGTGGGCCCCAACCGCAAGCGCCTCGTGTGCCGCTGCCCCCTCTCTGTCTCCCCCACAAGGGAGGAGACCTGCGGGGACGGGTCCCAATCCAACAGGCGTTCCGCCACCCGGAGACGGCGCGAGAAGCAGCGGTGCCGCCACTGGCAGAGCCTACTAGCACCCCTCGTTGTTGATCGCGCCGTCCGGCATGGTGGTCCGGCAGAGCACGGCGGCGGCGAGGCTGCTGGCGGTCAGCACGGCGCCCGCGAGATTGGCGTCCGTGAAATTGGCGCCCCTGATCCCGGCCCGGGCCAGCAGCGCGCCGGAGAGGTCGGCCCCGCTGAGATCGGCCCCGGCAAGGACGGCGCTGGTGAAGTCGGCGCCGGCGAGTTGCGCCCCGGCGAGGCTGGCCTCGCGCAGATTGGCCCGGGTGAAGTTCGCGCCCGAGAAGTCGCCGCCGTCCAGCACGGCCCCGGCGAGCGTCGCGTTGACGAAGGACGCGTCCGGTCCCCTCGCGCCAGCGAGCACGGCCCCGGCCATGGTGGCGCTCTCGAAATTGACGTCGGTCACGTCGGCGCCGGTGAAGTCGGTCCGGCGCAGGGTGGTGAAGCGGAGATAGCCGTTCGCCAGCACTGCCCCTGCGAGGTCGGCGCCGGTGAAGTCGGCATAGGTCGCGTAGACGTCTGCGAGATCGGCCCCGGCGAGCTCCGCCTCCACGAGGTCGCAGTTGCCGCAGGATTTCGTCGTCAGCAGGCGCTGCAGGTCGACCTGGGAAAAGGCGAGCGCCGGGGCGGCGAGAAGGCCGACGGCGAGCAGAGCGACTGGCGTCCGGGTCATGGCGGGAGGCCTTGGCTTCGGGAGAAACGGCATGCGCCCGAGGAAGCACGGGCGCATGCCGTCGGGAGGGCGCCCGGACGGTAGGGCGGGGGTCCGGACGCCAGGGGCCTATTCGACGGTAATGCGGCCGAACGCCTCCTGGGGCGGGTCGGAATGGTCGCGGACATAGACGTCGTAGACGCCCCGCCGCATCGGGTGGAAGCTGAACCGCGCCGCACCCGCCTCGTCGCACTCGATGGCGCGGAAGGTCAGGCCCTGCATGTAGAATTCGATGTCGCCGACGCTCATCACGCGCAGATGCGAGTTGGCGAGCAGATCGGTGACCTCGAGGTGGAAGCCGGTCGAATCGTCCCTGGCGTCGGGGCAGACGAAGTTGAAGCGGTAGTAACCGCCGAGGGCGAGATTGAAATCCTCGGTCGACAGCACCGGCTCCCCATGCGAGCCGGTGCTCACTTCGAGGGTAATATCGACGGGAGCGCCGGAAGCGATTGTCCCGCTCGGCGCGGCAGGAGGCGTGGCAGGGGTCTCCTGCGCGTAAGCAGGCGCAAGTAGACAGAGGCCGGCGGCGAAGGCCGCGGCCATGGCAATGCTTCTCATCGGAGCACTTCCTCTTCGCTTCGCAGGAGGCCGAGTCTTCGTCGGCTCGAGCGGTTTCAGCAGGACAGCACCGATCCGCGCCAGCGGCCAGTTATCCGTTCGATAGATTTTGCTGATGCCCCCGGACCGGGCCGATGCCTCACTCGGCGAAGGCGAACGGCGACAGCGTGCGGTGGGTCTCGTCGACGATGATCGGCCGCGTCATCGGCGGCTCGCTGCGCTGCGGACAGTTCTGCCGCTCGCAGAGCCGACAGTTGACGCCGATGGGCGTCGCGCGCGAGGCGTCGAGCCCGTGGCCGCGGGCATAGACCAGGCGTCCGGCATATTTCAGCTCGCACACGAGGCCGACGGCAAACACCGGATCGACGGCGCCATAGGGGAGTTTCGCCTTCTGCACGGTGCGGGCGATGCTGAAATAGGTGGTGCCGTCCGGCAGTTCGACGACGTCGGTCAGGATCTTGCCCGGCGCTGCGAAGGTCGCGTGCACGTTCCAGAGCGGGCAGGTGCCGCCGAACCGCGACAGCTGGAACCGGCCGGAGGCGAAGCGCTTCGAGACGTTGCCGGCCTGATCGAGCCGCAGCATGAAGAAAGGTATGCCGCGCGCGGTCGGGCGCTGCAGCGTGGTGAGGCGATGACAGACCTGCTCGAAGCTCGCCCCGAAACGCTGGCCGAGCAGCACGATGTCGTAACCGAGCGCCTCGGCGGCGGTCTGGAACCTGCCATAGGGCATCATCACGGCGGCGGCGAAATAATTGAGCAGGCTCACCCGCAGCATGCGCCGCGCCACCGGCTCCTTCTCGGCGATCCGGTCGAGCACCGCCTCGACGAGCGTGGACTGCTCGGCGGCGCCGAGCTGGTAGGCGACCTGGAAGGCGCGCCCGGCCCTGTCCGTCACCTCGGAGATGAGGAGCTGGCGCCGGTGACGGTCGAAGCGCCTCAGGCTCTCCGGCATCAACTCGACAGGCAGGACCCGCGTGACGACGGCGTGGCGCTCGCGCAGGCGGGCGCGGGCGGCGGCGAAGAAATCGCCCTCCCCCAGCGCCAGCTCGTCGGCGAGCGCCTCGGCCGCTTCGTCGAGTTCGGGGAAGTGATTGCGGTTGGTTTCGAGCAGATCGCGCACGCGCTCGATCGGGTCCTGGAAGGCGCCCCCGCGTCCCGTCTCCGCGCTGCCGGCGGCACCGCTCGCCGCCTTCAGCGTCTCCTGATAGGCCGCGAACAGCCGCAGCACGGCGTCGGCGGCGCCGGGGCAATGATCCGTGAGGTCCTGGATCTCCTGCCGCGGCACGGCGATGTCGCGGAACAGCGGATTGCCGAACACCTCAGCGAGCGCGGTGGCGCTGCGGTGGTCGTCCTCGGCGGTGAGGGTGCGCAGATCGAGGTCGTAGACCTGGGCTAGGCGGAGCACGACGGCGGCGGTGAGCGGCCGCTGGTTGCGCTCCATGAGATTCACGTAGGACGGGGAGAGACCGAGCTCCTCGGCAAGGCGCGTCTGCGTCAGGCCCAACTCCCGGCGCAGACGCCGAAGGCGGGGGCCCAGGAAGAGTTTTCCGCCGGTGTCGCTCATCGCGGTACTGTACGTCCTGTTACAGAATGACACAAGCAACGTGTGAAGCCTTCACAGAGCCGCCCGATTCAGCCGGCCCTTGGACCTTCCGGGGTTTTCTCTGAAGCGCTCCGGCGCTATGTCACGAGCATTACAGTTCAGGAGTCAGCTCCATGACCGATCCCGCGACTTTCGAGAGCCTCCTCCCCGGCGCGCCGGCGGGCCGCTACGACGGCATCACCCGCCCCTACGCGCCCGCCGATGTCGAGCGGCTGCGCGGCTCGGTGAAGATCGAGTACACGCTCGCCGAGCGCGGCGCCCAGAAGCTGTGGGCGCTGCTCAAGGAAGAGCCCTACGTCCATGCGCTCGGCGCGCTCTCCGGCAACCAGGCCATGCAGATGGTCCGCGCCGGGCTGAAGGCAATCTATCTTTCGGGCTGGCAGGTGGCGGCCGACGCCAATGTCGCCGGAGCGATGTATCCCGACCAGAGCCTCTATCCCGCGAACTCGGGCCCCGAGCTTGCGCGCAAGATCAACCGCACCTTCCAGCGCGCCGACCAGATCGAGCACGCCGAGGGCGGCGCCAAGCGCGACTGGTTCGCCCCGATCGTGGCCGACGCCGAGGCCGGCTTCGGCGGGCCGCTGAACGCGTTCGAGATCATGAAGGCA
>Ga0182738_1002083_pt1 | contig 24128 bp, 20 predicted proteins | sample eDN5th30CBELigMG_FD_128876 | JGI IMG/M metagenome (GOLD analysis project Ga0182738, IMG submission 128876) | Enriched Miracle-Growth compost microbial communities from Emeryville, California, USA - eDNA 5th pass 30_C BE-Lig MG (version 2)... ...
GGCTGGCCGAGCATCGCGGCCTCGGCCTCGATGCCGCCGACGCCCCAGCCGAGCACGCCGAGGCCGTTGACCATCGTCGTGTGCGAGTCGGTGCCGACGCACGTGTCGGGGTACGCGCGCAGCACGCCGTCGACGGTGCGGTCGTAGATGACCTTGGCGAGGTGCTCGATGTTCACCTGGTGGACGATGCCGGTCCCGGGCGGGACGACCTTGAAGTCGTCGAACGCGGTCTGGCCCCAGCGCAGGAACTGGTAGCGCTCGCCGTTGCGCTCGTACTCGATCTCGACGTTGCGCTCGAGGGCGTTCTCGGTCCCGAACAGGTCGGCGATCACCGAGTGGTCGATGACCATCTCGGCCGGAGACAGCGGGTTGATGCGGTTCGGGTCGCCGCCGAGGGCCGTGACCGCCTCACGCATCGTGGCGAGGTCGACGATGCAGGGCACGCCGGTGAAGTCCTGCATGACCACACGGGCGGGCGTGAACTGGATCTCGGTGTCCGGCTCGGCGTTCGGGTTCCACGAGCCGAGCGCCTGGATCTGCTCCTTCGTGACGTTCGCGCCGTCCTCGGTGCGCAGAAGGTTCTCCAGGAGCACCTTGAGGCTGAACGGGAGCTTCTCGAAGCCCGCGACCTTGTCGATGCGGAAGATCTCGTAGTCGGTGCTGCCGACCGTCAGGGTGCTCTTGGCACCGAAGCTGTCAACCGTGGACACGTCTGTCTCCTTCGTCGGCGGCGGGATGCGGCCGCAAGGGCTGCATCCCCATCCTCCCCCGGCGCGCACGCCCTCGCTAGTGAGGTTCGCCTTACCGTCCAGGGTGGCAATTTATCTCGATATCGAGATAAATGTATCACTCCGCGGCGACGGAGTCCGCCTTCGGCGCGCGGGGATAGAGAGCGCGCACGGCGAGCCACGTGACCGCGACGAGCGGAGCGAACAGCGGGAGCCCCATGATGAGCTTGAGCGTGCCGAGCGCCGCGACGTCGCCGGCGAAGTAGAGCGGCAGCTGCACGAGCAGGCGGGCGGCGAACAGCGCGGCCCACGCGATCGACAGCCAGAAGTAGACGCGCTTCTTGCGCTTGTCGCGCCGCCACTCGGTGCTCTCCCCCATGAGGAAGCCGGCGGCGAGCCCGATGAGCGGCCACCCGATGAGCGCGGAGACGAGGAAGGCCGTGCCGTACGCGCCGTTGGTGAGGAAGCCCGGGATGAAGCTGTCCTCGCCACGACCCGTCCACAGCGACAGGACGGCGGCGGCCGCGGCGGCGATGAGCCCGCCGAGGGCGGCGCTGGCCGAGCTGCGCTGAATGAGCCGGATGACGGTGAACACCGCCGCGAGTCCCACCGAGAGCCCGAGGCTCAGGAGCAGGTTCCCGCTGCGGCTCGACGGGTCGTATGTGAGCGTCCAGGCGAGGAGGAAGACGAGTCCGGGCAGGACCGACTCGAAGACGCCGCGCCAGCCGCCCATCGCCCGCCACACGACGTGACCGGTCGACGCCTCCGCTGCGGGATCCAGGCCCGCCTTGCGCGCGGCGCCGCCGAGGGCTGCGCCGAAGGCCTCCGAGACCGACGGCGGGGTCTGCCCGGCCGCCTGGTCCTCCGGTCCCGTCCCGTCCGGCACGGGCTCGGGACGCGGCTCAGGGTCGGTCACGCCGCTCCCGGCGTCGTGGGCATGCGCAACGGGATGAGGTCGCGGGGCGGCATCGGGGTGCCGCCGCGGACGACGACGATCGAGCGGAACAGGTCCTCGACCTGGGCGGCGGCCTCGGGGTCGGACGTCGCCGCGCCGCCGATCACGCCACGCAGGAACCAGCGCGGGCCGTCGACGCCCACGAAACGGGCGAGGCGCTTGCCGGTCTGTCCGTCCGCGTTGGCGGCGACAGGCACCTCGGCGAGCAGCTCAGGGCCGAGCGGGCCCTCCCGCTCCTCGACGCGGCCGCCCTGCTGGCGCACCTGCTCGCGGATCTGCTCGCGGGTCTCATCCCACAGCCCGCTCGAGCGCGGTGCCGCGAACGGCTGCACCTGGACGGTCGAGTCGGCGTAGTCGAGGCCGACGGCGACGATGCGCTTGGTCTGCTCCTCGACCTCGAGACGCAGGTTCAGCCCCTCGCGGGGAAGGATCTTGATGCCACCCAGGTCGATGTAGGGCCGAACAGGGTTCGCCTCGGACTCGTCGAAGGGGCCCGTCGTGGCGCGATCCTCGGGAGCGGCCTTGGGGGCGGTCTCCGGTGTCTGGTTGTCGGTCATCGCGTGGTTCCGTTCTGATATCCGGTGGAGCCGAATCCGCCGTCCCCGCGGACGCTCTCGGGGAGCTCCTCGACGGGGATGAAGTTCGCGCGCGGCACCGGCATGACGATGAGCTGGGCGATCCGGTCGCCCACGGCGATCTCGTACGCCGACTCGGTGTCGGTGTTCAGCAGCGCGACCTTGATCTCGCCGCGGTACCCCGCGTCCACGGTGCCCGGCGCGTTCACGATCGTGATGCCGTGCTTGGCCGCCAGCCCGCTGCGCGGCACGACGAAGGCGGCATACCCCTCGGGCAGCGCGATCCTCACGCCCGTGCCGACCAGCGCGCGCCGGCCGGGCTCGAGGCGCACCGCCTCGGCGGCGACGAGATCGGCACCGGCATCGCCCGGGTGGGCATAGGCGGGCGGCTCGGATGCGACAATGAGGACGTCCACGGTTTCGGGCACTCAACGAGGGTAATGCAGAACATCAAGAGCCATGCTCAGGAAACAGCGGTGAGCGCCGTCGCGTATCGCGAGCGTCTCACCCCGTCACTGTGGACGATGGTGGCGGCCGCCGTCGTCGCTCCCATGGCGGCGCTCGTGTTCGCGCCGCTGAACTCGGCCGTCGCGCTCACTGTCGGCGTTCTCGTGGCGATCGGGGTGATCGCCCTGATGGTGCTGGCCTCCCCTGTCGTGGAGGTGCGGGACGGCGAGCTGCGCGCGGGGCGCGCGCACATCGACATCCGGTTCCTCGGTCCTGCCGAGCAGTTCACCGGCGATGACGCGCGCCGCATGCGCGGTCCGGAGCTGGACTCGCGCTCGTGGCATCTCATCCGCGGGGGCATCGACGGGCTCGTCGTGATCCCGCTGGAGGATCCCGACGACCCGGTGCCGAGCTGGGTGGTCTCCACCCGCACGCCCGACCGTCTGGCGGCCGCGCTGCGCCGGGCGCGGCTTACGCCGCGCACTCCCGGCAGATAGGCCCGTCAGCGCCCTCGTGGTCGAGCTGCGAGCGGTGCTTCACGAGGAAGCAGTTGGAACAGGTGAACTCGTCCTCCTGCGCGGGGAGCACGACGACGTCGAGCTCCATGTCCGAGAGGTCTGCCCCGGGGAGTTCGAACCCCGAGGGGTTGTCGGCGTCCTCGACGTCGACCGAGCCGGAGAGCTTGTCCGGAACGCGCTCCTTCAGGGCCTCGATCGACTCGCTGTCGTCCTCGGTCTTGCGGGGGGCGTCGTAGTCCGTAGCCATGCGTGTAACGTCTCTTCTTCCGTGCTTCTGGCCCGCTTATCGGTGAGCGGGCGGCGATAGTCTGCACGACGCGATGCGATTGTGCAAATGCGTCGCGCGAGCCTGACGCGGGTGAAACTCACGGCACGCCCGCGTTATTCCCCGCCGCGGGCTCTCGCGCGTGACACCATGGGCGCACACGCACCTATCGGAGAGGCGTTCGCATGGAACAGCTCAAGGTCATCGGAACCGAGGACGAGACCCTCATCCTGGCGACCGACACGGGAGAGCGCTTCGCCCTGCCCATCGACGCGGTTCTGCGCGCCGAGCTGCGTCGCAGCCAGCGCGACGGCGAGAGCGACGGGCGCCCGAAGCCGAGCCCCCGTGAGATCCAGGCGCACATCCGCGCCGGCCTGTCCGCCGCCGAGGTCGCCGAGCTACTCGGCGCCCGGGTCGAGGACATCGTCCGCTTCGAGGGGCCCGTCCTCGCCGAGCGCGAGCACATCGTCGGGCAGGCGCTGGCCGTCCCGGTCCTCGTCGCCGGCGACCTCGAGAACGACGGGATGCCGAGCTTCGGCACCGCGATCCGCGCCAAGCTGGCCGAGGTGGGCGCCGTCGGAGAGCGGTGGACGAGCTGGAAGGAGCCCACGGGCTGGGTCGTCAAGCTCGAGTTCACGGCCTCCGACATCGACCGTGACGCCCGATGGGGCTTCGATCCGAAGCGCAGCACCCTCTCGCCCATGAACTCCGAGGCGATCCAGCTGTCGCGTCAGGGCGCCCTCCCGGAGGGTCTCATCCCGCGGCTGCGGGCATTGGACACGCCCGCGACGCTCAAGGACGACACGCGCTTCGACAGCGGGGCGTTCGGTCCGCGCCGCCTCCCCGAGCCTCCCGCCGATCTCGAGGCGCCCGAGGTGCAGTCGCCGGTCGCCGCGAAGGTGCAGGAGGCCGCCATCAAGCGCGCGCCGGAGAGCTCCGCGACCACCGCCGAGACGGCCGACCTCCTCGAGGCGCTGCGCCGGCGACGGGGTCAGCGCGAGCCGCTTCCGGGTGCGGAGTCCGGATCGGACGGCGCGCAGTCCCCCATCGCCCTCTTCGACGCCCTCGAGCCCGGGTACGACGAGTCGCCGCTGGATGACGACGTCGCCGACACCGAGGTGCGCGAGCCTGCCCGCGCCGGTGAGGGCGTGCGGCGCAAGGGCCGCACCACCCTCCCCTCGTGGGACGAGATCGTGTTCGGCGCCCGCACCGACGACTGACCGCCGGCGGCCGCCGACGCCGCTCAGGCCGTCGCGAACGCGCCCAGGGGAACCATCGGGATGGCGCGCTCCTCATCCGTGAGCGAGCCATGCTGTCCCACCATGCGCTGCGGCCCCTTGTCGGCCAGACGGTCGTCGTAGTACGCGACGGCCGACCGTGCCGCCACCAGGATGTCGCCGATGCGCTCGGCGACCGCGGGGTCGACCTCGCCGAACAGCCCGGCGCCGATCGCCTCCGCGCGGGAGAGCACCCACGACCGTCCGCCCTCGGCGTCGCGCCAGCGGGCGAGGGCGGCCTCCGGATCCGCGTCCGCCTCGAGGTACACGTGCAGCAGCCGCGGCTCCCCCGCGACGTGACGCACGCCCTCCAGCACCGCGTCCCCGTCCTGGAGCAGCACGTGGCGATGCCGCGGCACGTCCACCATTCCGTGATCCGCCGTCACGACCACCCCCACCGTGGAGCCGGCCCCCGCGTGCAGGGCTGACGCGGCGGCATCCGTCTCCTCGAGGGCCGCGGCCCACTCGTCGGACTCCCAGCCGAGACGGTGCCCGAGCCGGTCGAGCTCCGGCGTGTAGAGGTACACGAGCGCCCCCGGATGCCGCTGGGCGGCCTCGAGCGCGAGGTCGACGCGCTCGTCGAGGTCCTCCGCGGAGAGGAACTCGGCGCCGCGGAAGATCGCGTGCGTGAAGCCCGAGCCCACGTACTCGGCCTTGTTGACGACGAAGCAGGGGCGGCCGTGCGCGGACTCGCGTTCGAAGACCGTCCGGGCGCGCTGCCACGTCGCGGGGTCGAGGCCGTCGTGCTCCCACCCGCTGAGCTGATTGGCCAGGACGTCCGTCCCGGGCACCCGCACCCGGTAGCCGACGATGCCGTGGACACCCGCGGGCTCGGCCGTCATGAGGGAGGTGAGCGCGGCGGCGGTCGTCGACGGGAACACGGTGCGGCCGACCTCGCGCTTGACGAGTCGGGAGGAGAGGAAGCGCGCGTGTCCGGCCCGGGCGGAGAGATTGCGCGCGCCGAGCCCGTCGACGACGAGGACGATGCCGCTGCGGGCAGGCGGGAACCAGGCCCCCGCGTCGCCCTCGACGGCGGCCAGGACGTTCGGCCACACGTCGGTGAGGCTCCGGGCTCGGGCGGGCTCCACGGGTAGGCTGAGAGACATCCGGGCCAGTCTCGCACACGCCGTCCCGGCACCGTGCGAGCGGCCCCTCCGCCCCACCCGAGACCCCGGAAGCGCATGCCCGCACGACCTCCCCAGCCGCCGATCGAAGAGCGCATCGAAGACGTCGACGTCTCGACGGAGATGCAGGGGTCGTACCTCGAGTACGCCTACTCGGTCATCTACTCCCGCGCCCTCCCGGATGCCCGCGACGGGCTCAAGCCGGTCCAGCGGCGCATCCTCTTCCAGATGGCCGACATGGGCCTGCGCCCGGACCGCGGCCACGTCAAGAGCGCCCGTGTCGTGGGCGAGGTCATGGGAAAGCTCCACCCGCACGGCGACAGCGCCATCTACGACGCGCTCGTGCGCCTCGCGCAGCCGTTCACCATGCGGCTGCCCCTCGTGGACGGCCACGGGAACTTCGGGTCGCTCGACGACGGTCCCGCCGCCGCCCGCTACACCGAGGCGCGCCTGGCGCCCGCGGCCCTCGCGCTCACCGAGAACCTCGACGAGGACGTCGTCGACTTCATCCCCAACTACGACGGCCAGTTCCAGCAGCCCGAGGTGCTGCCGGCCGCGTACCCGAACCTCCTCGTCAACGGCACCAGCGGCATCGCCGTCGGCATGGCGACGAACATGCCTCCGCACAACCTCATCGAGGTCGTCGGCGCCGCCATCCACCTGCTCGACAACCCGGACGCGACGCTCGAAGAGCTCATGGAGTTCGTGCCGGGACCGGATCTTCCCGGCGGCGGCATCATCGTCAACCTGGACGGCATCAAGGACGCCTACGCGAACGGGCGAGGGAGCTTCCGGACGCGCGCCAAGGTCTCCGTGGAGCAGCTCGGCCCCCGTCGCACGGGCCTCGTCGTCACGGAGCTGCCCTACCTCGTCGGCCCCGAGCGGGTGATCGAGAAGATCAAGGACGCGGTCACCGCCAAGAAGCTCACCGGGATCGCCGACATCCAGGACCTCACCGATCGGCACAAGGGCCTGCGGCTGGTCATCGGCGTCAAGACCGGGTTCGACCCGAATGCCGTGCTCGAGCAGCTGTACCGCCTCACGCCGCTGGAGGAGTCCTTCGGCATCAACAACAACGCGCTCGTCGACGGCCAGCCGCAGACGCTCGGGCTCAAGGGGCTCCTGCGCGTCTACCTCGACCACCGCATCCGCGTGGTCACGCGGCGCAGCGAGTTCCGGCTCGCGAAGAAGCGCGACCGCCTGCACCTCGTCGAGGGTCTGCTCATCGCGATCCTCGACATCGACGAGGTCATCCAGGTCATCCGCACATCGGACGACAGCGATCAGGCCCGCCAGCGCCTCATGGACGTGTTCGACCTGTCCGAGCGGCAGGCCGAGTACATCCTCGAGCTGCGCCTGCGCCGGCTCACGAAGTTCTCCCGCATCGAGCTGGAGACCGAGCGCGACACCCTGCAGGCGGAGATCGCGGCGCTCGTCGAGCTCCTCGGCAGCGACGTCCTCCTGCGCGCGCAGGTCGCGCGCGAGCTGGACGCCGTCGCGGAGGCGCTCGGCACCCCCCGCCGCACGCTGCTGCTCGACGGCGGCCCTGTCGCGACGCGCTCGTCGCGCGCCGCGTCCGTCGAGGACCTGCAGATCGCCGACGCCCCCTGCCGCGTCTTCCTCTCTGCCACCGGGCGCATGGTCCGTGCCCAGCTGTCCGACGAGGGCAACGGCATCGTCGCGCCCAGCCGCCGCTCGAAGCACGATGCGATCCGCGCCGCCGTGGACACCACGACCCGCGGCGACCTGGGCGCCGTCACGACCGCGGGTCGGCTCGTGCGCTTCTCCCCCGTCGACCTCCCGTCCGTGCCGGGCAACTCGGTGCAGCTCGGCGCGGGCACCCGCGCGGATCAGTACCTGGGCCTGGAGAAGGACGAGCACGTCGTCACGATCGTGCCGCTCGTCGAGAGCCCGCCGATCGCCCTCGGCACGACGCAGGGCGTGGTCAAGCGGGTCGCGGCGAGCGAGATCGCCAACAAGCACGACGTCGAGATCATCAGCCTCAAGGACGGCGATCGCGTCGTGGGCGCGGCCCCGGCCCCCGACGGTGCCGAGCTCGTGTTCGTGACCTCCGACGCCCAGCTGCTGCGCTTCGACGCCTCCGCGGTACGCCCCCAGGGCCGCACGGCGGGCGGCATGGCCGGTATCCGCGTCGCCGCGGGCGAGCGGGTCATCTCGTTCGGCGTGGTCGACGCCGATGCGGAGGGCACCGTCGTCGTGACGGTCGCCGGCACGACGCAGGCGCTCGCCGGAGCGGATGCCGGAACGGGCAAGGTTTCGGACTTCGACGAGTTCCCCGCCAAGGGGCGCGCCACCGGTGGCGTCCGGGCGCAGCGCTTCCTGAAGGGCGAGGACACCCTGACGCTCGCATGGGTCGGCACCGATCCGCGTGCCGTGGGAGCGGACGGCGCCGTGCGCACGCTCCCGGAGCCGGGCGCCAAGCGGGACGCCTCGGGCACCCCGCTCGAGGGCGTCGTCGGGGCGGTCGGCACCGGCATCCGCTGACGCGGGCGCCCGGTGATGTCTCGGCCCGGCGCGCGGCCCCGCTGACGCGGGTCAGGCGTCGATGCGCTCCCGGTCGAGCGCGGCCGCGGAGTCGATGATGAAATCACGGCGGGGCGCGACGTCGTTGCCCATCAGCAGCTCGAAGATCCCGGACGCCATCTCGGCGTCCTCGAGGCGCACGCGCCGCAGGAGCCGGCCGGCCTTGTCCATCGTCGTCGTGGCCAGCTGCTCGGCGTCCATCTCGCCCAGGCCCTTGTAGCGCTGGATGGGCTCCTGCCACCGGCGACCGGACTTGGTGAGCTTGGCCAGCAGCTCGTGCAACTGCTTCTCGCTGTACGTGTAGATCGTCTCGTTCGGCTTGGAGCCGGGGTTGACGACGATGATGCGGTGCAGCGGTGGCACGGCCGCGAACACGCGCCCGTGCTCGATGAGCGGGCGCATATAGCGGAAGAAGAGGGTGAGCAGCAGCGTGCGGATGTGCGCGCCGTCGACGTCGGCGTCGCTCATCAGGATGACCTTGCCGTAGCGTGCCGCGTCGATGTCGAACGTGCGCCCGGAGCCGGCCCCGATGGTCTGGATGATGGCGGCGCACTCCGCGTTGGAGAGCATGTCGCTCACCGACGCCTTCTGCGTGTTGAGGATCTTGCCGCGGATGGGCAGCAGCGCCTGGAACTCGCTGTCGCGCGCGAGCTTGGCGGTGCCCAGGGCGGAGTCGCCCTCGACGATGAACAGCTCCGACTCGGCCACGTCGTTCGTCCGGCAGTCGGCGAGCTTGACCGGCAGCGACGACGACTCGAGCGCGTTCTTGCGGCGCTGGGTCTCCTTGTGGGTGCGCGCCGAGATGCGCGCCTTCATCTCCGAGACGACCTTCTCCAGCAGCTGGGAGGTCTGCGCCTTGTCGTCGCGCTTGGACGAGCCGAAGCGGGCCGCGAGCTGCTTCGAGACCACGGAGGAGACGATCTGGCGGACCGCGGGAGTGCCGAGGATCTCCTTGGTCTGGCCCTCGAACTGGGGCTCCGCGAGCCGCACCGTGAGCACGGCGGTCAGGCCCGCGAGGATGTCGTCCTTCTCGAGCTTGTCGTTGCCGACCTTGAGCCGGCGGGCGTTCTGCTCGACCTGCGCGCGCAGCACCTTCACGAGCGCCTGCTCGAAGCCCTGCTGGTGGGTGCCGCCCTTGGGGGTCGCGATGATGTTGACGTAGCTGCGCTGCACCGTCTCGTAGCCGGTCCCCCACCGCAGCGCGATGTCGACGTCGCACGAGCGCTCGACCTCGGTGGCGACCATGTGGCCGTTGGGCTGCAGCACCGGCACCGTCTCGGTGAACGTGCCGGAGCCGGTGAGGCGCCACGTGTCGGTGAGGGGCGCGTCGGGGGCGAGGAACTCGGCGTACTCGGAGATGCCGCCCTCGTACTTGTAGGAGGTCGTGTTGACGGCGCCGTCCCGCTCATCGGTGATGACGATCTCGAGACCGGGAACGAGGAACGCGGTCTGCCGCGCGCGCTGCTCGAGCTCCTCGAGCTGGAACGCGGCGTCCTTCGTGAAGATCTGCGGGTCCGCCCAGTAGCGGATGCGGGTGCCGGTGACGCCTTTCTTGGCGCGCCCGACGACGCGCAGCTCACTGCTCTTCTCGAACGGGGTGAACGCCGAGCTGGGGCTCCCGTTGGCGAAGACGCCCGGCTCGCCGCGGTGGAAGGAAATCGCCCAGGTCTTGCCGCCGCGGTCTACCTCGACGTCGAGACGCTCCGAGAGGGCGTTGACGACGGAGGCGCCGACGCCGTGCAGACCTCCCGATGCGGCGTACGAGCCGCTGCCGAACTTGCCGCCGGCGTGCAGCTTCGTGAAGACGACCTCGACCCCGGACAGGCCCGTGCGCGGCTCGACGTCGACGGGGATGCCGCGCGCGCGGTCCTGCACCTCGACGCTGCCGTCGGCGCGCAGGATGACGTCGATGCGCGTGCCGAAGCCGGCGAGGGCCTCATCGACCGAGTTGTCGATGATCTCCCACAGGCAGTGCATGAGTCCGCGGGAGTCGGTGGATCCGATGTACATCCCGGGGCGCTTGCGGACGGCCTCGAGGCCTTCCAGGACCTGGAGATGATGCGCGGAGTACTCGGATGTCACAATCCCCCAGCGTAATCGCGCGATCGGACGCGCCCGCTCAGACACTCGGATGCCGCGACCCGCCGTACGCGCACAGCGAAATGTCACCCTCTCGCGGCATTCTCGAAACAAACCCGTGGTTGTATTTCATGACTCGCAACCGAGATCTGACACTACGAGGAGGCACCGCGATGAACACGCTCTCGACACCCACTGAGTCCGCAGCCGTCCTCGAGTACCGCCTCACGGCGATGGACCGATGCGATTCCTGCGGCGCGCAGGCCTACATCGCCGCCGAGGTCAACGGCAGCGAGCTGCTGTTCTGCGCACACCACGGACGCAAGTACGAGGAGAAGCTGCGCGCCGTCGCCACGAGCTGGCACGACGAGACCGCACGGCTCTCCGAGACCGTCTGAGCGGTCCCCGAGACGACGCAACGGCGCCGACCATCTGGTCGGCGCCGTTCTCGTCTGCGCGGATGAGGAGTCCTCACACGCGGATGTAGTGGAGCTCCTTGCCCTTGGCATAGCCTTCGAATCGCTCGCGCACGCCCTCGACGTAGTCGTCCGCCGGCGTCCGACCCGCGGGCAGCGCGTACGTGGTGGTCGCATGCGCGGCGGCAAGGGACAGCAGCAGGTCGGTCATGGCCGGGTTCAGCGGCAGGAGCGGTCCACCCAGCTGCATCGCGAAGACGTTGCCCGTGCGCACGCCGACCGCCCATCGCTCGCCGAACGCGATGATGCCCCGGCCGATGCGGATCGTGCCGAAGGCTCCGAGGTCACCCTGCGCGGTCCAGCGCGACGCGTGGTCCTCGAACCCGATGAGCTCGCCCACGGGGCTCTCCGCGATGACGTAGCCGATGCGGCGGTCGCGGTTGCGCACCGCCGCGAGCGGGAGCAGTCCCAGGGCGTCGCGGGAGACGCCGTCGAGTGTGGTGATGCTCTGCGACAGGATCTCGGCGCCCGTGCCGATCGCGAGGACCGGGGTCTGCGACGCGATGATCTCCGCGATCTCGTCGCGGTGCGCGCGGGCGTCGGTGAGGACGCGGTCGATGACCGACGCGGGTCCCGTCCCGAGGACGAGCAGGTCGGTCGGCTCGATGGGGCCGTCGCCGATCGCGTGCGTGCGGAAGTCGACGTCGAGGCCGGCGCGACGCGCGCGCAGCTGAAGAGCCTCGATGTTGCCCCGGTCGCCGGGCAGGTCCAGCTCGTTCGGGTAGAGGCGGGTGATCCGGATGCCGTCGGTCATCGCAGCTCCTCCTCCTGATCGCCATGTCCCAGGCCGTGCCGGAGGAACATCATCTGCTCGTAGTTGACGATCCACACCTGGTGGTCGTCCTTCGTGGTCTTCTTGGCGCGCATGAGCTCGATCGCGCGGTCCATGTCCGGCTCGACGGCGTGCACCGGGATGCCCGCGTGCGCGAAGCGGAGCGCGGCGAAATGCGCCTTGTTGCCGGTCACGACGTCGACATGGTCGAGCTTGGACACATCCGCGTCGTAGAGGAACGACACGTCGGGCAGCCCGTCGTCGATCGCGAACAGGACGTGCTCGGGCGCGTGCTCGAGCGAGTCGAGGTTCAACTGGACGCTCGGCGCGTTCTTGAACATGAGGAACTGGGCGCGCTCGCCGTTCGGGTCGTCGGTGAGCGGCACGATCTCGCCGCGGCCCCACGTCGGCTTGAGCGCCGTGAAGCCCTCGCGGGCGCGCTCCGGGTCGAAGCGGTCGCCAAGGATGCGGGCGGCGGCGGCCAGCGCCGCGGCGGCGTCGGCCGCGAAGTGCACGCCCTGCACGGGCAGCACGATGTCGATGTCGTGCCCGTCGACGCGCACGGTCGCCTCCCGGCCGTGCAGGCGGACGACCTCCGCGGCGGCGTCGTGCGGCACGGCACCGCGCTCGTCCGCGCGCAGGTCGGGCGCCGTCATGACGCCGTGCGGCTGCGCCGCCATGACGTCGGCGCTGATGCCGAAGAACGTCACGGGCGCCTTCTGCGCGGCCACGTCGATCTTGCTGAGGTAGCTGTCGTCGCGGTTGACGACGACAGCGCCGGTCGCCCACTTCGCGGTGTCCAGGAGCATGTCGGCGACGCGCTCCGTCTCGAACAGCCGGTAGAGCTGGTCCACGACGATGTTGAGCGCGACGACGACTCGCGGCGAGAGCTGCTCGGCGAGCTTCGCCGAGTACCCCTCGTCGACCTCGAGGATCGCGACATCCGCATCCACCTTCCCGGTGGGGCTGGACAGCGCCAGAAGGCTCGAGGTCAGCCCCTGCGGCATGTTCGCGCCGCTCGGGTTGGTGAACACGCGCACGCCGTGCGCGCGCACGATCTCGCTGATCATGTGCGTCGTCGTGGTCTTGCCGTTCGAACCGAGCACGAACACGAGACCGTGCTCGAACTGGCCGAACAGCGTCGTCAGGAGCGTCGGCGACATCCGGTTCGCGAGCACGCCGGGGAAGGAGGTGCCGCGCTTGCGCAGACGCAGGATGCGGCGCACCAGCTTCCCGGTGAGGATCGGCAGGACGTACCGCGCCCCCGGGCCGGTGGACGGCTTACTCAAGGTAGTCCCGCAGCGACTGGGAACGGCTCGGGTGACGCAGCTTCGCCATCGTCTTCGACTCGATCTGGCGGATGCGCTCGCGCGTGACGCCGAACGTGTCGCCGATCTGGTCGAGGGTCTTCGGCTGGCCGTCGCCCAGGCCGAAGCGCATGCGGATGACGCCCGCCTCGCGCTCGGAGAGGGAGTCCAGCAGCGACTCGAGCTGGCGCTGCAGCATCGTGAAGCCCACCGCGTCGGCCGGGACGACCGCCTCGGTGTCCTCGATGAGGTCGCCGAACTCGCTGTCGCCGTCCTCGCCGAGAGGCGTGTGCAGCGAGATGGGCTCGCGCCCGTACTTCTGCACCTCGACGACCTTCTCCGGGGTCATGTCCAGCTCGCGGCTGAGCTCCTCGGGCGTGGGCTCGCGTCCCAGGTCCTGCAGCATCTGCCGCTGCACGCGGGCGAGCTTGTTGATGACCTCGACCATGTGGACGGGGATGCGGATCGTGCGGGCCTGGTCGGCCATCGCGCGGGTGATCGCCTGGCGGATCCACCACGTCGCGTAGGTCGAGAACTTGAAGCCCTTCGTGTAGTCGAACTTCTCGACCGCACGGATCAGACCCAGGTTTCCCTCCTGGATGAGATCCAGGAACTGCATGCCGCGGCCCGTGTAGCGCTTGGCGAGCGACACGACCAGACGCAGGTTCGCGCCCAGCAGGTGACTCTTGGCACGCTGGCCGTCGCGGGCCACCCACTGCAGGTCGAGGCCCAGCTGCGAGGACTTCTCGGCCGCCGACATGTGCGACAGCTTCTCCTCGGCGAACAGACCGGCCTCGATGCGCATCGCGAGCTCGACCTCTTCGGCCGCGTTCAGGAGCGGGACCTTGCCGATCTGCTTGAGGTAGTCCTTGACGGGGTCGGCGGTCGCGCCGGTGATCTGCGTCGAGTAGACGGGCACGTCGTCCTCGTCGCTGGAGGAGATGACGATGGCGCCGGTCGGGAGCGGCTCGGTGAAGGCAGGCTTGGCCTCCTCCTCCTCGTCCTCCTCGTCGTCGGACGCGGCGTCCGCGCCGGCGGCCGCCTTCTTGCGACCGCGCGCGGCAGGCTTGGCCGTGTCCTCCTCGGTCGCGTCGTCGCCGACCTCTTCGATCTCCGTGTCGATGTCGTCGAGCTCGATGTCCTCGTCGACATCCTCGACTTCTTCTTCAGTCGCCTTGGACGCCTTGGCGGGCTTCGCCTTGCCCGCGGGCTTCTTCGCCGTCTTGGCGGCGGTCTTCTTGGCTGCGGGCTTGGCCGCCGCGGCCGGCGTCTCCTCGACGCCTGCGGTGTCCTTCTCTGTGGAGGTCCGCTTCTTCTCTTTCGTAGCGGGAGTCACGTTTCGCCTTTCACCGACGCGGGTCCGCGGGGGGACACGTCGTGCCGGTCGATTTCGGACACTAGTAAGACCCTTGTCAAGTCCGCGGCCCCACGGCTTTCGCCTCGGGCATCGGTCGACAACGGGTCAGATCATCCATTGTCGCATATGTGGGCGGCGCCCACGTACACGCAACGGACGTAGGATGCAACCCCGTTACGGGCGCTCCTATTCCCCGCCGATGCCGTCGATCGGGCTGCGGAGGCGCGCCTCAGAGCGGCGTGCCGCCGCCGCGCTTGTCGTCGTCGCCGGGGCGGCTGGCGAGATACCGCTCGAGCTCGGCGGCGAGCTCGTCCGCGCTGGGCAGGCTCGACTCGTCGATGACGGGCATCTGCGGCTGGATGCCGCTGAGGCCGGCCATGTACGCGTCGTAGCGCTCCTCGAGACCGGTCACCATGCGCGTCAGCTCGTCGCTTCCCGCGACCTGCTCCTCGACGCGCTCCCGGTAGTCCCGATCGCTCTCGCGCAGCTCGTCGGCGGTGAACATGAGCCCGGTCGCGACCGTCAGCTTGTCGAGGGCCACGATCGTCGCACCGGGGAACTCCGTGTCGCCGAGATAATGCGGGATGAGCAGCACGAAGCCCGCGACAGAGGCGCCCGCCTCCGCGAAGCGGTACTCCAGCAGGTGCCCCACCGTGGCCGGGACCTGCGTGTGCGGCTTCCACACCGAGTGCGCGGCGGTGAGCTCGAGGCGCGTGCCGCTCACGGTCGTCCCGATCGGACGCGTGTGCGGCACGGGCATCGGGATGGCGTGCACCCATGTGACGGTCGACACCTCGACCTCGGCGGCGAAGTCGAGGACGGCGCGGGTGAAGGCGTCCCACGCGAAGTCGGGCTCGTAGCCGGCCAGCAGAAGGAAGGGATTGCCGAGGGCGTCGTGCGCGAGCGAGATCTCCAGGCGCGCAGGGCGGTAGTCGGTCAGGTGGTCCTCGTCGAAGGCGATGAGGGGGCGTCGGGCGCGGTAGTCCAGCAGCACGTCGTTGGAGAAGACGCGCAGCGGCGTGGGGTCGAGCTCGTCGCGCATGTAGTCGATCAGCCCGGAGACGGCCGAGCCCGCATCCGTGAAGCCCGTGAGGGCGATCACGAGGGGCAGCCCGGGGGGCACCGGCGGCGCACTCGCCACCCGCTCGAACAGAGGTCCGGAGAACGGCATGTGTCCACTCTACGAGCCGTCCGCGCGCGGGGGTCGCGGCACAGGCTCCTCACGCTCACAGCGAACAGCCGCGCCCGTCGAGAACCACCCGCCGGAAGCACCTCCCCCCTACCTAGGATGGAACCCATGCCGCAGCCTCAGCTCGCACACAGCCGCGCCCCCATCCACGACACCGACTCCGAAGCGATCCTGCTGGCACTGCCGCCGCTCGACGACGGCGTCGAGCTCTCCGACTGGCCGGGGCTGCGCGCCGCTCTCGACGCGATCGGCTTCACCGGCGCCGCCGGCTCATTCACGCGCGTGCCCGCCCCGGAGGCGACCACGCTGCCGCTGGGCGTGGTCGGCACCGGCGCGGAGCCGGATGCCGCCGCCCTGCGCAACGCGGTCGGCGCCGGCATCCGCTCGTTCACCGGCTTCGACTCCGTCGCGGTCGCCGCACCCCTGGCCGACGCCGGCCTCTGGCGCGCCGCCGCCGAGGGCGCCGGCCTCGGCGGCTACGCGTTCGAGGGGTACAAGACCCGGCCGGGCAAGAAGCGCGCCGCCCGGGTGACCGTGCACGCCGACGTTCAGGCCGCGGAGACGGACCTGCGCGACGCGCAGGCCGTCGTGGACGCGGTCGCGCTCGTGAAGGACCTCGTGAACACGCCCGCCGTCGACCTCGGGCCGGCGGATCTCGCCGCGCGGGCCGCGGATGCCGTCGCGGGCCTGCCCGTGGAGGTGGAGGTCCTCGACGAGGCGGCGCTCGAGGCAGGAGGCTTCGGCGGAATCCTCGGCGTGGGCCGCGGCTCCGACCGCCCGCCGCGCCTCGTCAAGCTCACCTACACGCCCGCCGCCCCGCAGGCGCACGTCGCGCTCGTCGGCAAGGGCATCACGTTCGACACCGGTGGGCTGTCGCTCAAGCCCGCCGCGTCGATGGTCGGCATGAAGTACGACATGGCCGGCTCCGCCACCGTGCTCGCGGTGCTCAGGGCCGCCGCCGTCCAGGAGCTGCCCGTGCAGGTGACCGCGTGGATGGCGATCGCCGACAACATGCCATCGGGTCGCGCGACCCGCCCGGGCGACGTCCTGCGCATGGTCGACGGCACGTCGGTCGAGGTCCTCAACACGGATGCCGAGGGTCGGCTCGTGCTCGGCGACGGCCTCGCCGCCGCGAGCCGCGAGCACCCGGACCTTCTCATCGATGTCGCGACCCTCACGGGCGCAATCACCGTCGCCCTCGGCACGCGGCACGCGGGTGTGATGGGCGACGACGACGCCGTCGCCGACTACCTCGCGGCCGCCGAGCGCGCGGGTGAGCTCGCGTGGCAGCTCCCGCTGCCCGAGCACATGGTCGACGAGCTCGACTCCCCCATCGCCGACCTCGTCAATGCGAAGGTGGGCGACCCCGCGGGAGGCTCTCTGTTCGCCGGCCTGTTCCTGCGGCACTTCGTCGGCACCGTGTCCGACGAGGACGACGCGCCGCCCATCCCCTGGGTGCACCTCGACATCGCGGGCGTCGGCATGAACAAGGGCGGCCCGTTCGGGTACACCGACAAGGGCCCCACGGCCGCCACCGTGCGGTCGCTCATCGAGTTCGTCGCCGCGCAGGCGGCCGGGAAGAAGGAGCAGTCGTGACCGCGCACACGTTCGACATCGTCGTCCTCGGCGGAGGCAGCGGCGGCTACGCGGCGGCGTTGCGCGCCGCGGAGCTCGGCAAGTCGGTCGCGCTCATCGAGAAGGACAAGGTGGGCGGCACGTGCCTGCACCGCGGCTGCATCCCCACGAAGGCGCTGCTGCACGCGGCCGAGGTCGCCGACCACGCGCGCGACGCCGCGTCCATCGGGGTGCGCGCGAGCTTCGAGGGCATCGACATCGCAGGAGTGACCGCCTACCGCGAGGGCATCGTCGCGAAGAAGTACAAGGGCCTCGAGGGTCTCGTCAAGGCGCGCGGCATCACGACAGTCGCCGGCGAGGGCCGCCTCGAGGGCGACCGCACCGTGCGCGTCGGCGACGACACCTACACGGGGACCGACGTCATCCTCGCGACCGGCTCCTACAGCCGCTCGCTGCCCGGCCTCGAGATCGGCGGACGCATCCTCACGAGCGAGCAGGCGCTGAGCCTGGACGAGGTGCCCTCCCGCGTCATCGTCCTCGGCGGCGGCGTGATCGGCGTCGAGTTCGCGAGCGTGTGGAGCTCGTTCGGCGCGTCCGTCACGATCGTCGAGGCGCTCCCGCACCTCGTCCCGAACGAGGACGTCACGATGAGCAAGGCGCTCGAGCGCGCGTTCCGCAAGCGCGGCATCGCCTACAAGCTCGGCGTTCGCTTCCAGCAGGCCACGCAGAGCGACAGCTCCGTCACGGTGACCCTCGAGGACGGGACGACGCTCGAAGCCGACTACCTCCTCGTCGCCGTCGGCCGCGGGCCCGCGACCAGCGGCCTCGGCTTCGAGGAGGCGGGAGTCACCGTCGACCGCGGCTTCGTCATCACCGACGAGCGCCTGCGCACGGGCGTGCCCGGCGTGTGGGCGGTGGGCGACATCGTGCCCGGCCTGCAGCTCGCCCACCGCGGATTCCAGCAGGGCATCTTCGTCGCCGAGGAGATCGCGGGACTCGACCCGGTCCTCGTCCCCGATGTCCAGATCCCGAAGATCACCTACTGCAGCCCCGAGGTGGCGTCCGTCGGACTCACCGAGGCGCAGGCGATCGAGGCGCACGGTGCCGACAACATCGTCTCGTACGAGTACAACCTCGCCGGCAACGGCAAGAGCGAGATCATCGGCACGAGCGGCCTGGTCAAGGTCGTTCGCGAGAAGGACGGCCCCGTCCTGGGCGTGCATCTCATCGGCGACCGGATGGGCGAGCTCATCACGGAAGGGCAGCTCACGGTCGCATGGGAGGCCCATCCCGAGGACATCGCGCCGTTCATCCACGCCCATCCGACGCAGAGCGAGTCGCTCGGCGAAGCATTCCTCGCGCTGGCGGGCAAGCCCCTCCACGCACTCTGAGCACATGCGGCTCACTAAGCTAGACAAGACATCGGCATCTGAAGGAGACAGGTCATGAGCACTTCCGTGGTCCTCCCCGCGCTCGGAGAGAGCGTCACCGAGGGAACGGTCACCCGCTGGCTCAAGAAAGTCGGGGACACGATCCAGGAGGACGAAGGGCTGCTCGAGATCTCGACCGACAAGGTCGACACCGAGATCCCCTCGCCGGTGAGCGGCGTCATCGAGGAGATCCTCGTGCAGGAGGACGAGACCGTCGAGGTGGGCGCTGTGCTCGCCAAGATCGGCGACGGCTCGTCGGCGCCCGCCGAGGCTCCGGCCCCCGCCGAGGCGACTGAGGCCGCGCCCGCGGAGTCGACGCCCGCCGAGGCGCCCGCCGCTGACGCTCCGGCTGCCGAGGCGCCCGCCGCCGAAGCGCCCGCGGCGCCGGCCGCAGCCCCTGCTTCGGGCGGCGGCAAGGAGGTCGTCCTCCCCGAGCTCGGCGAGAGCGTCACCGAGGGCACCGTGACCCGCTGGCTCAAGCAGGTCGGCGACCACGTCGACACGGACGAGCCGCTCCTGGAGATCTCGACCGACAAGGTCGACACCGAGATCCCGTCGCCGTTCAGCGGCACCCTGCAGGAGATCCTCGTGCAGGAGGACGAGACCGTCGAGGTCGGCGCCGCGCTCGCGCGCATCGGCGACGGCGCCGCCGCTCCGGCCGCCGAGGCTCCCGCCGCGCCCGCCGCCGAGGCACCTGCTGCTCCTGCCGAGACCCCTGCCCCGGCCGAGACTCCGGCCCCCGCCGCCGAGGCTCCTGCCCCTGTCGCCGAGGCTCCTGCCCCTGTCGCCGAGGCTCCTGCTGCTGCGCCCGCCGAGGCGGCCGCGCCCGCCGCGGCCGAGCCGCCGGCACCGACCTTCACTCCGCCGGCCGAGGGCGACAGCGCGACCTACGTGACGCCGCTCGTGCGCCGACTCGCTCAGCAGCAGGGCGTGGACCTGTCCACGATCACCGGCAGCGGCGTCGGCGGACGCATCCGCAAGGAGGACGTCCTCAAGGCCGCCGAGGCCGCCAAGTCGCCGGCTCCCGCCGCGGCGGCCGCTGCCCCCGCCCCGGCTCCGCTCGAGGTCTCGCCGCTGCGTGGCACGACCCAGCCGATGTCGCGCCTGCGCAAGGTGCTCGCCGAGCGCGCGGTCGCATCGATGCAGGCGACCGCGCAGCTGACGACGGTCGTCGAGGTCGACGTCACCGAGCTCGCGGCGTTCCGCGACTCGGTGAAGGCCGACTTCCAGGCCAAGACCGGCGACAAGCTGTCGTTCCTGCCGTTCTTCGCGCTGGCGGCGGCCGAGGCGCTCCGCGCTTACCCCGTCATCAACGCGACGGTCGACGGCACCGACATCGTCTACCCGCCGACCGAGAACCTCTCGATCGCGGTGGACACCGAGCGCGGTCTGCTGACGCCGGTGCTCCGCGACGCGGGTTCGAAGAACCTCGCTCAGATCGCGCACGAGATCGCCGATCTGGCCGCGCGCACGCGGGACAACAAGCTGAAGCCCGACGAGCTCGCCGGCGGCACCTTCACGCTGACGAACACCGGGTCGCGCGGTGCGCTGTTCGACACTCCTGTCGTGTTCCTGCCGCAGTCCGCAATCCTCGGCACCGGCGTCGTCGTGAAGAAGCCGGGTGTCGTGTCGGTCGGCGGCACGGATGCGATCGGCGTGCGCTCCTACGTGTACCTCGCCCTGTCGTACGACCACCGCGTCATCGACGGCGCGGACGCCGCGCGCTTCCTCAGCGCGGTCAAGAAGCGCCTCGAGGCCGCGCAGTTCGCGGGCGACCTGGGCATCTAGCGGTTCTCCTGCTGCGCCACGTCATGGACGTCCCGCAGCAGCCAGCGGCCGTCCGACTCGACGATCACGACGAGTTGGGCGGCCGCTTCGCCGTTCCCGCCCGCATCAGGGCCCGCCTCCTCCTCGTTCCCGCGGGAGGCGTCTCCCCGCGCGCCCTCCCCGGCACCTGCGCCCCGTTCCTCGTGGACCCCCGCTGCGCGGTCGACTGCGGAGACGCGCACCACGGCGACCCCGCCGAACTCGTCCAGCAGCGTCACGCGGCGGTGCGTCGGGGGGAGATCAACGGGCCCGGGCGGCCACCGGACGCGCGGATCCTCCATGATCGGGGCGAGGCACGCCGTGTCGTCGGCGCCGCACGCCCGGCGCGCGTCCAGCAGTCGTCCGGCGATCGCGGCGAGCTCCTCCGGCTCCGTGGAGTCACCCGCGGACGACTCCCCCGGCGCGTCGGAGGCATCCGGCCCGGGTGATGTGACCGGCGGCGCGCTCCGGTCCGAGGGCGCCGCCGACCTCGTGGAGCGAGCGTCCGCTGCGGCCGGCCCGTCGTCTCCCGTCGGCCACAGCACGCCACCGGCGACGACGAGCGCCGCCACCCCGGCGGCGACCAGCCACGGCCCGGCACGGCGTCGACGGGTAGGTCGAGGGGATGGAGATCGACCCACGGCCGGTGCGTTTCGCGGGCGCCGTGCCCGCAGTCGTCGTCGCACCGAGTCGACCGCGTCCGAGACGAGCCCCGCGACGTCCGTGTCGATGTGCCGCTCAGTGATCCTCGCCACGCGACCTCGAGGGCGGCGCTCCTCGTCCGCGATGTCATGGCCGGATGTCACCGACAGGTGCCGTGCCCGGGCCGGCTCGAACACCGCCGTCGTGAGCGGCGCGGACGGCGCGAGCGCGAACAGCGCGTCCTCGTCGACCTCCCGCGGGGGTCGTGCGGCGAGTGCTGCCAGCTCGGTTCGCACCGCCGGGGCGTCCGTGAGCGAGGCCACGCGCTCGAGCAGCGAGCGGCAGCCGGCATCCGCAGGATCCCCCTCCGGCGCGTGCACGAACACGGGGCGCGCGGCATCCGTGAGCCACCAGTGCCCGGCCGGCCAGGTCTCCGCGCCACGGGGGCGGGCGTGCGACAGCTCCGCCATCGCGCGCAGCGCGCTCACCCCCAGGGTCACGGCCTCCCCCGCGCGAAGACGCACGCCCGCATGCTCGCGCCGATCGAGGAACCTGTCGACGCGCTCGACGCACCGATCGAGCTCGAGGGCGACTCCGCGGGCGGTGCGGACGACATCGCGGGGAGACAGCACATGCCCTCCGTGCGCAGCGGTGAGCGCCGGCCACTCCCCCACGTCATCCGGAACGACGAGAAGCACGGTCTCCCCATCGTCCGTCCGCGCGAGCCATCCCGGGAACGGGCTCTCCGGCGGCGCCACCCTGCGCAGCACCCGATAGGCACCGGTGAGCGGCGCATCGGCATCCGCCGTGCTCGGGTCAGGCGCTGAGGGAGGTGACACGCTCTCGAGTCTGCGACGGATCGCCGGCGCAGCGAGACTCACGCCCGGGAGGCTGGGGAACGCGTTCGTCGGCGAGGGGCTGGGGAGGAGGGCGACAGGCGCAGACCCGCGCCGACGGTAGGCTGGAAGCATGGCAGCACGCAGTCGCGATCCGGAGAAGCGGCCGGGATTCTTCACGCAGATCAAGACCCTCTACACCTTCACGCAGGCGGAGTACACCTGGCTGCCGTGGCTGCTCGCCGGCATCCTCGTGCTGGGCATCGGCCTCGGCATCCTCGTCGGCTTCCTCATCCCGCCCGTCGCGATCTGGAGCGTCATCCTGTGGGGCTTCACCGGCCTCCTCGTCGGCGTGCTCGGCAGCATGATCGCGATGACGCGGCTGTCGACGCCGGCCATGTACAAGAAGATCGACGGAATGCCCGGCGCGGCCGGCCACGTCCTGTCCACGGCGCTGGGGCGCAGCTGGCAGGCCGGCGACGCGCCGGTGGGCGTCAACCCGCGCACGCAGGAGGCGGTCTACCGCGCGGTGGGGCGCGGCGGTGTCGTGATCGTCGGCGAGGGAGCCCGCGGGCGCCTGACGCGTCTGGTCAACGAGGAGCGCTCCAAGGCCCAGCGCGTGGCGCAGGGTGTGCCCGTCACCGTCTTCTACGTCGGCCACGGCGAGGAGGACGTCCCGATCTCGCAGCTGGCCAAGAGCATCAAGGCGCTGCCCAAGAAGATCGACAAGGCGACCATGGCCGCGGTCATCAAGCGCATCGACTCGGTGTCGCAGTCGCTCGCCTCGCTGCCCATCCCGAAGGGGATCGATCCGACGAAGGTGCGCGCGCCCCGTCCCCGCTGATCCGGGCAGGCGCGCGACGCCACCGCGCCGCCGCGCGATCCGACGCGCCTACGCGCGGACGAGGATCGTGCCGGCGGCCTTGTCGTGGACGCCGCGCTGGTCCGAGTCCCAGATCACCGCGGGGATGACGAGCGTGAGAAGCGCCGTGCGCACGATGGGGCGCCACAGGCCCGACCACGCGCCGTCCACGCGCAGCACCCGCAGGCCCGCGAGGCGGTGACCGGGGCTCCCGCCGATCGTGGGGATGAAGAGGATCTGCAACAGGACGAAGATGATGTTCGCGGCCCAGGGGTTCGCGAAGGAGAGCCCGGTGACCTCGTCGTAGCTCGGGAAGAACGCATAGGCGATCAGCGACGAGGCCGCGAGGTCGATCGCGAGGGCCCCGATGCGGCGGCCGATGCGACCGATGCTGCCGCGTCCGCTCTCGGGAAGACCCAGTCGCTCACCGGGATAGCTGCTGGGTTCCACGCGTCCAGCCTAACCAGGGACGTGTAACCTCCCCGAAACATAGGGGACACTGGAGGGCAATGCCCTCTCGATAGGTTCGTCCCAGCCTGTCCCGAGCAGGCATGTTCCGCACCCGATCTTGGAGACTCCATGTTCAAAGATTCATCCGAGGTGCTGAAGTTCATCCAGGACGAGGACGTCAAGTTCCTCGACATCCGCTTCACGGACCTGCCTGGCGTTCAGCAGCACTTCAACATCCCGGCCTCGACCGTCGACGAGGAGTTCTTCACGGTCGGCCAGCTCTTCGACGGCTCGTCGATCCGCGGCTTCGCGAACATCCACGAGTCCGACATGCAGCTCATCCCGGATGTCTCCACGGCGTACGTCGACCCGTTCCGCGAGGCGAAGACGCTGGTGATGATCTTCGACATCTACAACCCGCGCAACGGCGAGATCTACGCGAAGGACCCGCGTCAGGTCGCCAAGAAGGCCGAGAAGTACCTCGCTTCGACGGGCATCGCCGACACGGCGTACTTCGCCCCCGAGGCGGAGTTCTACATCTTCGACGACGTCCGCTACGAGGTGAAGCAGAACTCCAGCTTCTACAAGGTGGACTCCGAAGAGGGCGCGTGGAACACGGGCCGCAAGGAGGAGGGCGGGAACCTCGCCAACAAGACCCCGTACAAGGGCGGCTACTTCCCCGTCTCCCCCGTCGACAAGCAGGCCGACCTGCGTGACGACATCAGCCTGCGCCTCATCGAGGCCGGCCTCGTCCTCGAGCGCGCGCACCACGAGGTGGGCACCGGCGGTCAGGCGGAGATCAACTACCGCTTCGACACGATGGTCCACGCCGCGGACGACATCCTGAAGTTCAAGTACATCGTCAAGAACGTGGCGAACGAGTGGGGCAAGGTCGCGACCTTCATGCCCAAGCC
>Ga0182738_1002084_pt1 | contig 24125 bp, 19 predicted proteins | sample eDN5th30CBELigMG_FD_128876 | JGI IMG/M metagenome (GOLD analysis project Ga0182738, IMG submission 128876) | Enriched Miracle-Growth compost microbial communities from Emeryville, California, USA - eDNA 5th pass 30_C BE-Lig MG (version 2)... ...
CGCCGCCTCCTCCCCCACCGCCGCCCCCGTCGGGTCCGGCAAACGACACGATCGTGCACGTCGACGCGGTCTCGAAGTGGTTCGGCGGGGTCGTTGCGGTGTCGGAGGTGAGCTTCGCGGTGGGGCCGGGGGTCACCGCGGTGCTCGGCCCGAACGGGGCCGGCAAGTCGACGCTGCTGCGCCTGTTGTGCGGGCTGACCGCGCCGTCGCAGGGCACGGTGCGCGTCTTCGGCGCCGACCCGCGCGCCGACGCAGGAGCACGCGCACGGATCGGTCTGGTTCCCCAGCAGGAGACCATGTTCGACACCCACACGCCCCTGGCGTTCGTGCGTCTGGCCGGGATCCTCCACGGCGTCGGCGACCCCGCAGGCGAGGCGCGTCGGTGCCTGGGTGTGGTCGAACTCGACCCGGACGACACGCGGCGGATCACGACCTACTCCAAGGGCATGCGTCAGCGGGTGAAGGTGGCCGCCGCGCTGATCCACGACCCGGCGGTGCTGGTACTGGACGAACCCCTCACCGGGCTCGACCCGCGTCAACGTCGCCACATGATCGACCTGTTCCACCGTCTCGGCGACGAAGGCCGCTGCGTGCTCGTCTCGTCCCATGTGCTCGACGAGGTGGAGCGTTTCGGTTCGCGGGTGCTGGTGCTCGCCAAAGGTCGGCTCGCCGCGACCGGCGACTTCCGGGCGATCCGTGACCTGATGGACGATCGCCCGCACCGGATCCAGATCGTCACCGACGCGCCGGCCGTGCTCGCCGGAGCGCTGCTGGGCGCCGGGTCGGTCACCGGGGTGCGGTTGATCAGCAATGACACCGTGCACATCGAGACCACCGACGTGGCCCGCCTGCGCGCGCTCGTGGCGACCTCCGCCGTGGAGTGCGGCGTGCACTTGCGCGAGTTCGCACCCCTCGACGACGACCTCGACAGCGTGTTCCGCTATCTGGTGGGGGGCCGATGAGCGCCCCGCAGACGCCTGCACCGCCTACCACTGTGGCGCACGTGACCACGCGGCCGCCGGTGCTCGCGTCGCTGCGAGCCCTCACCTGGTTGCTGTTGCGGAACCAGGCGACCCGCGGACGGCTGTTCGCCTTGGCGGCGCTCGGCGTGGTCGGGGTGCTGGTGGGCGCCGTGGTCACCGACAACTCATCGCTGGATGCGACGGTCGCCGGTACGCGCTTCGTGAACCTCTATGGATTGTCGCTGCTCACCCCGGTGGTGGCGCTGGTGTTCGGTGCCGGCGCGCTCGGCGACCTGGTCGACGATCGTTCGCTGGTGTATCTGTGGCTGCCACCGGTGCCCCGCTGGGTGATCGCGCTGGCCGCGTGGATCGCCACGCTCGTCGTGTGCATCCCCTTCACCCTCGGCGCCTCGGTGGTCATGTCCGCAGCCACCGGCGGCGGTGCCGACCTGGTCATCGGCACGCTGTGGGCGAGCCTGCTGGGCCTTATCGCCTATTCGGGCCTGTTCACCGCGCTCGGTCTGCGCTTCCGGAGAGCCTTGGTGTGGGGGTTCGCCTACCTGTTGATCTGGGAGAACTTCGTCGCCCAGGCCGGTGACGGTGCGGCGCGGCTGTCGATCCTGTCGTACCTGCGCTCGCTGCTGTCGGCCTACACCGGCGCCGGTCTGGAGCTCGCCGACCGCAGCCTGACCGCGTCGTTCATCGTGCCGGTCGTGGTCGGTCTGCTCGGCTTCGCGTACACCGTGCGACGTCTGCACACCACCGACGTCGACTGAATCTCTCACCGGCCGTGCGTCGGGCGACGGACCGATCGCTCAGCCGGGCCAGGTCCAGGCGGCGATCTCGGGCAGGTCGGTGAAGTGCGCGCGGGTGTGGTCGTGGTTCTTCGCCAGCATCTCGGCGCAGTGATCGGCGAGCTCCGAGGCGCCGGCCAGATGACGCCGTGACCGTGCGACCGCGTCGGCGGCGAGGTGGTAGCGGCTCATCTCGTTGAGCACGACCATGTCGAACGGGGTCGTGGTGGTGCCCTGCTCGCGGTAGCCGTGTACGTGGAACCGGTCGGTGTCGCCTTGGCCGTGCAACAGCCCGTGCACGGCACCGGGGTAACCGTGGAAGGCGACGACCACGTCGGTGTCGTCGCTGAACAGCGACGCGAACTCGGCCGGACGCGTGCCGTGTGGATGGTCGGCCGCCGGCCGGATCCGCATCAGATCGACGACGTTGACGACCCGGAAGCGCAACCCCGGCACCCACCGCCGCAGCAGATCGGCCGCGGCGAGGATCTCCATCGTGGGAATGTCGCCGATGCAGGCGAGTACCACGTCGAGCGGCCCGCCGTCGGGACCTCCTTCGGTACCGGCCCAGTGCCAGATGCCCGCCCCGGCGCCGCAGTGTTCGGCCGCGTCGGCGGCCGACAGGTACTGGAGCTGCGGTTGTTTGTCGATGACGATCAGGTTCACGTAGTCGCTGCTGCGCAGACAGTGATCGGCAACCGACAACAGACAGTTCGCGTCGGGTGGGAAGTACACCCTGGAGACCGACGCGCGCTGGTTCAGCACGGTGTCGATCAGACCGGGGCCCTGGTGGCTGAACCCGTTGTGGTCATTGCGCCAACACGTGGACGTGAGCAGCACGTTGAACGACGGCACCGGTCGACGCCACGCCAACTCGTGGGTTGCCTCCAGCCATTTGGCGTGCTGCACCGTCATCGATGCCGACACCATCGCGAACGCCTCGTAGGTGGCGAACAACCCGTGTCGCCCGGTGAGGGTGTACCCCTCGAGCCACCCGTGGCACAGGTGCTCGCTGAGCACCTCCATCACCCGGCCGTCGGACGAGACGTGGTCGTCGTCGGGCAGCACGCGTTCCGCGCTCATCCGGTCGGTGACCTCGAACACGGCCCCGAGGCGATTCGAGTTGGTCTCGTCGGGGCAGAAGAGCCGGAAGGTGTCCTGGGCGGCCAACACGTCGCGGAGCAGCTCGCCCATGCGGCGGGTCGATTCCTGGCGCTCCGTCCCGGGCGCGGTCACCTCGACGGTGTAGTCCCGCCAGTCGGGCACGACGAGGGGGTCGGGTGCCAGGCCCCCGTTCGCCGCCGGGTTCGCCCCCATCCGTCGTTCGCCGACCGGGGCCCGTTCGGCCAACTCGGCCACCGGTCGGCCGTCGGGCTCGAACAGCTCGTCGGGCCGGTAGCTACGCATCCACGCCTCGAGCATGGCGAGATGCTCCGGGTTGCTCCGCACCCCGGCGAGCGGAACCTGGTGCGACCGGAACGTGCCTTCGACGCGTAGCCCGTCGACGACCTCGGGACCCGTCCACCCTTTGGGCGTCGCCAGGATGATCGCCGGCCACCGCGGCACCCCTGACGGCGCGGCACCCGGGGTGCGCGCCTCGTGCTGGATCCGGCGGATCCGGGCGACCGCGGCGTCCAGCACCCGGGCGAGGCTCCGGTGCACCTCCACGGGGTCGTCACCGGCGACGAGGTGCGGCTCGTAACCATGGGCTTCGAGCAGCGCCGCGACCTCCGCTGGTGGGCGGCGGCCGAGCACCGTGGGACCACCGATCTTGTAGCCGTTGAGGTGAAGGATGGGCAGCACCGCGCCGTCACGCGCGGGGTCGAGAAAGGAGATCCCCTTCCAGGAGCCCTCGAGCGGACCGGTCTCGGCCTCACCGTCGCCCACCACGCACGCGGCGATCAGATCGGGTGCGTCGAGCACCGCGCCGAACGAATGAATCAGCGAGTAGCCGAGTTCGCCACCCTCGTGGATCGAACCGGGCGTCGGTGCACTCACATGGCTGGGCACCCCACCGGGGGTGGAGAACTGCCGGAACAGGCACAGCATCCCGCCGGCATCACGGCTGACGTCGGGATACACCTCGGAATAAGTGCCCTCCAGATAGACGTTGGCGAGCACCGCGGGGCCGCCGTGTCCGGGGCCCGCCACGAACAGGACGTCCAGATCGTGGGCGCGGATCACCCGGTTCAGATGGGTGTAGACCAGGTTGAGCCCCGGCGAGGTCCCCCAGTGGCCGAGCAGCCGAGGCTTGATGTGTTCGGGCGCGAGCGGCTCGTGGAGCAGTGGATTCGCCTGGAGGTAGATCTGGCCCACCGTCAGGTAGTTCGTGGCTCGCCACCAGCGGTCGAGTGCCTCGACCTCGTCGTCGTCGATCGTCGTCTGCTCCGTCGGAGCTTCGGTCATGGCCATCGTCGGACCCCTTCCTCGGGCCGTGGGAATCACCCTAACGACGCGACGGCCGACTCCCGACGAGGTCGGGGGCTCAGCTGTCGGCGGGAAGACGGATCGTGAAGCGGGCGCCGCCGTCGACGACGTTTTCGACCGTCGCGGTGCCACCGTGTTCGGTGGCGATTCCCGCGACGATCGACAGACCCAGCCCCGAGCTGGTACCGACCCGGGCCGGGTCGGCCTGCCAGAACCGGTCGAAAGCGTGGGCCAACCCGGTCGGGTCGAGTCCCGGACCGTGGTCACGCACCGCCACCTCGGCCCAGCCCCCCGACCTGCTGGCCGAGACCTCGATCGGGCTGCCGGCGGGCGTGTGCCGGATGGCATTGGACACCAGGTTGACGATCGCCTGGCGCAGATGGTCGGCGTCGCCGCGCACCGTCACCGGAGCGGGCGCGTCGAGCACGACCCGCCGATCGGGCGCCATGGCCACCGCGTCGGTGCAGGCGTCCGCGGCCAGGACCGACACGTCGACCGGGTCGGTGCGCACGGGACGGACACGATCGAGCTCGGCGAGCAGGAACAGATCCTCCACGAGCGTGCGCATCCGGGCCGTCTCGGACTCGATGCGACCCATGATCACCGGCAGGTCGGGCACCTCCCCGCCACCGCCAGCACCCAGGCGGTACAACTCGGTGAACCCCTGGATCGAGGTGAGCGGGGTCCGCAGCTCGTGCGAGGCGTCGGCCAGGAACTGGCGGAGCCGTCGCTCGGTCGCCTCGCGTAGGGCGAATGCGCCCTCGATACCGTCCAGCATCGTGTTGAGCGCCAGGCCGAGCTGGCCGACCTCGGTGTGCGCGTCGGCCGGTTCGACCCGTTCCGAGAGATCCCCCGCGGTGATCGTCGACGCCGACGCGGCCATCTGCTCCAATGGGCGCAGGCCGCGCCGCAGGATCAGCCACGCACCGGCCGCCAGCGCGAGCAACAGGCCGATGCCGGCCGCCGCCTCGATCCGCACCAGACGGCTCATCGCCTCGTCGACGCCGGCGGTCCGCACCGCGACGAGCACCACCGCGTCGGACGACACCGACGACGGGCCCGGGCCCCCGGCGGTGATGGGGCTCACCAGCACCCGCCACTTCCCGCCTCCGCCCACCGAAGCGACCGTGCGGTGCACGGGTCGATCCGTCGAAATCAGATCATGGGGAATTCGTGGTCGGTCGTCCGTCGAGATCGCCGGGACGCATCCGACCAGCGTGCCCCCCACGAAGAGTTCGGTGAACGCGTCCAGACCCTGGCCGGGGCCGGCGCCGCCGGGCCGGGTGACACCGGGCGCGTCCGAGGGGACGACCCGCGTCGTGCACGCATCGGTCACCCAGCCCGTGGCGACCAACGAGGTCAGCCGCTCGGCCTGGGGGCGGGTGAGCGCGTCGAGCTGGTTGTCGAGCTGGTCGAGCAGCGATCGCTGGTACAACCCGAAGGTCACCACGCCGAAGACGCACAGCCCCACGGCCGACAGCGCGACCAGTGCGGCGATCAGTCGGGTGCGAAGGGTCATCGGTGCAGGCAGTGGGCGGGCGGACCGGACGCGTGGAGCGCGTCCGGCTTCAGCAACGGTCCCACGCAGGACCGCGTTCCCAGATTCGGATCCGCGGCTGGCGATCGGCTGGGGGAAACCTGGGAGTTCGCTGGGATCATGCCGCCGTCGTGTCTGCGATGCATCACCGTCCCGTACCGTATGTGACGACCACGACCCACCCTCGGACCCGCCCATGCCCGACCCCTCCGACTCGCACCCGACCGACTCCCGCCCCAGCGACTCGCCGTCGACCGACTCGCGGGCACGGGTGCTCGTCGTCGATGACGAGGAGCACATCACCGAGATGGTCGCGATGGGGCTCGGCTACGCCGGCTTCGAGGTCGAGCGGGCCGCGACCGGGCGTGCAGCACTCGACGCGGTGGTACGGGATCCGCCCCAGATCATGATCCTCGACGTGATGTTGGGCGACCTCGACGGGTTCGAGGTCGCCAAGCGGCTCCGTCGTGACGAGGGCGCCGCCACCCGTATTCCGATCATCTTCCTCACCGCCCGCGACACCACGCAGGACAAAGTCACGGGCCTGCGCCTGGGCAGCGACGATTACGTCACCAAGCCCTTCAGCATCGAGGAACTCATCGAACGCGTCAAGGCCGTGCTGCGGCGCACCTCGGGCATCGGAGCGGGTGAGGGCAGGATCGAGTTCGCCGACCTGGTGCTCGACACCGAGACCCGCGACGTGTGGCGCGACGGTCGGTTCATCGAGCTGACCCCGACCGAGTTCCGTCTGCTGCACTATCTGCTCACCAACGCCCGCCGGGTGCTCACCCGAAGTCAGATCCTCGATGCCGTGTGGGACTACGACTTCGCCGGCAACGCCAGCGTGCTCGAGACCTACATCAGCTATCTGCGGGCAAAGGTCGACGCGACCGACCCGCCGCTGATCCACACGGTCCGGGGCGTCGGCTACACGCTGCGGCTCCCCCGCTGACGCGCCCCTCCCGCGTCGGCGACCCGGGTGCAGCGCCGCCTGACTGTCGTCGATCTCTGCGTCCATTCCAAGCATTCTCTGAGGACCGCGCTGCATACTGGCGATGCCTCGAGCCACCAGAGGAGCCCGCCGATGTCCGACGACGACCGACCACTCGACCGCCCCGCCCAGGGACCGACCCACCCGGCCCGTCCCCGGCGTCTGCCCGTGGTCGGCGCAGTCGGTGCAGCCGCGCTGGCCGTCGCCGGCGCGCTGTTCGCGCTGACGACCGGCTCGTCCTCGAGTGGGGCGGCAGCGACCGCCCCCTCGACCACCCGGAACAGCGCCACCGAGCACAGGGCCGAGTCCGGCCGTGGCGCCGAGCGCAGAGGGATCGGTGGACGGGTCACCGCGGTCGACGGGAAGTCCCTGACCGTCGACGGGCGCCCCAGGCACCTTCCCCGTCACGGACCGGCCCACAAGAGCGGAACGGCCGGTGCCGGACGCGCCGAGCGCGGTCCGGCCTCCAGCTACACGGTCACGACCACTGGCGCCACGAAGATCATGAAGCTGACCGACGGCTCGGTCTCGGACCTCGCCACGGGCGACACTGTCGTGGTCGTGGGCAAGTCATCGGACGGCACCGTGGCCGCCGAACGCATCGTCCAGATCGAACCCGAGCACCATGCCGCCGGCCGACGCGGGCCGCACGGCCCGCCCGAAGGCATGCCGAGCCATGCGCGGAACGGAGCGCATCACGGCACGGCGAACCGCGCGCGCCGCGCTCCAAACGGACGGCCCGTCGTCGGGACGGTGACGGGTGTCGACGGCTCCACGGTGACGATCCGGACGACAGCGGGCGACACGACGAAGGTCACGACCACGTCGGACACAACGGTCGAGGTCACCCGGCGCATCGCTGTTTCGTCGATCCATGTGGACGACACGGTGCGGGTGGTGGGCACCGTGACCGGTTCCGAGGTGGCCGCGACCACGATCGTCGTCGGCGACGACGGCATCAGGGGCCCGGCTGGCCGCCCGGGGCGTCCCGGTCACTGAGCCCGACCGTCCAGCAGCGGCCACTGAGCGCGCCGCCGTCGTATCGGTCACCCGGAAGACGGGCCGCCTCGAACTGTCGTGCGTCGACCGTTCGGCCGAGCGCCCACCCCGCGCACCGCGGCGTCGACGATCACCTCGACGTCGCCTCGTCGGACCTCACGGTCGCCGAAGAGCGAGCGGTGCAACAGGGCACCGCTGATCAGGTCGAGCAACAGCTCGCCGTCGACCGAGCCGATCTCGCCGCGCGTCTCGGCTCGCTGGACGACCTCGAGGAGCACGCCACGGCGTCGGGCGTGGAAGCGCTTGAGCATCTTGGTCAACTCGGGGTTCACTCTCGCTTCGACGATCACCTGGCCGAGGAGCCGAGCACCGGGCGAGTCCTGCTTCGACCGGAACTTGCCCCACAGCCACTCGACCAGGTCGCCCTCGAGCGTGCCGGTGTCGGGCACGCCCTGGTCGGTCATCACCCGTTCGGCCGCGGCCACGAGCAGATCCTCGCGGGTCGGCCAACGGCGGTAGATGGTCGCCTTGCCGACGCCGGCGCGGGCGGCCACGGCCTCGACGCTGAACCCGGTGAACCCGCTCGCTTCGATCACGTCGAACACCGCGGCGATGATCGCCTCATCGGCGGCCGGATCACGCGGACGTCCGATCCGGCGGGCGCCCTCGACGGTCGTGTCGGTCATCGCTTCTCCACGATCACGAGATCCGAATCGGACGCACGGTCGCTCCTTCGTGTCGCGGCGCCCGTCTCGTCGCCGCGGTCACCTCGCTCCGCCTGCGGGTCCGCGTCGTCACCACGTGCGCCGTCCCCGTGGGAACCGGTCCCACCGGAGGCCTCGTCGGCACCGCGTGCGGGGAGGTAGGCGAACACGACTGCCGCCCCGAGAAGTGCCACTGCGGCTCCGACCAGCAGCGCGCCGCCGAAACCGTCGACGAATGCCGACTGCGCGGCGTGGACCACCGAACGGCCGAGTGGACCGTCGGCACCCCCGGGCAGATGCTTCGCCACCTCGAACGCGGCTCCGAGCTGCTGGTGGATCGCGTCGATGGCGCCCTGCGCCTGGGCGGCATTCGGCCCGCCGCCGGCCGCGGCCCTGCCGAGGATCGTGGCGTGCAGGTTCGTGAGCACATGCGGCCGATACACCGAAGCCAGCACCGATCCGATGACCGCGACGCCGAGCGCGCCACCCACCTGCCGCGTCGTGTCGTTCATCGCCGAGCCCACCCCGGCCTTCTCCCGTGGAATCGCGCCCATGATCGACTCGGTGGCCGGCGCCATGGTCAGGCCCATGCCACTCGCCAGGACCAGCATGGGGAACAGCAGGTCCCAGTAGTCCGATCCCAGGGTCAGGCGGCTCATCCAGGCGAGGCCGATCGCGGCGAGCACCAGGCCGGTGCCGACGACGACCTTGGTGCCGAGGTGTTCGACGATGCGGGCCGAGATCGGCCCGAGGATCAACAGCGGCACCGCGATCGGGGTCATCGCCAGGCCGGCTTTCAGGGGGCTGTAACCCATCACGAACTGGAGCTGCTGGGTGATGATGAAGCTCGAGCCGAACATGGCGAAGAACACCAGGGTCATCCCGGCATTGGCCGCGGTGAAACGGCGGCTGGCGAAGAAGCTCATCTCCAGCATCGGGTGGTCACTGTGCAGCTCCCAGGCCACGAACACGCTCATGAGGCCGATTCCGACGGCGAACGCTCCGAGGATGCCCGGCGCGGTCCAACCCCACGACGGGGCCTGGATGAGCCCCCACAGCACCGTGACGAGCGCGGCGATCGACAACAGTGCGCCGATCGGATCGATCCTGGGACGGCTCGGGTCCTTGGAGCGCGGCAGCAGGTAGTGGCCGGACACGAGCGCCAACGCACACACCGGGATGTTGATCAGGAACACCGAACCCCACCAGAAGTGGGCGAGCAGCACACCGCCGAGGATCGGCCCGAACACGATGCCCGACGCCGCCACGCCGGCCCACACACCGATGGCTCGGCCCCGCTCGACCGGGTCGTGGAAGATGTTGGTGAGCAACGACAGGGTCGCCGGCATGATCATCGCGCCCCCGACGCCCATGACCATCCGGAAGGTGATCAACATCGCCGCAGACTGCGCGAACGCCGCGGCGATCGAACCCGCGACGAACACGAGCAGACCGAGCTGCAGAATGCCCTTGCGGCCGAACCGATCGCCGAGGCTTCCCATCGTCAGGATGAGACCGGCGAACACGATCACATAGCCGTCGACGATCCACTGCAGTTGGCTGTTGGAAGCGTTCAGATCCTCGGACAGGTGCGGCAGCGCCACGTTCAGGATGGTGTTGTCCATCCCGATGATGACCAGGCTCAGCGACAGCACCGCGAGCGAGAGCCAACGTCGCCGGTACAGGGTTGCTTCGTCGATCTCGACCATGGATCACGCCCCGGCTCGTCGAAAACTGCGATCCCGAAAAATGTAGAACGGCTCCGTATCGAAACGCAACCGACTCATATGTGGGATCGGTCACGCCCGGCGCGCCGGGACGCTCCGGACGCGCGGTCGATCAGGCGCCGCTGGTGGTCACGCAGCCGATCGCGGCCTCCATGACCTTCTTCTCGAGGTCGGGGGGAAGGGTACCGGTCGATCCGGCGCTCATCAGGTCACCGAGATCGATGTCGCCTTCGATGGCGTTCCAGATGCAGGCGCACGTGGCCGCCGGCTGTCCACCGTTCTGGCACGACGCCAGGAAGGCTTCCCGCGCAGCCGCAGGGAGACTTCCCGAACCGCCCGGCGACGCGTCGGTCGTGTCGGGCGGCCCGGTCGTGGTCGGCGCTTCGGTCGTCGTGGTCGCCTCGGTGGTGGTCGTCGCCTCGGCCGTCGTGGTCGGCGCCGGCGTGGTCGCCACAGTGGTGCGCGGCGGAAGCGCTTCGAGGACTGCTTCGCTCGAGGCGCCGCACCCGGTGAGTCCGGCAATCAAGGCGACTGCGGCGATCGCCGCGGTCACGACGGCGAACCTGCTCGAACGCTTCATCGGGGATCCTCGTTCCGTCGCGGTCGTGCGGTCAGGCGCATGGCAGGAGCACCATCCGCCCCCCGCCGAGAGCGTACCCGAATCCGGGGTCCGGCGTCGTACGATAGATCGCTCCGGAGCACCGCTGTTCAGGCCCGCTCGCGGAGCAGCCGGGTCACCGCTCCTCCGTCCGCACTGCCACTGGTCGCCCGCATGACCTGGCCGACGAAGAAGCCCGTCAGCTTGCCGCGCGTCTTGTCGTCGCCGGTGCGGAACCGTTCCCATTCGTCCGGATTGGCGGCGATCACGTCGTCGAGCGTCGCGGCGAGCGCGTCGTCGGACATCGCTTCGAATCCGAGTTCACGGGCGATGTCGGCCGGCGTGCCTCCCTCGTCCAGCAGGACGGCCAGCACCTTCTTCGCCTGGGTCGCGGTCAGCTCGCCGGCGACCTCCATGGCGACGAGCGCGGCGACGGCGGCGACGTCGACCGCGTCCGGGTCGACCTCGCCGAGGTGCTGTTCGACGTACACCAGGACGCGGTCGCCGGGCGCGCCGGACTCGATCAGGGCGAGGGCGAGTTCGTCCGCGCCGCGTTCGACGACGACGCCGACCGCGTGCGCGTATTCGGCCGTCGCCCCGACGGCCTGCGCCAACTGCTCACGCCGCTGGGCGGGAAGCAGCGGCAACGATGCGCGGATCTCGTCGATCCACGCCTCGTCGGGATCGAGGGGCACCAGATCGGGCTCGGGGAAGTAGCGATAGTCGTCGGCATCCTCTTTGACCCGCATGGTGGCGGTGCGCCCGGACTGTTCGTCCCACAGGCGGGTCTCCTGGCGGATCGTCTCGCCCGCTGTGAGCGCTTCGACCTGCCGGCGGGCCTCGTAGTCGACGGCCCGACCCAACGAGCGCAACGAGTTCAGGTTCTTGATCTCGCAGCGGGTCCCCAACGGCTCACCCGGCCGGTGCACCGACACGTTCGCGTCGACCCGCATCGAGCCTTCCTCCATGCGGCCGTCCGACACGCCCGTGGCCACCAGGATCGCCCGCAACTCGGCCGCGTAGGCCCGCGCCTCGTCGGAGGAGGCGATGTCGGGACGGGACACGATCTCGAGCAACGGCACCCCGGCACGGTTGTAGTCCACCAGCGAGTGGTCGGCGCCCGAGATGCGGCCGGACCCGCCGACGTGGGTCGACTTGCCGGTGTCTTCTTCGAGGTGCGCCCGTTCGATGCCGATGCGCTTGCCCGAGGGCAGCTCCAGCCAGCCGTCGACGTCGATGGGACGGTCGTACTGGGAGATCTGGAAGTCCTTGGGCATGTCCGGGTAGAAGTAGTTCTTCCGGGCGAACACCGACGCCTGCACGGTGCAGTTCAGGGCGAGCCCGAGCCGGATCGCCAACTCGACGGCCCGCTTGTTCAGCACCGGCAGCGAACCCGGCAGCCCGAGGGTGACCGGGTCGATGTTGGTGTTGGGTGCGGCGCCGTACGCGTTGGGCGCGCCGGAGAACATCTTGGTCGCCGTCGCCAACTCCGCGTGGACCTCGAGGCCCACGACCATCACGTAGGAGTCGGAAAGGACCGTGTCGTCGCTCACCGGGTCGCCTCCTCCAGGGCCGCGGCCGCACGGAACATCGGCACCTCGCCGAGTGCGGGGGCGAGGATCTGCACGCCCACGGGCAGGCCGTTGTCGCCGACGCCGAAGGGCACCGACATCGCCGGGTGACCGGCGAGGTTCGACGGGATCGTGCACACGTCGTTCAGGTACATCGCCAGCGGGTCGGTCGTGGCCCCCAGCTCGAACGCGGTGGTCGGCGACGTCGGGGTGAGCAGCACGTCGAAGTCGGCGTACGCGCGCTCGAACGCCCGACAGATCCGTGTGCGAACCTTGAGAGCCTTGCCGTAGTAGGCGTCGTAGTAGCCCGCCGAGAGCGCGTAGGTTCCCAGCATGATGCGGCGCTTGACCTCGGGCCCGAATCCCGCGGTGCGGGTGGCGACCATCATCTCCGCGGTGGTCGGCGCGTCGACCCGCAATCCGTAGCGAACCCCGTCGAAACGGGCGAGGTTGCTCGATGCCTCAGCCGGCGCGATCAGGTAGTAGGCCGAGAGCCCGTAGGCCAACTCGGGGATCTCGACCTCCCCCACGTCGGCGCCCGCGGCCGACAACGCCTCGGCTGCGGCGCGCACCCGCGCCGCCACGTCGCCGGCGATGCCGTCGCCCAACAGGTCGGTCACCACGCCGACGCGCAGGCCGTCGACTCCGTCGTCCAGGTGGATCGAGATCTCGGGTGCCCCGTCGGGGATCGACGTGGAGTCGCGCTCGTCGTGGCCGGCGATCGTCTCCAGCAGCAACGCCGCGTCGGCGACGTCGCCGGCGAAGGGTCCGATCTGGTCGAGGCTCGAGGCGAACGCGACCAGTCCGTAGCGGCTGACCGCACCGTAGGTCGGCTTCACCCCGACCACGCCGCACAACGCGGCGGGTTGGCGGATCGAACCGCCGGTGTCACTCCCCAGCGCGAGCGGTGCGAACCCCGCCGCGACCACCGCCGCGCTGCCCCCCGAGGATCCGCCCGGCACCCGCGACGGCTCGCGCGGGTTGCGGGTCGGCCCGAACGCCGAGTTCTCACACGACGATCCCATGGCGAACTCGTCCATGTTGGCCTTGCCGATCGTCACCGCTCCCGCCGCCCGCAGTCGCTCGACCACGGTCGCGTCGTAGGGCGGCTTCCAGCCCTCGAGGATCTTCGAGGCGCACGTCGTCTCGATGCCTCGCGTGCACAGGTTGTCTTTCAGGGCGACCGGCACCCCGGCGAGCGGGCCCGGGTCGACTCCCGCGGCGACCCTGGCGTCGACCGCTTCGGCGTCGGCGAGCGCCCGTTCGGCGGTGACGGTGAGGAACGCGTGCACCGTTGCGTCACGCTCCTCGAGGCCGTCGAGATGGGCTCGGACGACCTGCTCGGCGGAGAACGTCCCGCCGGCGACCGCATCGGCGATCGATCGGGCACCGAGCGGGATCACCGGATCGTCCGCGTCGCTCACGGTTCTCCTCCGAGGATCGCCGGCACCTCGAAGCGGTCCTGGTCGACCGCAGGCGCCGCTGCCAGGACCTCGTCGCGGTCGAGCGTCGCACCGACGACGTCTTCACGCCACACGTTGCGCAGCGGCAACGGGTGCGTGGTGGGCTCCACGCCGTCGAGCTCGAGCGCCTCGACGTCGGCGGCATGGTCGAGCACCGCCGCCAATTGGCCCGTCATGGTGGTGAGTTCGTCGTCGTCGAGGGCCAGGTTCGCCAGCCGCGCCACGTGGGCGACGTCGTCCCGGGTGATGCGTTCGGTCACGGCTGACGATCCTATGCGGGCGTCGGCGGGGGGCCCTATCCGGGTCGGTTCACCTCGGCGCCGCCAGCGGAGCCGACCGCTCCCGTCGCCTCCGCGACGACCGTCCACACCGCGCCGGCGCGCGGCGTCAGCCCCGCTGAGTGACCCGTTGGGCGAAGGCGACCGCGCGCCTCTCGATCAGCTCCGCGTCGTGGTCGAGCGTGGCCACGTGGTAGCTGTTCTCGAGGCTGACACGTTCGACGGGGCCCTGGACGTGTTCGGCGATGTAGTCACTGTCGGTGATCGGGACCACGTGGTCCTGCGGGGAATTGCAGATCAGCACCGGGCAGGCGATGGCGGCGATCGAGGCCGCCAGGTCGTCGGCCGCGTCGAACATCGAAGCCAGCGGCTTCAGCGGCGTCGCGTCGTAGGAGAGTTCACGTACGTCGGGTTTCGCGATGTCGGATCCGATCGCGTCCATGACCGATTCGCCGGCGTCGATCATCGACTGCACGAGCTCACGCACCCCGGGCGGCTCGGTGGCGAGCGCGTTGACGAAGACCAGACCGGCGACCTCGGGATGACGTCCCCCCAACCAGGCGGTGAGCGCGCCGCCCATCGACAGTCCGGCGATCACGACCTCGTCGGCCCGGCTCGCCAACTCGACATAGGTCTCCTCGGCGGCGGCGGCCCAGTCCGACCAGCCGGTTTCGATCATGTCCTCGACGGAGGTTCCATGGCCGGGCAGGAGCGGCAGCTCGACCAGGAATCCGGCTCGCGCGAAGGCCTCGGCCAGCGGCCGCATCGACTGGGGGTTGCCGGTGAATCCGTGCAGGACCAGCACACCGTGCGGCCCTCCTCCGGTGGCCGACCACGGTTCGGCGCCGGGAATGATCGGGGCAGTCATGTCCGACGACACTACCGCGCGCTCCGCGCGCGGAGGCCCGACCCGCGCATTGACCGCCGGGTCAGGGATTGGACAAGATGGCGGCCGCGATGACCGACCAGCGACACCTCACCGCACAGGGCGAGAAGCGAAAGGCGCAACTGCTCGAATGCGCCGCGCAACTGTTCGCCGAGCACGGCTACGCCGAGACGCGCGTCGCCGACATCGTCCAGGCGGCCGGAGTGGCCAAGGGATTGTTCTACTGGTACTTCGAGAACAAGGCGGCCCTGTTCACCGAGTTGGTCGTGGAGAACCGCGAACGGTTGCGACGTGCCCAGTTCGCGGCGATCGACCTGAGCGCCACCCCCCTCCAACAGATCCGCCAGGGCACCGAAGCGTCGCTGCTGTACATGGCCGAACGGGCGCCCTTCTTCGCCCTGTTGGAGGTCGAGAACGTCAACCGCGCCTTCGCCGACGTACTACGGGTCGGCACCGACATCCATGCTGCGGACACCCGTCATCTCATCGAAACGGGCATCCGACGGGGCGCCATCCGCGACGACGACCCCGAGCTGCTCGCCCTCGGCGTGGTGGGCGCCGTCGGCTACTACGGCCACTTCCACCGCAGCGGCCGCACCACGATGGCGATCGACGAACTCGCCCATTTCGTCGGACGGTTCGTGGTGTGCTCGCTCGCAGCCGACGAGACCATCGCGCGCCAGGTACTCGAAGCGTCGCCGCACTAACCTCGGGTCGCCCCAGGGCAGCCGACCCGTTCGGCATCCTGAGCTGGACGACCCAGAACCCGCGTTGCGGGACACCAATGGAGGATCATCGACGTGGCCCAGTTCCTTTCCGACGAGTGGGTGGCAGCTGCACACCGGATCTACACCGAGCATGCGGGTGCCTCGAGCGCGACCGCGCCCCAGGACGTGCAGATCAACCTGGTGGTCCGCGACGCGCCCTTCGGTGACGGTGTCATCCAGGCCCACGTCGACACCACCGGTGCGGAACCCGAGCTCGCGCTCGGCCACATCGCCGGCGCTCCCACGACGATCACCACCGATTACGAGACGGCGAAGTCGGTGTTCGTCGAGCAGAATCAGCAGGCCGCGATGCAGGCGTTCATGGGCGGCAGGATCCAGATCACCGGCGACATGACCAAGGTCATGATGATGATGCAGACGACGCCGGACCCGACCGCCGTCGAGATCGCCGCCAAGGTCAGGGCCATCACCGACTGAGCTGAGAACACCCTCCGGATCAGACGGCCGACCGGACCGGGGGCGCTCACCGGACGACGATGTTCACCGGGCTTCCCTTGGCGACCATGGTGCCCGCGGGCGGATCGAAGGCCACGGGCGTCCCCGACAGGCTCCCCGAACCGCTCAGGTTGTTGGCGACGAGGCCTGCGTCTTGGAGTCTCGCAATCGCCTCGGCCACTGTGGACACCCCGTCGAGACCGGGCACCGCCACCAGGAGACCGGCGGACACCACGACCGTCACGGTCGCTCCGCGCGCGACCGACGTCCCGGGCGCGGGATCCAGGCCGATCAACCCACCCTTGTCGACGCGTGCGTCGAGCCTCGTGGTGACGTTCGGCACCAGTCCGATGTTCCGCAGTGCGGCCTCGGCCTCGTCGGGTGACATGCCCGCCACGTCGGGGACGATCCGGGGCCGGGGCCCCTTGGACACCACGACCGCGACCGGCGAGCCTTTCTCGACCTTGTGGCCCACGTCCGGTTCGGTCCCGATGACGTGGCCGGACTCGACGTCCTCGGAGTACTGCCCCCTCGGCGTTCCCACCACCAGCCCGAGTCCGGAGAGTCTCGAGTTCGCGGTGGACTCGGTCGCCCCGACCAGGTCGCTGGGCACCGTCACCAGGGTCTGACCCGCGGATACGGTCAGGGTCACGCGGTCGCCCTCGGCCACCCGCTCGCCGGTGGCCGGATCCACTCCGAGGACCTGGCCGGCGGTCGTGCCGTCACGGCGCACGTGCCGGGTCTGCACGTCGAAACCGAGCGCCTCGAGTCGCCGTTGGGCGGCGGTCGGGTTCAGCCCGTCGACCGAGGGGACCGCGTGGGTCGGCGTCCGTTGTGCCTGGACGACCAGAAAGGCCACCGCGCCGCCGCCGAGGACGATCACGACGGCGAGGACCGCCCAGGCGACCCGCCATCGTCGATGGTTGCGTCGCGCCCGCCGGGCGTCGGCGTCGTCGGGTTCGTCGTCACTCGCGGGGTCCGCATGCGCGGCGTCCGCATGCGCGGGGTCCGCATGCGACCCGGCCGGTAACGACCCGGACGGCATCGATCGGGCCGGCCGGCCGTCGACCGGCTCGGTGACGCCGGGCCCGGGGCGAGCCGCGGCCGAGGCAAGGGCCCCCGCTCGACCGGCCCGGTCGCCACGCGGTCCCGGAACGAGCGGCGGTGCAGGGTCAGGAGCCGGCGACGACCCAGCCACCTCGACGGTCGGTGCGTCCTGACCGCTGTCGCCGCCGCCACCCCGCTCTCGGGCGGCGAGGTCGGTGTCCGGCTCGTTCGTGTGGCCGGGTGCCACGAGCAGAGTGATGTCCTCGGTTGGCGCCGCTGCTTCATCCGGACCCGATTCGACAGCCGGCGACTCGTCGACGAGTGGCAACGGCCCGGGCTCGTCGAACTGGTCGGCGACCGCCATCAGGGCGGTCACGAGTCCGGGCGCGTCCAGGCGTTCGGCCACGTCGACGGTCGTAGCACGTGCGATCGGGCCCGCCAGCGCGCCGAGCTCGTCGGGGATCTCCGGCGCACGGTCGATCCGCGCCATCAGCGTCGCGAGCGCGGTGTCCGCCGGGAACGGCGCACGACCGCTCACCGCTTCGATCACGACGAGGCCGAGCGCGTACACATCGGCGCGACCGTCGAGGTCACTGCCACGGGCCTGCTCGGGAGACGCATAGCGCCCCGCAGCGACCGCGGCGCCCATCGGTCGGGTGGACGCGGCCTCGGCGTGAGCCCGGGCCAGACCGAAATCGGTGATCTCGAGCCGCCCGTCATCGGTGAACATCACGTTCGCCGGGTGCAGCGCCCGGTGCACCACACCCCGCTCATGAGCGTACGCGAGCGCCCGTGCGGCCGCGAGGGCCACCTGCAACGCCTGGGCCGGCGTGAGGGTGACGCCACGATCGGCCAGTCGCCGCAGACTCCCACCGGTGAGATACTCGCTCACGACGAACGGCGCATCGTCGACTCCCCAGTCGTGGACCATCACGATGTGGGGATGGCGCAGTGCCGACGCAGCGGCCATCTCGGCACCGAAACGACTGACGAATCCGGGTTCGTCGATGAGGCTCTCGACGAGCAGCTTCACCGCGACGCGGCGACGCAGCCGGACGTCGTCGGCCAGGTAGACCCTGGTCGACGGGCCGATTCCGATCGACGCAACCAGTCGATACCGGTTGCCGACGACCAGGCCGATGGCGTCCTGGGACGGAGAGGGGGACACTGACCATCCGAGAGTACCGGCGCCGGCTCCGGCGACGACGGATACCGACGCCCTTGGGAGCGAACTCCCGACCCTTGCACAATGGAGCCACGACCATGTCCGAGGATCTCGCCGCTGCGCTCGAAGACCGCCCACGTCCCGCCGACCCGTGGCGCTGGCCCCGTCGCGCGCTCATGGCCTGTGCGCTGGGCGCCGCGATCGCATTCCTCGTTGTGACCTTGCAGAAGTCTCCTGAATCGTCGAGCCGACCCGGCGCAGTGACCGACCCCGCGGTCGTCCGCGCCGAGCCCGCACCGGGAGCCCACGTGTTGCGCCAGACGTCGGTCGGTGTCGAGCTGTTGCCGGGCTACGACGGCGAGCTCGTCATCGACGGCGTCGCGATCCCCGAGGATCAACTGGACGGCGCAGTCGGACCGGGCGATCGCGGTTATGACCCCGAGCTCGGCATCCGGCCGAACAACCGCAATCAGGTGTTCTTCACGCCCGGCCCCGACAAGGCGGTCGACCGGTACGACACCGGCGAGGTGCACGTGACCGCCCGCTTCTGGAACATCGCGGACGGCCGCTCGGCAGCACGGACGATTTCGTGGGCGTTCTTCGTGAACTGATCGTCTCGGTGAACGATCGAGCGGATGCGCCGACGGGCGTGACCGACGAAGGGGCCTCGGGCGGTGCGGCCCTCGACGCCTACCGACGCGCACCGGGGCGGACTGACACCCCTGCGCACGGCCGGTAAGCTCGGATCCCATGGCGACATCGACGCCGTGGGCGGAACGTACCGGGTCCGAACGCCGACGGACACTGGGTGGATTCGCCGCGTTGTACGGGGCGATCACGGTCATCGCGCTGGTGATCGGTTGGATCCCGGTCGGGATCGTGTTCGGCATCGTGGCACTGGCGCTGGCGATCGCCTGGCGTGCGACCGACACGTCGACGAAGGTCGAACCGCGGACGAAGCCGGACTGGATGTTGGCGATGGAAGACCCCGATGCGCCGGACCTCACCCGGCCCGAGTACGACACGAAACGCCGCACGCTCGATGACGACGACAACGCTGCGTTCGATCGTCCCCCGACGCCCGAAGAGCCGCCCCCGGCCGACGACGCCGTCGAAGCTACCGAGCAGCAGCGTCCGTCGGACCAGCCTCGTCCAGCTCCCCGGTCTCCAGGAGACTGACGAACCGATCACCCTCGACGATCGGCACGCCGTGACGCTCCGCCTTGTCGACCTTGGAGGCGCCAGGTGCATCGCCGACGACCAGGGCGAACGTCGACTTGGACACCGATGACGGCGAGGTCCCTCCCCTGGCCTTGATCGCCGCGATCGCCTCGTCCCGGCTGAACCCCGCCAGCGTTCCCGAGACCACCACCGCCTTGCCTGTCAAGGTCTTGTCGAGCCCCGCGTCCTCGCTGACCGGCGCGGAGAAGTTGAGCCCGGCCGCACGCAGCCGCTCGACGATCGCGACGTTCTCGGGGTCGGCGAACCAGTCCACGACCGCGGTGGCGATCACCTCACCCACACCGTCGATCGCGGCGAGGTCGGCAAACGACGCGTCCATGATCCGGTCCATCGTGGAGAATCGGGTGACGAGGGCCTCGGCCGCGGCCGGGCCGACATGGCGGATGTTCAGGCCGACCAGCAGGTGCTCGAGCGGACGGTCGCGCGACGCGTCGATTGCGGCCCGCAGGTTCTGCACCGACTTCTCGCGCAGTCCCTCCAGCTCGGCGACCGCCGCGAAGTCCAGCGCATAGATGCCGCTGGGATCCGACAGGAGCCCGGCGTCGATCAACTGCCCGATCCGCTGGGGGCCGAGACCCTCGATGTCGAGCCCGCTGCGCGACGTGAAATGCTCGATCGCTCCGGCCTGCTGGAACGGGCAGTGCGGATCGACACACCGGGTGTCGGCCTCGCCCTCGGGACGTTGCAGCACCGAGCGGCGGGAGCAGGGACAGCGGTGGGGGAACGACCAGGGCGGCGTGTCGGCGGGTCGCTGGTCGAGGACCGGCCCGACCACCTCGGGGATGACGTCACCGGCCCGTCGCACCACCACGGTGTCGCCGGGACGCACGTCCTTCGCGATCACCTGGTCGGCGTTGTGCAGGGTGGCCCGCGACACGGTCGCACCGCCCACGAAGACCGGCTCGAGAACGGCGAAGGGCGTCACCCGCCCGGTGCGGCCGACCGACACGTCGATGTCGATCAGATGGGTCGTACGTTCCTCGGGTGGAAACTTGTAGGCGATCGCCCAGCGGGGCGCCCGGCTCGTCGACCCGAGCTCGGCGCGCCACGCGAGATCGTCGACCTTGACCACGACGCCGTCGATCTCGTAGTCGAGATCGTGGCGGCCCTCCAACGCCTCGGTGCAGTACGTCACGACCTCGTCGACCCCGCGCGCGGTGCGGATCCGTGGGTTCACCGGGAAGCCGTAGTCGGCCAGAACCTCGAGCAGTTCGCTGTGGCGGCGGATTCCGTCATCTCCCGCGGCCGGACCGTCGGTTCCCTGGCCCACCTGGTAGGTCCAGAACGACAACCGCCGTTGGGCGGTCAGTGCCGGATCCTTCTGGCGGAGCCCGCCAGCCGCGGTGTTGCGCGGGTTCACGAAGGGCGCGAGACCGGCATCGACGCGCGTCTTGTTCAGTTCGTCGAACACGCTGTCGCGCAGATACACCTCGCCGCGCACCTCCAGGCGGTCGGGCGCCCGGGCCGGCAACCGCTGGGGAATGTCGTCGATGGTGGCGATGTTGTGGGTGACGTCCTCACCGACGCGGCCGTCGCCGCGGGTCGCCCCCCGGACCAGCCGGCGGTCTTCGTACAGCAGCGAGATCGCGAGCCCGTCGATCTTGAGCTCGCACACGAAATCGGTATCCGACCCCACGAGCCCGTCGACCCGCTGCACCCAGGCCGCCAGCGCATCGCGGTCGAACACGTTGTCGAGCGACTGCATCGGGGTGGCGTGCGGGACGGCGGCGAACAGCGTGCCGGCTGCGCCGCCGACCCGCTGGGTCGGCGAATCCGGCGTGATCAGATCGGGTTCTTCGGCCTCGAGGGTCCGCAGTTCGACCATGAGCGCGTCGTATTCGGCGTCGGGGATCGTCGGTGCGTCGAGGTCGAAGTAGGCGTGATCGTGCCGACGGATCTGGGATCGCAGTTCCTCGACCCGCTCGGAGACCGGGGATCCGGGTTCTCCGGTCGATTTGGCATCACTGGTCGGCACCCCGCCATGGTACCCGCGGTGTCGACCGGGTCCGGGTGCGGGCACCATGGGTCCGAAGACTCACCTGCCGTCCATCACTCACACCGGGGGGACAGCAACCGATAGGAGGATCGTGGATTCCGAACTCGCAGCTCAGACCGATGGCGAGGTGACCCCTCCCATGAACGGCACCCTCGAGGACACCACACCTGCCGGCGTGCTCCAGGTCCTGTCCTCGCAGCACTCCACGGGAGCGGTCCGCTTCCACGGCGAGAGTGGTTGCACGGTCTATCTGCACCGGGGCGAGCTGTATTTCGCCGAGAGCGGCGAGACCGCCGAGGATCTCGCTGTCGCCCTGGTCCGACCCGGTCGTCTGACCGCCGAAGAGTGGGATGCGTCCACCGACGCCGGGTATCCGACCGAAACCGTCGGTGAGACCCTCATCGAAACCGGCGGTATCACCCGGGAGCTGCTCGCCTCGGTCGTGCTTTCGGTCATCTACGACCCGCTCATCCAACTCTTCCGAGCCCCGGTGGGCGACTACGAATTCGCTCCCGACGTGGTCCACTGGATCGGACCGTTCCGGACCTTCGACGTCGACGCGATCGTGTCCGAAGTCCGCCGACGGACCCGCGAAGCCGACGAGATGGCACCGGTCGTGCCATCGCTGAACGCAGTGGTCCGTTCCGCACGAACCCTTCCCGAGAGCCACGGGAGCGTCAATCTCCGCCGTGACGACTGGGAGGTCGTGGTCGCCGCCGCGAACGGCTGCACCGTGAGCGAGCTCGCCGTCGAACTGGGTCGGGGACGCTGGTCGACCGCTCGGATCGTGTACCGCCTCGCCTCGGCCGACCTGCTGATGGTGACGGCCGACGACTCGGCGATCGACGGCGATTCCTTCGAATCGGGGTCGTTCGGCGCCAGTCCCTTCGACGTCGGCTCGTTCGACACCGCGGCCGACGATGCCCCCTCCGGCGATGCGGCAGGCTTCGCTCCGACGGCGTTCGATGCCACGCCGGCCGCCGCATCGGCCTTCGATGCCGGTGTGACCGACGCCGACACGGCGGACCGCTCGGCCACCGACTACGGATTCGACGCGCCGCCACCGCTGGACCCGTCGCTGATCGACGCGGGCGCCGGAGCCGACACGTCGACGATCGACGACGACCCGTGGAAGCTCGACGAGCCCGCGTCGTCGACCGCATCGGACGACCCGTGGGGCGAGTTCGACAGCGGTTCGACCGAGACCGGCGGTTGGGACCCCGGCGCGCTCTACGGTGACGCATCGACCGAGACCTCCGGGCCGGCCACGACCGACGCTGAATCGGGCTCCCCGTGGGGCGGGGACCTCACCGCCGTGCCGGATGCGGGCACCTCCCCCTTCGGTGACGACGGCGGCGTCGGCGGCGACGCCGACATGGAGCCTCCGGCGCTCCACCCCGACATCGCAAAGGCGTTGGCCGAATCGACCTACGCGGACTCCGCGACGGCCATCAACGCGATGGCCGCCCGCCTCGGCGCCATCGAGTCGGACGATGACGACGAATGGGACACCCCCGCAGGCGCCGACGACACCGGCGGCGACGAGTTCTGGTCCGACGGCGGCAGCGGGTCCGGCAATGAGGACTTCATCTGGAAGCCTGCGGTCTGGGACACCGGAGTCGAATCGGCGCCACTGCCCCAACGCGAGGCGGCACGGACCGCGACGGCCGCCGGTGGTGAGCAGTCCGGCGACCCGGCGTGGCTCGACAACCTCTACGCCGAGTTCATGCCCGGTGACGCCGATGCCGGCGCTGCGGCAGACACCAGGACGGTCGAAGCGGCCGACCCGGGAGCGGCTCCCAAACAGCGCACGCTGCGCCGCCTGATCTCGGCGATCCGTCGGTTGTAGCCGTCGTCGCTCAGGCGCCGACCGACAGCCTGACGCTGACGGCCTGCTCCTGGAGCGAACCGGCGACCAGGGCACACAACTTCAGCACCCGTTCGGCCTGTTCGGGCCCGTGTTCGGCCAGTCCGCAGTGGGGTGTGATCAACGATCGACGTCGGATCAGCACCGGGTCCGCGCCCTGTTGGACCAGCGAACACCACTGGTTCGACAACGTCTTCCAGTAGAGTCCGGCACGCTCGCCGACCGGCGCGCTCGTCGGGACCGCGCCCCACGCGATCCAACCACCACCTTCGAGAAAGGCGGTGAGCGAACCGACGACCCGGTCGATCGCGGCGCCCACCGGAAGCGACAACACCTTGGGTCCCGCGCCCAGGATCGCCTTCCAGTCGGCCTCTCCGCAACAGTGCACGCCGGTCGTTGCGTCGTGTTCGAGCGCAGCCAGCACTCCCGAGACGAGATCGATGATCGTGTCGGTGTCGAGGGGAAAACCCAGTTGTGCGGTTCCCACCAACGCGGGCTCGTCGAGGAAGATGACCAGGCGTGCCTCGGGAAGCGAACGGCGCATCGTCGCCACGAGGGCCGCCGCTCGCTCGACCACGACCTGCTCGGCCACCGCGAACGCGACGTCCTCGTCGACGCCGTGCATCGTCAATGCGAGCCCCAGGGTGA
>Ga0182738_1002086_pt1 | contig 24104 bp, 21 predicted proteins | sample eDN5th30CBELigMG_FD_128876 | JGI IMG/M metagenome (GOLD analysis project Ga0182738, IMG submission 128876) | Enriched Miracle-Growth compost microbial communities from Emeryville, California, USA - eDNA 5th pass 30_C BE-Lig MG (version 2)... ...
ACATCGTCGCTGCGATCGACGCGCTGTGGCCGGAACTGTCCCCACAGCAGGTGCTCTCGGATCTGCTGGCCTCCCGCGACCGGATCGCGTCGGCGGCCCCGGCGCTGACCGACGAGCAGCTCGACGCGCTGCACCGCCCCGATGCACCGGGGCATTTCAGCGCCGCCGACGCTCCCCTGCTCGACGAGCTCGCCGAGCTGCTCGGTGTGGACGACGCCGCCGAACGTGAGCGCGCGAAGCGGCGCTGGCGCAAGCAGATCGCCGACGCGCAGGGCGCACTCGACATCCTCACCGGTTCGGCACCGCAGGATCTCGAGGACGATCTCGATCCCGAACTGCTCATGGCATACGACCTGATCGACGCCACCCAGCTCGCCGAGCGACAGAACCACCGCCGCCACGAGACCACAGCGGAGCGGGCGGCCGGCGATCGCACCTGGACGTACGGCCACGTGATCGTCGACGAGGCGCAGGAGTTGTCGGCGATGGCATGGCGAACGATCATGCGCCGCATCCCGAATCGCTGGATGACCCTGGTGGGCGACACCGCGCAGACCGGGGATCCGGCGGGAACCGAGTCGTGGCAGCAGATCCTCGAACCGTACGTCGCGAACCGGTGGAAGAAGACCGAACTGACGGTCAACTACCGCACGCCGGCGGAGATCATGCGGATCGCCCACGCGGTGCTCGCGGAGATCGATCCCGACCAGGTGCCGCCGCAGTCGGTGCGCGAGTCCGGTTTCGAGCCGTGGGCGCAGCACGTCGACGCGGACGCGGTGCTCACCACCGTCCGGGCCGCGCTCGACGCCGAGACCGGCCCGGGCACGACGGCCGTGCTCGTTCCGGCGCGGCTCGTGGGTGTGTGGGAGCATCTCGCGTCCGAGTCGGTCACGGTCGCGACCGTCAAGGAGGTCAAGGGCCTCGAGTTCGACGCGGTGCTGCTCGTCGAACCGGCGGAGATCCTCACCGATTCCTCACGCGGGATGAACGACCTGTACGTGGCGCTGACCCGCGCCACCCAGCGTCTCGGGGTGGTGCACTCGGAGCCGTTGCCGGAGGTGCTGACCGGTCTCGCGGCACCGACACACTGCTGAGGCGACACGGTTCGGCCGACACCGTCGAGCGGACCCCAGGACCGGTCACCGGACGGTACCGTCCTTCGGGGCAGGGAGACTGGGACGGATCATCCGTGGAGGGAACGAACACGTGGCCTATCGGGCAGCGCACCACCGGATACGTCGAGCGGGGTGCGCGGCGATCGCGGCGCTGAGCGGGTTCTTCGTCTCCGCCGCGTGCGGATCGGTGACGCCGACCCAGGACGAGGCGCAGGCCGCGACGTCCACGACGTCGATCACCCCGACCTCGTCGACGCCGCCCGACGCGCGTTTTCTGCGGGTGAGGGAGGCGCTGGATGCCTCCGGTCTGGTCGCCGATGTCAAGGACGACACGGTGCTTGCGGTGGTGCGCGGGGTGTGCGACCAGTTGAGCGCGGGCGTGCCGGAGCACGACGTCCTCGTCACGCTCCGGCCGATCGCCGCCTATGCCGCGGGCGCCTCGGGGTCGCGGATGTCGGCGGACGAGGCCGCCGCGCGCTATCTCGAGACCGTCCGCGAGGAGTACTGCTGATCCGTCAGCGGACGGTGTGCACCACCAGTACGTCGCACAGGGCCTTGCGGGCGACGTCCGAGGGGACGGAGCCGAGCAGGCGCCCGGTCAGCGTGTTGAGGCCGCGGTTGCCGATGACGATGAGATCGGCGTCGACCTCCTCGACGAGCGTGAGGAGCGATTCGACGGGAGCGCCGACGATGGGTCGCTCGGTGATCTTGCGGGCGCCGGCGACGGTTGCCTTCTCCCGTGCGGTGCGCAGGATCTCGTAGGTCGGTGCCGAGCCGGTGACCTGGTACGCCTCGTCGCGCAGCGCGTCGGCGGCCTGCGCGGTGTCCTTGGGGTCGGCCGGGTAGTAGGCGCAGGCGATCACCAGTTGTGCGCCGGCGTCGCCGGCCAGAGCAGCTGCCTTCTCCACGGCCCGATACGACGATTCGGAACCGTCGGTTCCGACGACTATGGTCCGGTAGGCGCTCATTCATCCTCCATCAGGTGTGTGGTCCATCGACGCGTGCCGCCGATGCCGTCGTCGACGGAGGACACGCACGCTCCCCCGCCATACGCTGCGTCGACAGTAGCGGGATGGGCGGCCCGGGTGGGACGTTTGGGTCTCATCCCACAATCGCGTTTGATGTTACCGCGCGTCACCGTAACGCGGGCCGAAGAGACCGGCGGGGAACACCTCGGCGTCGACGAAGGCATCGCGCCACGGCAACGCGAGGTCGAGCAGACGCTCCACACCCTCGTCACCGAGCGCAATCCACGGCGCGACCGCCAGGTCGTCGGTGAGATCCTCGACGAGCTCACGCACCTCGAATCCTTCGCCGGTGAGCTCGCCACGCTTGTCCAGCAGGCCGCGCCCGCGCAGTTCCTCCTCGGCGTCCGCCCACTCGTCCCGCGACCAACCCTGCAGCTTGCGGGCCGGATCAGTGGCGTATCCGGTACCGGTCGCCGTGTGGGTGACGAGCGCGTCGAGACCCGACAGTCCCGCGGTCTGCAGCGCCGCGACATGACCGTCGCCGCGATATTCGCGCAGCAGCGTCAGGGCGTGCCACAGCCGCAGGTGCGCCACCTCGGGCCAGGGCAGGTCGGCGTGGGCGGCGTAGAGCGGGCGACCGTCCGGGCCAGGAATCGCCCGCGCCGCGGTGGCCGCGAGGTCCGCCGCCTCGTTCATCTCCGCGGAGCCGAGTACGTCCTGCCCGAGGACCCGTCGATGGAGTGCGTCCAGAGCCCGCAACCGCGCCGCGATGATCGCGGCCGGCTCGGCCGTCTCCCACACTGCCGGGACGGCCGATGCCACCAATCGGGGCGAGAAGCTGTAGAACGTCGCGGTCACGACTCCGGGGCCGACGGCACCCAGGGGTGCCGAGCGCCCACCGAAGTACTGCGCAGCCGGTCCGTCGACGCCCAGCGCGGCGAGTTCACTCGCGATGTCCGGCGCGAAGTAGACGACCGAGTGCAGCAGTTCGAGTGCGCGGGCAGCACGCCCGGCCGAAGAGGGATCCATGGGAGTGGACCCTACCGATTCTCCGGCGCCGATCGGGCCGGGCGACTACTTCAGACCCGCGGCGTCCATGCCGCGCAGCTCCTTCTTCAGATCGGAGATCTCGTCGCGAAGCCGTGCGGCCAGCTCGAACTGCAGGTCGCGGGCTGCCTGCATCATCTGGTCGGTGAGCTGTTGCACGAGATCGGCGAGTTCGGCGCGCGGCATCGTCGAGGTGTCGCGACCTTCCACGACACCGGAGCTGACGGCCCGCCCGGACTCACCCTGGGCTCGGCGACCACGCGAGGCGTTGCGGCCGGAGCCGCCCACCTCGACGGCCTCGGTGTCCTCGGCCTCCTGATAGACCTGGTCGAGGATGTCGGCGATCTTCTTGCGCAGCGGCTTCGGATCGAGACCGTGCTCGGTGTTGTAGGCGATCTGCTTCTCGCGCCGCCGTTCGGTCTCCTCGATGGCCCGCGCCATCGAGTCGGTGATCTTGTCGGCGTACATGTGCACTTCACCCGAGACGTTGCGGGCCGCGCGGCCGATGGTCTGGATCAGCGAGGTCGTCGACCGCAGGAAGCCTTCCTTGTCGGCGTCGAGGATCGCCACCAACGACACCTCGGGAAGGTCGAGCCCCTCGCGGAGCAGGTTGATGCCGACGAGCACGTCGTATTCGCCCAGGCGCAACTGCCGGAGCAGTTCGACGCGGCGCAGGGTGTCGATGTCGGAGTGCAGATAGCGCACCCGGATACCGAGTTCGAGCAGATAGTCGGTGAGGTCCTCGGCCATCTTCTTGGTGAGGGTGGTGACGAGGACGCGTTCGTCGCGCTCGGCACGTTCGCGGATCTCGTGCACGAGATCGTCGATCTGCCCCTTGGTGGGCTTGACGACGACCTGCGGATCGACGAGGCCGGTGGGCCGGATGACCTGCTCGACGAACTCGCCACCGGTCTGTCCGAGCTCGTACGGACCGGGGGTGGCCGACAGATAGACCGTCTGCCCGATGCGGGCGGCGAACTCCTCCCAGGTCAGCGGCCGGTTGTCGACCGCCGACGGGAGACGGAAACCGAAGTCGACGAGGTTGCGCTTGCGCGACATGTCACCCTCGTACATCGCGCCGATCTGCGGCACCGTGACGTGCGACTCGTCGATGACCAGGAGGAAGTCCTCCGGGAAGTAGTCGATGAGCGTCGCGGGCGCGGATCCGGCGGGGCGCCCGTCGATGTGGCGGGAGTAGTTCTCGATGCCGGAGCAGAAGCCGACCTGCCGGATCATCTCGATGTCGTACTGGGTGCGCATGCGCAGACGCTGCGCCTCGAGCAGCTTGCCGCGGTTCTCCAGATCGGCCAGGCGCTCCTCGAGCTCGGCCTCGATGCTCGCGACTGCACGTTCCATGCGCTCGGGACCGGCGACGTAGTGCGTTGCCGGGAAGATGCGCAGGGAGTCGACCTTGCGCACGACGTCGCCGGTGAGCGGGTGCAGGTAGTACAGCGCGTCGATCTCGTCGCCGAAGAACTCGATCCGCACGGCGAGTTCCTCGTAGGCGGGGATGATGTCGACGGTGTCGCCCTTGACGCGGAACGATCCGCGGGTGAACGCCATGTCGTTGCGGGCGTACTGGACGTCGACGAGCAGGCGCAGCAGCGCGTCGCGCGGCACCTCCACGCCGACCTCGAGCTGGATGGACCGATCGAGATAGGACTGCGGGGTACCGAGACCGTAGATGCACGAGACCGACGCCACCACCACGACGTCGCGCCGGGACAGCAGCGACGAGGTGGCGGAGTGCCGCAGCCGCTCGACGTCGTCGTTGATCGAGGAGTCCTTCTCGATGTAGGTGTCGGTCTGCGCGATGTACGCCTCGGGCTGGTAGTAGTCGTAGTACGAGACGAAGTACTCGACTGCGTTGTTGGGCAACATGTCTCGCAGCTCGTTGGCGAGCTGCGCGGCCAGGGTCTTGTTGGGCGCCATCACGAGGGTGGGTCGCTGGACGCGTTCGATGAGCCACGCGGTGGTGGCGGACTTGCCGGTACCGGTGGCACCGAGCAGGACGACGTCCTTCTCCCCCGCCCTCAGCCGGCGCTCGAGCTCGTCGATGGCGGCCGGCTGATCGCCGGCCGGTTCGTACTCGCTGACGACCTCGAAACGGGCCTCGGTGCGCTCGATCTCACCCACCGGCCGGAACTCGGAGTGTGCGACGACGGGATGCTCACTTGCGAACGCCATGGAATCCAGAGTAAGCGCTCCCACCGACACGCATCGCGGTCCTGCGTGCGGCGCGGTTCGCGCGCTAGCGTGCATCCCGTGTCCGCGACCCCGCATCCCGTGAAGACCGAGACGTTCGACGTCGCCGCGAAGACCAACATCGACCCCAAGGGCTTCGTGCGGGCTGTCGACGAGTACCGCGTCGAGGAGTGGGGGCTGTACATGGCGCGACCGTCCGACCACCCGCAGTTCCACTACCTCGAGTCGTGGCTGCTGCCGGACCTGCGTCTGCGGGCCTCGATCTTCCACTTCACGCCGGGCAACGAACGCGACCAGGACCGCTACGTCGACGTCGGTGAGTTCCGGCGCGACGGCGACGTCTGGTACTCCCACGACCACTACCTGGACCTGATCGTCCGCACGGGCCGCGACACGGTGGTCGAGGACATCGACGAACTGGTGGTCGCGGTCACCACGGGGATGATCGGCGCGGCCGTCGCCGAGACGGCGATCGACACGGCGTTGCGGGCGGTGGACGGCATCGCCGCGCACGGTCACGACCTCGACGCGTGGCTGCGGGAGCGGGGCGCGCCCGTCTCCTGGCGCTGAGGCGCAGGATCTGCGCGCAGGTGTCGTCACCTGCGCAGACGACGGAGGCGCAGGAGCGAAAAAGTTACTGCCGCAAAGGACATGGTAATCTGCCCCGGCCGGCGAAGCAGTGCACCGAGAAGGCGACCATCGGGGCCGGCCCGGATCGCCCCTCCGCGTGCACATCACCCGACCGAGGACACCCCTCGCGCCGGCGGCGCGCGCCCGTGCAGCCCACGAGCGCCGACGAGAACGCCGCCGATCACTTCGTCGGCACACGCCCGGATCCGGGCGTGCCCTGCTGGAGCGGTATGCCGCGCCCGCCGGCCCGTGGCCGATCGGGCGCCCGACGCATGCCCACCGTCCGGCGGTGGATCGGACCGACGCCGAAGCGGAACCGACAGACAGGACGCGTGCAGCGCGCCCTGCGTTCCGCTGCGCTCCGACGACCGCGGACGTGACGCGAACACGAAGGAGGTCGCAGTGAACGGCACCGAGCTCGTTCAGTTCAGCGCCGCGACGATCGTTGCCCTGCTCGTAATCTTCTACGGCGGAACGCTTCTCATATCCGCCCGAATCGGGAAGAAGGACGAGAACGCCGACGGCTACATGACCGCCGGTAACAAGGTCGGTTTCGGGGTGTCGGCGGCCAGCATGACCGCCACCTGGATCTGGGCGTCCTCGCTGTACGCCTCCGCGACCTCCGGATACACCTACGGCATCTCCGGCCCGATCCACTACGGGCTGTGGGGCGCGTTGATGATCCTGTTCATCTACCCCTTCGGGAAGCGGATCCGCGCGGTCGCCCCCAAGGCGCACACGCTCGCCGAAGTCATGTTCGCCCGGCACGGTCGCTCGAGCCAGCTCATGCTGGCCGGGTCGAATCTCGTCGGCAGCCTGATCAGCCTGATGTCCAACTTCATCGCCGGCGGTGTGCTCATCTCGCTGATCTCACCGTTCGGCTTCGCCCAGGGTGTCGTCTTCATCGCTGCCGGTGTGCTGCTCTACACCCTGTGGTCCGGCTTCCGAGCCTCCGTGCTCACCGACTTCGTGCAGGTCGTGGCGATGCTCGGTGCGGTCGTCGTCATCATCCCGGCGGTCTTCTTCATCACCGGCTTCCCCGACGCGTTCGACGGTGGTTCCGGGAACCTCACCGACCAGCAGGGCGACTTCTTCTCAAGCGATGCCTTCCTGAACCAGGGCGCGCCGTACATCGCCGCCGTGCTCGCGTACGCCATCGGCAACCAGACGATCGCGCAGCGCCTGTTCGCGGTGCGGGAGGATCTCATCAAGCCCACCTTCGTCACCGCGACCATCGGCTACGGCGCCACCGTCATCGGCGTCGGCATGTTCGGCGTGCTCGCGCTGTACCTGGGCATCGACCCGATGGACGGCGACGTCAACAACATCGTGCCGCAGATGGTGGCGTCCTTCCTGCCCACGGCACTGGTCGTCGTGTTCTTCGTCATGATCATCGGTGCGCTGTCGTCCACGGCCGATTCCGACCTGTCGGCGCTGTCTTCGATCGTCATGGCCGACATCTACGGCCAGAACATCGCCGGCGGCACCCGCAATGCCGATCCCAAGCGGATGCTGTTCATCGGGCGCGCCACGATGGTCGTCGCGACCGCAGCCGCCGTGGCGTTCGCGAGCATGAGATTGAGCATCCTCGACCTGCTCGTGTTCGTCGGCGCGCTCTGGGGTGCGCTGGTCTTCCCCGTCATCGCGAGCTTCTACTGGCACAAGGTCACCAACAAGGCGTTCACGACGTCGGTGCTCGTCGCCCTGGCAGCGTTCCTGCCGGTGCGTTTCGGGTGGTTCCCGATGGACGGGGTGCTCGCCTGGACGGTGGACATCGCATCGGTCGTCGGTGTCGGCGTGATCGCGGGTCTGATGGCATTCGGCTTCTTCGGACTCCGGGCCGCACGCGTCATCGGTGTCGTCGCCGCGGTGGTCGTGGCGCCCTTCGCGCTCGGCTCGGTCCACGACTACGCCGTGCTCAGCGCCTCGCTCGTCGCCTACGCGGTCAGCACGGTCGTGTGCTGGGCGATGTCCGTGAACTCCGACGAGGACTTCGACTTCGAGGTCATCGCGCAGCGTGTCGGTGACTTCGACGTGGCTGCGGACGACGCGACACCCGAAACCGACCCTGACTCCCCAAACGCCCCTGCCTCGGCGAAAACCCCTGCGTCCGAGGCGGACGCCTCGGCGACCACTCCGGAAAAGGAGAACCGATGAGCACGCTCGCACTGACCGTCTACGTCCTGATCTGGCCCGTACTCGTCGCCGGTGTGCTGGCGGCGCTCTGCCGCGGGTTCTTCAAGGAGTGGCTGCAGGCCCGACGGGACGGCGAGGATCTGATCTGACCTTCCCTGCAGGAGCTCCATTCGGCGCCCGGGATCGCATGTGCGCGACCCCGGGCGCCGAACTCGTAAGGTCATGCGTTCGACACATTTCCACCGAACAGATGTGAATGGCGTCACAAATGATTCATGACGGGCACATTCGTGCGCTCCGGCTTCTCCTGTCCGCGTCACGTATCGATCCGTGTTCGCACCTCGAGGAGAAGCCGACCAATGCGTACATCACGTGCCATGCGCGCCGTCCTGACGGTCGCGACGGCAACCACCCTGGCGATCGCCGCGTGCGGTTCCGACACGATTGCCGCCGGAAGCGGGACCGGAACCGCAACCACTCCCGTGCGGGAAGGTGACGGGGGATCGACATCGCGGCGTTGGACACCGGAGAGTATCGGGTCGAACCGCGAGATCTCCTCGGGGAGAACTTCACCGCCGCTGAAGCCGGGCCGGTGATCGAGGGACAGCGGATGGCCGAATTCGTGGTCCACCCCCACGACATCGATCCGGCGCTGACGACGGGTGGAGCGAGTACCGGCGTCTCGGTCTCCACCGACAAGATCCTGGTGGATGGGGCCGGGGACCTCCTCGAACCCTTCGGGATGATCACCGGATTCATGACCTACCGCACCACCGAGGACGAGTCGCGATCGCTGCACGTCTCGGTGGCGCGGTTTCCGACTCCCGAGGACGCCACCCGGGGCCCAGGTCGTGCACGAATTCGAGCAGGTCGACAGGACGACACCGCTGGCAAGTGATCCCACCATCGTGACGGGTATTGCACCGGCGGTCCCAGTCGCCGTGCCGGGAGCGCCGGAGACTCTGGCCTCCGTCCGGTCGTGGGACGTGACCGGAACCGTGACCACGTCGACGGTCACCCCGCAGGGGAGCTTCGTCATCCGGACCTACGCGCACAGCGGGACCGGCGATGTCGATTGGACCACCGATACCGCCGCGCGCGCTGCGCAGGCCCAGGCGCCGTTGCTCGACCGTTTTCCCGCGACGCCTGCCGAGGAGATCGGGGGTCTTCCGATGGATGTGGACAGGGTCCTCGTCCGGGCGGTGGGACTGCCCGAGGGTGTGCTCCCACGCCTGTCCGACCTTGCGGTCTACGGGCCGGACGGATGGCTGCAGCTCGATTCTCATACCGCACGTACCGAGAGGATCTTCGAGGTCACCGGAACCGACCGGATCACCAAGGCCGCGTCGAACGTCTACCGGACCGCCGGTCCCACAGAGGCGGAGATCCTGCGGGACGACTTCGTCGAGACGACCCGGGAGATGTATCCGGATCTCGTCGAGGACGAGACCGTTCCGCAGAACATCCCCGGAACACGCTGCTGGTCGGGTGATGTGGCGCAGGGGCGGGCGAGTGTGTGCCTGATGGTCCACGGGCGGTACGTGGCGGAACTCTCCGGGCTGCGGCCGGTGGGGAACGAGGCTCCCGAGAACGACTCGCTTCGTACGATGTCACAGCGCTTGGCCACCCAGTACGTGAAATTCGTCCGCTCCGAGGAGATGGGCTTGGGCGAGAACTGATCTCGCGGTATTGTCGACGGGTGGTCGACGCTGCCCCGACGGCGTCGACCACTTCGGACCGCGATATGTTCGTAATTCCCCCGCCCGTCGAGGCGAGTCTCGAATGTGCATGTGGGGCAATGTGACTGCTCGGGATGGTGAGGGGGCTCGATGGACGAGGCCGAGTTGATCGAGCGGTGCCGGGCAGGCGATCGGGCAGCGTTCGCCGAGCTCGTCGCACCGTCACGGGAACGCGTGTGGGCGGTCTGCGTCCGGATCACAGGAAACCGATACGACGCCGAGGATGCACTGCAGGATGCGCTGATCGTGGCGTGGCAGAATCTCGACAAATTCCGTGGCACAGCAGCATTCGGAACGTGGTTGTATCGCATCGCGAGCAATGCGGCGCTCGCTGTCGTGCGGACGCGACGTGGTGAGGTCCTCGACGAACGGGTCGAGGACGAATACGTCTCCGGGGAAACGCCTCTCGCCGAGAGCGTGGTCGACGGTGATGCGGTCCGACGAGCCCTTTTCCTTCTTCCCGAACAGTTTCGGGTTGCCATCGTGTTGCGTGAGTATGCACAGCTCGGTTACGCCGAGATCGCAGCGCACCAGGGCGTGGGTGTACAGACGGTGAAGAGCCGGATCAGGCGTGCCCGTATGCAACTCGCCGATCTACTGAGTCCGGCACTGCTCGGCGCCCAAGAGGTTGCCCTCTGACCGACGGCCGGGCCGATCGATACGGCCACGACGGCCGGGTCGGCCGACACGGAGGGCACCGAACCGCCGAGGACACCCCGGAAGGATGAGCAATGACGCGAAGCGAACCGAATCCGTTGCCCCCCTCAAGGGAATCGCTGGGACTCGATCTGATGGACCGGATTCCCGAACTACCCGAGGACGCCTGGCGTCGGGTGCTCGATATCGCCACCGATCCCCTCACCCCTCGCATCGGAACCGAACTGGTTCCCGTCGAGGGAATCGATGAGAACGATATCGAGCACCCCGCCATCGACGACCTGCCGATCGAACAACTCGACGATCCTGGCAACGACGAGCTGCCGGAGCCGGAATTCGTCGTCGACGCAACCGATCCCGATTTGGGGTAGCCGGCCCTGCAGAGATCCGGCCCGCATCATCGCAATCCCATCCCGGTCGATCCGAGATCGACGACCACCTCGTGCAGTGGTCGCCCGACCGGACCGACCGCCAGTAGACCTCGGATCGTCGCCGTGAGGACCATCGTCGAGAATCCTTCGTGGTCGAATTCCGGAAGGTCGCGATGAGCCTCACCCAAGCGTTCGTCGGTGCTCAGCCGTTCGGCGACGTCGTCGCGTTGCTGCTGGAGCCCCGAGATGCGCTCGAGCTGCGCTTCCTCGGCCACCGCGAAGTTGATCGCGGTGCTCGCCACCGCACTCGCCAGTGCGACCGCGACGTCGGGTGTGTACCCGCGGCGCACGAGAGCTTCGATCTCGCTCACCATCAGCCGCTGCCCCGCTTCCCCACGCGGGAAGAGGGTCTGCATGTAGGTTCCCAGGCCCGCATGGGCAAGGACGAACGCGCGTAGCTGCAGACCGAACGACAGCAGGTGCCGTTCGATGTCGTGCTCCGGATCGTCATGCAGAACGAGATCGCCGAGCAGACTCTCCCCCACGACGAGTTCGAGCCCCCAGCGACCGTCCACGTGGCGGTACAGCGCCGTTGTGGAGACGCCGAGTTCCGCAGCGACAGCGTTGAGGCTCAACTGTCGCAGCCCGATCGCTCGACCGACACGGATGATGTCCTCCATGTCGATCTTACGTACACGTCTGCGGACGCCGGCCACCCCGTTCGCCCCTCCGCTCGCCTTAAGTTAGACCCCATAACTTAAGGAACTATAGGTGTGCCTTCAGGGAACGGCAAGTCGCCGATTCGTTCTCGGCGGGCTGCACCGGGCGAACGGCCCGGCGGCCGAGCTCCGCTCTCGCCGCGGACCTGCTCAGTGCCTACCTACCCGCCGACGGCCGACCGGCACGCGACGGCGGGGCTCACCCCATGTGAGCACCGAGCAGTTCCCGGAAGGACGGTCCGTCCGTGCGGACCGCGTTTCCCGACACGCGCGGCCGTCCGGCGGGCACGGCGTCCGAGAACCCGTGGGGTGATCCCGTGCTGCGGGTGATCTGCTCGGCGAGTTCGTCCGCCGCCCTGTCGATCCGCCCCTTCAGTGCCGTGGCGGCCTCGCCTGTTCCGAAGTCGTCGGTGGTGGCGAAGACGCCGGTGGGCACGACGAGCGCACGCAGATAGCTCAGCAGCGGCCGCATCGCATGGTCGAGGACCAGTGAGTGTCGGGCGCTACCCGCGGTCGCGGCGAGCACCGTGGGCACACCGGTGAGCGTGTCCGGATCGAGCGCGTCGAAGAACATCTTGAACAGACCCGAGTAACCGGCGGCGAAGACCGGGCTCACCGCGATCAGGCCGTCGGCAGTCGCGAGTTGTTCACGGGCCCGTGCGACCGCTGCGGTGGGGACACCGGCGGTGAAGGTGGTGGCCAGATCCGTCGCGAGGCTGCGTAGTTCGATGACCTCGATTTCCGCGTCGTCACCGCGCGCGCCGACCGCGACACGAGTGGCCTCGGCGATGCGGTCGGCGAGCAGACGGGTGGTGGACGGCTCGGACAGGCCACCGCTGACGACGACGATACGGCGGGTCATCGGGCATCCGCCTCTTCCGGCACGAGATCGACGCGGGCCGGGATCACCTGACGGTGCGCCGAGTCGGCTCCCTGCGCGGCGAGCGTGCTGTGCGTGGGCGGGTCGGACGGCACGTGGGCGGGGCGGCGGCGTTCGAATTCCGCTCGCAGTACCGGCACGACCTCCCGGCCGAGGATCTCGATCTGCTCGAGCACGACGTCGAGCGGCAGGCCGGCGTGGTCCATGAGGAACAGCTGACGCTGATAGTCGCCGGCGTAGTCGGCGAAACCGAGCGTGCGTTCGACGACCTGCTCGGGTGTGCCGACGGTCAGCGGTGTCATCGTCGAGAAATCCTCGAGCGACGGGCCGTGGCCGTAGACGGGGGCGTTGTCGAAATAAGGACGGAAGATCCGTTTCGCCTCGGCCTCGGTCTCCGCCATGAACACCTGGCCGCCGAGCCCGACGACGGCCTGGTCTGCGGCACCGTGACCGTACTGCTCGAACCGCTGCCGGTAGAGAGCGATCATCTGCTGGATGTGTTCCTTGTTCCAGAAGATGTTGTTGTGGAAGAAGCCGTCGCCGTAGAAGGCGGCCTGTTCCGCGATCTCGGGCGAACGGATGGAACCGTGCCAGACGAAGGGCGGGGTGTCGTCGAGCGGCCACGGGGTGGAGGTGTAGCCGTGCAGCGGTGTGCGGAACTTGCCCTCCCAGTCGACGACGCGTTCGCGCCAGAGCCGTCGCAGCAGGTGGTAGTTCTCGATGGCGAGCGGGATGCCCTGCCGGATGTCCTTGCCGAACCAGGGGTAGACCGGTCCGGTGTTCCCGCGTCCCATCATGAGGTCGACGCGGCCGCCGGACAGGTGCTGGAGCATCGCGAAGTCCTCGGCGATCTTCACCGGGTCGTTGGTGGTGATGAGGGTGGTCGCGGTCGAGAGGATGAGCTTCTCGGTCCTCGCGGCGATCCAGCCGAGCATCGTCGTCGGCGAGGACGGGACGAAGGGGGGATTGTGGTGCTCGCCGGACGCGAAGACGTCCAGGCCCACCTCCTCGGCCTTCAGCGCGATCTTCGTCATCGCGACGATGCGCTCGTGTTCGGTGGGGACCCGGCCCGTCGTAGGGTCGCGCGTGACGTCGCCGATGGTGAAGATGCCGAACTGCACGGTCGAACCTCCGTCAAGTAGTTGAACTGTCAACTATCCTAACGGACGGGTCGCCCGGAACATTCCCGGGCGGGTCTCCGCCCGGGATCCGGACCCCCTAGGCCGACCAGCCGGTGCTCTCGGCCCACTCCCACGCGCGGTGATGCGCCCGGTCGAACCACGGCGCCTTGAGCGCTGCGTAGGTGGCCGCCGCCTCGGCAGGATCCGTCTTCTGCGACGCCTCGGCTGCGGCATCGGCCTTGAGGTCGGCGTACTCGCGCTTCGCGGTGTCGACCGCGGACAGCCAGTCGCGCAGTAGCAACGCGAACTGCTGGGCGGGCCAGCCGTCCACCCGGACCGCCACCCGCGCCGGACGGCCGGGATCGGCGCTGCCGTGCAACCGCATCTCCCACACCGCCGGGTCGGTCTCTCCCCCGGCCCCGTAGGACGGTTTCGGATCGTCGGTCACCACATGTTCGATGCGCGGGAAGCCCGCAGCAGCCAAGGCGGGTGCGAGCGCATCGGCTGCCGCGAGATCGCCGACGGTGATCTGCAGGTCGATGACGTCCACGGCGGCCAGACCGGGCACCGCGGTGGAGCCCACGTGGTCGATGCGCTTCGCCGCGCCCCCGGCTGCGAGGGCCAGTCGGGCGACGAGCCGCTGCGCCTGCCGATGCCATTCCTCGCGCGCGGGCACGAGGACCGGATCCGCCTCGACCACCACACCGGTGCGCAGATTCTTCTCGAACGGCACCAGGCGGTCGTTCCACAGCGTCCGGACCTGCTCGACCAGCACCTGCTGATCACCGGTGTTGTCGAGCCACACGTCGGCGACCTCACGTCGCTGTTCCTCCGTCGCCTGCGCCGCGATCCGCGCGCGGGCGTCCGCCTCGGGCATGCCGCGCAGTTCGACGAGACGCCGGATCCGCTCCGCCTCGTCGGCGTGCACGACGGCGACGAGGTGGAAGGCCGGTGCCATCCCGCCCTCGACGAGCAGCGGGATGTCCTGCACGACCACCGCGTCGTCGGGCGCAGCGGCCACCAGCTCGGCGGTACGGCGCCCGACCCGGGGATGGGTGATGGCGTTGAGAACCGCGCGCGCGTCCTCGCTGGCGAACGCCTTCGCGGCGAGGGCAGGACGGTCGAGGGTGCCGTCGGGCTGCAGGATGTCCTCACCGAAGGCGTCCACGAGCTCGGCGAGACCTTCGGAGCCGGGAGCGACGATCTCCCGGGCGACGACATCGGAGTCGACGATCACCGCCCCGAGTTCGACGAGCTCCTTGGCGACGGTCGACTTGCCCGCGCCGATTCCTCCGGTCAACCCCATTCGCAGCACGTTGCCCAGTCTCGCATCACCGCGTCGCCGAGGCACGTTCGCGGTCCCTACGAGGCCTCACGCATCGTCAGCCCCGACAGCGCGACGACATACTCGCCCGCCTGTTCGTCGAAGTCGACGGTGTACACCGTCGGGTAGTAACCGGTCCGCCGGTAGGACGACGGTTGTTTCACGATCTCCCGCAGGGACGGCTTCGTCGCCAGCCACTCCCGCGTCATCATCGGCTCGATGAAGATGAACTCCCCGTCCCATGTTCCGTTGAGCAGCACCTCGGTGAACTCGAAGGAGCCGGGGATCACGCCGTCCGCGGCGTCCGTCCAGTGCATGCCCATGAACGGCACGGTGTTCTCGACGGGTGGACCGGGTGGTGGGATGTATCCCTCCGGAACGTACTCGGGTTCGGGGAGCCGCGCCGCGCGCGCCGCGAAGTCGGGTGCGGCCGGGTCCACCTCGCGGTCGGCGTCCGTCGTGTAGAAGTGCATGTCGAAATGGGGCGCGCCGTAGAGGATCTCCGGGTCGTGCCCGTTCGGGTTCCAGTCCAGCATCACGTGGTCGAAACCGGTGTCCGGAGCGCCCGCGGGAAGAGCCGGCATGAGCATCGTCGTGCCGGCGCCCGGACCCTCGGAAAGGCCGGTGAGCACGGACTCCGACATCCGGATACCGACCTCGCGCGGTCTCCCGTCGTGATCGACGACGACATAGGTGCGGGAGATACCCTCCCCCAGTTCGTTTTCCGGCCCGTAGAGGGTGGTGACACCGTGGTGGTGGCCTGCCGTCTCCGCACCCTCGGCGGTCGGGACGGATCCGTCGCCGCAACCCGCGAGGGTCAGAACGGCGCAGGTGGAGAGGGCGAGTGCGGCGATCGATCGAGAAGTGCGCATTGCCTGCCTTGTGTGAGTGGATGGGTTCGCGGTGGGAGGTCTCGGTCTCATCGGGGTCGGCGCACGACCTGCCCGACGCGCAGCACACCGTGGGTGTCGTGCTCGTCGGCGAGAGCGCCGAGCCAGTGCGCGGTGTCGTCGTCGTAGGTCCGTGCGATGCGGTCCGGATCCGAGGTGGCGGTGAAGTTGGGCAGCGACGTGCCCGTGGCCCACGGTGCCAGTGCCCGATCGATGACCTGGGTGTGCGCGACGACGGCGTCGGCCGAGGGTGGCGCGAGGACGCCGATGACGAAGAGGGAGAAGGCGGCGTCGCGGTGGCAGAAGGCGCTGCGATGCCGTGGTTCACGTGCCAGCGCTCCGCCGAGGAGCCGCATCTCGATGATGGTCTGCGGCGAGTGGGAACCAGGTCCCGCAACCGAGAGCAATGCGTCGATCGCGTCGTGCGTCAGTTCGCGTGTCAGCCCGCTGTGTTCGTGAACGGGCATCGGGTCGACCGGGTCGGCGTGCACTGCTCCCAGTGCCGTGTACGGCAGGATGCCGATGCCGTCGAGGATCGGGGTCGCGACCGTGCGCAGCGCGCCGAGAATCTCCTCGGACTCGGCTTCGCCGGCGACGCTCGCGAAACGGACGGCCACGGTGGCGCGACCGGCCAGCGGTTCCGGGACTCCCGGCAGCGGTGGCAGTTGAAGGAAGGCCAGCGAGGTCGAACTGTGCTCGGGCAGGCCGGCGCACAGGTCCAGCCAGGCGTGCGCCACCGCGGCCGCGTCGGCGCCGTCGAAATACAGCGCGCCACCGTAGAAGTGCGGCAGGGGCACGAGATCGATCTCCACCGCGGTGACGATCCCGAGGGTCGCCTTGCCGCCGCGCAGGCCCCAGAACAGTTCGGCGTGCTGTTCGGGAGTCACCCGGAGCAGGTCTCCGTCACCGGTGACGAGATCGAAGGCCAGCACGTGGTCGGAGGAGAGTCCGTAGGTGCGGACCAGTGGGCCGATGCCCCCGCCGGTGAGGAAACCGGCCACGCCGACGTGGAGTGCCGATCCGGCGAGCGGGGCGAGACCGTGGGGTGCGGCGGCGTCGACGACCTGCTGCCACACCAGGCCGGCGCCGAGACGGGCGGTGCGGGTGCCGGGGTCGATCGAGCATTCGGTGAGGCGGCCGGTGTGCACGAGCAGCACATCGTCGCCGAGCGGCACGGCGCCGTGCCCGGTGCGCTGCACGGCCACCTTCAGGCCGTGTTCGCCCGCGAACCGGACGGTGGCGCTGACGTCGAGGGCGTTCTCGACCGCGATCACCGCGCGGGGACGGACCGGCACCGCCACGTTCCACGGGGTCGCGACGTCGTAGCCGGGTTCGCCCGGGAGGGAGATCGATCCGGTGACCGCGGTACGGAGAGCGTCGATGGGGTCGGTGCCGACGATGGGCGTCCGCTGGTTCATGTGCACTTCCTTTCGTCGCACTGGATGGGGTGCGACGAAAGAGTGCCGGGACCGGCTTGGCGGCTTCTTGCGGTGACGCGGACCGCCGTCCAAGCGGCCGCCAAGAACCGGTCAGGTGGGGATCGAGCGGGCGTAGGCGGCGAGTCCGAGCATGCCGGTGCGGGCCGCTTCGTCGGCGATCGCGGCGATCTCCCGGCTGCGTTCGGGCGAGTCCGGCCGCAGTTGGGCGCGCAGTAACCGGCACCGCAGCAGCGTCGGTGGGCTCGATGTGCGGGTCGCGAGGTCCTCGGCCCGATCCAGCAGAGCCGCGGCTGCATCGGTGCGCCCGAGCAGTGCCTGCAGGCGTGCGCACACCTCCGCCACCGAACCGATCACCCCGACCTGTCCCACCGTCGCGATGCGGTCGGTGAACGGATCGAGGAGCTCGAGGAACATCTCGGCGTAGTCGACGAGGGCGAGGTCGGCGACGACGCGCGCGATGAGTGTGCGGTGCCCGAGCGTCGTCCAGGTGAAGGGTGCGCCTTTTGCCGCCCATTGTTCGATGTCGCGGATCACCGTCGCGGTGTCCCGACGGGCGCCGGCGATCGCGATGCTCCACGAATCCGGTTCCACGGTGCCGGGATCCGCGTCGGCGAGGGTGCCGTACTCCCATTCGAGGGTGTTGGTGGCGAGGTCGGAGCTGCCCGCCGTGTACAGCTCGGTCTGCAGGTGGAACTGAGTGGCGGTGTCGTAGTGGCGCCGGGTCTCGGCGAAGTCGCCGTGCCACGCCGCGAGGGTCGCCTCCATCCATCGGAGCTGTACGCGCAGCACGGGCAGACGCAGCAGGTCGCAACCGGCGATGCCCAGGCGGACGTGGGACGTCGCGGCGTCGACGTCGCCGAGGTTCATCAGTGTCATGCTCGCAACGGCGTGGGCGATCACCTCGTCGAACCGGGCCTGCTGGTGCGGCAGTGCGAGGAGTTCGTCGGTGAGCCGGGCGGATTCGCGGCTGTGTGTCGCGACCCCCGAGTAGAGGAGGATCCGGCCCAGCAACGCGTCGGCGACGACGTCCGGGTCGGCGAGCCCACGCGCGATCTCCAGCGCGGTGCGGCTCATCCCGTCGGGGACGGACGAATCGGGGTGATAGCAACTGCCCACGGCGAGCGCCGCGAGTACCCGCGCGTGCGCCGCGCGGTCGGCCGCGACGAACGGTTCGAGTGCGGCGAGGCGGTCGAGGACCGGTCCCGGATCCTTGCCGTAGGACACCCACGGCCATGCACCGGCTGCGCGCAGCAGCGCTGCGGCCAGGCGTCCGGCCGTCGACGTGCGGCCGTCCCGGACCGCGTCGAGCAGGCCCGCGTCGACGACGTCGAGTACGGTCTGGCCGCGCCCCGCCCGGGCGAGTGCCTCGACACGCGCGACGAGCAGATCGTCGCGATCGCCCGGGGGTCGTTCCGCGGCGGGCAGCAGGTCGAAGGCCCGGACGGCGTCGTCCCACCAGCGTGCCGCCTCCTCCGAGTTCCATCTCTCGGTGGCCTCGCGGGCGGCGGTGACGCAGGCGTCGAGCACGACGCGAGCGTCGACGAGCGGCAGTGCCGCCATGAGATGCCGGGCTCGTCTGCCGGCACGATCCGGGTCGGAGGAGTCCGCCAGGACCTCCGCGACGCGTGCGTGCATGCGTTGGCGGCGGAGGGCGGGAATCGCCGCGAGGACCTCGTCGCGGAGCAATCCGTGGGCGAAGGCGTACCCCCGCAGTCCCGGATCGGCGACGATGATGCGCTCGTCGGCGGCGTCGTCGAGGTAGTCGGCGAGGGTGTCGGGATCGAGGCGCGTCGCACCGGCGAGGATGTCCATCTCGATGGTGTCGCCGACGACCGCGGCCACCCGGAGCACCTGCAGCACGGCCGGTTCCACCGCGGCGAGCCGCCGCGCGAGGACCGACCGGACCGCCATGGGGATCCCACCGTCGAGGCGTTCGTCCCGGGGAAGTCGCGCGTATTCGGACACGAACAGCGGGTTGCCGCCGGTGCGTTCGGCGAGCAGGCGCGCCTCGTCGGCACCGAGCGGCGCGCCGCTCACATGCCCGGCCAGGGCGGCGACCTCGGGTTCGGCGAGCGCCGGGACGTCGATGTGCCGGTTACCTTCGCCGTGCAGCACGGCGTCCACGAACCGCTGGACGCCGGGGGTCGTCTCCGAGTCGCGGAGTGTGCACACGAACCAGACACCCCGTTTATGCAGAGCTCCCACGAGGTACAGGAGGCAACGCAGAGAGGTCGGGTCGGCCCACTGGATGTCGTCGAGCACGACGGTGAGGACGGGAGTCTGCGTCGCGGCCGTTTCGACGACGCCCAGAACCCGTTCGTAGACCGCGAAGCGGGCTTCGTCGGACTCCACTCCGGTAGGTGGGATCAGGGTGGTGTCGGCGTCGGCGCCGAGTTCGCGCAGGATGCGCCGGATCGGCCACCAGGCGGGTGCTCCGTCGTCCTCGAGACATCGCGCCCACACGGTGTTCCCACCGATCGCGGCGGTCCGGGCGTCGCATTCCTCGGCGAGGCGGGTCTTGCCGATACCGGCGGGCCCGGTGAGGACGACCCAGCGGGTGGCGCCGGAGCGGACCTCGTCGAGCATGCGGTCGAGGACGCCGGTCTCGGAGGTGCGTCCGACGAAGATGCGCCCGGGGCCCGGCGCCGGGGTGGGTGCGGGAACGGTGGGCGCGGCCGGTGTCGGAACCTCCTCCGCGCCCGTCCATCCCGGGGTTCGGGGCCACGCGGCGAGTCCCGGTTCGTGCCGGAGGATCGCGCCTTGCAGGTCGGTGAGTTCGGTGCCGGGCCGCAACCCCAGCTCGGCGTCCAGCCTCGTCTCGTGGACGCGGAACTGTTCGAGTGCTTCCGACGAACGCCCCGCTCGGTGCAGGGCGAGCATGCGCAGCCAGCAGGTGCGGTCGCGGAACGGGAACTCGCTGCACAGTTCGGTGGCGTCGACGAGAGCGGGCGCGAGGCGACCGAGGGCGAGCAGTGCGGTGATCCGGGTCTCGCGGCATTCGGTGCGCACCTCGTCGAAGGATGCCGCCGCGACCTCCACCCAGTGTTCGTCGCGCAGGTCCTCGAGGAGGTGCCCCCGCACGGAGTCGAGGGCACGGTCGGCGGTGTCGAGTGCGAACTCCCATTCCCCGTTCTCGGCATGCCGACGGGCGGTCTCGGCGTCGTCGAGGAAGCGGGCCAGGTCGACCGACTCGGCCGGGATGTCGAGGACGTAGCCGGGCGGCTGGCGCACGATCGGGGAGGCCGCACCGCTCTCCCCTCTCAGTACCCTGCGCAGATTGGAGATGTACGCCTGGATGCTCGCCATCGCACTGGCAGGCGCCTCGTCCTGCCACAGGGCGTCGATCAGCCGGTCGGTGGAGACCACCCGCCGCCGGTTGAGCAGCAGGACGGCGAGGACCGCTCGCTGCTTGCGCGGACCGAGATCGACCTGCGACTCCGACGGGGGCACCGCCGGATCGGCCGTCGACGCGACCCGGACCACCTCCAGCGGTCCGAGCAGTCGGTACATCATGTGGTGAGCCCCCTCGACCCGGCCGAACTACGCGATCGTTGCAGTGTAAGGACAGTTTTCGCCGGGTGCGCGGCGACTTCTCATCCCGTCACGGCCGGGAATTCGACCGTGTCGCTCTCGGCGTCCCCGAACACCGGTGCGGTCTGCGGCCGGGGACGCAGGCAGACCGCACACACCACGGTTCCGAGAGCCGCAACGAACGCCGCCGCCACGAGCGCCCCCTGCAGGCCCGACACGAAGTCCTGCGGTGATCCGCCGGGCAACAGCGACTCGGCCGGCAGGAACACCCCGAGCACCGCGACGCCCACGGCGATGCCGGTCTGACGGAACGCATCGTTGATACCGGCCGCGAGACCGGAATGCGCCGCGGTGCTCTCTCCGAGGACGATCCCGCTCATCACCGGGTTGAACACGCCGGCAGCCGCGCAGGCCACGACGAGCCCCGGCAGCAGTACGTACTTCGAACTGTCCGCCTCGGCGACCGTCATCATGAGCAACCCGACGGCGACGAGCGCCAGTGAGCACGACAGCGATACCCGGGTGGGGACGACACGATCGAGTTTCGCCGTCGCACCGGCGACGACGAACATGGCGACGGTCGCGGGCAGGTACACCAGCCCGGCCTGCACCGGCGACAGCAGCAGGACGTTCTGCAGGTACAACGTGGTGTAGACGAATACCGCGAACAGCGACGCCGAGATGGCGAAGGCCGCGACCTGCGCTCCGGCGAAGGCCCGGTTGGCGAGCAGGTGCGGGGGCAGCATCGGGTCGGCGGTGCGCATCTCGTGCGCGACGAAGGCGACGAGGGCACCGACAGCGAGCACGAAGGCGATGACGGGCTGCGCATCGGACCACCCGATCTCGTGGCCACGCAGCACGGCGAACACGAACGCCGCCAGCCCCGCCGCGGCCAGGAGCTGCCCTGGCACGTCGGCGGCGCGCGGGCGGGGATCTCGCGATTCGGGCACCCAGCGCAGTGTCAGGAGCAGGGTCACGAGACCGATCGGCACGTTGACGAAGAAGATCGCGCGCCAGTCCAGCAGTTCGGTGAGCAGACCTCCGACGAGCGGACCGACCGCGAAGGCGCCGCCGATGGTCGCGCCGTAGGCGGCCAGGGCCGACGCCCGCGCCGGCCCTCGGTCGAAGACGTCGGCGAGGAGGGCGAGCGAGCAGGCGAACAGGACCGCCCCACCGATGCCCTGCACCGCCCGGGCGAGATCGAGGAACCAGATCGTCGGTGCGAGGGCGCACAGGAGCGAGGCGCCCGTGAACCAGACGAGGCCGACGACGAACGCCCGGCGCCGGCCGCGGCGATCGGCCCACGACCCGGCGCCGAGGACGGCTGTGGCCAGGGCGAGGGTGTAGGCGTCGATCACCCACTGCAGTGAACTGACGCCCGCGTCGAGGTCGACGGCGATCGACGGCAGTGCAGTGTTGACGACGGCGATGTCGAGCATGAGCATCGCCGTCGTCACGCACACCACCAGTAGCGTGATCCGTTTCGTCGCGGTACTTCTCGCGGGGATCGGTGTGGTCATGGAAGATCCTTCCGTGTCGAGGTGTGTGGACCTCGGCCACGGTGCGCCGCGTCGCTTGGGACGAACCGGGTGTACTTCTTGGACGGCCGAGAGAGCCGTCGACGTCTCCCCTCGGAGGGCTCCGGGGATCACACACCGATCACGGCGGGGTCACGGGGCGGTCGCAACGCCGCTCGGAAACCGGACACACCCCCTTCTACCTGGGGTAAATGCGGAGAATTCGACCGACTGTCCGATATCGTCGTTGCGAAGCATCCGTCCCGGCTCGTCCGGAGCATTCGAGAAGGCAGGCCATGCGATCCTCCACCTCAACCACAGGTCGGCATCGCCTCGGCATGGAAAACGGTGTTCACTGCATCCTCATCCCCGAGGTCGCTGCCGCCCTCGCCGAGCACCGGCGGAACTGGTTCACCGCGCTGCTGACGAACGCGCGCCACAGCCACGCCGCGATGCGCAAGCGGGCCACGGCCCTGCCCGCGCAGTGGGCCACTCCCGCCGTGGGATGAGCTCGCCGTGAGTTGAGCACCTGCCATCGACGACACACGAAGACCGGCCCCCTCCGATTCGGAGGGGGCCGGTCCCGTCGTGGCCCGGGAGCCACTGTGCCGCAGCAACGATGACCCCGGGAACGCGGACGACCCCGCACCGAATGGTGCGGGGTCGTCCGTCGAAGCGCTGTATCAGGCGTTACCCGACAGCTTCTCGCGCAGAGCGGCGAGCTGGGCGTCGCTCGCGAGCGATCCACCGGTGGTCTCCGGAGCCGCCTCGGCACCCGACTCGGAGGAGTAGTTGCTACCGGACACGCCGGCTGCAGCCTCGGCAGCCTCGTCGGCAGCCATCTTCTCGATCTGAGCGGTGTGCATCTTGTGGCGACGCTCGGCCTCCGCGTAGCGGGACTCCCACTCCTCACGCTGCTTCTCGTAGCCCTCGAGCCATTCGTTGGTCTCGGGATCGAAGCCCTCGGGGAAGATGTAGTTGCCCTGCTCGTCGTAGCTGTCGGCCATGCCGTACTTCGACGGGTCGAACTCGGCCGTGTAGTCCTCGTTCGCCTGCTTCAGCGACAGCGAGATACGACGACGCTCGAGGTCGATGTCGATGACCTTGACCATCGCGTCGTCGCCGACGGCAACGACCTGGTCCGGGACCTCGACGTGGCGCTCGGCCAGCTCGGAGATGTGGACGAGGCCCTCGATGCCCTCCTCGACGCGGACGAACGCGCCGAACGGAACGAGCTTGGTGACCTTGCCCGGCACGATCTGACCGATCGCGTGGGTGCGGGCGAACTGACGCCACGGATCTTCCTGCGTCGCCTTGAGCGACAGGGAGACACGCTCGCGGTCGAGATCGACGTCGAGAACCTCGACGGTGACCTCGGTGCCGACCTCGACGACCTCGGACGGGTGATCGATGTGCTTCCAGGACAGCTCGGAGACGTGCACGAGGCCGTCGACACCGCCGAGATCGACGAAGGCGCCGAAGTTGACGATGGAGGACACGACGCCCTTGCGGACCTGGCCCTTCTGGAGCTGGTGCAGGAACTCGCTGCGGACCTCGGACTGGGTCTGCTCGAGCCATGCGCGGCGCGACAGGACCACGTTGTTGCGGTTCTTGTCGAGCTCGATGATCTTGGCCTCGATCTCCTTGCCGACGTAAGGCTGGAGGTCGCGGACGCGACGCATCTCGACGAGCGACGCGGGCAGGAAGCCACGCAGGCCGATGTCGAGGATCAGGCCGCCCTTGACGACCTCGATGACGGTGCCCTTGACGGCCTCGTCCTTCTCCTTGAGCTCCTCGATCGTGCCCCAGGCGCGC